>Ga0134127_10000512_pt1 | contig 36061 bp, 32 predicted proteins | sample KB31753_FD_96459 | JGI IMG/M metagenome (GOLD analysis project Ga0134127, IMG submission 96459) | Terrestrial soil microbial communities with excess Nitrogen fertilizer from Kellogg Biological Station, Michigan, USA - KB3-175-3 | ecosystem: Environmental > Terrestrial > Soil > Unclassified ...
AACGACGAACGACAAACAACGAACGACCAACGAGCATGAAGCCAGCATTCACGACCGAACACATCGTCGCCACCGTCTGCCCGCTGGACTGTCCCGATTCGTGCAGTCTCGACGTGACCGTCCAGGGCGGACGCGCGGTGTCGATCGACGGGTCGCACGTCAACCCGGTGACCGACGGATACATCTGCGCGAAGGTGCGCCGCTTTCCCGAGCGTGTCTATGGACCCGATCGCTTGACGTATCCGGCGATGCGCAAGGGACCGAAAGGGGCGGCGAGCTTCGAGCGCGTCACGTGGGACGAAGCGCTGGCGGCGATCGCCGGGCGGTTGATCGATGCGCGGGACACCCGGGGCGGCGAATCGATCCTGCCCTACAGCTACGGCGGGTCCAACGGGCTGCTGACGCAGGACACGAGCGACGCAACGCTCTTCCGCCGGCTCGGCGCGTCGCGCCTGGCGCGGACGGTGTGCGCCGCGCCAACGGGCGCCGCCAACCTGTCGATGTACGGCAAGATGCCGTCGGTCACGTACGAGGACTATCCAGAGGCGCGCCTGATCATCCTCTGGGGCGCGAATCCCTCGGCCTCGGGCGTTCATCTCGTTCCGCACATTCGCGAGGCGCAGCGCCGCGGCGCCACGCTCGTCGTCGTCGATCCGCGCACGACGCCGCTGGCGCGGCAGGCCGACATCCATCTGCCAGTGCGACCCGGCACCGACCTGCCGGTCGCGCTGGCGATCCACCGGTATCTCTTCGAGGAGGGGCACGCGGACCAGGCGTTCCTGCAGGCGCACGCGCGCGGCGCGGAACGGCTGCGCGAACGGGCGCGCGAGTGGACGTTCGAGCGCGCCGCCGCCGAGGCGGACGTGCCCGTTGACGCGCTGCGCCGCGTCGCCGAGTTGTACGCCACGACCCGCCCGGCGCTCGTTCGCTGCGGCTACGGCCCCGAACGTAACAGGAACGGCGGCAGCGCGTCGCTGGCCATCCTGGCGCTTCCCGCCGTCGGCGGCAAGTTCGGCGAGCGCGGGGGCGGCTACATGATGAGCAACTCCGCGTCGTGGGGCATCACCAACACGTGGATCGGCGCCGGCGAACCGGCGACCCGCATCGTCAACATGAACCAGCTCGGACGTGCGCTGCTCGAGGCCGACCCGCCGATCGCGCTGCTGTTCGTCTACAACAGCAACCCCGCCGCAACGACACCCGACCAGCGGCGCGTGCTGCGCGGTCTCGAGCGCGAGGACCTGTTCACGGTCGTCTTCGACCAGGTGATGACCGACACGGCGCGATACGCCGACGTGCTGCTGCCGAACACGACCTTCCTCGAGGGATACGACCTCGTCAAGTCGTACGGCCCCTGGACGATGGGCCTGGGACGGCCGGTGATCGAACCGATCGGCGAATCGCGCTGCAACGCGGACGTCTTCGGCGCGCTGCTCGAGCTGACCGGACTGGGCGAAGCCAGCGACCCGCACGGCGAGCTCGAGGAGATGCTCGACGTGCTGTCACGGCTGCCGGGCACGACGGGCGACGAGATGAGGGACTGCGGCGCGGCCACCGCGCCGTTCGACGGCCGGCCCGTCCAGTTCCGCGACGTCTTCCCGCGGACCGCGGATCAGAAAATTGACCTCTATCCGGAGGTGCTGGCGAACCAATCGGCCGCGGGACTGTACGTCTATCTGCCGGATCCGGGGACGCAGGAGTATCCGCTCGCGCTCATTTCGCCGGCCAGCGACAGGACGATCAGCTCGACGCTCGCTGAAATTCCGCGGCCGGAGGTTCGCCTGCTGATGCACCCGGACGACGCGGCGGAGCGTGGCATCACGGACGCCGATGAAGTGCGGATCTTCAACGCGCTCGGGGAGGTGCGCTGCAACGCGGGCATCGGAAGCTGGATCCGCCGCGGCACCGTCTCGCTGCCGAAGGGGATCTGGAGGAAGCACACGGCCAACGGCTACACGGGCACCTCGCTCGTGCCCGACACGCTGACCGATGTCGCCGGCGGGGCATGCTTCAACGATGCTCGGGTGCAGGTGGAGAGGTGGCAGGGGGCTGGAGGCAGGTTGCAGTAGGTAGCAGCGCACAGGAGGCAGGTGCTACGTGAACCCCGGCCACCTGAATCCTGCCGCCTACTGCCACCTGCCCCCTGCCCGCTGCCCCCTAATAGTTGAAGAAGAAAATCAGGTCCAGCCCGCCGCGCTCCACGCGCCGGAACGCGTTGCGCTGCACGCTGCTCGACACATCGGACGCGGTCCCCTGCAAGCGCAGGAAGCTCGCGAGCTGATACTCGAGGATGAACTCGGTCGCCTGCTCGGCGCCGAACCCCTGACGCAGCCGGACGAACAGCCCCTTGGCCACCTGCTGGCCGACCGTCACGCTCGGTCCCAGCCCGTTCTCGCCCGCCGCCTGGATCTCGAACTCGTCGAGGTTCAGCGCGCCGCCGATTGCCTCCGACAGCCCCGACGCCAGGTAGCCGCCCGCGAGCTCCTGCGCGCGCACCGCGAGCGCCACCTGCTGCCCCTCGCCGAGCTCGTTGGTCGGCGCGCCGAAGATGATGAGCGACAGGATGTCCGACTCGTCCTGCGGCGGGCTGCTGCTGAAGGACAGCTCGGGCTGCAGCATCGACCCGCGCACGTGGACGAACGTCTCGATGCCGGAGATGACGCGCCGCGCGGTGAGATCGAGCAGCGGGTCGATGACGTCGGTCCCTGAGAAGCGGATGCGGCCGTCGCGCATGATCTCGAACCGCCGCCCCTGGAACGAGTAGTTGCCGCGCACCGTGTTCACCTCGCCGGTGATGCGCAGCCGGCCGCCCGGCGCCTTGACGATGTTCACCGCGCCGCCGACGTAGGCGTTCATGTCGCCGACGTCGATCGGGGCGCTCGCCGGCTTGATGTTGTTCCCCTTCAGCAACAGGTCGCCCGGAATGGCGAGGCCCAGCCGCAGGTCGAGCGCGTCGAACATCGAGGGCAGCTGCGGCGTGGTCGGCTCGGGCCCGGCGGAGTCGGCTGGCGAGATCTCGGTCGCCGTCGTCGAATAGGCGCTCCTCTCGCCGGCGAGCCGCAGCACCTCGGCGACGTCGATCGTGCCCGGCTCCACCTCGAGGCTCCCCTCGACCTTCGGCGCGCGGACGGTGCCGGTGATGTGAAAGTCGCTGTCGAACTGCAGGTCGGCGGTCTTGTTCGCGATCACCTTGAAGTCGTCCGACTGCACCTTCACGTCCACCGCGCCCACGGAGCGTTCGTGCACGGCGAGGCTGCCGCCGATCGTCATCGGCCGCTTGTTCTTGTCGAGGATGCGGAACTGATCGATCGTGACGACGTCCGGCTTCAGTTCGATGCGCGTGTCGAGACCCGAGAACGAGGTGTTGAGGTCGGGCGCGACAAACGAGCCGCCCTTGATGTCGATGCCGCCGTCCAGGTGCGGATCGTAGCCCGAGCCGGTGACCTTGAAGTTCGCCTGCAGCGTGCCGGTCACGTTGGTGACGTACGAGGTGAACCCCTGGACGACGCCGAGATCGATTTGGCTGCTCGCCACCTCGAGGTTGATCGCCTCGCCGGCCGGCGGCGCGGTGTGCTCGCCTTCCATGGCCTTCGGCGTCGGTTGGAAGAGCGTCGTGGGCGCGAAGCCCTTGGCGGTGAGCCACGACTGCGCGTCCTGATCGAGCCGCACGTCGAGGGTCATCCCGCGGCCTTGGTAGTCCACCTTGCCGCCGAACGACATGAACTTGAAGTTGCGGAAGGCAGCCTGCGACAGCGTGAAGTCGCCGGCCACCCGCGGCGCCGCCGTCGTGCCGGAGACGGTCGCGTTGGCGTTGAGCCGGCCGGCGAGGCGCTGGTCGCCGAGCATCAGCGCGTCGAGCTGCGCGATGTCGACGTTGTCGGCCTTGACGTGCAGCGTGTCGCTCGCGGACCCCACGGCGCCCTGCGCCTCGATGCGCTGATCCCCGTTCACCAGCTGGATGCCGTCGACGACCACGCGGTTGTTGCCGTACTGGATCGTCGGATGCGACGCCGGATCGGTCTTCCAGACGATCTTCTCCGTCTCCAGCGCGAGGCTGCCGACGTGGATCTCGCGGTGGTCGGTGTGCAGCAGCGCGGACCCTTCGGCGCTCAGCTGCCGCGGCCCCTGCTTCGCCACGGCCTTGAAGTCCAGCTTCTCCTGCGTGTAGGTCGTGTCCGCGGTCAGCGAGTTGATCTGCTGCCCGGCCACCTGGACGAACGTGGCGTCGGTCTTCGCGTGCACCGTCGCCTCCGCGAGCCGGAGCTGTGGCAGCGTGACGTCGAACGTGCTGTCGAGATCCAGCGCGTTGTTGTCGGCCTTCCCCAGGTTGCTGCCGTCGAGCATCCCCGCTGCCTTCAGCTCCTGGCCGTTTCCAGTGATCGTTGCGTCCACGTTCGCCGCCCCCTGCAGGTCGGTCTGGCCGAAGATGCGACCGAGGCGATCGAGCGACGGTGTCTCGACGTGGAGCGTGAGGTTCGACATCCCCGTGTCGTTCAACGCGATTGGCCCCTGCCCCTTGACGTGGAGGTCCGGGCCGTCGACCACCAGCTGATTCAGGTTGCCCGCGCGGTCCTGATACGTGCCGTCGACGAGCGCGGTATCGATGTCGATGCCGCCGATCGTCGAGCGGCTCATGTCCACACGGCCCGACGCGTCGAGGGATTCGGGCGTCACGCCGTTCGCGTAGCCGCGCAGCGTCACGTCGAGGTCGACCGCGGCGTTGACGCGTCCCGCGACGCGGGTGTCGCCCGAGACGAGCGACGGGTCGAGGCCGTTGAATTCGCCGTTGGCGACGATGTGCGCGTCGCCGCCGGCGAGGTTCGTGGAGAACTGGAACCGCGGCGTGGTCGCCCGGAAGATCTCGGAGTCGGCGAGCGTGCCCGACGCGTCGAGCGTCAGCGGGTATTGCCCGCCGCCGCTTCCCTTCACGTCGAAATCGCCGGTGATCCTGCTCTGGTATTTCTCCGCGTCGAGCGCCGGGAGGTTGAACCCGTGACCGACCTTCTGCAGGTCGAGATTGGTGACGTGCCCCTGGGCCGAGTATTCGGGCGCGCCGCCGCCGATGCGGAACGTCCCCGTCGTTCCCGCGGCAATCGTGGCGTCGGCGAGCGTCGACTCCTCCATGCGGATGTCGCCCGCGAGCACGGGCCCGCGGCCGGTGAGCGTGTAGCCGAATTGCAGGTTGCTCGGCACGCCCGGCGCGTTCAGCTGCGGCGGAACATTGCGGAGATCGACGTGAACGGCCTCGCCGGTCAGGTCGAGCTGCAGCGGGCTGCGGGCCTCGATGGTCCCTTTCGCGGTGGCGCGGCCGCCGTAGCCCGACGCGCGGCCGTCGACCGTGATGGTCGGCCAGTCGATGCGCCCCTTCGCCACGACGTCGCGCGTTTCATAGCCGAGCACGTTGGCGCGCGATGCATTCACCGAGTAGCTCCCGCTCAGCGGGTGGTTCGAGGCGGGCAGCGCCAGGTTCATCGTCGCATGGCCGGTGACGTCGGTCCGGAACGTGGAGCCGCGCACGAGCGGCCCGACGTTGAAGTGCTGCGTCTGCACTTCTCCGGCGACACGTTTCTCGGGGCCGAGGCCGTCGACGACGAGGTTGCCCGCGACCTGGCCGACCTGCTTTTCACGCAGGTTGAGCTGGAGCTCGAGCCGGTCCGCGGGGCCGCTCGCGTTGATCTCGAATGCCGGCTGCAGGCCCTCGTAGCCGTGCAGCGCCGGGAGGATCTTCGCCATCTCGCCCACGTCGAACTTGTCCGACGAGGCCTTCAGGTTGATGACGGGTTTGTCGCTGCCGATACCGCGCACGACGCCGGCGACGCGCAGCGACGTCTCTTCCGTGCGCAGCGACAGGTTCTCGATGGTGACGCTGTCTTCGTGGCGGCGGATGACGCCCGACAGCTCGTTGACGCCGAACTGCGGGTTCCGCGCGCGGAGCGCGACGTGGGCGACGTCGATCTTCAGCTCGTCCGCGTCGCTCGTCACGCCGACCGAGGCGTCGATCTTGTCGATCACCTGCGGCACGCGCACGCCGGAGGTGCCGACCGGCTGGCTGTCGAGGTAGAGCGTGCCGTCAGTGACGCCAATCTCGCCGATGTCGATCGGCCGGCGGCTCTTCGGCTGCGTGGGATTGGGCGTCTGCGCCTTGATCAATTCCGTGAGGTTCCATCCCGTCGCCGTCTTCTTCACGTGCACGGTCGGCTCGTTGAGACGGATGTGATCGAGGATGACGTTGCCGCCGAGGAACGTCAGGAAGTTGTAGTCCACGCCGACGTCCTTCAGCGAGACGACCGCCTGGCCGTTCTGCGTGACGTCCACGTCCTCCATCTCGACGCCGAAGAACAGGTTCCCGTCGATGCGGCCGATCGTCAGGCGGCCGTTCACGTAGTCGTCGGCCTGCCGGATGATGAAGCCGCGCAGCCATTCCTTGAACCACGTGGTCTGGCTGACGATCACCATCATCGACGTGACGCCGATGACCAGCGTGCAGATGAAAGCGACGACCTGCAGGAGCTTACGGGCGATGGACATCAGAACGCCTGGCCGATGCTGAAGTGGATGCGCCAGTGGCGCGCCTCGGGGTTGCCGTTGACGCGCAGGTTGGGAATCCGATTGAGCTGGTAGCCGACGTCCACGCGCGCCGGACCGATCGGCGTCAGGTAGCGGAGGCCCGGCCCGGCCGCCAACACCAGGTTGGTGCTGGCGAAGTTCACCGAGTCGTTGGCGACCTTGCCGAAGTCCAGGAAGCCGACGCCGCCGAACTTGCCCCAGAGGGGCTTGCGGATTTCCGTCGATCCTTCGTACATCGTCAGGCCGCCGATGGGCAGGCCGAACCCGCTCAAGGGGCTCACCTCGAAGCGTCCCCACCCGCGGATGCTCGTCGCGCCGCCAAGGAAGTAGCGCTTGAAGAACGGGACGCTCGCATCGGTCCCGAGCGCGTTGATCGTCCCCAGGTGCACGCGGTTGGCCCAGACGAAGGAGCGCGCCACGCGCGTGTAGTGCCTGGCCTCGCCGCGCACCTCCCAGTAGTTGTAGGTGCCCCACAGCCACTTGCCGGCCTGTTCGACGTGGCCGGTGAGCACGTAGCCGCGATTGGCGTCGAGGAGGCTGTTCGTCGTGTTGCGGTTGGCGTCGAAGGCGACGGCCGCCGTCGTGCCGCGCGTCACCCCGGTGCGCGGGTCGAGGCCGAGCGCGATCAGGTTGTTGCGGATCGTGAAGTCCTCGAGGCCCGAGTTGGTGATGGTGCTTTTCTGGAATTCGTTGATCAGCGAGAACGCCCAGTAGAACTGCGAGTTCGCCTGGTGGCGCAGCGTCGCGCGGCCGCCGAGGACGTCCTGCGAGTACACCGGCTCGATCGCCTGCCACGCGCGCCCCTCGAAGTTCATCGACAGGTGCGAGCTGAGAAAGTACGGCTCCGTGTACTCGAGGCGCAGGCCGCGGTCGAGCGACGACCATTTCGTCTCGACGCCGGCGTGCTGCGCGCCGCCGAACAGGTTCAGGTGATCCCAGCGCAGCGTCGCGCGCGCCTTCTCCTCGGACCCGTAGCCGATGCCCGTCGTCAGCCGCTGATGCTTTCCTTCGCCGACCGTGACGCGCGTCGGCACGTCCGGCAGCTGCTGCGACTTGTCTTCCTTCGACTCGATGTTCGCGAACTGGAACAGCTCCATGTTGTACAGCTTGCGCTGCGATTCGCGCATCTCCCGCCGCGAGAACAGGTCGCCTTCCTTGTAGGTGAGCTGCCGGCGGACGATGTTCTCGCCGACGCTCTTCTCGCCGTCGATCTCGATCGGGCCGAAGTGCGCCAGCATGCCCGGCGTCGCCGAGAACGCGACGTGCACCTGGTTGCTGCCGGCGCCCTGCTGGGAGATGTCCACCTCGGCGTACGGGTAGCCGTTGTCGCGCAGGAAGTTGAGCGCGCGCTCCCGCGAGGCGATGGCGAGCTGACGATCGAGCGGCTGCTTGTCCTGCAGCGGCAGGCCAAAGCGCAGCGCCCGCTGCTGCCGCTGCGGCAGCACCTCGAACCCGGTCAGGTCGATGCCGGCGACCAGCGTCGGCTGTCCCTCGGAGATGCGGACGACGACGTCGACCTGGTCCTGCTTGTCATTGAGCTTGACGTCGAAGGAGCTGACGCGCGCGTCGGGATACCCGCGGTCGCGATAGAACGCCTGGATGCGTTCGAGATCGGCGTCGAACGCCCGCCGATCGAAGTAGGTCTTGTGGCCCCACGGCAGCTTCGAGCCGCGCCGGGTCTGGAGCGCCGCAGCCAGGGCTTTCTTGTCGACTCCCTTGACCCCCTGGAAGTCGAGGCTGTGGATCTTTATGTCCTGCTCCCGGCATCCCCCAAGAAAGAGGGCAAAGAGAAGGACTAAAAGGGAAAACCGTGGACGTGCTCCAAGCATGGCGCGATGGGTTGTCCACACGCCATGCCAGAGCCCCGGCTCGTCTATTCCCGCGTCGTGACCGCGGGACGTCCCGACGCGACCGCCAGCATGATGCCGAAGCCGATCGCGATCAGCGCGCCGATGCCGAGCCAGACGCCCGGAATCTGACGCAGGATTCCCGACTGCCAGAGCGCGAGGCCGGCGCCGAGAATGAGGATGAAGTAGCCGATCAGGTAGAGCTTCAGGAATCTCATGGCAAGACGAATAGCAGGAAAAGTGCCCAGGAAGGTTTCAGGGAGCAGGTATCAGGTGTCAGGCGTGGTCTCGGTATCAGGACTGATCCCGTGACCAGCCCTGATACCCGATACCTGACACCCGATACCTACCGGCGCGACCGCTGCCAGCGCGCTACTGGATGGTCATCTCCACGATATGGGCGCGGCGGTTCATCGCGCGTCCCGCATCCGTGTTGTTCGTATCGATCGGACGTTCCTCACCGTAGCTGACGGTGCGGAGCCGGCCCGCCGCGATACCTCGATTGAGCAGGTAATCGCGCACGGCGTTCGCGCGGCGCTCGCCGAGCGACAGGTTGTACTCCGCCGTGCCGACGCTGTCAGTGTGCCCTTCGATCGTCACGTTGAGCATCGGGTTCGCCTGCAGCGTCATCACCGCACGGTCGAGGATCATGATCGCGTCCGGCCTCAGCGTCGACATGTCGAAGTCGAAGTGGACGTCCTCGAACGTGATGGGCGCTCGGCGCATCACGGGGATCGTGATCATGTTGGTCGCCGTGCCGCCGCGTCCGTCGTTGGCCGTGACGGTGAGCGGATAGTTGCCTTCCTGGTTCGGCGCGGTCCACGTGGTGTTCAAGCCGTTCTGGTTGCTGAACGTGCCGGCAGGCGCACTCCACGTGTAGGTGATCGTGTCGCCGTCCGGATCCGTCGCGGGCGCGCTCAGGCTCGTCGTCCCCCCCGGCTCGAGCGTGGGCGGATTCGCCTGGATCGGGCCGTTGAACGTCGGCGGACGATTCGCCGGTGGCGGCGGCGGTGGTGGCGGCGCGGGAGCCGGCGGCGGTGGTGGTGGAGGCGCCGGTGCCGGCGGTGGCGGTGGCGGCACGTAGACCTTGATACCGGGATGCCACCCGATGCGGACGTCCCAGCCCCAGGCCTGGTTCGTCATCTCACGGCCGGCGATGACATGCGTGCCGGTGTCCTGGCTGTAGTTGCCGCCGCCGTAGATGAAGAACCCATTCTTCGCCTGGAACACGCCGCCGAACTTGACGTGGCCGGGATTGCTGATATCGCTCTCGAGCGGCGCGATGCTGCCGTCGTCGCCGCGGTAGGGCGGCTCGCGCAGCGTCACGTTGTCGTTGAACGAATGCTCGCCCACGAGTTCGACGAGACCGCGGACGCGTGAGCGGCTGCCGATGATGCCGCCGACGCCCCAGGCGAGGCCGTTCGACACGTCGAACGGATCCGGGTCGGCGCGCCAGATGCCGCCGACCGTGGCGGTCACCTGAACCTTCTGACCGATCTCCTTGCTCCCGACGACGTCGAGGTGAGTGGTGAGATCGCTCGTGCCGCCCCACTGCGTGCCGGCGGGAAATTCGAGCACGGGGCGGATCGCGAAGCTCCAGCTGTCGTTGAGCGACTCGGAGATGAGGCTCCACTTCGCGCCAATGACGGGATTGCTCCCGAGGTTCTTCGACCACCCGCGGCGCATGTACGGGTAATACTGGTCGACGCCGCCGTGTTCGAGCTCGGTGGGGACGAAGACCGGATCGCGTACGCCGCGCCGCAGCCGGACGATCTTCCACGAACCGAACAGTTCGACGCTGTTGCTGATGCCAAACGCCGCCGTGAATCCGATGTTGTTCACATCGGTCAGGCCCTGCCGGTCGTCCCAGTTGGCGCGAAACAGCTGCACTGAGGCTTTGTGCCGCAGCAGCGTGTCCGCTGTGGGAACGAACCAAAGACCCGTGTCGCCGAAGAACGTCGGCAACCCGGGTCTGGATTCGGTGCTGGATTCGGTATTACTGGCGGGCTGATTCGTCTGCGCCGCGGCGGGGGCCACGCCTACCGCGGCGAGGAGCAAGCCGCAACAGAGAATGCGCACGTGCACACCTCAAACCGGCGAGTCGATCGAGTCGAGTCGAGTCGTGCCGCGCGAGCTGTCGTTAGTCCGCCCGGCGGGCCTCCGCGCCGGAAGCAGGAGCCCCGCTCATACTATTCACATCTCCTGCCGCAGAAACAATAAGGCGTCCGCGCCCGCCGCGGCTAATCTGCCCGCCCTTGCGTCCGGCATTGCGCGCCTCGTCTGGCGTCCACTCGTGCGCCGTGCCTTTTTCATGCGCGGCGCGGCCGCCCTTGCTGGCGATCTCGCGCTGCTTTTCGGGAGACATCGAAGCAAAACCGCGCCGTTCTTTGCGAACTCCGTCCACAGCCATCCTCCTGGTTACTCGGAAAACCTTGATTGCGATTGCTACCGCGAACCGCACCCGCGACCGAAGTCGTGAGCGGGCGGGCTACAAGGCGGATGCCAGCCCGGCAGAAAAAATCGCGCGATTAACTCGCTGAAGACGTGTAGGTTACGCGATGCGCGAGATTCGTACCCATCTCAAACTGAAGCAGATCCCTACAGTTGAGGTGGAAATGCGTGGCGTTTCTATACGTTCGGCTGTCGATTTCAACTCCCGGCGTCGGCGCCCGACTCTCGAGGCGAATCCCCAATCGTTGTCAGAGTTTTTTTCCCCGGAGTTGGGAGTTGTGAAGTGGCAGTTGTACGATGCCCAGCATGGCCGAATGCGACGCGACACCCGCCAACCAGGCGCCTGTCGGCAACAAGAGCGGACGAACCGTCACTTGCGTGAAATTTCAGAAGGAGCTTCCGGGCCTCGACGCGCCCCCATGGCCCGGCGAGCTCGGGCAGCGCATCTACGAGAACGTCTCCGCGCAGGCGTGGAAGATGTGGGAAGAGCGGATGAAGATGATTCTCAACGAGTATCGCCTGATGCCGTGGCAGAAAGAGGCGCAGGAGCTGATCTCGAAGCACATGGAGGATTTCTTCTTCGGCCAGGGCGCGGCGCTGCCGCCGGGATACGTGCCGCAGCAGACGAAATAATGGGCCGCCTGAAGGCGGCCCCTACGTACGGATCGTAGCCCCTACCTGCCGATCGTAGGGGCCGGCTTCAGCCGGCCCTACACCACCGGGATCTCCGGACTAATCCGAAATCGCAGCTTCGCGTGCGCGGCGCGGAGCGCCTGCTCCACGGCCAGCGGTGTCGTTGCCCGCGCGAAGATGAACCCGAGGTACGACTTTCCTTCCGGCAACGGCACGAGCCTGGCGTCGGGTTTCGCCGTCAGCTGCAGGTCGACGATGTCGGGCACGCCGCGCGCGTCGCGCTCCCCGTCCACCGACTTGTAAACGCCACGGCGCGGAATCGGGATCATCATCACGCCCGACGCGCGCCGCTCGCGCGTGAACGCCGACACGTCCTCCCGCAGCGCGTGACGCAGCAGCACCTCCTCGAGCGAGGCGTCGCCGCCGGGCGAGACGAACCGGAGCGCTTTCGAACAGAGCCCGCCAATGGGACGCGCGGCAATCTCGAGCAGGTGTACGCCGCTGTCGTTGACGCGACACTCGGCGTGCACCGGTCCATGCCGCAACCCGAGCGCGGCCGCGCCCGCGGCGACCGTCCGTTCAATCTCGCGCTGTGTCTCCGCGGGTTCGCGCGACGGCGTCAGGTAGATGGTCTCCTCGAAGAACGGCCCGTCGAGCGGATCGGGCTTGTCGAAGATCGCGAACAGCTGCAGGACGCCCGCGGTCAGCACCCCCTCGATCGCGTACTCGCGCCCGGGGATGAACGCTTCGACCAGCAGCGTGTCGTGCGCGGCGTCGCGTTCGGCGCGGACGTCCGGCTGCGCCAGCAGCGCGCGAATGCGTGCGAAGGCGCGCACGAACTCGCACGCGCTGTCGGCCCTGATCACGCCGCGGCTGCCGGACATCGCGAGCGGCTTGACGACCACCGGGTAGGACAGCGTAAGAGAGAGTTGCCAGGGGTCCTCGGTTACGTCGGCCACGCGGTACGTCGGGACGGAGAGTCCCGCCGCCTCCAGCGCACGCCGGCTCTCGAGCTTGTTCCGGCTCGCCAGCGCCGCGGCCACGGGGTTACCTGGAAGCCGGAACGCCGCGTTGACGCGCGCGGCGGCGACCACCGGCCGATCGCCGACGGCAATCACGCCGTCCGGAGGAGTGGCGCCGAGCGCCTCGACGATGGCGTGCACGGCGCCGAGCTCGTCGTGGAAACGAATGGGAATGGCCTGGTCCCACCACGGGTCTTCCAGCTGATCGCACCGGTCGCTCGCGAACACGAGACGCACGCCCAGCTTCTCGGCCGCCTCGCCGAACGAGCGGATTTGATACCCCGTCGTCGTGGCAATGATGAGGACCTGCGTCAAACCAGCTGCATGTCCTCCGGCGACGGCTCGGCGCAGCAGTACCACGCTTCCGTCATGTGCGGCACCGCGCGGCGCCGTGTCGCCTTCTCGCGGACGCTCCGCATCGCCGACTGCTGCAGCGCGTCCACGCGTGGGTCGCGGTGGCGCCATTGCCACGTGAGCGATGCGGGATCGAACCCGGTGACGACCGCCTGGATGTCGGGCAACTCGAGCAGCGGCGAGCCGTTGGTGATGAGGAGACGGATGGCGAGCTGAATCGGCGCCACCTGCTCCTGCAGATCGAGCTCGTCGATCGCCGCCAGCAGCTCGTCGTACCCCTCGAGCGTCGTCCACGGCGTGAACGCGACGAAAGTGGGCACCAGGGTCACGCCCGCGTCGCGGCACAAATGGACGGCGCGGACGAAATCGGCGCGCGTGTGCCCCTTCGCGAGATGGCGCAGGACCTCGTCGTCGATCGATTCGACGGCGCTGGTGACGAACAGGCACCCCGTGCGTGCCAGCAGCGGCAGCATCGATGCGTGTTGCAGGAGGTGCTCGATCTTGATCGTCGCGTCGTAGGTGACGCCCGGAAACTCGGCCGCCAGCCGCTCGACGATGCGGCGCGCGTGCGTCGGCCCGTTGAAGAAGTCGGGATCGCCGAAGGTGATGTGCTGCGCGCCGGCGGCGACCTGCTGCTTGACATCGTCGAGGACCGCGTCGATCGGGGTGGCGTGAAAGCGGCCCTTGTACACCGGAACGATCGGGCAATGACGGCACAGATGCTTGCACCCGCGCGTTGCGTCGGTGTTCCCGGCGACGCGCGTCGAGCCGTCAGGCATCTGCAGCCGCGCGTATGTCGCAAGAGGCGGCAGTCCACTCCGTTGCGGGATGACGTTCTGCCGGGTCCGCATCGACCCGGCCTGCACGGCGCAGAGCCGGGCCAACTCGTCTTCACCCTCAGGCCCCAGCACATGCGCGACGCCCTTCTCGCGCAGCCACCGGTCGTTGATGGGCGCGTAGAGACCATACGCCGCGAGCGCCGCCGCCGGGTTGACGCGCCTGACGCGATCGATGAGCGGCGAGGCGAGCCGGGTCGCCGTGTGCATCGGCAGGTAAAAGGCGACGAGCTCCGCCGCCGCGATACGCTCGTCGGTCAGTCGCTCGCGCGACGTATCGGCGCAATCGACATCCACGCCTGCATCGCGCAGCCATGCGGCCGGCGACGCCAGGCCGAACGGCTGCCGGCCCAGGTCGTAGGTCGAGATGAGAAGAACGCGCACTCGATCCATTCTACGGTCACCGGGAGTTGGGTTTATGCTTGGCGCATGGCGACGCGCGCAATCCCACGCGTGGGCGTGATGACCGGTGCCGAGGCCGACCGCAGCTTCTTCGGCCACCCTCGCGGGCTCTCCACCCTCTTTTTCACCGAGATGTGGGAGCGCTTCAGCTACTACGGGATGCGCGCGTTCCTCATCTACTACATGACGGCGACGGTGGCGGCCGGCGGGCTGGGGTTCGGCGTCGAGTACGCGGGCAACATCTACGGGTTGTACACCGGGTCGGCCTGGGGCGCCTCGATTCTCGGCGGCATCATCGCCGACAGGTGGCTCGGGCAGTACCGGAGCGTGCTGATCGGCGGCATCATCATCGCGCTCGGGCACTTCACACTCGCGTTCAAGCCGCTTCCCTTTTTCTACAGCGGCTTGATTTTCATCGTGCTCGGCACGGGGCTGCTCAAGCCGAACGTGAGCACGCTGGTCGGCGCGCTCTACCGGCCGGGCGATGCGCGGCGCGACGCGGGCTTCTCCATCTTCTACATGGGCATCAACCTCGGCGCGCTGTTCGGCCCGCTCATCGCCGGCTATCTCGCGCAGAAAGTGGACTGGCACATCGGCTTCGCGTGCGCTGGCGTCGGCATGACCGCCGGCCTCATTCAGTACGTGGTCGGCCGCCATCGGCTGCGCGCCCCCGCCTCCGAGGTTCCCGCTTCGGCGGGCACGCCGGGCGATGAAACGACCGCGGGGCAGCAACCAGCGCACGGCTTCACGACCACCGAGTGGAAGCGGATGGCCTCGATCGTCATCTTCTTCCTCGTCGCGATCCTGTTCTGGGGCGCCTACGAGCAGGCCGGCTCGACGCTCGCCCTGTTTGCGGATCGCTACACGCGCCTCGAAGTCTTCGGCTTTTCGTTCCCCTCGTCATGGTTCCAGTCGGTGCAGCCGATCTTCGTCATCACGCTGGCGCCCATCTTCGCGTGGGTCTGGATCCGCCTCGGCGATCGCGATCCGTCGGTGCCCGCCAAGCTCGCGCTCGGCGTGCTGTTCATGGGTCTCGCCTTCGCGGTGCTCGTGCCCGCGGGCGCGATGGCGCAGCAGGGCGCGGGCGTGCGTGTCAGCCCGTGGTGGCTCGTCATCTCGTACGGAATATCGGAGCTCGGCGAGCTCTGCCTCTACCCGGTCGGCCTGAGCGCGGTCACGAAGCTCTCGCCGGCGCGCATCCTCGGCTTGATGATGGGCGTGTGGCTGCTCTCGAACGCGTTCGGCAACATGCTCGCGGGTTCCTCCGCGAGATTCTTCGTCAGCATGCCGCTGCAGCAGTACTTCGGTGTGGTCGCCATCATCCTGTTCGTGACCGCGGCCATCATGTTCGCGCTCGTGCGGCCAATCCGTCGGCTGATGGGCGGAGTCCGCTGACCGTGGCGCTCGAAAAGTACCGCGCCAAGAGAAACTTCAAGGAGAGCCCCGAGCCGGCGGGCGACGCGAAGCTCGTCGCCGAGCGCGCGAAGAAGGCGAAGGGGGCAAAAGCCCGGTTCTTCTGCGTCCAGAAGCATCTCGCCAGCCATCTTCACTACGATTTCCGGCTCGAGCACGACGGCGTGCTGCTGTCGTGGGCGGTGCCGAAGGGGCCGTCACTCGACCCCGCCACCAAGCGGCTCGCCATGATGGTGGAGGATCACCCCATCGAGTACGGCACGTTCGAGGGCGTCATCCCCTCGGGCTACGGCGCCGGCATCGTGATGCTGTGGGACCAGGGCACCTGGACGCCCGAAGTCGAGGACGTCGCCGCGGCGCTCAAGAAGGGCGACCTGAAGTTCACGCTCGACGGCTACAAATTGAAAGGCTCGTGGGTGCTCGTGCGGACCAAGGGGAAATGGGCCGGCGGCGGCGACCGGTCGTGGCTGCTGATCAAACATCGCGACGATTGGGCGGGCGACGTCGACATCGCGGAGTTCGCGCCGCTCAGCGTGAAGAGCAAGGGAGACTTCGCGCACATCCTGGCCGGAGGCGATCCCGACATCTGGATCTCGCATCGGCCGGCGTCGGGCGGCGAGGCAGGAGCGATGTTCGAGAAGATCATCGCGCGGGCGCTTGAAATGCGCGGAGGCGCGGCGACGCCGGCAAAGGCCGCCACGCCAGCGCCGGCAAAGGCCACCAGGTCAGCGCCCGCCCGGAAGACGAAAGCGGCCGCGAAGAAGAAGGCTACGAAGCGGAAGTTGTCGTCACGGGCGTAGGCCCGTGCTGCAGGAGCCGTTCGCTGAGGACGCTCCACACCGCGAACGACAGCCGGCGGCGGTCGTGCCGCGCGATCTCCGAGCACCAGAAACGTCCCTCAACGATCTCGGTCTCTGCGTCGAACTCGCCGAGCTCGAGCGGCTCCTTGAACTCGGCGGCGTACTTCATCAGGCCGTCGAGCGACGGCCGCCCCGTGTTCGCGATGACGACGTCGACGGGCCGTCCGATCGCGTCGGCCACCCAGCGCGCCGATTCGGCGGCCGTGAAGCCGGCCATGCCTCGTCCCTCGGTCAGCAGGTTCGCGATCAGGATGATCGGCCCGTTGATCGTCGCGAGCGCCTCGCGGACGCCGCGGACGAGCAGCGGCGGGAGGATGCTCGTGAAAAAGCTGCCCGGCCCGATGATCGCCGCGTCGAAGCCGCGCATCGCCTCGGCAACCGCCGGATGCATCGCCGCCGGCGGCTCGAGCCACAGACGGCGCACCTGGTGGCCGAGGCTCTGGGCCGCGTCGACGCCGACCTCGCCGCGCGTGACGGTGCCGTCGGCGTATTCGGCGCAGACCGACGCGGGCTCGACGCTCACCGGCCAGACTCTGCCCCTGCATCCAAGCAGCACGCGGAGGCCGTCGACCGCCTCGAGGAAGTCGCCGCTGTACTGCTCCATCATCGACAGCAGCAGGTTGCCGCCCGTGTGCCCGCCGAGACGCGCGTGCTGCTCGAGCGCCGGCAGCCGCGACAGCAGCACCCGCCGCGCCTCGCCCTCGTTGCGCGCCAGCGCGAGCGCGCACTTCAGCACGTCGCCCGGCGGCAGCACGCCGAGCTCGTCGCGGAGCTGGCCCGAGCTGCCGCCGCTGTCGAACATCGTCACCACGGCGTTGAGATGTAACCAGGGATTGGTCTTGAGTCCGCCGAGCAGGCTGGGTAGCCCCGTGCCGCCGCCGAAGCATCCGATGTTCAGCTCACGGAGCTGCATTCCGACCATTGTATATGGCCGCCGGCTGCCGGCCGCGGGAAGCCGGCAGCCGCGACGCGCTACTGGTTCTGCAGGAACGAGATGCTCACGTTCATCTGCACGTCGATCGGGACGCAGTTCAGGAGCGTCGAGGTGAACTCCCATTGCCTGACCGCGTCGATGGCGGAGGGCGCGAGCTCGGGGCGATCGGCCTTGACGACCTGCACGTCGGTGACCGAACCGTCGGCACCAATCGTCGCCAGCAGCTGCACGTTGCCGCTGACGCCCGGATAGCCGGGAGCGACATCCTTGATCTTGCGCGGCGGACGGAGGTTGCCGCCGACGCCGTTCGCCGCATTGGCGGGACAATTCGCGACGGGATTCGCGGGTCGCGCGAACGCCTGGCCGCGTTGATGCGTGCTCGTCACCGAACCGTCCTGGCTGGTCACGGTGATGGTTTCCTGCAGTTCGCTCACCTGCATCTTCAGCGTCAGATCCACTGACTGGCCGTTGACCGCGCCCACGTCGTGCAGCGTGCGGAACCCCGGCAGCTGCACCTCGATGGTGTAGTCGCCGGCGGGCAGGCCGACCAGCTCGAAATGTCCCGTGCGATCGCTCTTCGTCTCGTGCTTCACGTCGCGCCGCGCGTCGGCGACGGTGATGGTCGCGCCAGGCAGGACGCGGTCCTGCGGATCGACGACGGTTCCGGAGACGGTGGCGAACCCGCCCTGGGCGAAGGTCGCGATGGGCACCGTGACGAGGAACAGGCCAAGGGCCACCAGCGAGCGGCCTGCCCGGGTGATGGGACCGCGATTGAGACGGGCGTTGAGCATGGCGCGGACTCTCCGTTCCAGGTTGGATGGGCGGACCGCCATCGCCGGCGCGGGAAGCCAGGCACGAGGCTGCCGTTCAAAACTGCGCGCGAGCTCGAGCAGCTCGGTGGCGTAGGCGTGGCTCGTGACGCCGATGGCCATCACGGCATCGTCACAGGCGCGTTCGCTCTCGTACCGAAGACGCGCGCAGGCGATCCAGAACAGCGGGTTGAACCAGTAAATCGCCTTGCCGACCTCGGCGACCGTCTGCACGAGCCAGTCGCCGCGCGCGATGTGCGCGACCTCGTGGGCGAGCACGACGTCGACACGCTCGCGCGGCCACCCGTGCACGTCCGCCGGCAGCACGACCTTCGGCCTCAGCGCGCCCCAGGTCACGATGACCGCCGGGCGGCTGCTGCGAACGAGCTCGATTGGCCGCCTGACGCCGAAGGTGGCCGCGACGCGCTGCAGGGAGTCGCCGATGGCCGGGTCCTCGAGCGCGGCGTGCGGCGAGCGGAGGCGGCGCAGGCGCGACATCCCGATGACGAGCATCAGCAGGTTCAGCACCGCGCCACACACCCAGGCGGGCACGATCGCCCGCTGGATCAGATCCCGAACGAGCCACGAGGCCGGGAGCCGGGGCGCCGGCTCGGTCGGTGCGCCGGGCGTGCGTAGCGCGGTGAACGACACGTCGACGGCCGCCCCGCGCGCCGCGACAGGGGCGGAGGGCGCGGGCAGCGTCCACGACGGCGTGAGGCGTTCGACGATCGGCGCGGTGGAGGCGCAGATCAGCGTGGCGGCGAGCAGCCAGTGTCGGACGGCGGCCGACCGGCGGCGGAACGCGAGGGCGGCGAGCATGCCGAGCGCGAGGATCAGCGACGTCTTGACGACGAGCACGAGCAGGGCCACGTCTACGCCCCCTCCTTCCTGGCTTTCCTGATCAGCTCCTCAATGCGATCGAGCTGCGCCTGCGAGAGCCGCGACCCTTCGCCGCCGAGCAGCGCCGCGACCGTCTGCTCGACCGAGCCGTCGAAGAAGGTCTCGACGAGGTGCTTGAGCGCCGAACGGCGCACGGTGCCGCGCGCCAGCGCCGGGCTGTACACGTAGCGCTGGCCGTCGTCCTCGTGGCGGACGTGCCCCTTCTCCTCGAGCACGCGCAGCTGCGTGCGCACCGTCGAATAGCTCGGGTCGCCGGGGAGGTCCTCCATGACGTCGGCGGCGGTGGCGCGGCCGCGCCGGTAGAGGATGTCGATGATCTGCCGCTCGCGGCGGCTGAGGACGGCGTGCAGCGTCTTGACCATGATGTTATTTTTCTAGCACGTGCGAGATAAATAGCACCGGCGCGGGACGCCTGTCAAGCGGCGCCGGTTGGCGCGTGAAAGTTACGACTTGGGAGTTGGAAGTTGGAAGTTGGGAGTTGGAAGTTGGCCGTCGCCTAAATCTTCCACCCGATCCACTGGCACACGCCGCGCCCCATGATCCACGCCTTGTCGTCCTCCGTGAGCCAGTCGAGCTCCTTGGTGAAGAGCGTCACCGCCTCGCGCCACGGGCACGGCAGGCGCGTCCAGTCGGTCCCCCAGAACATCCGCTTCGGGCCGAACGCGTCGTAGACGCGGCGGATGTGCGGGTGCAGGTCGCGGAACGGGTACGCCAGCGTGGTGTGGCACGGCAGCGCCGACGCCTTCACGGCGACGTTCGGGAAGCGCGCCAGGCGGCAGACGTCGGCCAGCTCCACGAACGCCAGGTTGCCGCGCGCGTGCACGCCGAGCGCGAGATGGTCGATGACGAGGCGAAGTCCGGGATGGCGCGCCGCGACCTCCTCGAACTTCCGCACCGAGGTCGGCGCGTAGACCATGATCGGGATGCCGCAGCGCTCCGCCATCGGCCACAGCCAGTCGGCGGTACCGTCAAACAGCATCTTCCGGTGCTCGGGGATGTGAAACGTGAGGCGGATGCCGAGCATGCCGGGTTGACTCTTCCAGCCTGGGACGCGCTCGCGGCTCTCGGGCTTCTCCACCGCGAGCCGCCCCATCGCCGCGAAGCGATCCGGATGGCTCTGCGCCGCCTCGAGCACGAGGTCGTTGTAGTCGCCCTCCCACGACGGTGGAATCAGCACCGCGCGGTCGACGCCCGCCTCGTCCATCGCCGCCAGCACCATCTCCTTGGTGACCGGATACGGCTTCTGCGCCTGCGCCGCGCGTCCGGCAGGCCAGGGACGATCGGGTCTGTCGGCGGCCCAGATGTGGACCTGCGCATCGACAATGAGCATGTGTGCGCCGGGAGCATACCCTAGAATCGAGAGATGACTTCCCATCCGCAGCCGCCGCATCGGCCGAGACACGCCCACGGCGAGCGCATCGTCGCGACGCTCCGCACGGTGTTCGGCAACCGGCTGCGGTCGGTGGTCGCCTACGGCCCGCAGGTGGAGGACACCCATGACGGCGCGTTCTCGTGCCTCGCGCTCGTGACGAGCGTGACGGTGGCGGATCTCGAAGCGTGCGCCGCGCGCACGCACGGCTGGCAGCGCGAGGGGATCGCCACGCCGCTGCTGCTGCCGGAAGAGGAGTTCCGCCGCTCGCTCGACGCGTTTCCGCTCGAATACGCGGAAATCCTGCGTGCGCACGACGTGCTGTTCGGCGCCAGCCCCTTCGCGGGCGTGACGATCGAGCGTGCCGACCTGCGCCGTGCCTGCGAGACGCAGATCAAGAGCCACCTCGTGCACCTGCGCGAAGGGTTCATCGAGGCGGGCGGCACGCCGCGCGCCATCGCTGAACTGGTGACCGCCTCGGCGCCGGCGTTCGGGGCGCTGCTCCGCAACATCGCGCGCCTCAACGGCTCGAGCGCGAGCGACCGCGCCGCGGCGACGCGCGACGGCGCGCGCGCCGCACAGCTGACCGACGGGATCGTCACCGACATGCTCGCGCTCGAGCGGCCGTCCGCGTTGAAGGCGACGGATGCGGCGCGGCTCTTCCCGGAATACCTCGCGGCGGTGGAACACCTCGCGCGATACGTCGACGCCTGGAACGTGTGAGCCGTGGACACGACGACAAGGACACGAAGATTGGGAACCACGAAGCGCACCAAGGACACGAAGAGATTTCTTAGTCTTCGTGACCTTCGTGTCCTTCGTGGTTTTCTGCTCTTCGTGGTCCTGGCCGCGGCGGCCGGCGCCAGCGCCCAGGAGCCACCGCCGGAGTTGACGCAGCCCGTCAACGACTTCGCCAACGTCATCGACCCGCAGAGCAAGCAGACGATGGAGGCGCTGATTCGATCGCTGCAGCAGGCGAGCGGCGACGTCGTCATCGTCGCGACGGTGCCCACTTACAAGCCGTACGCCGACATTCGTGAGTACGCCGTGAAGATGTTCGAGAATCACGGCCGCGGCATCGGGCAGCGCGGCAAGGACAACGGCGTGCTCATCGTCGCCGCCATCAACGATCGCCAGGCGTCGATCGAAGTCGGGTACGACCTGGAGCAGTTCGTCACCGACGGGTTCTCCGGCGAGACGCTGCGACAATACGTGGCGCCCGAGTTCCGGCGCGGCGACTACGGACCAGGCCTGCTCGCCGGTGTGTCGCGCGTGGCCGCGCGCATCGCGCAGGGACGCAACGTCACGCTGCAGGGCGTCCGTCCGGAGCCGGACCGCGCGCCGAACGTCGGCTCCGGCGGCAACATCGTCCTCGCGCTCTTCGTCCTCTTCATCGTGCTGAACGCGCTCGGGCGCACGCGACGGCGCCGGCGCCTCGGCGGCTGGGGCATGGGGCCCTGGAGCGGCTGGAACAGCGGAGTCGGCCCCTTCGGCGGCGGCGGCGGCGGAGGCTGGGGTGGCGGTGGCGGCGGCGGATTCGGCGGCGGCTTCGGCGGGTTCGGCGGCGGCCGCAGCGGCGGTGGTGGCGCCGGCGCGGGGTGGTAATCTGTGGCCATGATGACAAATCCCAAATCCCAAATCCCAAATCTCAAATTCCAACAGCACTCGGTGCTTGGGATTTGGACCTTGGGATTTGGGGTTTGGGATTTGCTCGTGCTGGCGCTCGTCATCGCCGCCGCCAGCTCGTCGTCGGGATGCTCGTACAACACCTTCGTCAGCAAGGAAGAAAGCATCAAGGCGCAGTGGGCGCAGGTCGAAAACCAGCTGCAGCGCAGGAACGATCTCATCCCGAATCTCGTCGAGACCACGAAGGGGATCGCGCAGCAGGAGAAGGACGTGTTCGGGCAGATTGCCGATTCGCGCGCGAAGATGGCCGGCGCGAAGACCCCCGAGCAGACCATCCAGGCCGCCAACGAGCAGAGCGCCGCACTCGGCCGACTGCTGGTCGTCGTCGAAAACTACCCGCAGCTGCGGTCGAGCGAGAGCTTCAACCGCCTGATGGACGAGCTCTCCGGGACCGAGAACCGCATCGCGGTCGAGCGCATGCGCTACAACGAGCGCGTGCAGGACTACAACACGTCGCGCCGCCAGTTCCCGTCGAACATCACCGCCAGCCTCTTCGGGTTCAAGGAATATCCGCTCTTCAACGCGCCGCCGTCGGCGGAACAGGTGCCGAAGGTGAACTTCGGCCGATCCTGAACGGGCACAGGACGCCCTGATGGCGATCGCCGAGGCGCTGCTCCCCGAGTTCGATCACGAGATGGCCGTCACGCGCAAGCTGCTCGAGCGCGTGCCCGAGGACAAGTTCGAGTGGAAGCCCCACCCGAAATCGATGTCGCTCGTCGCGCTCTCCACGCACGTCGCGACGATCCCGAGCTGGGGCGTGCCGACGCTGAACGAGTCGGAGCTGGATGTCGGCGGGTCGAACACGAACACGGCGGCGACCTCGCGCGCCGACCTGCTGGCGCGCTTCGACACGCACGTCGCCGCCACGCGCGCGGCGCTCGTCGGCAAGACCGACGCGGAGATGATGGCGATCTGGTCGCTGAAGCACAACGGCCAGAAGCTGTTCACGATGCCGAAGGCCGCCGTCTGGCGCGGCTTCGTGCTGAACCACCTCGTGCACCACCGCGGCCAGTTGAGCGTCTACCTTCGGCTGAACGACGTGCCCGTCCCCGCCATGTACGGGCCGAGCGCCGACGAAGCGCCGAATTTTTGAGGCCTTTCCCCCTCCGCCTATCGACCGTCGCGCTGCTCGGGGCAAGCCTCGTGTGCTTCGTCCTCGTCTCGACTGCCAATGGCGCGGGGTATCGCTACGGCGCGTCGGATGGCGCGGCGTACGTCCCCGCGGTCATGCTCGCGGAAAACCCCGCCTCGTTTCCGCGCGACGCCCCGCTCATCCGGACGCAGGGGCAGTTCTTCATCTTCGACGATGTCCTGGCCGCGATCGGCCGCGTCACGGGTGCATCGGTGGAATCGCTGTTTCTGTGCGCGTACGTCGTCGCCGTCGCGATGGTCTGGCTTGGTGTCGTCCTGGTCGGCGCACGGCTCTATACGTCGGTCTGGCTCGCACTCGCCTTCGGCGCGCTCGTCACGCTGCGGCATCACATCCCGCGGACGAGCGTGAACTCGCTCGAGCCGTACTTTCAGTCACGCATGCTGGCGTTCGGGCTCGGCATGATCGCCGTCGCCGCGTTTCTCCGACGCCGTGCGGCCGTATCGGTGGCGCTCGTCGCCGTCGCCGCGTTGTGCCATGTGACGACGGCATTGTGGTTCGCGATTCTCATCGGCACCGCGCTGATGATCGTCGACCGGCGCTGGCGGCGTCCCGGCGCGGTGGCGATCGGCGTCGCGCTCCTCGTCCTCGCGTGGGCGATGGCAGCCGGGCCGCTGCAGGCTGGCGCGTCGACGATGGACGCGTCCTGGGTCGAGGCGCTCGGCGGCCGCGACTTCATCTTCGCCAACGAGTGGCCGCTGTGGGCGTGGATGGCGAACATCGGCCTGCTGGCCGCGCTGTGGACCGCGCATGCCGTGCGCACGCGACGAGGCACGGCCACCCCGGCGGACGCGGCTCTCGTCTGGGGCGCAACGGCGCTGGTGGCGCTGTTCCTGATCACGCTGCCGGCGGTAGCGGCGCGCGTCGCGCTCGCCGTCCAGTTCCAGTTCTCGCGCGTGTTCTGGATTGTCGATCTGCTCGTCGCGATGTACCTGATCGCCGCCATCGGTGAACGGCTCGGCCGTCGCGGCACCATCCTCCTCGCGTCGGTCGTGCTGGCCGCGGCGGGGTCGCGCGGCGCCTACATCATGTGGCGGGAGCATCCCGAGCGTCCGCTGTTCCAGGTCTCGGTCCCCGCGTCCCAGTGGACCGACGCGATGCGCTGGATTGCTCGCCGGCCCCTCGACGCGCACGTGCTCGCCGACCCCGGGCACGCGTTCAAGTATGGCGTGAGCGTCCGTGTCGCGGCCGGACGCGACGTGCTGCTCGAGGACGACAAGGACGCGGCCATTGCGATGTATTCGCGCGCCATCGCGCAGCGCGTGCTGGAGCGCCGCCGGGCGCTCGGCGATTTCCCGGCGATGACGGCGCCGGCCGCGCGCGCGCTCGCGGAGCGCTACGACCTGCACTACCTGGTGACGGAAGCGGCGCTGCCGCTCCCAGAGGTGTACCGCAACGCGCAGTTCAGGATTTACGCGCTGAAGCCAGCCGGTCCCGCGTCCTGATCCACACCTCGTCGAGCGCGCCGGGGTGGCGCATCTTCGTGATCCAGACGACCTGTCCCATGTGCGCGGCGGTGTGATGGCTCGCGTGCAGCAGGATCGATGCGATGGTCGTCGTCTTGCCCGTGCGATCGGTCTGCTCGATCAGGCGCGCCGGGGTGAGGCCGTCGAACACCTCGCGCATCATCTCGACCGTCTCGTTCCACCCGCTGACGACCGCCGCGGCGCCCGGGTTGCCGCGCGCCGTGAACTCCGACGCGCGGTCGCGCTCGATCGACCGCGCGCCGACGCCGTAGCCGACATAGAGGCGGTTCGATCCGATCAGGTGCAGCATGATGTTGCCGAGCGCGTTGCTCTTCTCGTCGGGACGCCACCACACGTCCGCCTCGGTCATCACGGCGAGGCACTGGCCGATCTGCGCCGGGTAGTCCTCCACCATCCGGGAGCGAAGGAGGTGCAGGAGCGTGGCGTCCAGGGTGCGTTCCATGGAGCGGATGATAAGCTGGAAGCGCAACACGGCGGTTCACGCTTCCGCGTGCTTAGTTCTCCGTTCGTGTTCGTGTTCAATGTTCCAGGTGGCTTCTTATCGGCCGCGGTTTACCGGCGGTCACAGGCAGACGTTGTACGCGTGGGCGCGGCCGCGCCGTTTCTCGCGGCTCCCTGATCCCGTGGAGCGCTTCTTCGACGTCGCTGCCGACGCGCGCGTCCTCGCGCACAGCCACATCCATCCCGGCGATCCGCGGGCAACGCTGATCCTGCTGCATGGCCTCGAGGGGTCGAGCATGGCGCACTACATGCGCGGCATCTCCGACAAGGCGTGGACGGCTGGATGGAACGTCGTGCGCCTGAACCAGCGGAACTGCGGCGGCACCGAGCATCTGTCGCGCGGCCTCTATCATTCCGGCCTCACCCACGACGTCCGGTTCGTGGTGCGCGAGCTGCTCGAACGCGACGGTGTGCCGGCGGTCGCGGTGGCCGGCTACTCGCTCGGCGGGAACCTCGCCCTGAAGCTGGCCGGCGAGCTCGGCGACGCCGCCCCCGACGGCCTGGTCGCCGTCTGCGCGGTCTCGCCGACGATGGATCTCGCCGCGTGCGTCCAGGCGCTGGAGCGGAAATCGAACCTCGCCTACGAGTGGAACTTCGTGCGCAACCTGAAAGGGCGCATGCGCCGGAAGGCCGCCGCGTTTCCCGGCGCGTTCCCGCTCGATCCGCTGAAGCGCATCCGGACGGTGCGCCAGTTCGACGAGGCGTACACGGCGCCGCATCACGGTTTCCGCGACGCGTCCGACTACTACCACCGCGCCAGCGCGCTGCGCGTCGTCGAGCGCATCGAGGTGCCGGCGCTCATCATCGCCGCCGAAGACGACCCGTTCGTGCCGGTGTCGACGTTTCGCGAGCCCGCGGTCGCGTCGAACCCGCACATCACGGTGGTGATCACGCCGCACGGCGGCCACTGCGCCTACGTCGAGCAGGCCAACGGCGGCTACGACGGCTACTGGGCCGAGCGTGAAATCGTGCGGTTCATCGACTGCCAGCTGGCGCGAGCCCGAGATGCTGCATCAGCAGCGTCGCGAACTCCGGCCCCTTCCCTTCCTCTTCGTGCTTGAAGTAGACGAAGACGTCGCGGCAGCCTGACGCCTTCTCCCGCATCACGTCACCCCAGCGCACGATGTCTTCCGGCGCGTAGCCCTCGTCCCGCAAGCGGAAGTAGCCGTAGTCCGCGGTGATGACGACAGGGGTCGACAGCCGTTCGCTGTCGGCCACGCAGAGCGCAAGATTGCGGGCCCGCAGCCGCGCGTAGACCTCCTCGTCCAGCCACGACTCGTGGCGGAACTCGAACGCGGCGCAGACACGCGGCGGCAAGGTGTCGAGAAACGCGTCGAAGAGTGCCAGGTCCTTTTTCAGGTTCGGCGGCAGCTGAAACAGCAGCGCGCCGAGCTTGGGCCCGAGCGTCGCGGCCGTCTCGAGGAACTGCCGCGCCGGCTCGGCGCAGTCGCGCAGCCGCCGGTCGTGCGTGATGCGTTTCGGCGCCTTGAGCGTGAGCCGGAAGCGCTCCGGCGTTGCGCGGTTCCAGCCGTCGAGGATCTTCTCGTTCGGCGCGCGGTAGAACGTGTAGTTGATCTCGACCGTGGGGAACCGCTCGGCGTAGTACGGCAGCATCTTCGTGGCGGGGAGCTTTTCCGGGTAGAAGCTCCCCTTCCACTCGGGGTAGTTGTAGCCCGATGTCCCGACCCAGATGTTCATTCGCGGCGCCTCACGCAGCCACGGGCCACAGCGGCACGGAGACACAGAGAAAACACAGAGCTATAAAATCTCTGTGCCTCTGTGTCTCTGTGGCTCGTCATCACGGAAAGTTGTTACAGTTTACGAGATGAAGTTGCTATTACGGTGTGTGTGCGTCGTCGCGACGATGGTGAGCGCGTGTAGTCGCACCGCTCCAACGAGGGAATACCAGCTCCAGGGCCAGATCCTCGACGTCAAGCCCGAGACGAGCGAGGTGCTCGTCAAGCACGGCGACATCGCCGGGTTCATGCCCGCGATGACGATGCCGTACAAGGTCGGGGACGCGAAGATCCTCGCCGACAAGCAGCCCGGCGATCTCATCACGGCGACGCTCGTCGTCGGCGAGACCGAGGCGCACCTCTCGAAGATCGACAAGACCGGGTACGCGGCGATCGAGGACGCGGCCGGGCCGGCGATCACCGAATCGCAGATGCTGAAACCGGGAGACCCGGTGCCCGACACGCCGCTCGTGGACGAGAACAACGACGCGCGTCCGCTGACGTCGCTGAAGGGGCACCGTGTCGCACTGACGTTCATGTACACCCGTTGCCCGCAGCCGGACTTCTGCCCGCTCATGGACCGCAACTTCGCAGCCATCCAGAACGAGATCAAGAAGACACCGGGCCTCGACGACGTGCGTCTCGTCTCGGTGAGCTTCGACCCGGCCAACGACACGCCCGCGGTGCTGCGGGCGCACGCGCAGACGCTGCAGGCGGACCCCGCGGTGTGGCACTTCGTCACGGCAGGCGCCGGCGACATCAAGGGCTTCAGCGCGCGGTTCGGCGTCACCGCGGAGCCGAGCGACGAGAGTCCCTCCATCCTCACGCACAACCTGAGCACCGCGGTGATCGACGCCGACGGCAGGCTCGTGAAGATCCGCCCCGGCAACATGTGGACGCCGGCCGACCTCCTTGCCGACCTCAAAGCGGCTCCCGCTCCCGCGCGCTGAACCGGCGGCGCCGCCGCGGCTGTCGTTCACCGCCGCCGAGCGTCGCATCATCCGCCGCCTCCGATCGCCGCTCGCCGTGCAGCGCTGGCTGAACGTGCTGCCGTACAACGACGAGAAGGGCGGCGAAACGCTGCGCAGCTTCCGCGGCGTGGTGCAACGGGGCACGGCGCACTGCCTCGAGGCAGCGCTGTCGGCGGCCGTGATCCTCGAGCAGCATCGCTACCCGCCGCTCGTCCTCAGCTTCGAGTCGATCGACCTGCTCGATCACGTCATCTTCGTCTACCGGGGATCGCGCGGTTGGGGATCGGTCGCGCGCTCGCGCGACCCCGGGCTGCACGGACGCAAACCGGTGTTCGCGACGCCGCGCGCGCTCGCGCTCAGCTACTTCGATCCCTACATCGATTTCACGGGCCTCATCAAAGGCTACGCGGTGGTCGACCTGCGCGTGCTCGGCGACTACGACTGGAGGCTGTCGGAGACCAACGTCTGGAAGGTGGAGCGGATGCTGCTCGGGTGGCCGCACCGCAGGATCACGTGGTCGCGAGCGCGGGAGCGGCGCTGGCGCTTGAGGTACCGCGCGTTTCGCGCGGCGCACGATTACAAGCCGTGGAAGTATTACCCGCGCCGCGATCGGTGGACGGAACTGCCGCCCGCTGTCCGGGTGAAGGGCTGACTTCCCCCTTCCCCCTTCCCCTTCCCCCTTTCCCCTTCCCCCTTCCCCCTTCCCCCTAGTCGAGATCGAAATCGCGCATCGGCTTGGTGACAGGCTCTTCTTTCGCCTGCCGCAGCGCCTCCTCGAACCGTCTCGCGAGCGCGTCGCCGCGCGTCTTCTCGGCTTCGACCGACTGCTCGAAGAGCGCCTCGCGCCTCCGCGCCTCGTCGGCGAGGATGCGGGCAGCCTCGGTCAGCTCAGGCTTGTCACCGCGCTCCGGCTCCTTGTGCGAGACGACACGCCCGAGATTGGTGTCGATGACCAGCAGCGCGCCGCAGCAGGGGCATTGCACGTCGAGCTCGCTTTTCAACTTGGCCATGACGGTATTGTAGTTCGTGCGTGGCTGGGTCGTCGGGTCGATGGCTGATGCGGTGGCCGTTGGTGGTTGGTGGTTCGTGGCAGACGCGATAGGCTCACTAACGACCAACGACGAACGAACGACCACCGACCAACGGCCAACCACTAACGAGCACCGACCAACGCCCACTCGATGACCGACACGCACTGGCGCACGCTGCGCATCGCCACCTACAACATCCATCGCTGCCGCGGCCTCGACGGCCGCACCGTCCCGTCCCGCGTCGCCGACGTCATCCGCGCCATCGAGCCGGACGTGATCGCGCTGCAGGAGGTCATGGGCGCCGGTCCCAGTTCGAAGGGGCACGCCGAGGAGCTCGGGGCGCTGCTCGGCATGGGCTGGGTGATGGCGCCGACGAGCCACCTGCGCGGGTGTCTCTTCGGCAACGTCGTCCTGAGCCGCCACCCGATCACGCATCACGCGCAGTACGACCTCTCGTGGAAGACGTGCGAGCCGCGCTGCTGCCAGCGTGTCGACATCGCCTTCGGCGACGACACGCTGCATCTGTACAACGTGCACCTCGGCACCGCGTTTCTCGAGCGGCGCTACCAGGCCGGGCGCCTCAGCGCCATCGTCCACGATCGGCGCATCGGCCAACCGAAAGTCGTCCTCGGCGACTTCAACGAGTGGATGAAGGGCCTGGCCACATCGATGCTCACCGAACGCCTGCAGAGCATCGACCTGCGATCGCACCTGCGGCGGCGGCGGACGTATCCCGGGGTGTTTCCCGTGCTGCATCTCGATCACATCTACTACGACGGACGCGTGGAGGTAGTGAAGCTGGAACTGCCGCGCACGCGGCAGGCGCTGATGGCGTCGGATCACCTGCCGCTCGTGGCCGACTTGAAGGTGCAATTTCAGTAGGCAGCGGGCAGCGGGCAGTGGGCATTAGGCGGTAGGCGGTAGGTAACAGGACGCAGGTGGCGTAGGATTCGCGCAGTCCCTGTGAAGGAGTCCCGCTGATGGCTCGTCGTGTTTCGCGCCGTGAGATGCTCCAGACGGCGGCCGCCGGCTCGCTCGCGCTGATGACCGCGTCGCGCGCATCAGGCCAGCCCGCGCGCCGTCCGCCGAACATCGTCTTCATCCTGGCCGACGACATGGGCTACGCCGACGTCGCCTGCTACGGGCGTCCCGACCTTCAGACGCCCAACATCGACGGCCTCGCGTCGCGCGGCGTACGGCTCGTCCAGGCGTACGCGAACTCCGCCGTCTGTACGGCGACGAGGGTTGGCCTCATCACGGGGCGTTATCAGTATCGGCTGCGCATCGGCCTGGAAGAGCCGCTCGGCACCGGGCCCGCGTTCGGCGCCCTCGGATTGCCGCCCGAACACCCGACGCTTCCCTCGCTGCTGCGCAGGGCGGGTTACGGAACGACGCTCGTCGGCAAGTGGCACCTCGGAATGTTGCCCAGGTTCGGCCCGCTGCAGAGCGGCTACGACCACTTCTTCGGCTTCCGCAGCGGCGCTGTCGATTACTACTCGCACAACGGCATCGATCGGAAGCCCGACCTGTGGGACGACGACGTCGCCGTGGAACGGGCGGGCTACCTGACGAACCTGCTGGGAAGCCGCGCGACGGACGTGATTACGGCGTATGCGAAGTCACGGCAGCCGTTCCTTGTGAGCCTCCACTTCAACGCCCCGCACTGGCCCTGGGAGGCGCCGGGCGACGAGGCGGAATCGGCGCGCATCCGCGCCAGCAACCTTAATCATTTCGACGGCGGTTCGCAGAAAACGTATCAGCGCATGATCGCCGAGCTCGATACCCAGGTCGGCCGCGTGCTCGCGGCGCTGAAATCGGGCGGTGTCGCCGACAACACGATCGTCATCTTCACCAGCGACAACGGCGGAGAGCGGTTCGCCGACACGTGGCCGTTCACGGGACGCAAGACCGAGCTGCTGGAAGGAGGCCTCCGCATCCCCGCCATCGCGTCGTGGCCGGCCATGCTTCCCAGGAACAAGACCTCCGAGCAGGTCGCCGTGTCGATGGACTGGCTGCCGACGCTGCTCGCGGCGGCAGGCGCCGCTCCCGACCCGGCCTATCCGCCCGACGGCGTGAACCTGCTGCCGATGCTGCAGGGCGGCCGCGGCGTGTCGCGCAAGCTCTTCTGGCGCTACAAGTCGAACGCGCAGCGCGCCGTCCGCGACGGCGATTTCAAGTACCTGAAGATTCGCGAGAACACGTTCCTGTTCAACGTGGCCGACGATCCGATGGAACGCGCCAACCTGAAGGCGCGCCGCCCGGAGATCTACGAGCGGCTGGCGAAAGACTGGCTGGCGTGGAACGCGACGATGCTGCCGGAGATACCCGAGTCGAACACAGGAGGGAACAACGGGGCCACGTGGCCGGACCACATCGGTGCGCGGCCAACGACGGAGCCGAACAATCCCGCTCCGGACGAATCGTCCCGATAGAGGCGCGAGTACAACAAAAAAGGCGCCGCGAGGCGCCTTCGGTCCCTACCGACTGCCCAACGACCGCTATCCCTCTTCCTCGTATTCCTCTTCCTCGACCGGCAGGAACCGCGTCGGCGGACGGAGCGCTTCGCGGTAGTCGTAGACGGGCAGATCGCGCACGTGCAGGGCGATGATGCAGCCCGGGCCCTTCTCTTCGACGACGACGGCCACAGGGCTTCCCTCGACGCCCTCGCGGAACGCGAGCCTGCAGCCGCAGGCGAGACGGGCGTGCGTGAATCCCTTCAGCATGATGGGGCGATCATATCAGAGCCGCGCCCTTCAGAGCAGCGCCTTGATTTCCTGTTCGAATTGCTCTTTCGACGCAATCCCCGAGTGTTTCTTCGCAATGCGTCCGTCGCGATCGATGAACACCGTCACCGGGATGCCCCACAGCGGCCCGAACGCGTCCTGCACGTCTTCGCGCCCGTTGCCGACCAGCACCGGGTAATTCATCTTCATCTGCGTCGCGTAGGGTTTGAGCTTCTCGATCGGGTCGTCCACGGAGATGCCCAGGATGACCACGTCCTTCCCTTCGCCGGTGTACTGGGTGTTCAACTCGACGAGCGACGGAATCTCGGCGCGGCACGGTCCGCACCACGTTGCCCAGAAATTCACCACGATCGGCTTGCCCTTGAACGCGGCGAGCTTCACGTCCACGCCGTTCATGTCCTTGAGCGTGAAATCGAGCGGCGCCGCCTTGCCGGCGGCTTTCGCGTCGGCGGCCGCGTCCTCTTCCGCGCTGTTCGGCGAGCCGGTGAGGTTTCCCTTCGTTTCAGCCGGCGGCGCGGGGGTCTCGGCGCCGGGCGCGAGCATCACGATGAGAATCGCAATCGCGACCGCAGCCATGGCGATGAACACCGCGACCTTGCTGGGTCTCCGTTCCGGAACCTCGGATTCCGTGGCGCGAGACTCGGCTGCCTCCGGCGCGGGGTCTGGAGTGGGCGGCTGTTCGGTGTCCATGATGCCCTCAATGATACGTTAATGCGCTTCGGCGGCGACATATCGCGCCGCGTCCGCGACCGATTCCTCGGCGGCGGGCGTAATCAGGACGAAGGTATTGCCCCCGCGCGACCAGATGCGCGTGTGATGGCCGAACGCGGTCAACTCGGCCGGCGCGCGCGTCTCCCCTTCGAGCACGAACAGCGAGAGATCCTGCCCGTTCGCCTCGTACATCAGGTGCGGGATGCGGCCGTCGGCGTAGAGGCAGGTGCGCGCGTTGAGCAGCGAGAGATCCTCCTGCCCGGACGAGGGCGGCACGTGCACGTCGAGCCCGAACCGATCGCTGAGGAGTTTCTGCGCCTGCTCGGCGTCGAGCGTCTTCCCCTCGGTCGGGCGGAACAGCCCGAAGCACTTGATGTGATCGGCGGTGAGCTGCGCGGCGAGGAGTGCGTCCGACTGGCGGGTGACGATGGAGAGGAGGGCGCCGACCAAGAGGATCAGGAGCGCGGCGATGGCGAAGCGCATCGAGGGGCGCAGCCACGCGCGCGTCGTGGTCTGCTCGCCCGCGAGCGCCTGACATCGGGTGCGCAGGCCCGGCGGCAGCGGTTCGGTGCGGAGCCGATCCGCGCACGCGCGCAGCAGCTGGCGCGCGCCGCATTCCTTCCCCGCGATGACGCGACACGGCGGGCAGGCGTCGAGGTGGCGCTGCACCTCTCCGCGCTGCGAATCGGGGAGGGTTCCATCGGCATACTGCGCCAGCAGGTCGCAGATGCGGCGGCAGTTCGGTTTCATCGATGGCTCCCCGCGCTGTTCGCCGTGACGGGCACGACCGGCACCGACGCCGCCCCCGACGGGGCTGTTCCCGAAGATAGCTTTTCGAAGAGCATCCGGCGTCCGCGCGAGATGCGCGACATCACGGTTCCGATGGGCACGCTCAGCATCTCGGCGATCTCGGCATATGTGAATTCCTCGACGTCCCGCAGCCAGACCGCCTGGCGGAAGGCTTCGGGCAGCTCGTCGAGCGCCGCCTGCAGGTCGGCGTCGAGCGTGCTGCGCATCAGGATGCGCTCCGGCGTCTCGACCGGCGCGCCGCCGGCGGCGCCGGCCGCCGCCTGCTCCACCTGCTCGCTGTCCACCTCGACCGCGTCGCGGCTCGCGTCACGGCGCCGGTTCCGCCACGTGTTGTGGAGGATGGTATAGAGCCACGCGCGCAGGTTCGTGCCGCGCTTGAACTGCCCCGCGTGGCGGAACGCCTTGACGAACGTATCCTGGACGAGATCCTCCGCGTCGGCGCGGTTCCGCGTCAGCCGCATCGCGGTCGCGAAGAGCGGCGCGAGGAACTGCAGCGCCTCCGCGGAAAAATCCTCCGCGGTCGACGGGGCTGGTGACGATCGGCGGAACATTGGCGGCCACGCCCGTAGGAGTAACCCTTATGGGGCCCCTTTTATTCCCCGCCGCGGTCCGAGGCAAGGGTCACGACGGGCTGTCCTCAGTTTACGCGCGATAAGAGGACACCGGCGGTGAGATGGCCGCGCGTGCGGGCCACTTTCTCCAGCTTTTTTCGTGAACTCGTCGGTACATCCTTTGCTCCTGGCGGCGGCGCACTCGCATCTCGCTTTGCAGTAACATGCCCACTCGTGCCTAGTCCTGCGAGGAGAAACTACATGAGGGCAGCGCTGGCAATCGTGGCCGCCGCCATCGTCTTCGCGCCGCTTGAGGCGTTCGCGCAGACGCCGATGGTCCCGTACTTCGGGAAGAACCAGATCCGCTACACCAATTTCCGGTGGAGCATCTACACCACCGACCATTTCGAGATCTACTACTACCCCGAAGAGGAGCAGCATCTCGAACGCATCGCAGGCTACGCCGAGAGCGCGTACCAGCACATCAGCTCCGACCTCAAGCACGACCTCGCCTTCAAGGTGCCGCTGATCATCTTCAAGACGAGCAGCGAGTTCCAGCAGGAGAACGTCATCCCGGGCGCGGCGGTCGAAGGCGTCGGCGCGTTCGCCGAGCCGGAACGCGACCGCATGCTCGTCCCGCTCGACGATCCGCCCGACCTGCTGTACCGGACCATCACCCACGAGCTCGCGCACATCTTCCAGTTCGACATCATTCCGACGTCGCTCATCCGCCGCAACCTGCCGCTCTGGCTCAATGAGGGCGGAGCGGACTACGAGACGGGCATCTGGCAGCCGCTCGACATCATGACCGTCCGCGACGCGGCGGTGGCCGACATCATCCCGAAGATGAGCGAGATGGAGGGCTACGGCGGCTTCAACAACCCGCGCTTGATCTACAACCTGGGCCACGCCTGCTACGAGTTCATGGAGGCGCGCTGGGGCAAGGAAGGCGTGCGGCAGTTCCTCTTCGCGCTGCGCAAGTCGGTCATCGGCGGCGGCGACGACGCCTACGAGGAAGCGTTCAAGATCAAGGGCGAGGAGTTCGACCAGCAGTTCGACAAGTACTTGAAGGAGCGCTTCAAGCCGTTCCGCGACAAGGAGCGCCCCGCCGACTACGGCCGCAACCTCGCGCCGAACCCGGAGCGGAGCTCGTTCAACCAGGCCATCTCCGCCGAGCCGTCGCCGTCGGGCGACCTGATTGCCGTCGCGACCGGCAACCGCAAGGACGGCGAACTCGACATCGTGCTCGTCTCCGCGAAGGACGGCTCGGTCATCCGCAACCTGACCAACGGGTTCGATCAGGACAAGGGGTGGGAATTCATCACCTCGCCCGGCGGCCGGTTCAACACCGTGCCGTGGCTGTCGTGGTCGCCCAGCGGCGATCGCCTGGCGTTCTTCGTCCGCCGCGAGAAGACGCGGACGCTCATCATCGAGAACGTCCTGACGCGCACCGTGGAGGACAAGATCGAGATCAAGACGGTGGACGACCCCGAGTCGCCAGACTTCTCGCCCGACGGCAAGAAGATCGTCTTCGCCGGCCTGCAGGGCGCGGTCGGCGACCTCTTCCTCCTCGATCTCGAGACCAAGCAGGTCACCAACCTGACGAAGGACAACTTCGCCGACTCCGGCCCGACCTGGTCGCCCGACGGCAGCTACATCGTCTACGTCGCGCGCGTCAGCGGCAACGAGAAGCTGTTCAAGCTCGACCCGGCGACCGGGACGAAGACGCAGCTGACCTTCGGCACGCACGACGACGCGGCCGCGCAGTTCGTCGATGCCGACACGCTGGTGTTCTCGTCCACCGCGACCGATCCGAACCAGCCGATCGACCCCGACGTCGCGCGCAACGGCAACATCTACAACGTCTGGACGCTGAACCTGAAGAACGGCGAGCTGCGGCAGTACACCGACGCGGTGGCCGGCAACGTGACGCCGATCGTGCTGCACCAGGGCGACGCCAAGACGCAGATCGCGTTCATCAGCTACTACAAGGGCGACTACGAGCTGCACGCGCTCGAGCGCCGCGATCCGATCATCACGGCGTCCACGTCCGACTTCGGCTCGCCCGGCCCCATCATCGACTTCCAGGCGCCGCTGACGCACACGCTCATCGCGGCGAACAAGAAGAAGAAGGGCGCCTTCGAGAAGCTGTTCCTCGACGGACGTCCGCCGGTCAACGTCGGCGTGACGAGCGGCGGCAACGTGTTCGGCGGCTCCGCGGTGACCTTCAGCGACGTGCTGGGCGACAAGCAGTTCAACCTCTACGCGCAGTCGATCTCGCAGTAC
>Ga0134127_10000515_pt1 | contig 35748 bp, 50 predicted proteins | sample KB31753_FD_96459 | JGI IMG/M metagenome (GOLD analysis project Ga0134127, IMG submission 96459) | Terrestrial soil microbial communities with excess Nitrogen fertilizer from Kellogg Biological Station, Michigan, USA - KB3-175-3 | ecosystem: Environmental > Terrestrial > Soil > Unclassified ...
GGGCTGAGGTCTGGGCTCAGGTCGGGGCTCGGGTGGGGGCTCAGGTCGGGGCTCAGGTCGGGGATCAGGTCGGGGCTCAGGTCGGGGCTCAGGTCAGGGCTCAGGTCGGGGCTCAGGTCTGGGATCAGGTCGGGGCTCAGGTCGGGGCTCAGGTCAGGGCTCAGGTCGGGGATCAGGTCGGGGATCAGGTCTGGGATCAGGTCAGGGATCAGGTCTGGGATCAGGTCGGGGCTCAGGTCGGGGCTCAGGTCGAAAAAATCGGCGACGCTGCGCGCGAGGGCTTCAGCAACTACGGCTATGACGCCCTGTGGGGAACCGGCTTCGCAGCATGGGTGAGCTATTTCCGAGATGTGTGCGGATGGCAAGACCCGATCCTGAAGAAGTTCGAAGTCCTCGAAACGCTTGTCAAGTCATGCGGCTGGACGTGGTGGCATCAGAACGTGTTGGCCATTTCTGATCGGCCTCGCGTCATCAACCGCGATGACCAGAACCGCCTGCATTGCGAAACCGGGCCGTCCATCGCCTACCCCGATGGTTGGAGCCTCTATCACTGGCACGGAGTTGCCATTCCCAGCGAATGGGTAACCGGCAAAAAGCCTTCCGCCAAAGAGGCCCTGAAGTGGGAAAACATGGAGCAGCGCCGAGCTGCCTGTGAAATCGTCGGTTGGGCATCGATCCTTCGCGAACTGAAGGCGAAGGTAATCAACGCCGACATCGACCCGGAAATCGGAACGCTCGTTGAGTGCGAACTGCCCGACGCCGGAAAGGAGAGATTCCTTCGCGTTCAGTGCGGCACTGGACGAGAGTTCGCTTTGTGTGTTCCGCCGACCATGAAAACCGCCCGGGAAGCCAATTCATGGACGTACTCGCTTCCCGCTCAAGACCTTCAACCCGAAGTCCGTACCTAAAGGAAATCAGCATGACCCGCACCTTCACGAACCAAGCCGCCCAAGGCGACCTTCTCATTCGCCGCGTCAAGGCGCTGCCGGCCAATCTCAAGGCCGCTCCAGTCTGCGACGGGACGTTCATCGTCGCGCACTCGGAGACCGGTCACAACCATGTCATCGACGCCCGCCCGAACGTCAAGGTCTACGACACGGAAGACCCGCTCCTGAGCTATCTGGAAGTCATCAACGCGACCGATGCGATGGAGACGCTCCTGCGCCATCTGCGCGGTCATGACACGCACGAGACGATTTCCATCCCGCCGGGCATCTACGAGTTGCGCCGTCAGCGCGAGTACACGCCTGAGGGCTGGAGGCGTGCGGCGGACTGACTTCGGCGGGGCTCCCGCACCTCGCAGAGCCCCTTCTTCTACTGACACAAGGAAATTACCGTGAGCAACACGCAAGCTAAGCCACGCCGAATGAAGCCCTACTCGCGCGAATGGGAGCGGCAGGCCAACGAAGCGGCGCGCTCCTTCGCGCCGAGGATTCACCCATGCAAGGACTGCGGCGGCCCAGTTGTCGATGGTTACTGCTGCCGGCGCTGCGGGTCGAGCGATCCGAAGTCATCCCCTGCCGCCTGACCCTCTCCCACAAGAGCCCATCCCGATAGGGGAAAGGAAATGTATATGAGCGACGGCGCGCAAATCGCTGCTCTTTACGTCGAGACCGACGGCGCCTACTTCGGCCTGCCTGGCGTCGACCCGTGGGATGAGGCGCGGGACGCTCGCAAGTACATGGGGCCTCACCCCGTGGTCGCTCATCCCCCTTGCCAATTGTGGGGGCCGATGGCCAACGTCAACTTCGCACGCTACGGCGGTCTGCACAACAAGCCGGGCCGCGACATGGGCTGCTTCCAGTACGACCTTCTGTGCGTGCGCGAGTTCGGAGGCGTGCTCGAGCATCCTGCCAAGTCGCGGGCCTGGGAATCCTTCGGTCTGACGAAGCCGGTCGCGATGGGATGGAGTCAGTGCCGAACCGGGGGATGGGTCTGCGAGGTTTGGCAGTCGGCCTATGGCCACCGCGCGAACAAGGCGACATGGCTTTACGCGGTGACATCCGGCAAGCCGCCCGAACTCCGATGGGAGCGGCCCGTCGGAAGCCATCAGGTCGGGTTTCAAGACCAGCGAGGCAAGGAGAGGAACAAGCCCACGTTGTCGCGCAAGGAGTCGAACGCCACGCCTTCCGAGTTTCGGGACGTGCTCATCAACATCGCCAAGCTGGCGACCAAGGAACTCGCATCATGAGCAAAGCACCCGATAACGCCAGCGGGGCGGTGAAGCGCATTCGCCGCGCGCTGAAGACGTGGAAGGGCTCCGAGGGAGTCATCTGCGATCAAGCCGATGTACTGGAGCTGCTTGACGCCTCTCGCCTCCTCGCCCGAAAGGATGCTGAATTGCAGCGACTTCGGCAGGCGTTGCGACTTGCGCGCCCTCACGTCGAGGCCCATCGCGACTACTGCCTCGGAAAGCACGGCGTGGTCGGCAAGATGGATCAGATCCTCACCGAAATCGACGCCGCTCTGAACCCCTGAAGGACACGCCACCATGACCGACAAGCCCATCACCCTGCCGCCGCTGCCTGAGCCGTATTTCGGCGAACCCAAGAATGAAGCCGATACGCATCTAGGCCCGTGCTTCATAGGGCGCGACCTGGAGTCCTTCGCCCGCGCCGCCGTCCTGGCCGACCGCGCCCTCAATGCGACTGCCCAAGGGATGTGGCAGCCCATCGAGACGGCGCCGAAGACCGGACGCACGTTGCTGTTGGGCTACTCCAATTCTCACGGGCGCTGGCGCACGCTGCGTGGCCAGTGGTTCTCGCGCGAGATCATCGACGACGAGTGGGAGAACGCCGAGGACTGCGAAGAGGGTTGGTACGAGACTTCCGTCGAGTGCGACAGCGATCACTCTGTCTGGAAGACCGAGCCCACGCACTGGATGTTCACGCCCGCAGCCCCTACCGCTCCCATCCCGGCTGTCGATGCGGTGGCGGGAGAGCCGGTGGCGCGCATGGCGTCGGACAGCGACGAGACCGGCGACCTTACAGCGGCATACATGGCAGGAGTTGAGCGCGGCAGGGAACTCGCAAACCCCTCTAAAGAGCCGAGGGCATGGATTGACGTTCGCGCTGAGCGACAGCGCCAAGTCAGTGCCGAAGGGTGGACGCCGCAGCACGACGACGAGCACTCGCAGGGTGAAATGGCTCTTGCCGCAGCGGTCTACGCCGTGACAAAAGGGCCGCGCGACACCGTGCCGCCTGCTTGGCCTTGGGATTCCGAATGGTTCAAGCCGAAGGACTGGCGCAGGAACCTAGTTCGCGCCGGGGCACTGATCCTGGCTGAGATCGAGCGACTCGACCGCGAGTCCGACCGCAAGTCTCGGCACGCCGCTGCCGCACCTTGGCTGGAGTAAACCATGGACGAAGACAACAACGCCACCCCACCCCGTGCGGGCTCGGAGACGACTGCATCGGCGAGCGACGCCCTGGTGCAGATGGTCGATTACGCGATCCATCACGGCTGGCCGTATGACGCCCAGAAGCGCATCGAGGGCATTCGAGAAGCGGACAAACAGCGTGCTGCTCTCGCTGCATCGGCGAGCGAGCAGGGAGTCATGGGGGCGGAGGTGGTGGACGATGACCTCGTGAAACGCCTTCGCAACACGCCGAACTGGCGGCGCGAGAGCTATGGAAGCTGGAAGGACTGCGTCACGGAATACGACCGCGCTCCTTTCGAGGCGGCCGACGAGATCGAGCGCCTGCGCACCACTCTCGCTGCTTCCATGGGCGCCGAGAAGACCGTCGAAGTCCTATGGCGCACTCTGAAGGAGGCTGTGGCCATGATCGACAACCTGCGGTATTCGCAAGCCGGCGATGGGGCGCATGAAGATACCTTCGATGTTTTCCAGCGCATCTACCGTGACAAGTTGAATCTGGTTCTGACGGCTGTTGCTACGCCCATGCTGCCTGACGAAATCCATCTGTCGGTCGACCGCTACGAGAGGATGGCCCGCGCGGCGCCAGCGCTCTGCGTCAAGCCCGCCTGTCCGGAGAATTGCTGTGGCTGCAACCATGCCATCAACGGCCAGCAGACGCGAGACTATGCGATCCGCTACGCCTACCTTCGCAGCAGGCCACTGGACGCGATCAGCGCTGGCGGAGTCTTCATCGGGCGCACGCCACAAAACCAAGTGCTCAACGAAGAGGATGCTGACGCTGCAATCGACAGTGCCATGCTCGCCACCCCTGCCGCTCCCTCCCAGGGAGCGGGGACGGGAGAGAAGCGATGAGCGCTCGAAAGCGAAAACGATTCCTCGACGCGCGACAGTTTGGCCTTGCTCGCCAGCACATCGCTTACTCGATGCCTGGCTGGGCGTTCGCCGACGAGCCGGACGACCTGGAGGGATTTCTTGCAGAGTCCGCCCGGGTGCTGCAACTGATCGAAGAGCGGACTAAAGAACTTATGAACAGGGCTTCAGCATGACCAACACTACCCCACAAGCCGCCGAGGCGGCGAGGCTCGCAGAGGATGCCATGCTGGCGCTCGCACTGATCGAGCGGCGCGACGACCACAACTGCCGCAAGGTAGGACGGATCATCGACCGCCTCCGCTGCTGGAGCCCGGCAGCCTGTCGCGCCCACGAAGAATGCATCTTCGGCATTCCCACCGACGCCGCTTCACTTGGAGAACAGCATGACCGATAGCACACGAGCGGCGTTCGAGGCGTGGGCGCGCACAGCGATGCCCGCCTGCGATATTTCGATGCTGCCCAACTCTGGAGGTGCCTACAACAGCATTGTCCTTGAGGCTCGCTGGACTACCTGGCAAGCCGCTCGCCTATCTGCTTTGGAAGAAGCGGCGAAGGTCTGCAGCGACAACCGGCAAATCGTCAGCGGAAGCCCTGGCCCACTGTTCGATGCCGGCTGGACATCCAGTGCCGACCACTGCACCGCTGCTATCCGTCAACTGGCTGCGGAAGCAGGCAAGCGCCCTGCGGCGAAGGAGGAATGAGGATGAACCTCGTTGGAACAAAAGACTTGGCCGAGCTGCTCAAGCTCCAGCGCAAGACCGTCACCGACAAGCTGACGAAGCGGCCGGGCTTTCCGGCTCCCGCCGTGGATGGCTCGCAGAAGAACCGGCTTTGGGCGCTGGACGAGGTTCTAGCCTACCTCAAATCCGGGCGGCGATCTGCTCGGGCGTCTCGCGATAGTAAGCGTCAAGCAACTGCCGGAGATCCCGATGCCCACTGATCCGCGCCAAGGTCATCACGTCCACACGGCGGGCGAGCAGCGTCAATGCCTCTGCCCGACTGTCATGGAAATGAAGATGGCCCAACAGGCAGGAGTCGCGCGCCTTGCGGAACAAGGTATCCAACGAAGCGGATTTTATAGTCCATATCGGCCCGGATTTACCTTGAGCAATGCCGATCAAGGCGGCGCCCCTGCGTGTCAGGGGGACGACCCGCGCACCTACGCCCTCAACAGTTTTGTGTGTCGAAAGCGTGACGACTCTGGTCTGTAGGTTGATCGCTTCCCGCGTCAGCCCCATGATCTCCCCGGCCCGCATCGCCGTCCGCAGCGCGATCATGAAGGCCCAGGCGACTTCCTGATACTTCGTCGTCGGCTTCTGACCCGTCTTGTAGCCGAGCCAGCGAACGATCCGCTTCACGTCCTGCCACCTGATGCGCTGCGTTCGAGCCGGGTTGTCCCCGGGCATCCGCAGCGCCGCCCAGGGGGAATCACCGCACCAATGCCACTCCTTGCTGGCGACCGTCCACAGATTGCGCAGGAGGTTGATCTCGCGCTGGACACTCCCCTTGGTGACCTTCTTGAGCCTGGCATCCCGCCAAGCTACCAGGTCAGGCGTCTTGATCTCGGCCAGGATCTTCCCGCACAGAGCAGGGTAGTCCCGCTCCAGCGCGCGAAACTTCTTGCTCTCGAAGTCCTTCCCGCGCTTGTGAGCTGATACCTCCCGCTCATAGCGATCGATCGCGTCGCTCAGCGTCTTTGCCGGCCACTTGCCGACCTTGCCCGAGACAATGTCGTTCTCCTGCTGGAAGGCCCAAGCCTGCGCGGTAGCCTTGTGCGGGAACGTCTTCGACCGCCGCACGCCCTCCCGGGCGACTTCCGCTCTCCACCCTCCATCGACTCGCCGTATGTAGGCCATGCGCTCTCCGCGTAATCTTCCGCGTAATTGGCGCGGAATTCGCAGGCGATGTTAGCCGGTCAACGTATGGAAATGGTGGTCATCTGCCTAAAGCGATCACCTATGAAATTGGGGCGAATGAATGGGAATATGGCTGTATATTGGCTAACAGCATTGATGCCCCGGGGCGGACTCGTTTTTGAGCGCTGGAGCGGCTTTCAGCGGGGCTAGCGGTCTAGGCGCGGATCGGCTACCATCGCAGAAGTCGAGTTTCGAAGGACTGCCCGTCCGCGAAATTGCTTGCCATAGCGTTCGCTATGAAATAAACTGCGCGAATCGCTGGGTCAACCGGGAATCGTGGCTTGGGGTGGGCATGCGCAGCCCGCTCGGTATGCGTCCAAGCCGACTGAGCGAAGATGACCCTCGGCGTCCTATCGCGAGGGTCATCGGCTTTTTGGGCAGGATAATGCCCAGATTACCTAGGCGGCCTCAAGCATTTCCGGCACAACGGTCGCGCGGGCAACCTGCCCGAACTTCTCGTGGTACGTGATGGCGCTGACCTGCCTGTCGGCGATCCAGCCTCCCCGAGCGGCATACGCATCCCGCGCAGCCAATGTTGGGTGCTGAATCACAGTCATCCCGCTGTGTTCTTTCTCTTCGACGTGGTGCCGGTGCCCGCAGTGAGCATACCGGCGCGTTGTGGTGCCCCACTCCTGCGGGAACTGCGAGGCAAAGAGGATGGGAAGTTGATCGTTCTTCTTCAGGTGCCCATGGTGCCAAGCCAACATCGTTGAGCCATGCTGGTAGACGTAATACGGCAGCGGTGAGTCGATCACTTGGACACGAGGTTCATTCTCGTAGAGGGCGGCAAACAGGGTTCGCAGCCACACGGATGAGGCCATGTCGTGATTGCCCTCGGCCATGAGGACGACAACCTTCTCATGACTGGCCAGAGCCATGTCCACCACCTTGCGCAGCGTGCGGACGGCGACCTGGACGACCTTCGAGAACCGGCCGTCAGAATCCAGCACATGCCCTGACGTTGGAGTAACAGGCGATAGGCCGTCCTGGTGGAGGAAGTCCCCGAGCTGGGCGACGACGGCAACTTTCGCCGCAGGGCTGGCTAGGATCATTTGCGAGAAGCATCCGACGAGGGTTTGCTCGGCGATCTTCAAATCCCAATCGGCTCCGGCTTCCCTGCCCCACGCAAGCATGCCGACATGGCTGTCCGTGAGGGTGAAGACGTTGCACAGGTGCTCCGAGACTTGTGACGGGCCTTTGATCGGCCTAGCGCGCGGGATTTCCTCTGACAGCGCCGCGACGGCTTCGCGCATCAATTCAGCGCGTCTCTCATCGTCGGCCGCAGATTTCACCCACTGTCCTGCGAGTTTGCCTTCCTTGTCGTAGTAGCTCGACACCCCTTTGACCTGGTAGCCGTCCGGCACCGTCTTGGTCATGTCGTGCTTGGGGCTGTAGCCCATTGCGGCAGCTCTACGCTCCAGAGAGCGGATGGATTGGCTTACACCGCCCTTATTGATGCCCAGGGCTGTCGCCGCTTTTCTCTCGCTACCATGCTTTTCGATAGCATCGATAAGTTCAAGCTGGCGGACTGTGGCCCAGGTGCGTAGCTCGTCGTACTTCCTCATTTTGAGGCCCGCTTGCGATTGCTGGGGCGCTCTGTCAGGAACGTCACGGAGCGGATCATTCCGGCGGGGATCTGATCCCTGGCCGCGATGATCTCTGGGTGCCATGCCTGGGTGAGGATCACGCCTTCGTCGCTCTGCTGCATGAGGTAGCCCACCTGTTGCACGATGTGAGGTTTGAACTCGACCGGCACGTTATCAGCCCAAGGGCTAGCGTCGATCACGTTGGCGTCCTGCCACACAACGAGCACGATGGGAGGTGGCGTCATTTCGCCTCCGTCAGGGCTTGCTGCTTGGCTGCGTAATCACGCACGGCGCGAGCGTCGGCAGCGAGAGATTCGGCAGCGCCTGCAAGCTGGATCTGTATGCGCAGACCATCTGCCAGTAGATCCCCGGCTTTGGCGGCTCTGGATTCACAGGCGGCAAGGGAATCACCGGAGCTGCCACGGAGGGAGGAGGCAAGGGCGTTGCGCAGCCCGTCGTTATCAGCACGGAAAGCAGCAGCGACGGAAGCAACCTGGTTCTGTGCAGAGGCTCTGGCATCGAGGGCATCCTGTTTGGCTTTCGCCAGTTGGGTTTCAAGAGCGCGGTTCTGCTCTGATTGCGCGAGGTTGGCCTGAACTTGAGCAGCGGCCTTGGACTCGGCCTGTCCCTTGTCGTACTTGTGGACGTGATACGCCGTAAAGCCGGCAACAAGCGCCGTTTCAACGACCAACCCAACCGCGGCAGCAAGCCAACGCTGCGGGATGGCTTCGAGGGCTAGTCCGAGCATCGCGTTGCCTCGTGGTTGGCTTCAGGAGCGACCTGGGCACAAGCGATCTTGGAGTTGCGGCCAGAGCGCCACATTTCTCGGGCCATCCCCATCAGGTCATCCCGACTAACGCATTCATCAAGCCAGCGTGACAGATCAGCCTGGAACAATCGCTCCAGATCGCGAGGCAGCTTGCGGTCGCGGATCATGGCGCGTCCTTCGGTGCAGTCGTCTCGCCCTGATCGATCAGGCGGCCGATGATCGGCAGTGCCACGAGGACGTAAGCCACTACCGTGACCGCCATGGCAGGGATTGCGGCCTTCAAATCGGCGGGGACGTTCTGCCAGGCGAAGCGCACCGCCCCATCGAGGGCGACGAGTTGCACCGAAAGCATCCGGTGGGCGCGATGCCAGTTGTCGATGAGTTTCATGCGGTCACCTGCCAAGCTCCAGTTTCGATTGCCCGAGCTGCGCGCTCAGCCCTTGCCTGCGTCTGCCGATACCACTCGCTGGCCCGGATTCCCCCGGCCGCGTCGTTCCATCGCTGGTCGCGAATCGCAGCCAGCGTGTTCTTGAATCCGAGCAGGCCGCGGACTCCCATTTGAAACGCCATGGAAATGACGACTGCTTGGCGTACCTCGTCTAGGTCGACGAACCACGGCAGGGCAGCGACGACACCACGAAAGGCGTCTCCGTAGTCCTGGGCGAACTGCGCGTCGATCTTGGCGTCGCTCCAGATTTCGCCCTCATGGTCGAGGCCATCGGTGTACTTGTGGCCAATGCCGTTGCTCCAGAGACCGCGCGAATCCTTGTAGGCGACTGATCTCCGGCCTTCCTCGCACTGGATGAGTCCTTCCGCATTCATGGCTTGCCTTTCAGTGCACGATGGATTCGGATCACGACCAGGACGATGCTCAAGAAGATCAGCAACTTGTCAGAGGTGACTGCGGAGACGACAAGAGCGCCAATCGAGATTGCGCCGTCGATCAAGGCGTGGTCATGGTTCATGAGTCCTCTCACAGCGAGTAGGTGATAGTCGAGCCCACCGGGCCCTTCGTGCTGCTGTTAGTCCACCCTGTGGGCGAGCCGCCGATCGAGTAGGTGATCACGCCGCTTCCGGGCGAGATGCTGGCAGTGACGTTGGCGGTGTAAGCGCCGTTGTTGGTGGCCGACACCGGACAAACAACCGTACTGACGAACGGCTGCAGGAACCCAGGCAGGCCAGTGATCGTCAGCGCGTTGCTCACTGACGTTCCGGTGATCGTTGGAATCGTCAGTGTGACCTGGTTGCCGTTGAGCGCCCACTCGATGTTTCCTGTCACCGACGATGTGCAGCCAGTGATGGAGCCCGAGAAGGTGCCGGAGTTGGCCGACGTGATCGTCGAGCCGGTCTGCGTGAATGGCACCGTCGAATTGGACGGGTTGGTCTCCAGCGAGAAGCCCGTCAGCGTCGAAGTGGTGGACTGGACGACCGGGTCGGTGGTAGTCGTCTGCACCACGGAGATGCCGCCCACCTGCACCGCGGCGCCCGTCGCGCCAGCGAATCGCACCCCACCGGAGGCCATGGAGCCCTGCAGAGAACCGCCGTTGATGTTCAGGCCGTCGCAGGCGCCCACGATCAGGTATCCGGCGTTCTGCTGCGCGCCACCGGCGTTCTTGACGACATTCCCCGTGGCGACTGCGTTCTTTGTGTTCGTCAGGGCGATGTTGGCCGTGTTGCCGCCGTTGACCAGGCCCGCCGCGTTGTAGAAGCCGTCGACGATGTTGCCCACCAGCTGCAGGCCCGACATTGGGTGCGCCGCATCGAATCCCTGACAGAAGATGCCTGCGTGCTGCGCTGCCGCGCCGGCCCAGGTGTCGGTCGTCGTCGCGCGGATGTTGTTCAGCGCCAGGATGATGTTGGTAAAGACGTTGGTCACCAGCGAGGCGGTCAGGTCAAAGCCCACGCGCACGTTCCAGATCTGGTTGGCAATGGCCGTGAAGTTGTTGACCTCGTGGCACATCACGGCATCCCAAGCCGGGCAGTTCCACATGAAGTTGTGCGACCAGTTGATGCCCGACTCGGGCGAGCCGTTGAGCATGTCGCCCGTGGCCGAGAAGCAGTAGCTGTTGCCGGCGCCCGCAAAGTCGCTGTCGTGCACGAAGTTGCCGACGCCTCGCAGGTAGTTGCTCAGCGAGGCCAGCACGCCGAACAGATACCAGTTGTGGACGTTGTTGCGCTCAAGGACGACCTGCGAGCACTTGACCGCCGCCAGCAGCGTGTAGAAGTCGCTCAGCTCGCAGTCCCGGACGGACACGTCGGTGCAGGCGGCAAAGTCGACCAGGCCGGTTCCCTTGGCCTCGTAGCCGCCCACGGTCGCCACCGGCATGGTGCTCGAACCCAAGCCCTGGAACTTGATTCCTTCTAGTTTCACGCCGGTGCGACCGACGGCCTCCAGGATGTGGTGTCCCGCCACCGTGCTTTTGAGCGTCGCCCCCTTGACGCCGCGGATCTGCGTGTAGTCGGACAGGACAGCAATGTTGTTGGCGTTGTGCAGGCCTGGGGGGACGAAAAGGTGCAGGCCTTTGGCGCTGGCCGCAGCCATGGCGGTGTTCCAGTTCGACGAGAGATCGTCGGCGTTCGTGCCAGCAGCAATCCCCGACCACTTCGCGCGGTCGATGAACCGCAGGATGGACACCTCGTTGAGCTGAAGCAGGTCGCTCGTGACCTTTAGGAACGACGGTGCGAGCGAGTCGTACAGGCCGATTTGACCGGCGCCCTGCGAAGGATCGGTCTGGTTGGCAATTGCGACGCTCAGGTCACCGATGGGATCAGCCTTGCGCGTCCAAACAGTTGACCCATCTGAACGCTTGAGGCAAATGTCATAGCTGCCAGTCGTCAGGTACAAAGGCGCGGGAAGCTCCCCCCGGGCATTCAAAGCGATGTACTGTCCACCCAAACCATCATTGGTGTAGGTGTGTGGAACCAGCCCAGCCGAGTCGGTATACGCCGTCTTGAACGTAGTCGTTCCGGCCGTGTAGGTGTACAGGCGCATTCCCAAGCCAGCCACGCTGGCATCGGTGAACTCCTGAAGGCTGAAGACTCCGGAGAGGCTTGCGGTCATAATGGTCTTTCGGCGCCTCTCGGCGTTAGAAAGTGAATCGGAAAGGTCTAGGGCGAGCCCATGTCGTATGTCGGTTACGTGTTGACGAAGGCCGCTGTCATCGTGTTTCTGGCGTTCTGCTGGGGCTTGTACTGCGGGTTCACCGGTCGGCCACTAGGGCCGGAGCGGCCTGATAAGCGAGCTGATTCACAGTCGGATTCGAGAGCGACTGCAGCGCGTTCGGCGCGCCAGCGGAGGCGTTGACAAGCCTAGCCGCAAGAGCCTTGAATGCAGCGCTCTTGTCGGCCATGAAGACCGCCCAGCCAACTGGGTTGTGCGCGAGAGCAGCCAACCCCATGGGGTTCTTGTTTGCCTCCATGAGCGCACGACGCTCAGTGACGCTTAGCGTCGTCAGCAGACGCGACTCTTCGGCATTGAGAGGCCCAACCTCAGGAACGGCATTGGCGATCTCATCCTTGAGCCCGCGAGCAAGTCCTTTTTGCGCCTCGGTCTCTGCGCTTCCCAGTTGCCCATACTTGCCGCGCAAGACGCTGTAGGTGCCTTGCTTGATGTCCTGGGCTGCCTGCACCGGGAGATCAGCGCCGGGATAGTTCGGGTGATTCAGGAAGTCCTGTTCAACGCCCTGGATTGCGCTCAGGTCGCTGGTAGGGCTGACCTGATTCCCGAACTTCTGGCGCACATCGGCGAGCGCAGCCAAGACATTGGACTTCGGAATGGTCGCGCCAGAGTTCGCGATGGCATTGGAGATCGCGGAGTTCTTGTCGTCGATCAGCGCACGCAGCTGGTTCACGCCAGCAGTGTTCGGATTGATGCCATAGTCGAGAAGCGTATCGACAGCGGTTTGGGCATCTCCGCTGCGCAGTTGTGCGATGGTTGGCTTGAGCGCACTTTGCATGAGCCTTCGGCCAGCGTTATGCGCCGCATCGGAAAACGTAGATCCAATGGCTTGACCAACGGTGCCAGCCGTCGCCGCTGCAGTCGGCAGAAGTCCGCCCGTCGCGGCGCCAACGACTGCATCATGGGGATCAACCAAACCGGCCGAGACGCCACCATTGATAGCGCCACCCGTCGCCCTGGTGAGAGCATTGACAATCCCACCCGCATTCCCAGCTGTTGCTCCGGCAGTGCGAATGGCCTGAAGCAGATTTGGTGCTGCAGTGGCGATGGCAGGAACAGCACTCAGGCCCTTGGCAATCGCGGCTCCGGCCCCGGAAGTTCCTGCGATTTCGGCCCCGACCTTGCCAGCCTTGAACGCTGGCGAGTTCGTGTCGGCGCCCATGTCCTGCAGCGACCAATTCATGTCCTGCCGGAGCTGATTGCCGTCAGCCGGGTTGGAGCTCGCGGGGCTGTAGCCGAGGAACTGCTGTTGCGCGTCTGGCGTCGTGGCTCGGTTGAGCTTGTTCGAGGCGCTAATGAGGGTTGCGCCGATGCTGCCAGCGCCGCGGAGCCCCCCGGCTATGAGGTTGCCGGCCTGGTTGCGCAGTTCGGTCAGGAAGGACGGGCCGGCCTTGGCATCCTGGCTGATCTGGTCATTGTTCACGGCCGAGGCTGCGGACGATCGCTGAGCAATCACCCGCTTGACCGTGCCTTGAATGACGGTCGGGTCGGTGCCGTCCGGGAAGTTCAGTTCCGTCCCGTCAGCAAGTCGCGCGGTGACAGTCATTGCAGGAGATTCCCGTTAGCGTCGAAGTGCAGCACCGTTGCGGCTGAGCCCGATGGCGTGGAGGGCGCCGCGGTTCCATTGATCTTGGCGGCAAAGTCAGGAGCCAACCTAGTCAGGACTGCTTTGGACTCGGGCGTAATGAACTGGCCGAAATTCGCCCGAGGGCCCATTCCGCGTTGGTAAGCGTCCTGCTTGGCTTGGAGTGCGCCAAGAAGCAACTCCATGCCGCTTTGGAGATACGCCTTCTGCTGATCCTTGGATGCGTTCTGATCGAACGACTTCTGCCATTCGTTCAGTTCCGACAGGGAGCCACCACCACCACCCGCATAGACCTTGCGCAATTCGGAGGCCAGCGCATCTGCCTTCTGCTTGTAGACGCCTTGTGTCGTCTGCCCCAGCAGCTTCTGCCCGACGTAGTTCTCGACAGGATTGGTCAAGCCCGGCAGGACGTTCGAGTTATCCAACTTGTCGATTGCGTCGGAGAGCTGGCCGGCGTGATGAATCGCCGTGTTCAGATTGGTGATGGCAGACCCATCCTTTCCGCCAGGGGCGAAGGACTGCGCCGTCTTGTTGCGCTCAGAATAGGTCGTCTGGTCAGTGCCGGGGTCATACTGCATCGCCATCTGAATCAGCGCGGAGCCCTGGGGCGTGCGCGTGAACTGCGGCGAAATCTGCAACCGTCCTTCTGCCAGAGCCTTGACTTGAGACGCCACACCAGGGTCGAGCGTTTGCAGATACGCATCGCCCGAAAGTCCTGCCGCCGCCTTAGTCGCTGCCGGTGCATTGGTGTTGAGACCCAGCGCGCCGAACGGGTCGGCCTTGACCTTCTCGACAGCGAGCGAGTTTGCAGCGCGGGTGTTTTCCGCATTGATCGTCGCCGCAGTGTTAGCGCGCGAGGTCTGTGCAGAGAGCTGGGCGTCCGGGCTGATGGTGTTCTTGACCGAGCTAACGACCTGCGTTGCGCCAGTCAGCGGGTCGCTCGCGAGGGTGTCGGTCGTGGCGCCAGTGTTGCGCGTCGAGATGCTCTGCGTGTTGGCCTTGAGCAGATCTGCCATCGGCAGGATCTGCTTGAGCTTTTCGATGCGGAAGGCTTGATAGGCCGTCGGGTCGGTCGGCACTTGCGCGATTTGCTTCTGCGCATCATCCATGCCCCAATAGCCCTTGGAAACGCCATCGTTGATGGCTTGAATTGCAGCCTCCGGGGTAGCCGCCGAGGTGAGCGACTGGATGCCGTGTTGCAGCATCTCCCATTGCGTGTCTTGCTTGGTCTTGGCGGCAGTGGCGTTCGAGGCATTGGCGGCGCCCAGATCCTTCTGCGCCGCCGCCTTGGAGGTCACGTTGTCCTGAATGGTCTTGAGGACGCCCGGAGCAACATCCGGCGCGATCGACAGCGCCTGACTCTGACCTGCGTCAGAAGTCAGATCGAGTCCCCCTTGCACGGCTGCTCGGAGCGCATTCTTTTGCCCATTGACCGCCGCCGCCTGTTGCAGCGTCAGCGACTGCAAGGCGTTCTGATTGCGCAGCGCGTCTGCCTTGGCGTAGTCGTTTGAGTAGTCGACGACCGAGCGCGCCGGCTGCAGGTACTGCTGGAAAAGGTTCGCGTTTGCCATTTACGGCCTCCCAGGGTTCCAGCCGCCACCGGCATCGATGTTGTCGGGAGAGTTCGATGCGTAGCTGCCGCCAGCGGTGTAGCCAGTCGGAGTAGGCGTGTAATACCGCTGCGCCAGTGCGGCAAGCTGGTTGCCAGCGTTGCCCCAAATGTTGGCCTGTGCCATCTGCCCTGCTGCCCTGGCGTCACCCTGGTTCGTGATGAGCGAGGTCATCGCATTGGTGCCAGCTTGACCAGCAGCCGCACTGGCACCCGTTGCCGTCTGACCAAGGCCAGCCAAAGCAGCGAGGCGATTCAAGCGGTCTTGGCTGCGCTGATAGGCGGCGTTGTAGGCGCCCGTCGCATAGTTCGTCGCATATTGGTCGGTCGCCTTGAGTGCAGCGCCAGACACGCGACCACCCATCGCCGCAATCTTGCGATCCAAAGCGGTTTGGCCCTGATCCAGATTGAACTGATAGCCAGGGTCATTGGCCATGACATCCGCAGCCGTGGTCGGCTTGTTGATGTCGGTCTGATACTGTCCGAGCGCCGTCTTGCCGGCATCGAGGTATGGCTGCTCGTTGGCCTGGTTGATGTCAAATTCGCGTTGCTGCTCGCCCAGAGCTGCAGCCGAGGACTGCGCCTGAGTCTTGGCGGCATCCTTGGCGCCCTTGCTCGCCAGGTAAGCGCCACCCAGCGTAGCAACACCACCGGCAATTGCTGCGACTCCAAACGGCATGTCAGCGCTCCACGCGGATGCACACGATCATCGTGATCCGCTCATAGTTGGTCGGGTTGACCACCCAATGGGTGTGTGAGTTGTCGAACGTGAACAGGTCGCCCGGCCGCGTTTCGAGTTCTTCCCCGTCAAAGCAGAACTTCTGCCCTGGCGCGCTCGTGATCTGCACGGCGAACTTGTCGTAACGCCGTGCGTGCCAGCCCGGATCGGTGTGGGGCTTGACGCTCTTTCCAGCGGGGATCCGCGTGATCAGCACGCCGCCCAGCTCAACCCCATCCACGGCGCGCATCACGTCCAGGCACAGCGCCTTGACACCCAGGACATCCGCCGAGGGATACCAATGCGAGTCATGAGGCTGGCCGTCGACCGCGCGTTCCGGGTCGCCATAGCGAACCCAAATGTCATCGAGCCCGTGGTGAGGGCTGGTCGGGTCTTCGGTTCGCGCCTTGTGCTCGTTCCAGAGTTCGGGATGCTCCTGAAGTGCCCAAAGCACCGGAGCGACCCGGAGACCTTCGGTCAGCCGTTGGATCTTCACAGCTCACCCCGCATGATTCGCTCGTCCCGCTCGCGAAGCATCTCGTCGGCGATGTCGGCACATTCAGCCGTCGTGCGGGGGATCGTGTTGTCACGCGTGGTGCCGGGATGGAGCGCCATGCTCTTGACGCTGGCGAAATACATATCCCAGGCGGTTCGGCGCATGATGGAGTCTTGCTCGCTCACGAGTACAGACCCCCGCTGATCATGTGGGCCGTGATCGCGGTCGCGGCGCTTGCCAGTCCCTCCAAAATTGCCCCGGCCGGCATGATCGGCACATCCACGTCCAGGAAGTCGTTGGCATTGATGGACTTTCCAGAGACGAACGCATTGGCCGCCGCAGCCGCTCCAGCCGCAGGTACGGCATAGAGCGTGACGGTGACCGCAGCACTTGTCGTGTTGGTCAGGCGCACTCGCCCACCACGCAGCAGCGACCCCGCTGGCGTGGTCGGCACGGTCAGAAGCGGGGCTGCGGACGTTCCAAGCACCGTCGGTGCGAAGAAGGAGCTATAGGTGATCGTCATGTGTTGCGGTCTTCCAGTTGTTCGACGCGCTGCCTCAAGTCGGAGATTGAGCGCAGGCCAGCCAACTCGGCGTCACGGTCAGCGATTTGGGAGCGCAGCATGTCGCAGTCGTTGCGAAGGCTGGAGACGGTCTGCCGCAGTTCGTCGACAGCCCGCATAGCGTCCTGGGCCATCGGATCAGATCGCGAGAGCTGGGCGTCCGCATCAAGGGCGTCGATGTTGTCGGACAGATCGCCGTTGCTCAGCGCCGACACGCCACCGACGCGGCGAGCGAGGTCGAAGAAGAATCTCGCGTACTCGCTGCTAGCGGGAATGCTGACCGTCTGACCCTGGAACGTGAACGTGCCAATGGGGATGGTCGACTTCGGGATGGTGAGCGTGCTCATGCGTCCACCGTCGCCTGCGTCAGGGTGAACGGCACCGGATCAGTGACCCGCAGCTCAAACACCATGTCGCGTCCACCCCCAAGCGGCATCCAGCGAATGCGCTGCATCCACCGGCCGATAGCCCCGAGGGAGCGAAGCAGCCACGCCCCGAAGGTCTGCCCGCCGTCCTTGCTGATGCGCAGCATGACTTGGCCCCCATAGCCCGTCGTGCACATGAGTTCCAGGCCGCGGATCGTCACAGGCTCCATTGACGGATTCGGAAGGTGCGGCCACACCCGAGAACGCACGAGCGGAGCCGAGTCGATCGCGTAAATGTCGTCGGCCATCCGGTACATCACCGAACCTGCGAAGGCGTGAGAGACGGCCCCAACAGAGACGACTTGATCCACCCGGAAAGGTGTCCAGTCGCCATTCACAAGCTCACCCCGCTCGTGCCATTCCTTGCTGGCCGCGTCCCAGCACCAGCTCGTGGACATACCCGGAGCGTTGACGCAGATGAACTCCGCACCAGCCTTTTGCTGCACCCACAGCACGCAACGGGTCAGATCAACCCCCGGGGCTTGTAGGCATGTCTCAACCGCCGTGGTAGAGATGCGCACCGGCTGATGGCCCACCATCATGTAGACGATGCCCGTTCCCCGGGTCGTGCAGCCCACGAAGATCAGCGTATCGGCGGCATTGATGATGGCGCGAGGCCCGACAGCCCCCACAGCGATTGGCGTGGAGTTGTAGCGGACGAGAGGGAACGAAGAGTCCCCGTCGTAGATCCACACTTCGGTGGAGAACGGCTTGAAGAAGTACGTCTCTTGCTTGAGTTCCCGGCTCGTGACGATGGAACCTGGCTGAGCATCGGCGCTAGAGAAGTCCAGCGCATCCAGCGAGGTCGCATCGTCGATCGCCGAAATGTAGAACTGCTCCTGGTTGTTCGGCGGCACGAAGACGAACGTCCCGTCAACCTGTGTCACCGAGATCGCGCCACGCCAGTCAGGGTCGGTGATGCGACCAAAGACGTTGTTGGAAAGCGTCAAGACGTAGCCGTTCTGCCCATCCACGAGGACAAGTTGCTGCTCGCCCGCGCACATGCAGACGTAGGACGTGCCATCGGAGATCGTTCCGCGAGACACCGCAGCGCCCGACACCCACTCATAGAGCGTTGAGCCCGCAACGATGAATTCACGCCCATCCGCCGTGACGGTCGACCCACGAATGGTGTGGCCGAAGTCGTGCAGGCTGGCAAGCCCATCTGTGCTCTGCAGCACCACCTGATGCGCCTCGCCAAGTCCCTCGATCTGGCGAAGGTAGAGGTTGACCGAGCGCTGAACGGCGCTCTTGCGGTCTGGCAGGTAGTAGGACGGCCCGATACAGGGGACGAAGGCGTTTCCAGCCATCAGCGCCACCCCGTCAGGATGTTGCCACTCCGGCGCTTGGCCGAGTCGATCATGGCCGGGCTCGAGGTTTGCGCCGCAAGACGGTTGCGAGCAGCGCGAGCCGCCATCTCGACTTTCGGGAGAGCGCCCGGATTCAGCGTCGAGGCCAGCCGTTCAGCCAGCATCGCCGACAGGCCCGACTGGAATCCACTCGGCATCGAGTAGTTGGTGTCCAGGTCGGCGAAGTTGCTCACCTGCGCATGGGTCAGCAGCGTGATCGTCTGACCCGCCGCAGCCGGCCACAGATAGACCGTCGTTGCCCCATCGTGACAATAGAACTGCGGGATGGAGGCCGTCGCCTTCTGCGAGATGGCTTGGTACTGCTCCATCGTCAACGGATCAAGCGGGAGGTCCATCCCGGCCTGATAGCTGACCGTTGCTCCGAGGATGTCGTTACCCGACGAAATGCCGGCCCACGTCACGCCTAGCGTGCCGCTCGTGCCATTGCAGACACCCGGCGTCAGGATTTCCTGGAACAGCAGCGACTCGACACCATCGATTTCGTCGACAACATCGTTTAGCGCGGACAGGCACAGCGCACCAAGGTCGGCGTCGAGCGTCTCTCCCGGGCTCAAGCGATTGAGCCAGAAGGTCAGAGCCCCGCCGACGATGGTGCGAGCCGTCGTCATCGATCAGGCCGGCAGCAGGCCCAGGAGCTTTGCCAGACCCCAGCGGCGGTCATAGGCAATGCCAGCAGCGTCGAGCTGAGCACGCACCGATTCGACCGTATGGCCGTGGCCGTCGTCCTCGCTGGGATCAGCTTCGGTGGCGACCCACTTGGGCTCGTAGCCCATCGCCGAAAGGCGCTTGTGCTCGTCTTCGTCGTTGGCAACGGCAAAGCCTGCCGAGACGCGCAGGATGTCCGTGGTGGGCTTGGTCAGGTTCAGGGGATACATCGTGTTTTCCTTGCAAAAAGGGGCGGAAGCCTTTCAGCGACCGCCCAACCCATGTCAACCGTCGAGGAACTCAGTTCGTGCGGCGAACGCCGAAGTTCGGCAGCACCACACCAGCGCCCCAAAGCACGTCAAAGCGGCTGATGAAGCGGTTGTTGAGGATGTCGAAGCCGCGGACGAATCGCAGCGAGATGCCGCCTTCGTCAGCCAGCGATGCCTGGTAGGCCATGTCCATTCCCTTGGGCAGTTCCTGCTTGGGAGAGACGAACACCACCGCGTCCTTGTGCCAGACGAGGTTATTGGAGTACGTCGTGCTGGCAGCGCCAGAGGTGACCGTGATCGCGGCGTTGTCGGCCGGTCGGTTGGTCACGTTCTGGAAGGCGCCACCAGCGATGATGGCCGGCGAGATCGGGATCGTGGCGTTGCCGCTAGCATCCGAAGAAACTTGCGCCGTCACCAGGAACGACTGCAGCACGCCCGTCGATTGCTTGGTCTCGGGGTTGACCGAGAACACGCCCCCGATCGTGAAGGTGTCGCCTTGGTTCAGGCGAACCGCAGCAGCAGCCGTCCAGCCGTCCGTGACCAGGTTCGTGGTCGCCGCATACGGGTTGTCGGTCGCGCCCGTGTTGATGGTGCCTTGGTTGGCGCCATTGACCAGCGGCGTGCCGCCCAGCGGGCCGACGGTGTGCGACGGCACGTTCTGCGACATGGCGATGTCCAGGCCCGCACCGGTCTTGACGATACCCGTCTTGTACTGGTCTGCCAGGATCTGCTGGCTGTTGAACAGCGACGAGACACCGGCCACGATGGTGGCGTTTGCGCCCGGTTCGACAGCGGCCATGCGCTGACCGTCACGCGGCACGCTCATGCGATCGAGCGGAACACCAGCGTTGAGCAGGTCGGCGAACGTCGCGGGCGGCGTGCCCGGCGTGCCCACCATCTGGTGAAAGCCGTTCTTCATGATCTGGCCGAGCTGGTAGTCCAGAATCGCCGAGATCTTCAGGCCGGCCGGCATCAGGTAGCGCTTCTTGAACGCCGGGTCGACCTGGCCGTTCGAGCCGATGGAGGTCGCCAGTTCGGTGGAACCGACAGCGAAGTCCACGCCCAGCAGCGGCTGAATCGTGATCGGCGTGGTGGACTCGGTGATGTCCTGCACGTTGGCCGCATCGCCAGTGCGGTGCGTGAACTGCACCGGGCGGCGGGCGTTCAGGACGGAGCCGGGCTTGTACTGGCCCGACCACGAGTCCTCGAAGTCCGATTGCACGTTGCCCAGGAAGGCGGACGTGTTGTGGGCGATACGCAGAACTTCGTTGGTGACGATCTGCGAGACTGCAAGAGCGTTGCTCATGATGAAAACTCCGGCGCCTCTCGGCGTTAGGAACCTCGGCGCTTCTCAGCGTTAGAGGTGTGAACTTGGATCAGCGTCCCCGCTCCTGCTTGTTCGCCCAGGCGATGTAGGCCTTGGTGTTGCTCGGATCGGGCATGCCACTTGTCGACTTGCCGCCACCCTTGATCGGTTCAATCGGCGTCGGCGCGTTGGATCGTTGGGGCTTGCTGGCCTTCTTCGCTTCGAGCTTGGCTTCGATCTGCGCGACCTTGCGTGCAGCCTGCCTGTCGCTCATGTGCGAAAGCGATTCAGCTTCATCCGCGTTGTCAGGATCGGTCAGGTACTCGATCAGCGCCGCTGGCATCTCGCTCTCGAAGATCGCGTCGGTGGCCGGCTTGGGCCGACCGTTGGAGCCGGTCAGGCCCCCAAACACGTCATCGAGTTCAGACGACAGGGTGTCGAACTTTTCCTTGCCCCATTCCTTTGACAGGGCATCGACGACTCCGCGGCGGTGCTCGATCTCGGCCTGTTGCTGGCGAAGGGTCGGTGCGAGCTGTTCGGCTCGCTCTTTGACAATCTTGTCCAGCTCGGCCTGAGAGAGCGTGAGCTTCTCGTCGTTGCCTTGCGATGACGTGGTTGTACTGGATTGAGTCGGCGCCGTCTCCGCAACCCGTTGCGGTTGCGTGGCGCGAGCTTCGTAGAGTTGGCGCGTCTTGCGATCGATGGCGCGGCGAAGGCGCTCGATCTCGCGTTGCTCCGGCGTCTTCTCAGGCTTGGCCTTGGCTTCCTCTCCTGAGGCTTGCTCGGTTGAGGATTCGGTGCTTTCGCCCTGCGGCTGGTGGGACAGTTCTGCGAGCGCGTTGTCGCTCGCCTCAACGGCAGTGGCCGCGACTGGCAATGCGTTTTCGGTAGACATGGAGGCTCCGGTTGCGTCCTTTTTGGACGGACTTATCCGGGTCTCGTTGTACCTAGCGTGCCTCGATGGGTCACCGCAATCCGTTGCGTCTGGCAAGTCCCCGTTTTTTGGGCCGCTTCCGAACTCCCCGAGGCACCGCCAGCCTCGATGCTAGTCGCCGGACTTATCGGGCTATTCGCCCTCAAACGGCGCCGGGCGAATAGTTGATGCCCATGCCCGCGGCCAGCGCGTAGCTGCCCGCGCCGAGCGTGAATCCGCTGTATGTGGTGGGGCTCGCGAACAGCGGATCGAGCGTCTTGACCTGAGCGTCAAGCGTGTTGCCGATCAGCGTCGCCGGGTTGGTCGTGTTGGGTGTCGAGTACACCGTGGCCGACCCGCTACCCGAGGCGTTCACCGTGGCCGATGGCGCGTAGAGCACGTTGCCCTTGAGAACCGTGCCGATCGGGTAGGTCGCCGCAGCAGCGTCTGACACCAGCGACATCCGTGTCAGCGTGCTCGAGTAGCAACTGTTGTTCTTGACCAGGACATTGTTGCACCCGGGGGTGACAACGCCGGACGCCTGGCCATACAGCAGCGCCAGGCGATGGCTGTTGTTGCCGGCCGTCGCTAGCTGGCTCGAGTGATTGCACGCGTTATGCCGCACCGTGATGTTGTCGCCCTGGACGACTGTATCGGCATAGGCATAGAAGCTCGCGTTGTAGTCATAGGGGCCGAAGTAGTTGTGCTCGACGATCACCTTCGAGATCGGCTCGTTGTGCGAGAGATCTTGCGCCTGCACCTGGATCTGGATGCCTCCGCTGATGTTCACGCCACCCATCGGGTCGAACTTGTTGTTGCGGATGCAGTAGGTGCCGCTGGTGTACTTGCTGTTGAACGGGTCGCCGGTGTCCCCGTACGGGTACGCCGAGGCCCCAACCATGCCGCGCGTCGCCAGCAGGTATTTCGTCGAGTTGGCGCCCTTCCAGTAGTTCGACTCGAACAGCGAGTAGGACAGGCCTTGGAACCGCCCCGTGTGCTCGCCCGTGTTGCTGCGGTCGAAATTGTTGCCGGCACAGTAGAGGAACTGCGTTCCGTTGGCGACGCAGAAGATGGACACATTCCCGGAGTTGCCTGCGCCCGGGAACACCGCCGGCTCGCCGCTGTGGTTGCTAGTCGTGCAGTCCTGGATTGTGTTGCTCGTGCCGTCCAAGAGGATGTCGCTGGCGCAGTGCTGGAAGTCGCAGCGCAGCAACGTGCAATAGCCCTTGGTCTCCACGTCATAGGCGACGCCAGAGCCGACCGACTGGTAGCCGCGGCAAGCGTAATTGCCCGTGACGAAGTTGGTCGACGCCACCAGTGCGCTGACGCTGACCGTGTACGTGCCGACGCCTCCCGTCCCTGTGCCGAGCGCCGTGATCTTGGCCGTGCTGCTCAAGCCAGTTGCGGCCGAGGGGAAAATGCTGTCGCCGACTGCCAGCGGCGCGCCGCCGCCAAGAACGGCGGTGACGGTCAGGATGTTGCCGCTGCCGCCAGCGCCATTGTCGATGGTCGCGGTGACCAGGTTCGTGCGGCCGACGATGGCCAGATCCATGAATCGGCAGTCGTTGCCGCCACCGATCGCACTGGAAAAGCCAGTGCCATCGTCCACGTCATACGCAATGGTGGGGCGCGCGCCCGTGCCATACTTTCCGACCGTGCAGTTGTTGCGTCCGCTAAGCGAGATCACGTCGGCATTGACAGCCTCGTGAAACGTCTCGCCGGCGCGAAACAGGAACCGCATGCCGTCGGCCAGGTATGGCTGGATCGCGTTCGCGTTCGACGCCGTCAGTTGCACGCAGCCGGCCGGCGCCCCGGTGAAGTCACCCGAAGAGCTGACGCAAATGGTCTTCGTGCCTGCGTAGACCACGGCTGGGTCGAGTACCGTGATCGTCGCGGTGACGCTGGCGATGTTGCCTGTGATGGCGGACGTGACTTGCAACGTCACCGTGTAGGTGCCGGGCGTCTCGAAAACGTGACCCGCGACCGGGCCATAGCCCCAATTTCGAGACGCGGTCGGATCGGCGCCCTGCCCCCAGGCGGCCACGCCGGGGCCAGTGGTCTCACCGAAGTTCCAGACGTAGGCGCAGTCCCTGAATGGATTGGTCGTCTCGGTGTCGGTGGTGTTGCAGCCATGGAAGACGACGGAGAACGGCGCGACGCCCGTGTTCGAGTAAAGCGCCGCCCGGTTCGACACCAGCACCGGCGTCAAGGTGATCGGAATCGCGACTGCCGCCGCAGCGGCGCGCATGATCGCATTCCGCTGGTAGCGCGAGATCGTGCGCATAGCTTCAGCCCGGGAACACTTCGATGCGACCGTGCACCAGCGCCACCCAGTCGCTGGCCGTCGTCGTCTGCAGATTGATCGCCACCGCTTGCGTGGTAGTCGTGTCGACCGCCAGCGTGCCCATCGCGGTGGTCACCGCAGCCTGGTTCTCCGGGTAGTTCCACTGCTTGTTCTTGACGCCCGCGTTGGCGATCACCATCGTTCCGCTGCCGCCAATCGACGTGGTGCCCTGAACTTGCGGGAAGGCGCCGAACGACGCGCCAAGGTAGGGCAGCGCCTTCTTTGTGCCGGCGCTGTTGTTCCAGCGAGCGATGGCGTTGTAGCGAATAGCTCCGTTGGCACCGAGACTGTCGGCGGCCATGTTCACGCTGAGCGCAGTGGTCGTAGCCACCGTGCCCGCCGTCGTGCCGCCTGCGTTGGTAGTGAAGGCCGTCTTCGATCCGGGGATCGTCGGCAGGCCGCTGCCGGGCGTGTAGGTGTTGTTGTAGACGATGCCCGCTGTCGTGGAGGACATCTCGACGTAGTACCAGCCTGCCGCCTGCCCCGAGAAGATCTCGTTGGCGTTGAACTTCATGAAGCAGTTGGTGTAGGTCTGATCGAATGCGGTCGCAATCGTGAGCGCAGCGCCGTTGGCGCCGATCGTCGAGCCGCTGGGCGGCAGGATCAGCGTCACACCAGATTGGATGACTGCGGGCGAGCGATAGTCGACCCCGGGGGTAGCCGCGACAGCAGCGCCAGACCCGTTGCCCTTGAGCAAATTGGTCGTCGAGGCAATCGAGCCCGAAAGCGAGATCGCAGTCCCGTCCGGGTAGTACAGGTTATTGGACGCATCGACAGCAACAAGGCCGGCCGTCGCGCCGGCAGACTTCTGCGCCGTAGACTGAACATCCTTGGGTTGCAGCGTGTAGGTGCCGGCCGTCAAGCATTCGAGGATGTCACCCTGCCAAACGCCAGGGATGCCGTCGATGGCAGTGGTGAACGTCGTATAGCCAGCCGTCGTGTTGAGGTAGGCCGTACCGAGGATTGCAGTCCCCGAGGTCAGCGTCGGCGTGCCACCAGCAGCGGACGCAGCCCAGGACACAGGAATTCCTACCGCGCTCACGTCGCCAGAGCTGAGCGTTACATTGCCACTCGAAGGCGTCTTGCCATTGACGCTGCTGACCGCGCCGCCACCGTTCTCGTAGTCGATATATGACAGGTTGTCGACGGTTTGGTTGGTGACGACAACAGTGGCGCCCTGCACATAAGGGCCGAAAATCTTGCGCGTCGGATCAGGGCCGCGGAGCTTCGTGACTGCCGAGCCACCAACAGGCGTCTCCACCGTCAGGAAGAAGCCCCCATTGCTGGCAAACGAGACGTAACTGCCAGGCGAGATGGTGAAAGTCTGGCTACTGCCCTGGGCGATCGTGCTCATTGGTTACTCCGGGCGCCATCAACGGCGATGCGGGGTGAATCGGAGGCGACATCGGCGCCTGGGGAACCTCGGGAACGCCTTGCGGTGGCGTGCCAAGTTGGTGCGGGATCTGCGGGATAGGCGCGACTGGCGTGCTGTCGGCCGGCAAGGTGATCTGCTGGCCTTGAGGCTCGCCCGGCCACGGATTGGGGTCGCTGATCAGCTCGCGAAGCTGCTGCTGAACGACCACAGCAACCTGCTCGGGGTTGAACGACGGGCCGATGACCTTGAGGCGATTCGTTTCTGCGTTGAAGGCGTCGATGGCGAGTTTGGTCGCGCTGTCTTGCTGGTCGACCTTCTTTTGCTCCAACTGCGCATGCGCCTGGTCAGCATCGGCCTGGGCGTCGTGGGCGATCTGCACGGCCTGCTGAAGCTGCTGCGTGAGCTGCGCGATCTTCTGCGTGAGTTCGGCAGTCGTCGGGCCTTTGGCGCCGTTCTGGGGCTGCAACACCGCCTTGACGGGATCAGGCGCCATCGCAATCAGCACTTGCTGCAGCTTGTCGCCGTTGGGAATGTCCAGCGTCCCAGCCCACAAAGGCGCGATGGCCGGCGTCAGCTCGGGATTGGCGCGCATCATCTCGGTAAACGCTTCCTGAGCCTGCTGGCGCTGCGTGGAGAACGGCGCACCGACGACAACACGAACGTCGTACTTGCCCACGTTAGGATTGATCGACAGCCCCTCGTCCGTCTCCTCGGCGGCTTCCTTCTGATCCGGGTTCATGACAACAGAGCCGGGCGTCGAGTCGATGCCAAGAATGCGCATCTGCCGCTTGGTGTCGACCAGCCGCGGGATCATGGACAGGCAGAGCTTTCCAACCTGGGCAACACTGCCGGCGAGGTTGTTCGGAAACACGCTGGTCGCCGCCTCGCCCTGCTGCTTGCGCGAGTCGATGGCAACGCCGCTTGTCTCGTTGGACGGCGCTCCGAGCGTGGCCTGATACATGCCCAGCGAAGCCTGGATGTCGTGCAGCGCCTGCTCAGCGCCTGACGTGTAGTTGGCGAGGTTGACAGCCAGCGGAGCACGCAGCGGCGGGGAGATCGGCTGCCCGCTCTCGTCAATGTCGTTGAACGGCAGGTAGGCGCGCGAGTCGACCGAAGCCCGATCCCACAGCCGCTCGACGCCACGAATGGAGCGAATCGAGGCCAGCCACGGCGACTTGGGCGCGGCGTTCATGTACGCCCGAATCTCGCTGATGTGGTAGTTGTAGGCCCGCTGGGGCTCACGAGCGCGACGAGGAATGCCGCAGTACTTGATCCGCCCGTCCGACCACGCAACGTAGCCGTAGACCGGAACAATGCCGATGCCGTCAGCCGGATATTCCGTCTCAGGCGTCAGGATCTCAGCCCCCGACATGAGAACCCAGCGCACGCAGCGGGTCGTCTCCGAGAAATCCCGCACGAACTTGGGCGGTCGAGGCTGGGCCTTGGCCTTCTCGAAGTCTTCCTCTGACAGGCTGTACTCGTCGCCGTCGTCAGAGCGGACAACGAGCATCATCTCCTTCTTGGTCTCGATGCGCCATTCCTCGGCGATCAGAACCGAGTCGCGCACATCGCTGATTTGCTGGCCGTCCACGTCGCCGAAGCTGACCTTGGCGGCCTTGGCCCCGAACTCCCGTTCAAAGGCTGCATAGGACATGCTCGTGAGCAGTTGTCCACGGTCGGCATCGCTGCCGTCGATCTCCACGCTCCAGGGATCGAACATCACGCGAAGTGGATCGCCTTCGCTGCTGATTCGCGGCTCTTGGTAGTTCAGCGCCCTGTCGGTGAACTGAGGACGGACGATGAGGTAGCCGACACCCGTTCGAGCAGCCGAGGTCTCCGCTCGCATGTAGTGCTGCATGGCCCGACTGGCGTATTCGATGTTGCGGAATAGTCCGTCAAGCTGCTCAGCGGCTCGCTGGTCGGCACCCGCAGCCGCAGGCACAGCATGGAGGGCTGGAGGCGATTGCTCAATCTGCCCGATAACAGTAGCCGTGTATTGGCCGGTCTGATCCATCGTCAGGCAAGGCCGAGCGCCACCGGGATCGCGCTCTCGCTGCGACCGTTCCACGTCGTCCCATTGCTTGGGGTCGCTCGGGTCGCTGAAACGCAGGTCTTCCTCGATCTGGCGACGCTGATCCGTCAGCGCTTCGCCTGCTTCGAGGTACCACTGTTGCGCGTCCCTGACCGTATCTGCCATGGGGCGCAAATGTCCACGCGCGCGCGCGTTGTGTCACCGCAATCCGTTGCGGGCTAGAGCCTTGACCCCTGTGCGGCGGACTGGTTGAAGTCGTAAGCCGGCACGTCTCCATTGGAGAGCTTGTCGGCCACAACAGCAAGGTAACGCCATGCGTCCGCGCCGTGGCTGGCGTCGTCGTGCAGCGGCTGGCCGAACGTGCCGTTCGCGTTCTTGACTCGCTTGTAGCGTTTGAGCGAGTTCAGAAGCTCGCCCGCGGACTTGTCCATGTAGACGCGCGGGAACAGCATCCGAGCCGCCTTGATGCCGTCCTCAATGCCAATCTGCGGGACGATCTGAACCCTGCGGCCCATGGATCGCAGCATTTCCTCGGTGCTCTTTCCGGTGTGAGTGTTCTTGGCCCTGCCGTCGTGAGGAATCCAGTCTTGACCCCAGCGGTAATCAAGCTTCGACATTTCATCGACGTAGCTTGCCAGCGTGCGAAAGCTGTCCATGATGCAGCCAATGATGCGCATCTCTGAGGCCACGCGCTGCACGAAGACGATCACCATCTGGTCATTCCAGCCCAAGTCCCAAACGGTGTGGACTGGCAACAATGGATCGTAGGGAACGCGCGCGACGCGGTTGGCAAGCTGCATGGCTGCAATCTCTACGGCGTAGATCGCGCCTTCGACAGCCGGCCGGCATTCACCCTCCCAAATGGTCTTGTAGCCTTCAGGATCGCGGGCGAGCTTGGCGATGCGTTCCTCGTTGAGCACCTTGGGAAGCCACGGGTTGTCGCGCCAGTTGACCGGAATCACGATTGAGTCCGGCTGCGGGTTCAGAACGAACTCGGTGTAGGTGTAGTCCGTGTCCAACTCTGGATTCAAGCCGATCCAAATCTCCGACTCCTGCGCACGGATGGTTGGCGTCAGGACTTCCCACGACTTCTTAGAGACGACCTGAGCTTCCTCAACCCAGCAGCGGCGAGCGCCTTCCCAAGACTTGATGTTCGTGATGCCCTGAGTTCGTAGGCCAGCGTATCCAAACTGAGTGTCAACACCAATGCCGCGAATCTCGTTAGCCAGGACTTCATAGCGACCCCCGAGGTTCATTGCCTCAATCTGCTTGGACAAGACTTCGTGGACAGAGTCCGCCATGGACTTCATCGTCTCCCGAGCGCAGAGGATGCGGCCAGGCTTGGTCAGCCCGTCGATCAGCAGCTTTCGTGCGATCGTCCACGACTTGCCGCCACCGCGACCTCCGTACATGACCTTGTAGCGGGCTGGTTCGTCCAGGCGCTCGGCCCAGGCTGGAAGGTCGATCTCAAGATCCATGGCTCGGCTTCACGTACTTCACAGTGACGTTTAGCTTCAGGTCGTCTCCATTCACGCCTGTTACTTGCAGCGGCAGCACCTTGCCAACCAGCGTCAGGAACGCCGATGCTGTCCGCGGGTTGCTCGCGCAGCCAATGAGGTACTCGACGCCGCCAGCACCCTCCAGTGCCTGCAGGATCATCTCCTTGACCTCGCGCGTCATCTTGTTGGGCACGCCGGCTTTGCGTCCCTTGCCAGCGGCTGGCGGTCTGGTTCCCTTAGCAGCAGCCATCACTTTTCTCCTGTTACCGTGACTTCTTCGACCAATTGCAGTCTTCCCTTCATGCGAAGGCGAATGACATGCACGCTTTCGAGGATGCCCTCTTCGACCAGTTCCCGCAGAAGCCAGACGGCAGTCCACTTTGTGATTCCGAACTTGGCTCGCAGCAGGGCGTGCGTCAGCTCTTCATCGGGGTTATCAAAGTAAAAGCGCTTGACCCGGGCCTTCAGGCCTCGCTCGCGTCTCTCAATCTCTGTCATCACACACCTCCTTTGCAAGTCCCTCGCGCTCGTGGCGCGTCCTCAAAGTGAAAAGGCTTCGGGTTGAGTGCAAATACCTCGATGGTCTTGGTGCGGGTGCCGAGGCGCTCCGCGATGTAGACCGTTCCGTGGGTGTGCATGGCATTGAGGACGCGGCTAATCGTTTGCTTTGCCGATCCCAATTCGATAGCGAGTGCTTTACGTGTCTTCGGCCCGCGCTGGAGAGCTGCCAGCAGTAGCGCGAAGTTTTCGCTCGGAGTCCGCGCAATGCTCTTCAAGGCACCCGACTTGCCGACTTCGGCAGCAAGCGTCCGAACAGGCGCAGTCGCGGCGTGCGTGCCGTCAGATTGACTAGATTCGACTACTGGAGCATTCATGGACGGACTCGCTGGGTGGACGGAGAAGGATGAGGTTCTATTCAGGGCTGATCTCAGCCCGGAGGCTCGGGCTAGGCTTGCTCCGGTGTATCGAGGGCCGGAGCGACGGAGCCACTATCGGGCAACGACAAGGGCGCTGGTTGCAAGAGCGTTGGCGAAGGTTCCGCAGTCATGTCTTCTCTAGAGCGCGCCGGGCCACTGCTCCAAGGTCGACGCCATCCATGACGACACGCCCTCGGCAAGCGTGCGCGATCTGTTCGAGCGAGCGCCTGGGATAGCGAGCGGACGCGGCTGCTGCTCCGAGGTCTACGCCATTGATATTCATCATTCCGGGTGGACACGCTTTGGCGATCGTGCGCATCGCCTCGCGTAGATGATCGTCATTGCGACGGAATAGATTGCTCAGGAATGCCACGTCATTTCTCCAGTTCTTGCTTGGTGAGGATGCGGAAAGCGTCCCGCATGGTCTTGAGTTCGTCCACGCTGTATTTCGAGGGTGGGTGCGGGCCTTCCAGCCGCTCGACCACCTCCAGCCCGCGGCGCTCCACGAGGCCGACGCGGAACATGGCCTGGTTGCCGTGAAGGTGCATGTTGCAGCGCACACATTGGCCATGGATGTTGTCCAGGTGGAAGCGCAGTTCTGGCCTGGCGCCGCGCGAAAGCCAGTGACCAGCCTGGAAAGACGGCTCCCAGGGCGCTTTGCAGCTGATGCACGGCTTGTAGCGATCTCGGGCGCGGACATAGGCGTTGACCGCCTTTTGCACGTCATCGAGCCACCTGGATCGGGGGCGCATGTTGACCAGAGCCAGCTTCAGGGCGGCTCGCTCTGCCTTGACGGACTTGATGGCGCACCGCGGCCCGCAGACAGCCTGCGTCGTGCGAAAGCGCAGGAATGCCTTCCCACAGGTCTTGCAGGTAGCTTCCGGTGATGCGGTGAGGGTCACGCCACCCCCATCGTCGCAGCGAGGTTGAAGATGCTGTTGGCGACCTTGGGCGTCTTGTAGATCGCCTCACGCTTGATGTCGTAGATCGTGCGATCCGACACCCCATATGCGGCGGCCAGCTCAGCCCTGGAAAGGTTCGACGCGCGGATTTCCAGCGCCCGCGTCATGTCCAGCTTTGAGAGGCCGGCCGCCAATGCGCCGTTTCGGGTCTTGGCGTATTGGGCGGGGTCTTGCCTCATGGCTGCGTGAACGTCCTTGCGGATCTTCGAGACAGACTTCTCGACCAGGCACTTGTCCGAGATGCACTCCCGGTGGCCGCAGCGAACCGAGATTTGGAATCCCTCGCGGATTCGCTTGCCCAGGACGACGCCGAAGATGAATGGCCGAAGGTTGACCTTCTCGCTGCCCCGGTAGAAGTACGGGAAGCCTCGGGCCGTCTTTCCACCCTGCCAGAGCAGGCATTCGCCCTCTTCGATGCACAGAGGAAGGAAGTCCTCCATCGTCCAGACCTTGCGGGCGGTGCGCAGGCCGGAGCCTTCCTTGCGGGTCATGCTGCCTCGAAGATGATGAGAAGCCCAGCAGCCAGAACCCAACCGCTGTACTCAATGTGAAGGTAGATGCCTCCCATTGCCAGCAGCGTGAGCCCGATACCCAGCATCAACTTGAGAACGTTGTTGCTCATGCTGCCTCCTTGACCTGCTGGGGCGCTCCGACATAGCCGCCCAGCGATTCATTCCACCGCGCAGGCAGAAGGTCATTGCGACGAGCCCATGTCGAGGTTCGGGGCAGCCTCGCCGCCCAATACCCACGGGCATACTCGCCGCTGACCTTCTGCGGCACCGGGGGCGGCTCGTTTCGACCATCCCAGGCGTCTTGCTCTCCACGACGGAAGCCAAGTTCAAATTCGGTCAATGGAGTTCTCCTTGCTGAGGTTTGCGGCCGAACCTCTCGCGCAGGCGCCGGGCGTTCTCCGCCAGTTCCTGCTTTTCGATGCCGCGGGCGCTGAGTTCGTCGGCGTTGAGTGCTGCCTTGGTGCGGGCAACCTCCGTGGACGGCGAGGCGTGATCCAGCTTCTTGGCTTTGAGCGGATACACGTCTGCCCAGCCTTGAACGATGGACTGTTCGAGGCAGGCGAGCGGGTCATGGCCCAGGTCGCGGAGCTTGAACAGCTCGCGCAGGATGAGGTTCAGGGCGAAGTCCGTCGGCGGCTTCTTGAGGGTCTTCTTCCTCATCTCGACGAAGGCGTCCCAGGTTTCCTGCGGGATCCAGGATGGGAGGGCTGTCATTGGTGCTCCGGGTAGATATGCGCGCATACGCCAGCCAACCGAATGGCGCGATTGATCGCACCCCAAGTCGACTCGTAGTAGCCGTGCTTATGCGACTCACCGTTCTCGCGCCAGTACTGCCAGAAGGCATCTGCAGCTTCGTGCGTTGGGATCACAGCGATTCGATAGTTGATGACTTCGAGTGCGTCACGATGCTTTGGATAGGCCTTCAATGGCTCTTCGCCGTCCCACACGAGAAAGCCGCGCGGGTCGCTCTTGATGTCTTCCGGATGTCGTGGCTCTCCGGTGAATGGGTTGAACAACATGGTTCCGATGCTCATCTGAAATCCTTTCGCCCACAGTTGCGGAAGGGAGTTGGGTGATCCCTGCCCTTTGTTCCTTGCATTCCTACGACCTGAGACACCGAAAGAGCTATCGAGCCCTGCCGATTCAGCTTCTAAGCCCGGGATGGCCATTCCCGCCCTGAGATCACCCTTTTACGGGCCGTTTGCAAGCGTCGGCTGGTCTACCTAGCTTGGCCGGCCTCCCTTCAGCGCCGGTCTTTCGGTGTTCCGCAACTGGAGTGCGGCCTCATGTTTCCTTCCGAGCGGCCCATCTAGGCCCATTGCTATCGCGCGGAGTGCGGCTTAATGAGAATGGCTTCTCAAGAAGACTTTTCTGCGCTAGACTTGAGCCGTCCTTGGCGGGATACGGCCTCGTGTGCTTAGCGCAGCGGGGCTTTTTCTTTAGGGCTGCACCTCCTGATTCCCTGCGCGCCGATTCCAGTGCGCAATGGCTAGATCGCGCTCATGGCGATCAGGGCCTCCGGCACCGCATTCAAGGCATTCCACGGCGTGTGAATGCCAATCCTCGGACGGGAGGTCGTAGTCGCTGACGTGAACGTCTGCGCTTCCGCAGAACGGGCATGGCTTCAGAAGCGGACTCATACGGCCTCCAGCTCGCGAAGCTTGGCGCGCAGGGCCGCGACTTCCTGAGCCCGGCTGTCCTTCAGGACAACTTCGCAGCCCACCTGATGCGCGAGCCACTGCAGCGGCGCCCGTGAGTTCGTCGCGTGCATGAAGGCAACGAGGCGCTTGGCCCACTGCTGCCCCACTCCACGCATGAACCTGCTCATGTAGCCGGCCGAGATATGGATCTCGTCGGCGATCTCCTGGTCTTCCTTGCCAGACCGGCGGACAGACTCGTTCAAGGCCCCGTTGAAGGTGGCCCGCACGAGGACGAAAGCATCCAGCAGCGTCGGAGCGGACTCCGGGCCTAGGCACTCGACTTGCGAGTGCTTTCCAGCGCTTGCTTTCACTTTCCATTCGGTTGGTTCAAAACTGCAATCCATAGCGGCGACTCCCATCGCGGTTTAAGAAAGATCGGTTTGGTGCTGCGCCCGACGTGCCGCACCACCCGCAGTGGGGGAGTCGGCCACGCAGGCACTGCGGCCGGCAGGCGCAGCAACAAACGGACGGAGTGAGGAAATGACCGAAGCAGAACTCTTGGCCTGGGCTCGCACCCGCGGGGCCATGCTCATTGCAAGGCTCAAGGTGCTTGCGCACAGGGGAGAGATGCTTTGAGGCATGGACTAAGCCCCCAGCGCCAGCCATGTCAGGCAGACGCCGGCAACAAAGCCCATCACACCCCAACCGATCACAGGCTGGAATGCCCAGATGACTTCGCCGTCGCCGCCGCGAGCGCTTTGACCGCACACTTCGAGGCTCTTGCAGCTACCTTCGAACGTCATGAGGGCGCCGTACCCGGGCAGCAGCGGGCGAACGTGGAATTTGTCCCCGCGACGAACGATCACCAGCGTTGTGCTGGCAAACAGTCGGCAATCGCCTTGAGGCTCAGTGATTTCGACCCTCTCAAGCCAGGAGGGAATGGGCTGACCCGTGCGGATGATTCGGAGCATGGACTAGCTCTCCACCTTGGAGGTGCGGGGAGCCTGCTCGTGATTCACGACGCGAGAGCGCTTGTCTGCGCATTCGAGCGCGTGCTTCAAGAGCGTAGAGACAGGCACTGCGCCCTTGGTGAATGCCGACACTTCGCGCATCAGCGGCATGGGCACGCCATCCCTGCGCCAGAGCGTCACGGCGACCTTTGAGCGCCCGACATGCTCGGCCAGAGCCTTCGCCCGGCCACGCTCGGCATCAAGCCATTTGGTGAGTTCCATGGCTTGAGTTTAGCTTTGGGTGGACTATGAGTCAAGAGAAAGCTAAACGGCGTTTAGATACGCTCCCGGCATCAGTAGCGCACAGCACGAGCCGGAAACGGCACTGTAAAAAATCACAGGATTGGTTTGACATGCACTCGCTTCGCCGATACAAACTTAAGCAACTGCTGGAAAGCAGGTTCAAAGGAGATAGGGGGGCATTTTTGACGGAGAGCGGAATCACCAAGGGGCGGCTTTCACAGCTGCTGGACGAGAGCGAGCCCTTCGGGGACGTAGCAGCGAGGAAGATGGAGGAGCGGCTTCATTTGGAGCCGGGGTATTTCGACGCCATGGACGCCCAGACTGTTGAGTGGGCCGTCATGTTCGACACGCTGCCGCCAGGCGTCAAAGCCAAGTGGCTTGACCTGGTAAAAATGCTCGGCGCAGGCGATAAATCGGCCTGAACAGTCGAACAGACAGAACTCCCCACAAGCCCACTTCGGTGGGCTTTTTCACGTCCATCGAGCCCGACACCCCTAAACTTTTTGTCTTTTTGTTTAGCTTTCGCTTGACGGCGGGTTTAGCTTTCTCTAGACTGCATCCATGCGCTGAACGGTTCGGCGCCTGGAGCAGACGATGAGCCCCCTCAAGGAAATGTACGCAGCGGCCGACGACGTGAGCGATTGGGCCGTGAAGCAGCAACAAGCGCGCTTCCAGCCCATCGGCTCTGCGATCCCCGATCCTCGCCCTGCTCCGCGCTACGTGCCGCAAAGCATCCTGTGCCGTGCCGACATTCGCAGGGCGATCAACGACCACGACCAGGCCGAAGCCGTCGAGTGGATGTTCACGCATGGCGAGCTGTCGGACGAGCTGGCCGAGCGCATTGAAGAACTTTCTTGCACGTTCGCCGAAAAGCGTCTTTCGGAGATGGGCGAATGAAGGCCGCTCCCCTCTTCGACGCTCTCACGGCCCTTCACATTGCCGTCACCGCCAAGCACACCGACGACTTCAAGATTCCTCACGCTATGTGGATGAAGCTGATGCAGGCAGAAATCGGCCTGCGGCAAGCATTGCAAGAGGCTGCTCTGGAAGTGCCTATCGAAGACGCACGCACGCCAGCCCTGATCGGGCAAGGGGGTGAGTCGTGATCCGCTTCCTCCATCGCCTGCTGGTGATCGTCACCGGCCAACCTGACCAGTGGGAGACCAAGTGACTAACCAAATCAAGATCGTTTCCCGCTGGGATTCGACTCAAATCCTGTTCACGTTTGATGTGCCGGAAGGCATGGAGAGCGGAATGCAGGTACGAGCTGCGCTGGAGGCGGCGCTAGCTTCCAGGGCCAACCTGTCCAGGGCCGACCTGTCCGGGGCCAACCTGTCCGGGGCCAACCTGTACGGGGCCGACCTGTCCGGGGCCGACCTGTCCGTGGCCAAACTGTCCGGGGCCGACCTGTCCGGGGCCGACCTGTCCGGGGCCGACCTGTCCGTGGCCAACCTGTACGGGGCCAACCTGTACGGGGCCAACCTGTCCGTGGCCAACCTGTCCGGGGCCGACCTGTCCGGGGCCGACATGTCCGGGGCCGACCTGTCCGTGGCCAGACTGTCCGTGGCCAACATGTCGAGCGCCGACCTGTACGGCGCCAACCTGTCGAGGGCCA
>Ga0134127_10000516_pt1 | contig 35734 bp, 39 predicted proteins | sample KB31753_FD_96459 | JGI IMG/M metagenome (GOLD analysis project Ga0134127, IMG submission 96459) | Terrestrial soil microbial communities with excess Nitrogen fertilizer from Kellogg Biological Station, Michigan, USA - KB3-175-3 | ecosystem: Environmental > Terrestrial > Soil > Unclassified ...
AAGGAATGGAACCGGAGGCCCATGAATTCCCCCTTTGTGGGCGAATGCGCGGGCACACAGTAGCACCGGAAAGGTTGTCCAACAAAACCGAGCACCATCCCGGCGCCCGGTGCAAACAGCGCGAGGTTCAACCGGAGGGTCGCGACAGCTGCGATGCGGACAACGATTCGAACAGGCCAGCCGGGAGGATGAGCGGCAGGGCCGCTACGACCGGCCCGCGCCGCCGATCGACGGACAGCGTCACGCTGCGGTCACTCTGCAGGGTGAATGGTTCGCGGTCGTCGAGCGCCGGCCCCCGGCACAGGGCGAGGTCGTTCATCACGATACTGAAGCCGTCGTTGCTCGCGCGGCCACTGCTGAAGGTCGCGGTGGTCAGAGCTATACACCCGGGCGTGCGGTCAAACGGTTGCGCGAGTTGAACGGCGGTGATGGTCCCGTCCGCTGTCATGGTCGCGGTGAAGGCGAACGAGTTCGGGCACTGCTTGTCGGTGCTGAGTGAGTGGCCGAGCAGCGCGCCTGACCCGGAAAAGGCCCCCCCCGTTTGCGTGCGAACGCTGGCCCCGCCGTCGCAACCGTAACTAGAGACCCTGCCGTCAGGGTAGTGGATGGTGAGGCCTCCGCCTCCGCCCCACTCTCCCACGATCGACGGGAATTGGGCAGCGACAGCGGCCGGCGATGGGGCGGTTGGCGAGACGGGAGTGACGCTCCCGCAACCGGCGATCAGGACCACTCCTGGTAGCAGAAAGCCGACGACAATCCCATTTCTGCGCCGCGCGATACCACTGGTAACCATGCCCGGCTCGACCAGCGGCGAGCTGTGCAATGGAAGTACCGCGACGCAACCTCAACCGCAGCGCGGTCGCACAGCAGTCTCACTGAGACCGGTCGTGCGGGCATACGTCTTGCCCTGTGCCGCCCGTGGGATTCGCATGGCGAATGCTTCCGGCTCTGATCGTTTGTGCATGTGCCGGTGCCGCGACCGCCGCCTGCGGAAGCACGTCTCCCGTCGCTCCAACGAGTGCGAGCAGTCCAGCGCAATACCCGTCGCTTGTCGGCCACTACGCGGACGAAGCGCTGAGCGATCTGCGACTACAGTCTCGCGACACGGGAACGACGACCGGATGGGTCTGCGACACGAGGGCGGATGTCGATTCGCAATCAGACGGCAATTTCTCGGGCTACGTCGGCTTCACCGGGGGTGGTTCACGAGAGCCGCCGTGCACCTTCTCATTCGGCTTCATGGCGACAATGAGGCCCGACGGCACGATCACCAATTTTCAGATTGACCGCGCGTTGGGCCTCGGCGGCTGTGCGCCTGCATCTGACGCAACAGTCAGCGGCACAGCGACGCACGCCGAAATACGCGTCGTCATCACGGACCGCGCCATGTGCCGGGATTCGTCCGGGCGCTCGCACGATACAGACCGCATCGTCACCATCGCCGTGAAGCGACTGGCTCCCGTCCAATGAGCGGCGCGGGCCAGGATTGCTCCCGGCCTTTCCCGTCCAAAACCTGTCTATCGGTGGTTGCCAGCAGCGGTATCCGCTGGCCAGCCGTGAGGAATCCCGAAGGAATTTTTTAGAAATTGGTCGGGGCGACTGGATTTGAACCAGCGACCCCTCGGTCCCGAACCGAGTGCTCTACCAGGCTGAGCCACGCCCCGACGAATGACTAGCCTATCAGATCTGGCGGGTCCGAAAGGAGCCGCCGTACCCGAGGCGCTCAATCTTCCGGATCCGAAAGGACCCCCTGCGCAGGCCGATCGGCTACCGCGCCGGCGCCGGGGCGTCGAGCGGCAGATCTTCGAGGTACTTCAGCGCGTCGTGCGCCGTCATGTCCGGCTGCAGCGGCGTGATCGAGATGTAGCCGTCGCGCACCGCCTGATAGTCGGAGCGGTCGTGGGGCTCCCACTCGTTCTCCCCTTCCTCGATCCAGTAGTACGGCCGCTTCCGCGGATCGATCCGCTCGTCCACCACCGTGATGTGGTTGCGCTTGGCCTGCACCGTGACGCGGAAGCCCTTGTTCGGTCCGAACGGCACGTTGATGTTGAGGAAGGTGAACTTCGGCATGCCGCGCTCGAGCACCAGCTCCGCGACGAGCGCCGCCGCCTTCGCCGAGGGACCGAACTCGTACTCGTTGCGCCGGTGGAAGTTCTGCGTCGAGACGGCAATGGCCGGTATGCCCAGCAGCGCCGCTTCGAGCGCGCCGGACACGGTGCCCGAATACGTCACGTCGTCGCCGAGGTTCCATCCCTTGTTGATGCCGGACACGATCAGGTCGGGCTTGCGCCCGATGATGTGCGAGATGGCCAGGTTGACGCAGTCGGTCGGCGTCCCGTCGATGCCGAATGTCTTCGGTCCAATCGTCTCGATGCGCAGCGGTCGCCGCAGCGTCAGCGCGTGGCCGATGGCGCTCGCCTCCTGCATCGGCGCAACGATCGTGATGTTGCCCAGGTGGCCGAGCGCCGCGGCGAGCGTCTTGATCCCTTCGGAGTGGACTCCGTCGTCATTGGTGACCAGGATGTCGTACATCGGAATCTTTGATTGTATCGGTGGGAATCAACAGCAGCAACACAGCCGCGACGCCCGCGAGCGCGGCGCCTGTCACAAAGGCCACGGGGGCGCCAAAGCGGTCGTAGAGGTAGCCGAACAGGATGCTTGCGATGAGCGCGCCCACGCCGGTGGTCGCGTTGTACCAGCCGAATGCCGCGCCGCGGCGGTCGGCGGGGGTCAGGTCGGCGACGAGCGCCTTCTCGGCGCCTTCCGCCAGCGCGAAGTAGACGCCGTAGAAGAGGAACCATGCGATGAACACCGGCGCGCTGGTTGACATCGCAAAAGCGAAGTACACGAGCGCGTAGACGAGCCAGCCCGCGATGATCATCCGCTTGCGGCCGAACCGGTCCGACAGGCCGCCGCCCCACGTGGACAGCGAGGCCTTGACGACGTGGATGCCGGCCCAGAGCAGCGGCACGTACGTCGCGCCGCCGAGCGCATCCGCCAGTCGCAGCAGCAGGAACGCGTCGGCGGAGTTGCCAAGACCGAAGACGAGAAGGACGCCGAGCAGGGCGATGACGCGGCCCGGGATGCGGTCGCCGCGCTCGGTTCCAGGATCTGGTGTGCGCGGGCCGGCGGGTTCGCCGGTGCGCGGGTTCGCCGCTTCAATCCCGGCATCCTCGTCGACGAAGAAGAGCAGCGCGACGGCGATCGCCCCCGGGATCACGGTCAAGGCGAAGAGCAGGCGGTATTGCTCCGGCGCGAAGAAGAGGATGACGGTCGCGGCCAGCGGGCCGACGATAGCGCCGGTGTGATCCATCGCGCGGTGAAAACCGTAGATGCGGCCGCGTGTCGACGGCGTGGCGAATCGCGCCAGCAGCACGTCGCGCGGCGCGCCGCGAATGCCCTTGCCGACGCGGTCGAGCGCGCGGATCAGGAGGACCTGCGGCCACGTGGTCGTGACCGCGATGAACGGCCGCGCGATCGAGGACAACGCGTATCCGCCGATGACAATCGGACGCCGCCGGCGCGCGCGATCCGACCAGTAGCCGGAGATGACCTTGAGCAGGCTGTTCACGCCCTCCGCCACGCCTTCGATGATGCCGAGCGACACGGCGCTGGCGCCGAGGACGCGCGAGAGATACACCGGCAGCAGCGGATAGATCATCTCCGTCGCGGCATCGGTAAACAGGCTCGTCCACCCGAGGAACCAGACGGGACGCGGGATGCGCGGTTTTTCGGCCGGTGCTGGAGTCATCGCCTGTCGTACCTTAGGATCAGATCACCGGTGGCAACTCTGCAGGATGTCCTGTCGGCGCGGACTCGCGAGGCCGCGCCCGAGCTCGTCGACCCGCCTTCCCAGGTGGAGACTCACTCTGCCGCGGCGGCGGCGAGACTCACGGTGCGCTGCCATGCGTGTGGTCATCAGTGCCGCATTCCGGACGGCGCGGTGGGTGTCTGCAAGGTCCGGTTCAACCGGGGCGGCCGGCTGTTCGTCCCATGGGGCTACGTGGGCGGCGTGCAATGCGATCCGGTCGAGAAGAAGCCATTCTTCCACGTCTACCCCGGCGCGCTGGCGTACAGCTTCGGCATGCTCGGCTGCGATCTTCACTGCAGCTATTGCCAGAACTGGGTGACGTCACAGGCGCTGCGCGACCCGCATGCGGGCGCGCCGCCGCGCGACACCACGCCGCTATCGCTGGCGCAGGATGCACTGCGCCAGGGCGCCAAGCTCGTCGTCTCGACGTACAACGAGCCGCTCATCACCGTCGAATGGGCGACCGCGATTTTCCAGGAGGCACGCGCGCACGGCCTCGCCACCGCATTCGTCTCGAACGGCAACGGGACGCCGCGCGTGCTCGAATACCTCCGTCCCCATATCGACGCGTACAAGGTGGATCTCAAGAGCTTCGACGATCGCCATTATCGCGAGCTGGGAGGGCGGCTGCAGCCCATCCTGGACACCATCACGTGGCTGCACGGGGCGGGCGTGTGGGTGGAGATCGTGACGCTGCTCGTGCCCGGCTTCAACGACAGCGACGCCGAGCTCACCGGCCTGACGCAGTTCATCGCCGGCGTTTCGCCCGACATCCCGTGGCACGTGACGGCGTTCCATCAGGATTACAAGATGACCGACCCGGCCAACACCACGCCGGCGATGCTGCTGCGCGCCGCCGGCATCGCGCGCGCCGCGGGCCTGCGCTACGTCTACGCGGGCAATCAGCCAGGGCGCGTCGGCGACCTGGAGCACACGCATTGCGCCGGCTGCGGCGACCGCCTCATCTCGCGCCATGGCTATTTCATCCAGGACTACCGCCTGCAGGCGGACGGCAGCTGTCCCCGCTGCGGCCACAAGGCCCCTGGCATCTGGAGTCCCCGCTTCGAGGGCCAGCGTACGGCCTCCCCATACCTGCCGCACGACCGGACACGCCTTTCCGTGATATGAAACCGCTGTGATCCACGACGTCCACGGGCGGCCGCTTCGGAATCTTCGCGTCTCGGTCACGGACCGGTGCAACCTGCGCTGCGCCTATTGCATGCCGGAGCAGGACTATGTCTGGCTGCCACGCGAAGACGTGCTGCAGTTCGAGGAGATCGAGGCGCTGATCGACATCTTCCTTGGCGAAGGCGTCGACAAGGTGCGCCTCACCGGCGGCGAGCCGCTCCTGCGCCGCGACCTTCCTGTCCTCGTCCGCGCGCTCGCGGAGCGGGAGCGGGTGCGCGACCTGGCGCTCACGACCAACGGCGTGCTCCTCGCCGAGCACGCGCACGCCTTGAAAGACGCGGGCCTGCACCGCCTCACGGTCAGCCTCGACACGCTGCACCACGATCGCTTCCGCAGCCTCGCGCGGTTCGACGAGCTCGATCGCGTGATCGCGGGCATCGACACCGCCTCGCCTCTCTTCGGCGGCCTCAAGATCGACACCGTCGTCATCCGCGGCGTCAACGACGACGAGCTCGTGGACCTCATCGAGTTCGGCCGCGCGCGCAACGCCGAGGTCCGCTTCATCGAGTACATGGACGTCGGCGGCGCCACGCAGTGGTCGATGGATCGCGTCGTCTCGAGGACGCAGATGCTCGACACCGTCGCCCAGCGTTACGGCCCGCCGGTCCCCATCATCGAGGCGGATTCATCCGCGCCGGCGCGACGCTACCGGCTCGATGACGGGACCGTGTTCGGCATCATCGCGTCGACCACGGCTCCGTTCTGCAGCGACTGCGACCGCAGCCGCCTGACCGCCGACGGGATGTGGTACCTCTGCCTGTATGCGAACGAAGGAAAGGATCTGCGGCGCGCGCTGCGATCCGGTACGGCGCCTGCCGAGATTGCGTCGATGATTCGTGCCGTCTGGGAGCAGCGCCGCGACCGCGGCGCCGAAGAGCGGCTGGCGGGCGGCGCGCGCTCGCCGCTCATCCCGCTGGATCGCCTGCGGCGCGATCCGCATCTCGAGATGCATACCAGGGGAGGCTAGAAGGTCCGCCGGAAGGCGGACCCCACCGTTGACCCTCGCCGAAAACTGGAGGGTGACTGCCTCCGGCCAGAGAGGCATCTGTGGGGTCCGGCTTTAGCCGGACCTTGCGGGCAGTTCGCAGAATTGATCGAAGGCGGCGGTCAGCCGCTCGGCGATCTGCCGCGCGTCCCGGTTCTCGATGTCGCTGCGCTGCAGCATGAACACCAGCTTCCCGTCGCGCAGCAACCCCACCGACGGCGACGACGGCGGAAACGGCGCGAAGTAGCCGCGCGCGCGATCGGTCGCCTCGATGTCGGCGCCGGCAAACACCGTCCCCACCAGGTCCGGCCGCCGGTCGTGCTGCAGCGCCAGCGCGATGCCCGGCCGCGCCTCGCCTGCCGCGCACCCGCACACCGAATTGACGACGATCATCGTCACGCCCGGCGCGGTGACGGCGGCATCCACGTCCGCGGACGAGCGCAGCTCGCGGACGCCGAGACGCGTCAACTCGGCGCGCATGGGCGCGATGAACTGTTCGGGATAAGGCATGAGGAATTCTAGATCGTCTGCGCGTCGATGACGTTCCGTAACTTGCGCAGCAGCTCTTCGGGCGTGAACGGCTTCTGCAGGAACGCGGCACTCTCGCCGAGCATCCCGTTGCGGACGATCGCGTTGTCGGTATAGCCCGACATGAAGAGCACGCGGGTGCTGGGGCGCGTCGTCTTGAGCTGGTCGGCCAGCTCGACGCCGCTCGGTCCGGGCATGATCAGGTCGGTCAGCAGCACGTCGATGCACGGGTGCTTCTCGACCAGTTCCATCGCCTGGTTGGCGTCGCCCGCCTCGATAACGGTGTAGCCGGCGCGCAGCATGATCTGCCGCGCCAGCCGCCGGATCATCGGCGCGTCCTCGACGAGGAGCACCGTCTCGGTACCTTTCGACCACTGGCCGCGTGCGGGCTCCGCCGGCGTCGCCACGGCGCTCTCCGTCACGTCAAGGGGCAGATACACCTTGAAGGTCGTGCCGAGCCCCTCCTCGCTGTACACCCAGATGTTGCCGCCGCTCTGCTTGACGATGCCGTAGACCGTCGCGAGACCGAGGCCCGAGCCCTTCCCCGCGTCCTTCGTCGTGAAGAACGGCTCGAAGATACGTGACTGCACGTCCTGCGACATGCCGATGCCGTTGTCGGTCACCGAGAGCCGCGCGTAGCGCCCGGGACGGACGCCGACGTGCGACGTGCAGTAGTCGTCGCCGAGCGTCACCTCGGCCGTCTCCATGGTCAGCCGTCCGCCGCGCGGCATCGCGTCGCGCGCGTTCACCACCAGGTTGACGAGCGCCGATTCCAGCTGGCTCAGGTCCGCGCGGATCGGCGGCAGGTCCGGCTGGCAGATGATCCGGAGGTCGATGTTCTCGCCGATGAGCTGGCGCAGCATGCCCGCCAGCGAGTGCACCGTGTCGTTCAGGTTGATGCGCGTCGGGTGCAGCACCTGCCGCCGGCCGAACGCGAGCAACTGGCGCGTCAGCGCCGAGGCGCGGTTGGCGGCGGCGAGAATCTCGAGCGCGTTCCGCGACGCGGCCTCGTTTTCGGAGACCTGCTCCGCGACGAGCGTCCCGAAGCCGACGATGGCCGTGAGGATGTTGTTGAAGTCGTGGGCGATGCCGCCGGCCAGCTGGCCGACGGTCTCCATCTTCTGCGCCTGGTAGAACTGCCGTTCGAGCCGCTCCCGGTCCGCGACGACCGCCGCCAGCTGCGCCTCGCTCTCGCGCAGCGCCTCCGAGACGGGCGGCACCGACTCGACGACGTACTCGCGGCCCGTGTGGTTCGTGAGCAGCGAGGCGACGAGCTCCCCCGTCTCGGCGTCGGCGTCCACGATGCGGAGACGGATAGGTTCCGAGGTGGACGACCCCATCGTGAGCTAGAACGCCGCGACGGCGCCCATGCCGACGACGCTGAGAAACGCGTCGACGTGTTCCCGGTTGAACTTGCCCTGTCCGGATTCCTTCAGGAGGTGGCGCGAGGCCTCCTCCGCGGACAGCGCCGGCCGGTACGGCCGATGCGACGTGAGGGCGTCGAAGACGTCGCAGATGCCGACGATCTGCGCGAGGAGCGGAACTTCGTCGCCCCGGAGTCCCTGCGGGTAGCCGCTGCCGTCGAGCCGTTCGTGGTGGCACCGGATGATGGGCCGCACGCTGCGCAGCGACTGCAGCGGCGCGCAGAGCGAATCGCCGATGTCCGGATGCTTCTTCATCAACTCGAACTCGGCGGCGGTCAGCGGGCCGCGCTTGAGGAGCACGGCATCGGGCACGCCGACCTTGCCGACGTCGTGCAGGTAGCCGCCGCGGTGCAGCGCCTGCAGGTCCTTCTCGCCGACGGCCAGCGCGCGGCCGAGCGCCACGGCGTGGCGCGCCAGGCGCTCGCAGTGGCCGTTGGTCATCGGATCGCGCGCCTCGATGGTCAGGGCGAGCGTCATGAACGCCGCTTCCGCCGAATCGAGGGCGTCGAGGAGGTGTTTCATCCGCGTCAGCGACCCAACGCGGGCGCGAAGCTCCAGCGGATGCACGGGCTTGGACAGGAACTCGTCGGCGCCGGCCTCGATCCCCTTGATGCGATCCTGCAGGTCGCTGAGCCCGGTGACGAGCACGACGGGCGTGAACCGCGTCTCCGGGTCCGACTTGAGCCGCCGGCAGACTTCCAGGCCGTCCAGGTGCGGCATCGTCACGTCCAGCAGGACGACGTCGGGATGATGCGCCTGCACGGCCTCGAGCGCGGCCTCGCCGTCGGCGACGTCGATCACCTCGTGGCCGTCGCCGGCGAGCAGCTTCCGGTAGAGCGCGCGGATGCTGTCCGTGTCGTCGGCGACAAGGATGCGGCTCCTCCGGGGAGCCGGTGTCTGCGATGCGAATTCGATCACGCCGTAGTCCTTCGATCGGTTACGACGACACCGTCTCGTTCGCGCGCGCCGACATCGGCACGCGCTGGTGCAGGCCGTGCCGCTCGAGCTGACGGTAGAAGGCGCGGCGGCTGATACCGAGCAGCCGCGCGGCGACCGCCTTGTTGCCGCGGACCTGCTGCAGCGTGCGGATGATGTGCTCGCGCTCGACCTCGACGAGCGGCGCAGGATTGTTGTCGGCGCGCGCCGCGCCTCCCATGACGACGCCAAGCGGCGTCGCCGCCGCGGGCACGAGCCGCTGCTCCTGCATGCTGCCGGACAGGTCGCCTTCGCTGACGAAATCCCCTTCCGCGAGGATGCAGGCGCGCTCGATCACGTTTCGGAGCTGGCGGACGTTGCCGTCCCACAGCGCGTCCGACAGCAGGCGCTCGGCGCCCGGCGTCAGCCCGACCAGCGGCTTGTTGAAGCGCTGCGAGAAGTTGCGCACGAACGCCGCCGTCAGGTACGGAATGTCCTCGCGCCGTTCGCACAGCTTCGGCAGCCGGATCTCGACGATGTTGAGGCGGTAGTAGAGGTCGTTGCGGAAGCGGCCGGCAGCCACCTCGGCGAGCAGATCGCGATTGGTGGCCGCCACGAGGCGAACGTCGATCTTGCGGGGTTCGAGCGAGCCGACACGCTGTACTTCACCTTCCTCGAGCACGCGCAGCAGCTTGGCCTGCACGGGCAGCGGCAGCTCGCCGACCTCGTCGAGGAACAGCGTGCCGCCGTCGGCCGTTTCAAACAGCCCGGCCTTGTGCTCGGTCGCGCCCGTGAAGGCGCCGCGCACGTGACCGAACAATTCGCTCTCGAACAGCGTCTCGACGACCGCCGAGCAGTTGACCGTGACGAAGCGCTTCGTGCTGCGCGGTCCGAGCTTGTGCAGCGCGCGCGCGACCAGCTCCTTCCCCGTGCCGGTCTCGCCGGAAATCAGCGCCGTGCGCACGTGCGGGGCCAGCCGGCGAATGAGCCCGAACACTTCCTGCATCGCCGGGCCGCGTCCGACCATGCCGCAGAACTCGAGCCGCTGTGCCAGGTCACCTTCCATCGTCAGTACCTCGCGGCGCTGCGCGGCTTCGTCGCGAACGGTGGCCAGCAGCTGGCGGAGGCGCTGGAGATCGAAGGGCTTGGTGAGGTAATCGAGCGCGCCAAGCTTGACGGCTTCCACCGCGCTGTCGATGGTCGCGAAGCCGGTCATCAGCACGACCTTGCACTTCGGGCTGACGTCGCGGATCGAACGCAGGACGTCGAGGCCGGTGACGCCTGGCATCCGCAGGTCGAGAAGGACGAGCTCCGCCGGACGCTGACGCAACTGCTTCATCGCGTCTTCCCCGTTGGTCGTCGTCGCGACGTCGAATCCTTCGGCGAGAGCGATCGTTCCGATCAGCGTGAGAATCGCTCGGTCGTCGTCGACCACGAGCAGTCGTGGACGCTGGTTCTGCATGTCTGGGTCGCCAAGTTGGCGCACACGTGAATCGTGTGTCGCGCACCCCGAATCGGGCAAGGCTGGCTCGAAAGCGCCCGTTTCCCGCACGCTTTGGGGCATAGTGCTTAACCCCCTGTATCGACGCGAGTTGGCGGCGGCTTTAGCCGCTGTAGGACTGAAAACTACAGCTCATAGGCGTTTGACCTGTGCGCGCGCGCCACAAGGAGGGTGTGCGGAAAGCGCCCGCCCCGCAGCTCAACAGGCACGATTGCAGGCACTTACCGGAGCGCGGCGCCGTGCCGGCGGAGCCAGGCCCGGGCCGCGAGATAGTCGGGGCAGGCTGCCGCCACGAGCCGCCAGAAGGCGGGCGAGTGATCCATCCGCCGCAAATGCATCAGCTCGTGGAGGAGCACGTAATCCCTGACCCGCGACGGCACCAGGACCAGCCTCCAGTTCAGGCAGATGTGACCGTCGCGGCCGCAGGATCCCCACCGCGCGCGCTGGTTGCGGATGCTGACGCGCGAGACGGCGAGCCCGTGCTGCACGGCAAGCTCCCGCAGGCGCGCGGGCAGCTCGCGCCGGGCCCGCTCGCGCGATGCGCCGCCATCGTCGAACGATGGTGCATATGCCGTCAGCCGCGCGCGCTGCCTCGCGATCCATTCGGCGTGTCGTTCCGCGAACGCCACAGCCTCCCGGCGCGAGCCGCCGCGCGGAATCGTGACGCGCACGCGGCCGTTCGCGTCGAGGCGAAGGACGTAGCGCCGGGCGCGCCGGTGGCGCACGAAGTAGGGTTCATGGGGTTCATGGGGTTCATGGGGTTCATGGGGTTCATGGGGTTCATGGGGTTCATGGGGTTCATGGGGTTCAGAGGGTTCATGGGGTTCTGAAGGTTCGCTGAACGGAAGCCCCAGCTGCATCGATGCGAGAATAGCTCAACTCGTGACGGACGTACAGCGGGTGGATCCCGCCGATCCCGACGCTCGCGTCATTGCACACGCCGCCGAACTGCTGCGCGCCGGCCGGGTCGTCGCGTTTCCGACGGAGACGGTGTACGGCCTCGGCGCGCACGCGCTCGATCGGGCCGCGATCCTCAAGGTGTTTGCGGCCAAGGAGCGCCCCGCCAACGATCCGCTCATCGTCCATGTCGCCACGCTCGATGCGGCGACGCCGCTCGTCGAGGACATTCCGCCCGTGGCGCGCCTGCTGGCGGCGCGCTTCTGGCCGGGGCCGCTGACGATGGTGCTGAAGCGATCCGCGCAGGTGCCGGACGAAGTGACCGCCGGCCTCGCGACGGTGGCGATACGGGTGCCGTCGCATCCCGTCGCGCGTGCGCTGCTCGAAGAGGCGCGCATTCCCGTCGCGGCGCCGAGCGCCAACCTGTTCTCGCGGCCCAGCCCGACGCGGGCGGCGCACGTCCTCGCCGATTTGAACGGACGCATCGACCTGATCGTCGACGGCGGAGCGACCGAGGTCGGTCTCGAATCGACCGTCATCGATCTGTCCGGGCGCGTTCCAACGATCCTGCGGCCAGGAGCGATCGACCTTGATGCGCTGCGACAGGTGATTCCTGATGTCATCAGCGGTCGGGCCGCGGGGTCGCCGACGGCCGCGATGGCATCACCCGGCATGCTGCCAAAACACTATTCACCACGAACGCCAGTCCTCTTATACGAAGGGGATCGCGAGAGCGCGCTCGTCCAGATGAAGCGCGATACTGAACAGCGCATCAGCCGCGGTGAATCGATTGTCGTGCTGTCGTACACGGAAGACGTCACCGAGCTGCGCAACCTCGGCGTCCGGATCTTGGACTTGGCGCCTGAAAGCAATCCAGTGGCAGTCGCGGCGCGGCTCTACGCCGCGCTTCGTGAGTGCGACGAGCTTGGAGCAGCCGCGATTCTCGTGCGCACCATCACCACGCGCCATCCGTTGACTGGCGCGATTCAGGACCGCCTTCGCCGCGCTGCCACGGTAGCGACTCCTGACACCTGAAACCTGAAACCTCCTGCTACCTCACGACCTCCTAATCCCTGACGACCTCCTGATACCTGATACCTCTTACCTGCCTGCGCCGGCACATGGCTTGCGAAAACCCACGCCATGGCCACCAGAAGCACGACTGCGCTCGAAACCCCCCTTCGTGAACAGCTCGACCGCCTGGCGTCATTCGAGGCCGGGACGGGTTCAGTAATAAGTCTGTACATCGATTTGCGGCCCGACCAGACCGGTCAGCGCGCCCCTCTGGAAACATTCCTGTGCAACAGCGTGGATGAGCAGGGGCGATCGCTTGGTGCCGAGCAACGGGCCGAATTCGACCGCGCGGCCGAACGGATTCTCCAGTACGTCCGGGAATCGCTGCCGAAATCGGCGACGGCCGCGGCCATCTTCGCTTCCATCGCCGGAGACTTCTTCGAGGCGATTCCGCTCGACGTGACGATCGAGCAGCCGTCGATGCACGTCGCGCCCGTCCCGCAGCTCTACCCGCTCGCGCGGCTCAACGACCAGTACCCGCGCTATGCGGCGCTGCTCCTGGACACCAACAGCGCCGAGCTCTACGTCTTCGCGCTCGGCGCGAAGCTGCGCCGCGAGACCGTCCAGAACGAAAAGACCCGGAGCACGAAGATGGGCGGGTGGTCGCAGGCGCGGTACCAGCGGCGCGCGCAGAACTTCCACAAGCAGCACATGAAGGAGGTCGTCTCCCTCCTCGAGAAGGTCGTCGCCGACGAGCACCTGAATCACATCGTCGTGGCGTGCGACGAGGTGGCGAAGCCGTACCTGACGGCGCAGCTCCCGAAGCATCTGGCCGAGAAGGTCATCGACATGGTCAACGTGGACGTGAAGTCGATTGCCGAGCACGACCTGCTGGCGGAGACGATGGACGCGCTGCGCCGCAAGGATGCGGAAACCGACGCGGAACACGTGCAGCGAATGACCGACGCGTGGCGCGCAGGCGGGCTCGCGGTCGCCGGCATCGAGGCAACGACGCGCGCGCTCGACATGCGCCAGGTCGAGGAACTGCTGATTGCGGCGCGGCCGGATCGCGTGACCGGCCCGGCCGACGAGCTCGTCGCCAAGGCGCAGCAGAACGCCGCGCGCATACGTTTCATCGAGGACGAGAACCTGCTGGCCGACGTCGGCGGCGTCGGCGCGTTGCTGCGCTTCAAGATTTAGGCGAGCTGTACGTAGAGGCGGACCTTCAGGTCCGCCTGCGAGGGGACCCATGAGCAAACCGAACAAGGTGAACAAGGATCATTACGTGCAACGCGGGCGGCTGACGCCCGACGAACTGGCGCGCGAGCGTGCACGGCAGATACATGTTGCCGGCGCGCAGCGCCGGTTCAGCGAACGGGCGAAGCAGGTGACAGGGACGCGCGGCGCACCGGCGTCCACCCAGGCTCGAAGCGAGCCCGAAGAAGAAGAGTAACGACCTCGCCGTAGCTGCGCAGGCCCGACTCGACCCGGTTGGCCTTCAGGTACTTGTCGTAGACCTGCCAGCTCGCCCGCTGCAGCGCGGGAATCTCGCCGCGGCGCAACCGCGCGATGACGGCGTTGACGTCGCGCCGCGGGCCCTCCCCCAGCGCGGCGTTCAGTTTCGTGCGCTCCTGCGCGTTCACTTCCCCGCTGATCTGCCAATAGAGGTAGAACCACCCGCTGTACTGGTGACGGGGCGATGCGCGGACGCACGTCAGCCAGCCGACGAAGTTCGCTTCGGCCTCGTTCGCGTACCCGGCAAGATGCCCCCACTCGTGCGCCGCGACGAACGGCCGCTCGAACGGCAGCAGGTCGGGGTTGGCGATCACCTCGAGCCCGAACGGATTGACCATGCCGTCGACGCCGGTCCAGCGGAAGTACGGGCCGAGCAGGCTCCGTTTCAGGCGCCCCGGTACGACAGCGGGCGCATCGCTCAACGCTCGTTGCACGTCGGCGAACGCGCTGCGGAGCGAGGGATCCTGCCATTCGGGGACCGTTGATCCGTCGGGATGGGCCGCGGCGTACAGCGCATTCATCTGCGCGACCGCCATCAGGCCGAGCTCGACCACCTGCTCGGGCGTCGGCCGATCGCGATCGACCACCAGCCGATCCGGCATCTGCACGCGGCGATAGTTGAATCCCCAGAGCAGCAGAAACAGCACGTAGATCACCGCGGCGCCTGCCGCGACATGGCCCAGCGTTCGACCGAGGCGCCCGAACGTCCGCGTACGCCATGCCACGCGGACGGCGGTACCGATCGAGACGATCACCGCCGTTGCGAGAACGACGAGGAGGAGGTCGAGGAGCGCGAAGGGCAACCCGTTGGAGAGCGGGGTCAGGGCGCGTTCGATCCTCGGGTAGGCCGCGGTCGAATACCACGCCTCGATCCACTGCGGTCGCAGGGGCGCCAGCGCGAGCACGGCGGCGATCGCGACCGCCGCGAGCTCAGCCATTTGCAGCGGGTCGATCCGGGCGCCGCGTCGCACGCCACGGATTGTAGCCGCCAGCGCGCATCGGTCAGGGAAGGCAAAGGTCTTGCTCATCCGCCGTTTCGAGGCCAGTTTCGGCTCCCGACTGCCAAAAACCGATACGGTAGGGCCGAGCCCGTGACGTGGGGTTGACATGAACGGTTCACAACTTCCGGACGAGACAGCGATTGAAGTAGAGGCAACCGAGCTGGCGAATCGCCTCAAGCAGGGCGAGGTTCCGGTCGTCCAGGCGCCCGACCCGCTGGCGCCGGGCGATCAATGCCATTACGTGACGCCGGTGCGCTTCGGGCGCCGCCGCGCGGACCAGTACGGCCACGTCATGCTGACGAGCGGCTGGCTGAAGTTTCGCGGGACGCTCGATTTGAGCGTGTCGTGGAGCGAGATCGCCGACGTGCAGCGGGCGACCCGCGAGATCGTCGTGTCGCTCGAGGACAGCCGGCGCCTGCTCCGGTTTTCGTGCCATTCCGAGCTCGAAGCCGCCCGCGGCGTCGTGATTGCACAGTACCTCGCCCAGAGTGCTCGACTGCATACGGCTGACCCGCTCGCGGCCTTCCAGCACGCGGCGCTGTAGCGCCCTCGCCCTCCTGGTGTGCATCGGGGCGCTGCTGCTGGCGCGCCCCGCCTCGGCCTATTCCGTACTGGCGCACGAATCGATGATCGACGCGGCGTGGGACGACGTCCTCGCGCCCATGCTCAAGGCGCGGTTCGGCGCCGCGAGCGCCGACACCATCAAGAGCGCCCGCGCCTACGCCTACGGCGGCTCCGTCATGCCGGACATGGGGTACTACCCCTTCGGCAGCCACTTCTTCACGAACCTGCTCCACTACGCGCGCTCGGGCGATTTCGTCGAGGCGCTGATTCGCGACGCGCGCGACGTCAACGAGTACGCGTTCGCGCTCGGCGCGCTCGCGCACTACGTCGCGGATTCGACCGGCCATCCGCTCGGCACCAACCGCGCGGTGCCAGTGGAGTATCCGAAGCTGCGCGCCAAGTTCGGCGACGAGGTCACGTATGTCGAGGACCCGAAGCGCCACATCATGGTGGAGTTCGCCTTCGACGTCGTGCACGTTGCCAGCGGCGCGTATCTTCCGCAGGCGTATCACGACTTCATCGGCTTCGAGGTGGCAACCGACCTCGTGGAACGGGCGTTCCGCGAGACCTACGCCATCGAGATGAAGGACGTCTTCGCCAGCGAGGATCTCGCCATCGGCACCTTCCGCTACGCGGTCGGGACGACCATCCCGCAGATGACGCAGGTCGCGTGGGAAAAGAAGCGCGACGAGATCGAGAAGCTGACGCCGCACGTCGAGCAGAGCGCCTACGTCTATACGTTCACCCGGCGGCAATACGAGAGTGATTTCGGTACGTCCTATCGCCGCCCTGGCGTATTCGCGCGCTTCTTCGTCTGGGTCGTGCGCGTGATGCCCAAGATCGGCCCGTTCAAGGCGCTCGCCTTCCAGACGCCCTCGCCGGAAGCCGAGCGGTTGTTCACCGACAGCTTCAAGGCGTCGCGCGATCGCTATCGCACGCTGCTGCAAGGCGTCCGCGGCAACCGCCTCGACCTGCGCAACACCGACTTCGACACGGGCCAACCGACCAGGCGCGGCGAGTACAAGCTCGCGGACGACACCTACGCCGAGCTGCTGGCGCGCCTCTCGTCGAAGAAAGCCGCTGCGCCGGATCCCCTGCGCGCCGACATCATGAGCTTCTACGGGAAGGTCGAGCCAGCCGCCGCGCGCGACAAGAAGGAACGGAAAGCGCTCGAGAAGATCGAGAAGCAGCTCGCGATGCTCTAGACCGTCTAGAACGCGTCGCCGAGGTACGGCAGCATCCGCCCGAAGTAAATCACCCCGATCCACAGGAAAATCTGCGACGCGGCGAGGAGCCTGACCATGACGGGCGCCGTGTCGCCTGGCCCCATCTCCCACACCTCGTCGTGCCACGTCAGGTAGAGGACATCGGCGCCCGCGAGCAGGATGCAGAGCATCTTCCAGTGGAACGCCGGGTTGTCGATGTACTGAAATGCCTGGCCGATGAAGAACATCATGCCGGTCACCGAGTTGGCGACAAACCCCCAGACGCCCCACGGCAGCAGACGGTGAAAGCCCTCGAGCGGCGCGTTGCGCATCCAGCCGAGCAGCCGCAGGTTCCCGACAAGGACGACCCCGAACAGCAGGCAAAGGCCCATGAAGTGGATCGTCTCGAGCGTCTTCCACGCCCAGGGGTGCGTGTACTGGTACTTGGTGATGAAGTCGCTGGCGAGCCAGTGCGGCGCAAGCAGCCCCTCGGTGGCCGGCGTCTCGGCCGCGCTGCTGAGGATCTCCGGGTGGCGGATCTCGCCGCCTGCGTTGGCCGTGCTCGACATCAGGCCGATCGTCACGGCCGACAACAGGAGCACGGCTGCGGTGTTTCGGGCACCCGCGGACGAGCGCCGCCGCGAGTACCACAGGCCGTACCACGCCACGAGCCCGGTCGCCTCCATGAAGATCAACGCCATCAGCGCCGATCGCTGGTGCAGATCGACCACCCCCTGCGAAATCCCCGGCATCCCTTTGACCGACTTCTGCGCGGAATAGCCGGTCATGTAGGTTGGCAGCGAAAGCAGGGCGATGACGAAGAAGATCGCGAGGCCGCCGCGCTTCAGGTCCTCGCTCTTTTTCAGCAGCGCGAGCACGAAGACGGCGAAGCCGACGATCATGCCGACCGTCGGGAAGTGATTCAGCAGGAGGTGCAGGTGAACGAGATCAGAGGGTCGCACCGTTGGCCTCGACGGCATAGGCGATGAGCCGCCCGGACGTAATAACCGCCAGCCACAAGACGATGCACGCGTACGCCACGTTCCGCACGGCGGGCGGCACCGCGCCGTCGCTCTGGTCGCTGTCCACGAAACGGCGCAGCCGCGCCATGGCGGCAAGCGCAAGGCCGAGGCAGACGAGCTTCGCGTAGAGCTCCCAGACGCGCGCGATGCCGGTCGCGTCGGTCATGAACAGCAGCGCGCCCGAGAGGAGATTGAGGTAGAAGCCGATCCAGAAGAGGCGAAACAGGACGCGGAACGACGACAGTGGAATCTGCGCGCCGCAGCCGAGGAGCCGCAGGCAGACGACGAAGCCGAGACCGGCGGTGAGCCCCATGCCGACCGCGTGCACGAACAGCCACCACGCGTAGCCCCACCAGAGTGAATCAGATTCCGCGATCGACGTCGAGAGCCGCAGGTTCTGAATCCACTCGAGGATCGCCATCAGCGCCGCATCCTACCATTCATAAAACCCCTTCCCCGTCTTCTTCCCCAGCTCGCCGCGCGCCACCTTCTCGCGCAGGACGCGAGGCGGCGCGAACTGCTCGTCCGCCAGCTCGCGATGGAGGTACTCCGCGATCTTCAGGCGCACGTCGAGGCCGACGAGATCGGTCAGGCGCAGCGGCCCCATCGGGTGACCGTACCCGAGCTCCATCGCCGTGTCGATGTCGGCGGCCGAGGCGACGCCGTCTTCGAGCATCCGCATCGCCTCAAGGCCGAGCGCGACGCCCAGCCGCGACGAGGCAAAGCCCGGCGTGTCCCGCACGAGAATCGTCGTCTTGCCCATCCGCTCGGCGGCCGCGCGCGCGGACGCCACGACGGATTCGCCGCACCCCGCGTGCGTGACGATCTCCACCAGCTTCATGATGTGCACGGGGTTGAAGAAGTGCATCCCGACGACGCGATCGGGCCGTTTCGTGCCCTCGGCGATGCGCGCAATGGAGAGAGAGGAGGTGTTGGTCGCGAGGATGGTTTCGTCGGCGATCACCGCGTCGACCTGGCGGAAGAGCGACTGCTTGACGGCCATCTCCTCGACGACCGCTTCGATGACCAAGTCGGCGTCGCGCACCGCGGCCGACAGCTCGGCGACCGGGGAAATGAGCGCGATGGCGGCGTCGGCCTGCGCCCGCGTCAGCTTTCCGCGGGAGACGGCGCCGGCGAGGTTCGACTGGATGCGGCTCCACGCGGCAGCCAGCGAGTCGGGGCTCGTATCGGTCAATCGCGTTTCATAGCCGGCCATGGCGGCCACCTGCGCGATGCCGTGCCCCATCGTCCCCGCACCGATCACGGCGATGCGCTTAAGCGAATCCGGTGGCAATCGTGCCTCCGCCGTCGACGACGATGGTCTGGCCGGTGACGTAGTTGGACGCGTCGGACGCCAGGAAGACCGCCACGCCCTTCAGCTCGCCCGGCCTGCCGACGCGCCCGAGCGGTGTCACCGCGTTGAGGCTTGCCTCGACCTGCGCGATCGACGAGTCGGACAGCCGCGAATGAAAGAAGCCGGGCGCGATGGCGTTGACACGAATGCCGTGGCGTCCCCACGACGCGGCCAGCTCGCGCGTGAGGCCCATCAGGCCGGCCTTGCTCGCCGCGTAGCCGGCGTAGTACGGCCCGTTGACGTTCCCCTGCAGGCCGGCAATCGACGCGATGTTGATGATGCGGCCGTATTGCCGCTCGATCATCGTGCGGCCGACGGCCTGCGAGCAGATGAACGCGCCGGTGAGGTTCACCTCGATCACCTTCTGCCACTGCGTCAGCGTCATCGCCTCCGGCCGCTCGCCCCACGAAATGCCCGCGTTGTTGACGAGAATGTCGATCTTGCCGAAGCGCTCGACCGTCGCGTCGGCGACGGCCTGGACGTCAGCGGCGTTGGAGACGTCGCAGCGCATCGCGTCGACGGTGAAGCCGCGTCCGCGGAGCGCCTCGGCGCCCGGCAGCAGCCATTCGTCGCGCCGGGCGCAGAGCATTAGCGCCGCGCCGGCTTCCGCGAGCCCTTCGGCGAACTCCGCGCCGAGCCCGCGGGATCCTCCCGTGACGATCGCCACGCGTCCTGAGAGATCGAAGAGCTTATCAATCATCGACTGCATCCGGCGCAGATCATCGGTGGGGTCGGCACTTCAGGCGGACCACCGTACAATACGCCGTTATGCGCGCGATCGTTCTCACCGCTCTTGGCGATCCCGACAACCTGCGAATGGAACGGCGGTCCGACCCGGTCCCCGGTGCGGGAGAAGCGGTCGTTCGCCTGCACGCGGCCGCGCTGAACCGGCGCGACGTCTGGATTCGCAAGGGTCAGTACGCGGGCATCAAGGTTCCGATCGTCCTCGGGTCCGACGGCGCGGGCGAAGTCCTCGGCGTCGGCGCCGGCGTCGATGCGTCGTGGAGGGGGCGCGAGGTCGTGATCGATCCGTCGCTCGACTGGGGGCCCGACGAGCGTGCACAGGCCAGCGCGTTCAACATCCTCGGCCTGCCGGTCGACGGCACCTACGCGGAGATGGTGAAGGTACCCGTGGCAAACCTGCACCCGAGGCCCGCGCACCTGTCGTGGGAAGAGGCCGCGGCCGTGCCGCTCGCCTCTGTGACGGCGTATCGCGCGCTCGTGACCCGCGGCCGGGTGCAACCGGGTGAAACGGTCCTCGTTACCGGGATCGGAGGCGGCGTTGCGACGACCGCCCTCGTCATCGCCCGGCAGCTCGGCGCGAAGGTCTTCGTCACGTCCGGCCACGAGTCGAAGATCGAGGCCGCGAAACGCCATGGCGCGGCGGGCGGCGTCAACCACCGGAAGGATGACTGGGTGAAGTCGCTCATCGCGATGATCGGCTCGCGCCCGGACCTGGTCATCGACGGCGCCGGCGGCGAGACGTTCAACCGGGCGCTCGACGCGCTCAAGCCCGGCGGCCGCATGGTCAGCTACGGCTCGACGCTCGGCGCGGCGGAGAACGTGGAGATTCGCCGCATCTTCTGGAAGCAGCTGAATGTCCTCGGCAGCACGATGGGCTCCCCGTCCGACTTCGCGGCGATGCTGAAGCTGTATGACGCCGGCGGCCTGCGTCCGGTCATCGACAAGGTGTTTCCGCTCGAGCAGGCGGGCGATGCGCACATCCGCATGGAAGCGGGAGATCAGTTCGGCAAGATCGTCCTCAAAATCTGAGGGCCGGCTGAAGCCGGCCCCTACGACCGGTACGGAGTACGTAGGGGGCCGCCTTCAGGTACGGAGTACGTAGGGGGCCGCCTTCAGGTACGGAGTACGTAGGGGCCGCCTTCAGGCGGCCCTTACTGCGCTGAGATCGCGGATTTCCCCCCGCGCAGCACGTACTTCTGGATCTTGCCGGTGGCGGTCTTCGGCAGCTCCTTGACGAAGGTCACGCCGTGCGGCGCCTTGAAATGGGCGAGCCGCTCGCGGACGAACTCGATGAGCTCGCGATCGCTCGCCGAGGAGCCCGGCTTGAGCACGACGAAGGCGTGCGGCGCCTCGCCCCACTTCTCGTGCTTCACGCCGACGACGCCGACTTCCTGCACGGCCGGGTGCCGCATCAGCGTGCCCTCGACTTCGACCGACGAGATGTTCTCGCCGCCGCTGATGATCACGTCCTTGAAGCGATCGCGGATCTCCACGTAGCCGTCCGGATGGACGACCGCGGCGTCGCCGCTGTGGAACCAGCCGCCGCGCATCGCGTCGGCGGTCGCCGTCGGGTCGTCGTAATACCCTTCCATGACGACGTTCCCGCGCACGCAGATCTCGCCGAGCGTGCTGCCGTCGTGCGGCACCTCGTTGCCGGCATCGTCGAGCACGCGGAGGTCGCCCGACGTCACGAGCTCGACGCCCTGACGCGCCTTGATCACGCAGCGTTGCTCCAGCGAGAGTGCCGCATGCTCGGGCCGCGGCTCGCACACCGTGATGAACGGCGCCGTCTCGGTCAGCCCGTAGACCTGCGTCACGTGCCAGCCGAGCTCCCCTTCCATCCGCTGAATCGTCGCGGCAGCCGGCGGCGCGCCTGCGGTCGTGACGCGAATGCCCGCGGGCGCGTGCCTGCGGATCTCGTCCGGCGCGTTGGCCAGTGAAATCAGCACCGTCGGCGCCGCGCAGAGCGCCGTGATCGACTCCTCCGCCATCAGCCGGAACGCCTGCACCGGGTCGACCTTGCGCAGGCAGACGTGGACGGCGCCGACGGCGGTGACCGTCCACACGTACGTCCAGCCGTTGGCGTGGAACATCGGCAGCGTCCACAGGTAACGGTCGGCCGGCGTCATCGGCAGGTGAATCAGCGTGCCGACCACGTTCATGTACGCGTTGCGATGCGTGATCATCACGCCCTTGGGACGCGAAGTCGTGCCGCTCGTGTAATTGATTGTCAGCAGGTCGCGCTCGCCGATCGTCACCGGCTTGTAGCGCGGCGACGCGGCGTCGACGAGGCGCTCGTGCTCGAGCCACCCGGCGCGCTGGCCTTCGAGCGCGACGAAGTGCTCGACGCGCGGCAGCTGCGCGCGGATGCCGTCGACGGCCTCGAGGTAGTCCGCGTGCGCGCAGACGACACGCGCGCCGCTGTGATTGATGATGTAGGCAAAGTCGTCCGGCGTCAGCCGGAAGTTGACGGGCACGAGCACGGCGCCAGTCTGCGGCACCGCGTAGAACGACTCGAGCTGCGCGTGGGTATTGGGCGCGATGTAGACGACGCGGTCGCCCTGCTTCACGCCGAGCGCCTGCAGCGCCGACGACCAGCGATCGCAGCGCTCGAAGAAGCTTCCGTACGTGAAGCGCTCGTCGCCGTCGACGACAGCCTCACGCTCCGCGTACAGGCAGCGCGCGCGCCTGGCGAACTCGAGCGGTGTGAGCGGAACCTCCACGTCTTCGTGGCCTTCGTGCATCGCGGCCGGAAGGCCGCCGTCGTGGTTACCCGCGTTCCTTGGTGACGATGTGCGCGAGGTCCTCGTCCCGGCACGGCGGGTCTTCCCAGAACGCCGCCTTCGGATCCGTGTTCAGCCGGATCATGCGCGGGTTCCACACCCACGGCTTCTGCAGGACCTGCGGGTCTTCGACGACCACCTCGTACCTGATAGTGTTGCCGGTGCGCGTAAGCTTCTCGATCACGTGCAGCTCGTCGGAGTGGAAGTAGCCCGGCCAGCCGAGCCACGTCTCGTCGTTGAAGTTGTTCGTGTCCACGACCAGCGTGTCGCCGTCCCACGTCGCCACCGAATCGCCCTTGTAGGTCGGATCGCGATCGGTGTTGTGCGGCTTGTTGATCGGAATCCAGCGGAACGTGTTCTCGTTGTCATAGAGAAAGACGACCTCGGCCGGGTTCATCACGATCTTGTTCGGAAACCCCATGCGCGGCACGCCGGCCGGTCCGCAGCTGAAGGTCGGATCCTCGGAGTTGCCGTTGACGTCGAGGGCCTGCACCTTCTCCCAGAACTGCGGCTTGTAAATCGGCTTGTTCGGATCGGACCGCTGGTTGACGCCGCTGTCGCGCTCGAAGTTCGTCGCGAGCTGGCCCGACGCGGTGCCGAGGGCGGAACCCTGGCTGCGCGCGTTCAACTGCAGGAAGACATTCCCCTTCTCGTCGGTGAGGTCGGCCAGCGTCCGGCCGCCGCCAAACCCGCCGCCACCGCCGCCCCACCACCCAGTCAGGTCAGGACGGCCGTCGGCCATCCGCGGCGTCGGCGCGTTGTCGGGTGGCTGTGCCGCACCGCCGCCGCGCTGCGCGGCCATGGGCACGAGCGATGCCGCAACGATTGCGGCCGCGGCGGCGAACCCGCCGATTGAACGAGCCGTCATGCTGTCCTCCGGGCTGAACATTCTATGCCAACCGCCGAGGCGAGCGTCGCGCCCGTGCTTTGGCCCTCGCGCCGCGCTTGGTATCCTGATGCGCCCGGAGAGCATCCATGCGAACAGGCGTGCTGATAGTGGCGGCGACCGCGCTCCTCGCGTCGGGCGGATTGCAGGCGCAGCGGGCGCCAGGATCCACGACGGCGGCGAGCCCCGCGCCGCTCGATCGCGCGACGGTCCTCCGCGAGGTCGGCATCGCGCACGGCATGCTCCGCGGTCTCGGGTACAACGACGCCACGACCACGGCGCAGTACCAGGCAACCGGCATCCAGTACATCGTCGGCCAGTCGTTCAAGCCCGGTGGACCCTGGCCGGCGGCGAAGCTGACCAAATACAACGTGTGGATCAACTACGCCGTGCCCGGCATGCGCATCGACCTCGAGCGCACCAACCCCGACGGCCCGGTGCAGGGCGGCGGCGGACTGCCCTTTGCGGCGCCGCAGCGTCAGATCCTCGTCGTCGGCGGCACCCGCGCGTGGAACGAGACGATGCTGCCGGGCGGTCCCGCGACGGCGGCCATCGGGCAGGAACGCGACCGCGCCGTCCAGATCTGGATGCTCCCGCAGGGCGTCGTCAAGGCGGCGCGGTTGGCGGGCGACAAGCTCGCGATCGGCATGGAAGGCACCAGGCTGACGCTGACGTTCCCGCTTCCCGAGCCCGCATCGAACTACGTCGAAAAAGTCCGTCTCGATGAGCGCAAGCTGGTGGAGCACGTCGAGGTCACGGTGGACAATCCGGTGCTCGGTGATACGAAGCTCGAGGCAGATTACGAGAACTACAAGGACCCGGACCTCAGCGACATCCCCTTTCCCTTCCACATCGTGCAGAAGCTCGGTGGGTTTCCCATCCTCGATATCACGCTGACAAACGCGCGGATGTACAACCCGTACGTCGTCGTGCCGACGCCCGACAACGTCGAGCAGGCCTACGTGGCGAACGCGCCGGACCCGCAGGCGAAGGTCGACGTGCAGAGGGCCGGCACGGGCGTCTACTTCGTCACAGGCGCGAGCCACAACAGCCTCGCCGTCGAGTTCAAGGATTACGTCGCGGTGATCGAGAGCCCCGTCGGCGACAACCGCGCCGTGCCGATGTTCGAGGCGGTGAAGAAGCAGTTCCCGAACAAGAAGATTCGGTACGTGATCAACACGCATCACCACTTCGACCACGCGGGCGGGTTGCGCGAGGCCGTTGCCGAAGGGACGACCATCCTGACGTATCGGGACAACAAGCCGTATTACGAGAAGGTGCTCGCCAACAGGCACACGGCCAGCCCCGATCGGATGCAGAAGAGCGCGCCGGCGAAAAAGCCGTCCGTCGAAGCCGTCGCCGACAAGCGCGTGCTGAGCGACGGGACGCAGACGCTCGAGCTCTACAAAATCCAGGGGAGCAATCACGCCGACACGATGCTGATTGCCTACTTCCCGAAGGACAAGCTGCTGGTCGAGGCGGACCTCTGGAACCCGCCTGCTCAGCCGAACGCGCCGCCTCCCGCCGGCGCGGCCGCGGCCGAGCCGCTCAACCTCTGGACGAACCTCCAGCGGCTGAAGCTCGACGTGGCGCAGATAGCACCCATTCACGGTCGAATCGTGCCGTTCTCCGACTTCCGCCGTGCCGTTGGTCAGGGAAACAACACGAATTGACGCCGAGTCCCGTGGCTCAGGTCACCCCGCTTGCACCGTCGGCGCTCGGAGGGAACGCATGGCCTGGCTACAACTGCTTGCGCTGCTCGTCATCGCCGTCTTCCTGCCGGGATGCGCGGTCGTGGGCGGCATCTTCAAGGCGGGCGCATGGGTGGGCGCGCTCGCGGTGATTCTCGTCATCGTCATCGTCGGCTTTGTCGTGGTGAAGATCGCCAGCTAGCGGGTTCCCAGCGGAACGATGCCGCCGGTGTCGGTCCGCGGAACCGCTTCGTAAACGAGCTTGTCCTGATCGGTAAAGACCGCGTAACGGCACGCGTCGCGCGTGTCCTTGAGCGACAGCACATAGCCGCGGTCGTCGTTACGAAATTCGATGGCGAATCCGGCGGGCACCGCGGGGAGGTTGGGCAGCTCGTCAAGGGGGCGATAGACCCGCGGCAGCAGTCGGGGCCCGACGGAGTAGCTCGTCTCCGCCACGTTGACCTTCGTCGCGTAATCGATCGCCAGCTGGCGGCGCGCGCGCTCCGCGGCCGATTCGGGTCCCGCGTGCAGGCAGTTGCGCTGGGCGCCCCCCTGCGCGATAGTGCCCTGCGCAAACGCCGCGGTCGCCGCGGCGAGCGTCACCCCGATCAGAATTGATTTCACCATGGCGCCTCCATCACGCGTTGAGACGCCGCAGCAGCGAGGACGGCCGGCGGTGAAGTGGTTGCGGTTGTGGCAGCTCTATCGTGAGGCCAGACAGGTCGGCTACACGCGCTACAACGCGTTCCGCTCGGCCCTGGCCCGCCTGTGACTCAGTCGCCGTCCTGTCCGCCCCGCCACGCCGGGTGCGGGGTCCCGTGCGACAGCGCGTAGAACCCCAGATCGCCCTTCCACATCTTTGCGAGCAGAATCGTCTGTCCGGTGTGCATCGAGAAGTGCTCGACGACGGTATAAACGGCCTGGAGGACGGTGACGTCGTACGACTGGATGCGGCGCTGCTCCAGCAACGTCGCGGGTGCGATGCCGGCGAGGACGCGGTCGGCATCCTCGACGGCCGTTCGAAGGCGAGCCAGCAGGTCGGGAGCCGGGAGCGGCCCGCGGGCGTCGAATTCGCCCTGCCGATCGCGCTCGTCGGCGGCGCCGCCAATGCCGCTGACAACCCATTGCCGCACGTTGCCGGCGAGGTGAAGAATCAGGTTGCCGATGCTGTTCGACCCCGCGTTGGCGCGCCACCAGAGCTGCTCGTCGGTCAAGCCTTCCACCGACTGCTCGATGCGCGGGAGGTAGCTGTCGGTGAGCAAACGCCGGGACTGCGCGAGAAAGGCCTGCTCGATCATCGTCACTCCCCTTCGCGCAGCCAGGCCATCGCCTCGTCATGCGAGTTGAATGCGCGGATGGGCAGCCGTTCTTCGTCTGCGAGCGCATGCGCGACGAGCGCCGCCGGATCCTCGTCGTGCCGCGTCAGGATCGCCGCACGCGACGGCTGCAGTTGCGGCCAGAACCGGCGCACGACTTCCATGATTTGCACGACGGTGTCGGCATCGACTGGCTTGGTCGCCGCTCGGAGATCACGCAGGAAGGCGAAGCCCGGCGCGCGTCGTCCATCGGTCAGCAGGCGGGAGAACAAGGACTGCCACTCGCTCGCGTCCGAATACTCGCCCGTGATGACGGTGAGCCGTTGGTCCAGATCGATCGTGTAGTCGAGGGGCACGTCTCCCCATTTTGCTCCGTTCTCCGTGCGCCGGTGAAGGAAGGCTACGGGTTCACGACCACGCGTGACGGTCTCGGCCTGGCCATGGCCCCGCCGGCCAGAATCAGCAGGGGAAGCGCACCCGCCATGATGGTCAACAGCGTGAACTGCGGGTTATCGCTTTTGAGGACTCGTGAAAGCTTGAAGAGATACGTTGTCACCCACGCCGACCGAACGAGGACGGTCGTCATGAACGCAAACACCGCGACGCGGCGGCCCGATTGGTGGAGCCGCCCCACCACAAACCCGCTCAGCAGCAACCCCGCGCACCGGACTGGAAGGTACCAGAGCACCACGGCATAGAGCATCACGAACGGATGCGACCCCAGGTTCACGATCAACCAGTCGAGCACACGCGTGCCCAACACTCCTTGATTGAACGGTTGCAGTACGCGGCTGAATGCGATGAGGACGACCCAGCCGACCAGGACACCGCGCAGGATCAACGCCCGATCGTTGGTGCGCGCCACGGCCACCAGGACCTGGCTCCAGTACCACCACCCCGGCTTTCCGGCGACGTACGCTTCGCGGAGATCACCGGCGAGCGCGTCGTTCTCCGGACCGAAGCGCTTCAGCAGCGCGGTCGCGAGCGGCGGCGGCTGATCGCGCATCGCGCCGCCTGTCAACGACCCAGCGACAGGCTGATCGGCGGCTCGGCGAGCGGTCCCGATCGATCGAGCCGCAGGATGAGGAACGGGATCATCAGCACGCCGACGACGCCGTAGCCGGCGAGGACGCGCGCGATGGCCCAGAAGAGACGGTCGCCATCGGTCATGAGCAGCGTGGTGCCGACCATCCACTCCGGAAGCACCAGCGCGACGGAGATCGCGTACAACAGCACGAGCGACGTGCGGTGAAGCCGCCACAACTTCCAGCTCGTAAACGTCAAGCCAAGCAGGACGGGCACCGCGATGCGGCTCGTGCCCCACCAGCCGAGCGAGATGCCCAACACGAGCAGCGCCGGGATCGCCGCCACGATCTGGACGCGTGGATCGCGGATAGGCCGGCGGAGCATCATCCGCGCCGCCTGCGACCAGTACCACCGCCGGGATCGGCCGGACCGGAACTGCTCCTCGAGATCGCCGACGAGCGCGTCGTTGCCGCCGGCGGCGAGCCTGACCAGCATGGCTGCCAGGCGTGGAGGCGTGTGCGGAGTCATGCCGTCCCTCCCTTCAGTTGCGGAATGCCGGACCACAGTGACACGAACGATCGCTGGGTGTCCTTCACCGCCTTGAGCCCTTTCGGCGTGACCTTGAAGAAGCGCTTGGCGCGGCCGCCGCGCTCGGGCGTCGGGTCGCCGTAGCTCGATGTCACCAGCGCGTTGCCCTCCAGGCGATCCAGGGCGGTGTAAATCGCGGCGAGCAGGACCGTCCGGCCACCCGTCTGCTCGATCTCGTTTGCGATCGAGACGCCGTAGGCGCTGTCGCCGACGCGCAGGATGGCGAGCAGGATGATCAGCTCGAAATCGGTGAGGAACTGCCGATCCATTTATTCATATTATATGGAATATCATCGCCGCCGCTGTCAAGCGAAACGGAGCCGGACCAAATCGGCCGGCCCGGTGTCTAATTACCCCCGGGAAGTTTCGCGCGCGGTAACCCTTTGCGGCGAAGCAGGTATTCCGGGTGAAACCGCCGGCGGGGCCGGAACGTATTAGCCCCGACACCCTTCCAGGGAGCCTCCGTGGACGTTGCGCTGCCCGACCGATCGAAGGCGAAGCGAATGCGACGGCTGGCCATCGGCGCCGTGCTGCTGGCGGTCGTGTCGATGGCGGGCATCGCCGTCGTCAGCCTCCAGCCCGCCGCCCCTCCCGTCGATCGCGCGTCCGTCTGGATCGACGTCGTCAAGCGGGGCCGGATGCTGCGCGACGTGCGCGGCCAGGGCACCCTCGTCTCGGAAGACCTCCGCTGGATTCCCGCGACGACGACCGGCCGCGTCGAGCGCATCGTGCTGCGCCCCGGCACGCCGGTCAACGCCGACTCCGTCATCCTGCAGCTGAGCAACCCCACGCTCGAGCAGGAGCTCGAGGACGCGCGGTTGAAGCTGAAGGCGGCGGAGGCGAGCCTGGCGAGCCTGCGCGTGCAGCTCGACGACGAAGAGCTGCAGCAACGCGCGACGGCGGCCACCATCGAGGCCGACTACAAGAAGGCCGCGATGCAGGCCGACGTGAACGAGCAGCTGGCCGCGCAGAAGCTGGTCTCCGACCTCCTATTGAAGCAATCGAAGCTGGATGCGGAGCAGCTCGACGTCCGCAACCGCATCGCGCAGCAGCAGCTCGCGCACACCGCCGAGTCGAAGAGCGCGCGGCTCGCCGAACGCCAGTCGCAGGTGGACCAGGCGCGCGCGTTCATGACGCTGAAGGCGCGCGAGGTCGACGCGCTGCGCGTTCGTCCGGGCGTCCCCGGCATCCTGCAGGTCGTCCCTGTGGAGGTCGGACAGCAGGTCACGCCGGGCACCAACCTCGCGCGCGTCGTCAACCCGTCGCGCCTGATGGCCGAAGTGAAGGTGCCCGAGACGCAGGCGAAGGACGTGCAGGTCGGCCAGCGCGCCAGCATCGACACGCACAACGGGATCGTTGGCGGCAGCGTCACCCGCATCGATCCCTCGGTTCAGAACGGGACCGTCACCGTCGACGTGGCGATTGACGGACCGTTGCCCACCGGCTCGCGCCCTGACCTCTCGGTGGACGGCACGATCGAGCTCGAGCGGCTCGACAACGTCCTCTTCGTCGGGCGGCCGGCCTTCGGCGACGAGAACACGAGCACGACGCTGTTCAAGATGCAGCCGGACGGCACCGCGGTACGCGTGCCGGTGAAGTTCGGCCGGAGCTCGGTCAATTCGTTCGAAATCCTTTCCGGCATCGGCGAAGGCGACCAAGTGGTGCTCTCGGACATGTCCGCCTGGAATGAGGTGGACCGCGTTCACATTCAATAGGAGCCCGCCATGAATGGTGAGACCCATGCGGTGGTGACCCTGGAGAAGCTGACGAAGAAATTCGTCACCGACGAAATCGAGACGCACGCGCTCTCGGACGTCGACCTGGAGATATTGCGCGGCGACTACGTGTCGATTGCGGGCCCGTCGGGATGCGGCAAGTCCACGCTGCTCTCGATCATCGGCCTGCTCGACACGCCAACGCAGGGCTCCTACACGTTGAACGGCCGGCCGGTTGCCGATTTGTCGGTCACCGAGCGTGCCCGCATCCGCAACCGCGAGATCGGTTTCATCTTCCAGAGCTTCAACCTGATTGGCGACCTGAGCGTGTTCGAGAACGTCGAGCTGCCGCTGACCTATCGCGGCATGGGCCCGGCGGAGCGCAAGGAACGCGTCGGCCGGGCGCTCGAGGATGTCGGGATGTCGCACCGGGCGAAACACCTGCCGAGCCAGCTCTCGGGCGGTCAGCAGCAGCGCGTGGCGGTGGCGCGCGCCATCGCCGGCGAGCCATCGCTGCTGCTCGCCGACGAGCCGACCGGCAACCTGGACTCGAAGAGCGGCGAATCGGTCATGGAGCTGCTCCATCAGATCCACGGGAATGGTGCGACGGTCTGCATCGTCACGCACGATCCGCGCTACGCCAGGCACGCGCAGCGCAGCATCAACCTCTTTGACGGCCGCCTCGTCGACGCCGGCGCCGTCGCGCTCGTGTAGCCATGCGCGATATCTGGCAGGACGTCAGGTTCGCAGCGCGGGTCCTCGTCAAGCGGCGGTGGTACACGCTCGCCGCCATCACGGCGCTGGCGCTCGGCATCGGCGCGACCACCGCTGTCTTCACGATCGTCAACGCCGTGCTGCTGCAGGGGCTGCCCTTCGACGGCGCCGATCGCATCGTCGCCCTCGGCATGCGGGATCCGCGGCCGCGCAATTTCGGCGTGTCGTCGCAGGACTATGACGACTGGCGGCGCGCGACGCGCACCATCCCGACGCTGTCGGCCGCCTTCGGCGCCAACCTCGCCATCAGCGGCGACGACCGCGCGCCCGAGCAGTACACCGGCGTCTACATGAACGCCAACGGCTTCGCGATCACGGGCAGCACCGCGGTCCTCGGCCGCGTCTACTCCGTGGACGAGGACCGGCAGGGAGCCGCGCCCGTCGTGGTGATCAGCAACGACGTCTGGAAGAACCGCTACGGCAGCGATCCGTCGGTGCTCGGCCGCAAGATCCGCGTGCAGGCGCTCGACGCGACCGTCATCGGCGTCATGCCGCCGAACATGAAATTTCCCTTCAACAGCGAAGCGTGGCTGCCGCTCTCGCAGCTGCCGCCGGCGGTGCTCAACCTGGGACGCGGGAACCGGCAGCTGTTCGTGTTCGGCAAGCTGCCCGACGGCGTCACCCTGGAGCAGGCGCGGAGCGAGTTCCAGAACCTCTCCCGCGAGCTGGCGCGCCAGTATCCGACGACCAACAAGGACCTGACCGCGACGGTGGATCTGTTCCTCGATCGCGTGGTGGGCGGCAACATCAAGCTGTTGTTCTGGTCGCTGATGGGCGCCGTCGCCTTCGTGCTCCTGATCGCCTGCTCCAACGTCGCCAACCTGCTCCTCGCCCAGGCCGCCGATCGGGCGCGCGAAATCGGCGTGCGCGTCTCGCTCGGCGCCACGCGCTGGCGCATCGTGCGGCAACTGCTGGTCGAGAGCGTGATGCTCTCGCTCGTCAGCGGGATCGCCGGGCTCGGTCTCGCGCAGCTCGGCATCAAGTGGTTCGACGCCGAGACGCAGGGCATCGGCAAGCCGTACTGGATGGTCTTCCAGATGAACCCGCGTGCCTTCGCCTTCTTCGTCGCCGTGTCGGTGATGAGCGGCATCCTCTTCGGCCTGATGCCGGCGCTGCACATCTCGAAGACGAATCTCAACGAGGTGCTCAAGGAAGGCGGCCGGTCGGGTGGCGGCAGCCGCCGCACGCGCCGCTGGGCCGGTGCGCTCGTCGTCACGCAGGTGACGTTGACGCTGGTGCTGCTCGCCGGCGCCGGCTTCATGATGCGCAGCTTCATGGTGCTCTACCGGATGGACCTCGGCGTCGCCGACACGTCGCGGCTGCTGACGATGCAGCTGCTGATGCCGGCGCGCAAGTACGTGACGGGGACCGATCGTGCGGCTTTCCTCAAGCGTGTGGACGAACGGATGGCCCTGGTCGGATCGATCGAATCGGCAACGACCGCGAGCAACCCTCCCGTCGGCGGGGCCGCGCAGCGGCTGTTCGCGGTCGAGGGCCGCACGCTTCCAGGCGACCATGCTCCCAGCGTCATGTTGATCAGTGCCGGACCGCGGTACTTCGACACGCTCGGCGCACACCTGATTCGCGGTCGCGGGCTCACCGACGCCGACGGTGTCTCGCAGCAGTCGGTGATCGTCAATCGGCGCCTGGCGGAGTTGTACTTCCCCGGCGAGAATCCCATCGGCAGGCGGATCAAGCTGACGGAAGAATTCCCGACCGGCCCGCAGACCGACTGGCTGACCGTCGTGGGGGTCGCGCCGAACATCCGTCAGGGCGATGTCACCAAGGTCGAAGTCGAGCCGGTCGCCTACGTCCCTCACATCGAGTCGCCCGGGATGGGACGTGGCGCGGTGCTGCTGGTGCGCACCCGCGGCGATGCCGTGAAGGCAACCGCCGCGTTGCGGGAAGAGATGCGGGCGATCGATGCCGACATGCCGCTCTTCAACATCCGCACGCTCGACGAGTTTCTCGGCCAGATCCGCTGGGTGTACCGGATCTTCGGGGCGATGTTCAGCGCGTTCGCGCTCATCGCGCTCGTGCTGTCGGCGGTCGGACTCTACGCCGTGACCGCCTACTCCGTCACGCAGCGGACGCAGGAGATCGGCGTGCGGATGGCGCTCGGCGCCAACCCTCGATCGATCCGGTGGCTCATTCTCCGGCGTGCCTTGACGCAGCTGGCGATCGGCCTGGCGCTCGGCGTCGCGGGGGCGTTGGGGGTCGGCAGGCTTTTGCGGGCGATGCTCGTGCAGATTGCCACCGCGGATCCCGCGACGCTGACCACGATCGTCGCGATGCTGCTCGTGGTGGCGGTCGCGGCGTGCGTGTGGCCGACGCGGCGGGCGACGCGGCTCGACCCGGTGACCGCGCTCAGGTACGAGTAGGAGCGATGCGGGCGACCGGCGTTCGGCTTTGATCTATGCGGCCCCGCCACCCTTGCGCGCGAGGTAGTAGATGTTCTGACCCTTGTCGCGATGGGTGTCGACGAGGGTCAGCCCGTGTTCGTGCAGCAGGTCGCGATAGCCGTCGACGCTGAACGACCAGTAGCGGAACGGGACGCCGTCCATCGGCTGCCCCTGGATGCTGCCGTGCTCATCGCCCGCGGTGAAGAGGAAGATGCCGCCCGGCCTCAGCGCCGATGCCACCTTCGCGATCGCCTGCCGCTGCTCGGCGTGCTCCATGTGGAAGATCACTCCCCAGGCAATGGCGGCGTCGAACGCCCGCGCGCCCAGCTCGCACGTCTGGATCGGGCAGCAGAAGAAGCGCGTGCCGGCGCAATTCTGCTGGAACCGGTCGAGCATCCGCGGTGAACTGTCGACGCCGAGGACATCACAGCCGGCCGCAAGCAGCGCGCGTGTGATCGGTATGCCGTTTCCGCAGCCGACGTCGAGCACCGAGGCGCGCGGCGGGAGCGCGGCGATGAACGCGTCGAGCTCGGGCCTGCCGTTCGCCGGATGACGATCGCCTGCATACCAGTCGGCAATCAGGTCGTACTCGCGCATCGGTCAGGAACGTCTTCGACCGCTGCTCCCGCCCAGCGCGCTCACAGAAGTCGGTTCGGGTGGTTCGATGACCGCGACCGCTCCACTCCGTCCGCGCGGCCCGACGGTCCTCGGAGCGCGGACTCCAACGGGCGGGACGCCCTCGGCGCCCGGCCTGCGGCCAAGGAGTTGCGCCACCCATCTCCTCAACGCCCGAAGCATGGCTGCTCTCCTCTCCTCGTCACATTGTGCAACGATTCAGGAAGACGCGGAATGCTCCGCCCGCGCTATATGACCGCATCGAAATCAGGCAATGCGCCGGACGAGGACTCGTCAGCGGCCAATCGAGCCAGGCCAGACGCTGGCTTGTGCGAGCGATGCCTCCACGGACGGCGAATCAGCTCTTCGCGCGGGTCCGTGTTCTATCTGTGCGGCTTGTCAGCCGTCGATCCTGCCTATCCGAAGTACCCCCGACTGCCCGTCATTCGCTGTGATGGATTCCGGGATCGAGGCGACTCGTCGCGCTGATTCAGGCTGACTGCTGCGAGGCGACTCTGGTGAATGGAATCACCGAAGAGAGCGGGTCCAGCTGCCGCACGTGAGGCTGACCCTCTCGAAGGTGACTCGCGCACGCCTGTTCTACGATCACGATCACCGACGCGTCCGGCCGGGCCGTCAGGCGGTGTCCGCGACAACCGCAGTCGAGGAAGACGATCGCGCCGGCCGGAACATCCTGCACGAAGGTCATCGGTCGGCGTCCGCCACGGTGTCAGCACGCATCAGCCAATCACACCTCGATTCGATGCCTTGCCGCAATCGACATGACGGTCTACCCTAGGACGAGAGCCGACCGTGGACGACGCGCTCTTTGGCTCGACCAGCAATCGCGTGCTCATGGGATTGCTGATACCAGCTCTCCTGGAGCCGCTGATGCTCGGCATTCTCGGACGCGTGCAACGGCAGCAGCCAGCAGTGGACGCTGCACCAATTGCTGCGGCCTTGTCCCTCGCCCTCAGCGCGATGGGCTTCTTCGTGCTGACGCAGCGATTCTCGTTGCGATACAAGGTCCTCTGTGCGCTCGGCTATTTTCCTTTCATATTGATCGTCTTCTGGTTCGAAGCCCTCGCCATCGGCGGCGCCATCTGACCGAACCGAGGGCAACCAGGCTCAGTCGTCGCGCTGGCTTCGCGCCGCCAGGACGTAAATCGATGCGTCCAATTCGCCGTCGGGCGTTGTCACCTGTGTGACGACGCGTCGGTAGTCACTGCCCTCGAAGTCATCGAGCCGGGTCCAATGGTGAGGCAAGTCCGGCGACTCGAAGACCTGGACGTTGACGAGAGGCCCGGCGGGGTCGAGCACCAACCCGAGATAGCCGCCCGGCGCCGCCCAACCAGCGTCGCTGAGCCACCCCCTGACGGTCCCGTGCCGCCAGTGGCCCGCCATGCCCGCCAGCTGGTGATGATTGGACTGTCCGGGAGCGAGGCTTCCGTAAGAGGCTAAACGCGTGTCCGCCGATCCTTCTGACATGCGCCGGACGTTACGGATTCTTGATCAACGTATGACGACTGCTCGGCGGAATGGCCCGACCAGAAACCGATGACGGGGATTGACTTATCCGAAGGGTTCCGCGAATTTGAGCGTGATTGACGATCTCACCATCCCCGTGTGGTCCCCATGTGATTTTCTCGGCTGCGTGGCGATAGTCGGGTTGTGGTTCCTGGACTCTCAGGCGCGCGAACAATGTCTCAGGCGACGTGTGTATTTCGTCACCGAAAAATGTCCGATCGTCGTCCACTCCCCCGCCGAATTCACGGGCCAAGGTGATCGCCACCGCCGCTCCGAGTGCATATTCGAGATTCGTTCGCCGAACGGCCATTGTCACAGCCAGATGGTCGGATCCCCCAACGAGGCCAACGGTCTCCGGTTCGCCCGAAATGGATATCAACAAGAGGGGCCCGTCCTCGATACCGACGATATCGTTGACGACAGGCAGCCGCTTGCCGTTATCAAGGCTATCCATCGCCAGGCGTGGGATGACGCGCACGCCCAACAATTCCGCCAATGTGGCTGCCATCTTCGGCAGCAGCGGCGTTATCGAAACAGGCTGAACCAAATCGATGTCTAGATCTATTGACATCTCGATGTGCTACTCGTCGTCAGGTTCCATAGCTGTTGGCGAAGGAACTGATCGAAGAGTCGCTGTCGACTCAAACCTTTGCAGGAGGAAGGTTTGGTCGGGATGACAGGATTCGAACCTGCGACCCCTTGACCCCCAGTCAAGTGCGCTACCAGGCTGCGCTACATCCCGA
>Ga0134127_10000517_pt1 | contig 35558 bp, 27 predicted proteins | sample KB31753_FD_96459 | JGI IMG/M metagenome (GOLD analysis project Ga0134127, IMG submission 96459) | Terrestrial soil microbial communities with excess Nitrogen fertilizer from Kellogg Biological Station, Michigan, USA - KB3-175-3 | ecosystem: Environmental > Terrestrial > Soil > Unclassified ...
GCCTGCGCCGCGTCCGGCAACTGCCCGGCGTAGTAGAGCGCGATCGCGAGATTGATGCGGGCGAGCCGAAGGTCCGGATCCGTGGTGAGCGCATCGCGAAACGCACGCGCCGCGTCTGCGAAGGCGTCCTGTTCCATCAGCGCCACGCCGCGGTTGTTCGCGCGGTACGCGGCCTCGCGTCGCTGCGCGGCCGTCGTCTCACCCGATTGCGGCGGCGCGGCGTTGCGGCACGCGGTCCAGAGCACGCCGAACAGGATCAACGCCGCCGCGAACGCGCGTCCGCGGATCATGGCGACGCGCGGGCGGTTCGAATCAGCCCGCGGCCTTCCTGAATCGTGACGGCCTGGTTCGACTCCAGCGAAGGCAGGTTTTCGACGTGTCCGTCTGGCCACGTGATCTTCACGGCCGACACCTTCGTCGCGCGGCCGAGGCCGAACGTCACCGGACGCTCGCTCTGCGACGCGTAGCTCGAGCCGGTCTTCACCATGGCCGAGGGCCCCGGCTTTCCGTCGATGAAGACCTGCAGCCTCGCGCCGATGGCGTCGCGGTTCGCGGGCCCGCCAATCGCCGAGATGCGGAGCCAGTTGTTGCGGTGGCCCTCGTCATTGCGCAGCAGCCGCGCCGGTCCGTTATTGGCGGTGATGACGAGATCGAGATCGCCATCGGCGTCGTAGTCGGCGTAGGCCGCGCCGCGCGCGACCATGGGACGCTGAAAACCGTCGCCTGCCACGCGTCCGGCGTCCTCGAAACGCCGCATGCCCGCGTTCCAGTACAAGTCCGGCGGCTGCGCGTAGGTCACGTTGCGCTGCACGCTCGCGATGTCGTCCGCGACGTGGCCGTTGGCCGCGAAGATGTCCGGGCGGCCGTCGAGGTCGTAGTCGAAGAAGAACACCCCGAAGGTGAGCTTCAGCAGCGAGCCGCGGCCGAGCGCGGTCGCCGGCGCCCTGTCGATGAACAACCCGTGCGCCTCGCTCGTGTAGAGCGACATCATCTCGTTCGAGAAGTTGCCGATCGCGATGCTGTCGCGCCCCGAGCCGTCGTAGTCGGCGGCATCGACGCCCATGCCGGCGCGCGCCGTGCCGGTCTCGTCGAACGCGACGCCGGCGGTGAGGCCGACGTCGCTGAACGTGCCGTTGCGGGCGTTGCGATAGAGGCGGTTCGGCTGCCGGTCGTTGGCGACGAAGAGGTCGATCCACCCGTCGCCGTCGTAGTCGAGCAGCGCCACCCCGAGCGCCTTGGCATTCGGGTCGTAGACACCCGCGGCGCGCGTCACGTTGTCGAACGTGCCGCGCCCGGTGTTGTGGAACAGCGTCGCGCTCTGGCCGTGGTACGACTCGGGCGTGCAGTACGACTTCCTCGTCCCGTCGAGCGTGCAGAACAGGTCCTTGGCGATCGACCACTCGACGTAGTGCGCGACGAACAGGTCGAGGAAGCCGTCCCGGTCGTAGTCGAGCCAGGCGGCGCTCGTCGAGAAGCCGGGGTCGGCGACGCCCGCCCGATCGGTGATATCCACGAACCGCCCGCCGCCGGCGTTGCGAAACAGGTGGTTGCGCCCGAGCGCCGTGACGTAGAGGTCGGCGCGGCCGTCGTTGTCGAAGTCGGCGCTCGCCGCGCCCATCCCGTACATCTCGACCTGCAGGCCGGCGGCGCGCGTCTCGTCCACGAACGTGCCGTCGCCGCGATTGCGATAGAGCGCCGGGTAGGACGCAGCGCCCTGGCGCCCCGGCCACTTCATCGAGTTGACGAAGAAGAGGTCCTGCCGCTCGTCGCCGTCGGCGTCGAGAACCGCCACCCCGGATCCCATCGTCTCGGGCAGGTACTTCTTTCCGAACGCGCCGCTGGTGTGCTGGAAATGGATCCCCGCCGCCGCGGTGGCATCCGTGAACGTCACGCGCGGAAGCGTCACCGCCTGCTGGGCGGCGCTTGCCGTCACGACCGCGATGGCCAGCCGCAGCGGCGTCATTGCCCGTGCTCGTGGATCTGCTGGCGTTCGTTGTTGTCGTCCGGGTTCAGCAGCCGGTAGCCGCCGGTAATCGCCTGCGATGCCTCGTCTGCCTTGAGCCGCTCGTACAACCGCTGCTCGCGCGTGCGCGCGGCCTCGTCGCCGAGGCCCTGGTAACAGAGCATCAGGTTGTAGTGCGCCTGCAGGTCCTCCGGATCGATCGCCAGCACCTTGCGGAATTCAGACGCGGCTTCGCGGAGCCGGCCCTGGAGGAACAGGACGCGCCCGGCCTGGTTCATCACCACGCGGTCGCGCGGATACGCCTCGGCCGCGCGGCGCAGATGTGTCAGCGCCTCGTCATATCGCCCCAGCGATTTGAGCGCCGTGCCGAGGAAGACGTGTGTCTTGGCCAGTGCCGGATCGATCGCCAGCGCCTGCCGCAGCACCGCGTCCGCGCCCTGCATGTCGCCCTCCTGGATGCGCGCGCGGGCGATGTTGACCCACCCGTCCGCGTATGCGGGCTCGATCTCGGTGACCTTCGTGAACGCTGCCTCCGCGCCCCGGATGTCCCCCTGCAGCAGCAGGCCGATCCCGTAATCGTTCCAGCGCTCGCGCGTCCGCGGCGCCGGCGGAGCGACGGGCATCGGCAGCGCGACACGCGGGCCGACCACCTTGATGGTGGCGGTGGCGGTGGCCATGTCGATCACGGGGATCTGCGGAATCGCCTTCGTCGCGCCCGATACGTTCGACGTGTCCCCCGAGAACACCCACCCGCCATCGTCGTAGGCCGCGTCGCGCGGCGCGATGGCCTCCGACGGGTCGCGGATGCCCGCGTACGCCCACTGGGTGTTCCACCACGAGAATTTCCGGTAGCGCAGGCGCGCCGTCACCGTGATGGTGTCACCCGCCTCGGCAGGGATGTCCAGGCGATAGTGAATCGTGTCGGCGGCGCCCGGCGGGATCAGGCGGACGTAGGCGAGCGAGCGCGTCGCCCACGCGTTGCGCTTGTTGATGCGGTTCCCGTGACCGTCGAGCTGCAGGCTCCGATAGAAGTGCGCTGCAGGATCGACGGCGCCCGTGCCGTGTTCCAGCGCGCCGCTGCGAAGGAGCACCCGTCCGCGGTCGTCTACCGCTTCGACATCGACCCACACGTCGAAGGCGTCGACCGTGCCGCCCGGGAAGAAGTGACCGACCTTGCGCGTCCGGGCGACGACCTCGAGGCGCACCGACTCGCCGCGGCGGACCGCCGCGACGCCGTCCGCGAACGGCGTGACGGTCGGCGCCGCCGGCGCGACCATCGCGCGCGCCGCGCCGAACGCGGCGGATTCTTCGCCGAGCGCAAACGTGCTCGCCGCGGTCGGCTCCTCGTCGGCGCGCGCGCGCTCGCTGCGTGCCCCGAGCGAAGTCGAGGGGGCCGCCCCGCGGGCGAGGCCGAACAGGTCGAGCGTCACCTGGCCGTCCTGCAGGAACGCCTTTACCGCCTCCAACTGCGCGGTGTCGTGGTTGACGAACGGCACCGCCGTATTCGCCGCCGCGAAGCGATGCGAATGAACCCGTCCGTCCCGCGCGGCGGGATCCCGCGAGACGACGAGCGGCATGTGGCAGTCCGCGCATCCCTGCGGCGCCGGCGGATAGTAAAAGGATCGCGCCCCTTCGCCGGAGACGCCCGAGCCCTGCCAGTTGTCGTACTCGTTGAAGCCGCGCAGCCACCGGTACGCGTTCACCGGCTCGTCCAGGTGCACCTTGTGGCACGCCGAGCAGAACTGCGACGTCTGCTCGCGGTGGAACGGCTTCAGGAACGTCTCGCGATGCGGCCGCGGCGCCAGGTTGGTGAGCGTGTCGTGCAGCCCCCGGAGGATCGGATTGTCGCTCGCGGCCAGATCGTGCAGCGGTGGATATTCGATCTCGAAGCCGCCTTGTCCCATCGTCCCGTGCACGCGCGTGATCGAGTGGCACGACGTGCACGCCAGCCCGGCCTGCGCCTCGGCCGTCGAGATCTGCTCGCGGATCGGTCGATCGAAGCGGCCGTTGAAGAACACGGCGTGGTCGTGGCAGCCCGCGCACCACTTCGAGGGCCGCGTCCCGACCGTGTCCTGCATGTACTCGATCGACTTGCGATACCACTGGTTGTTGAACGAGGAGAAGTGGTGCATCGAGGAGCGCCACTGCTCGTAGATGTCCGTGTGGCAGCGGCCGCAGGTGTCGCTCGTCAGGAAGAAATTCGCGGGGATGGTCGACTTGACGTTCGTGTCCGCGGACGAGGGGTAGAAGGGGCTCGATGGCCCGCGGCTCTCCTCGTCCATCGAGGCCGGCACGACATCCGGATTCGCGATGGCAAACCGTTCGCGCCGTGCGTCATCGCGGGTCGCGTGAAGAATCGCTGCGCCGGCGACGATGACGAAGAGCGCGGCGGCGCCGGCGGTCGCGGCGTCGAGCGTGAATCGCGGCCGGAGTGCGAGGACCAGCAGGATCGGGCCCGCAACCGACACGGCGACGTGGGCGATGACGAGCGCGTAATACGGACGCGTTGCGCCGAGGACGAGGATCGCGACACCCGTGACGGCCGCCGTCGCGAGCGAGGCGGCGGTTGCCGCGCGCAGCGGTGACGCGCCCGCAAAGCGGCGGGCGCGGCCGAGCAACGCGATCGCGAGCGCGATGCCGAGCACCGGATGCAGCGCGACGTTCGCGTAGTACCACGGCGACGCGTCGGCAAACGCCCACAGCCACGCCGAGTTGAGGAGCAGGGCGGCGCAGGCGATCGCGAGCGGGTTCATTGCGCGCGTGCCGCGGCGCGGATGGCGTCAGGCGTGTCCGCCCGCACATCGCCCACGTCCTCGTCGCGCCACGGCACCCGGCACGCGTGGTTGTGCTGGTACAGCGTGAGGTTCTCCTCGAGGCGCGCGGCAAGGTCGGCGCGTCCCGCGCTTCGCGCCGCCGCGATGAGGTCGCGCTGCAGCGCCGCGGCTTCGCCGAATCGGCCCGTTTCCGCGAGCGCCATCGCCAGCGTCTCTCCCACCTCGGTGCTCTGCTCGGTGCGCAGCAGACCGTTGGCCAGCGCCAGCGCGCGGCGGCCATCCCGCACGTGGTCGTCTGGCGCCGCGGCGAGCAGGCGGGCCAGCGCGCGTGCGAACCCCGGGTGATCGGGAAACGCGCGCCCGCCTGCGATCAGCCGGTCGCGCGCCTCCGCGTACCGCTGCAGCCGTACGAGCGTGATCGCCACCTCGAGCGGCGCATCCGCCAGCCGCGGATCGAGGCGCGCGCTCGCCTCGTATTGCTCGAGCGCGTCGGAGGCGCGCCCCGATCGGCGCAGCACGCCCGCCAGCCTCATCCGCGCCTGCACGTACGAGGGCTGGTATTTCACCGCGGCGGCATAACTGTCGATGGCCTCGGCATCGCGGCCGCGGCTCTCGAGCAGGACCGCGCGGCTGTAGTGCGCCGGCGCGTAGTCCGGCGAGCGGCGCAGCGTTTCGGCGAATTCCCGCTCGGCTTCGTCGACCCCGCCGGTCATGAACAGCGCGGTCGCGAGGCGGTGGCGGAGCAGCGCGTTGCCCGGCGCCACCTCGACACCCCGCCGGAAGCTCTCGACCGCCTTCGTCCATTCGCCGCGGTTGAGCGCTTCGGTGCCGCGGACCTCGAACGCCTGCGGCCCTTCGAGCAGGTCCGCGACGCGCTCCATCAGCGGATCGGGCGGCGCAATCTCGGCGTTGCGCAGATCGCGCAGCCGGAGCTGCGCCTCCGCCTCCGCCTGGCGGCCGGCGCCGCGATAGGCCATCGCCAGCGGATAGTGGAGCGCCGCGGCTGCCGGCTCCTGCCGCGCCGCCGTTTCCAGGAGGGAGACGGCGCGAGAAAAGTCACGACGAGCCAGTGCGAGCCGGCCGAGATGGAAGAGCGCGGCGGTTGACCGCGGATCACGCTGCAGCACGGCCTCGAGCAGCGGCGCGGCCTCGTCCGCGCGTCCCCGATCGATGTCGATGCTCGCCAGCCAGACGCGCGCCGCCGTGTCGTCGGGCTGCAGCGTCAACACCTCGCGGAACGCCGCCGCCGCCTCGTCGAGCGCTCCGCGCATGCGATAGAGATGTGCGAGATAGTACAGCCACCGCGGATCGCGCGGCGCCAGCTCGCGGGCGTTCAGGAACGCCGGCTCGGCGGCCTCGAGATACCGTGCGGCCAGCAGCAGCTCGCCCACGGCGCCGTAGGCGTCGGCCAGGTCAGGCGGAGCTGAAGGTCCGCCTCTCCGTTGATCGTTGAGCGCGGCGAACCGCGCGCGCATCTGCGACTGGACCGGTCCGCTCATCTTCGACAGGTCCGGCTCCTGGACGGGGCGCAGCCGCGGCGCAGGCTCGCCGCCGGAACCGCTCGTGCGGCCGCACGCGCCCAGCGCGAGCAGCACGACCACCGGGATCGCGGCGAGACCCGTTTGCCACTTCACCGCGCGCCCCCCTCGACCAGCGTCTGCCATCGATCGACGCCGATGCTGTTCCATTCCTCCGTGCGGCCATCGGGCCACCGCACCCGCACGCGCGGCGTCGCCGCGGCTTCGCCGAGCCCGACGAGCACCCGCGGATCGCTGGCCGATGCGTAGCTGCCGTCGGCGCGCACGCGCCGCCACAGCGACGGCTGCCCGCTGCGGACGATCTCGACGCGCGCACCCGGCATGTCGCGATGCGCGGCCGTCCCGGTGAGGCGCAGCCCGATCCAGTGCTGCCGCGGCCCGCCCCGCTCGCCGAGCGTGTTCACCAGCAGCTGCGCCGGACCGGTGTCGTTGGCGACGAGGACGTCCTGGTCGCCGTCGTTGTCGATGTCGCCGAACGCCGCGCCGCGTCCCACCTGCGGCTGCAGGAAGACCGGACCCGCCTGCGCGCTGACGTCCTCGAAGCGGCCGTCGCGCCGGTTGCGGAACAGCAGCTTGCGCTGGTGCATCGGAAAGGCGTCTGCCGTCGTGCCTTCAGCCGCCTGCACGCGCCCGTTGACCGAGAGCAGGTCGAGCCACCCGTCGTTGTCGAAGTCGAACCAGCCGGTGCCGAACCCGGTGTACTGGAGGCTTGCGGCTCCCAATCCGGACGATGCGCTTCGATCCTCGAAGCGCGCCGTGCCGTCGTTGACGTAGAGGTTGCTCCCCTCGCCGTTCAACTCCGTCATGAAGAGGTCCTCGTCACCGTCGTTGTCGAAATCGCCGGCGTCGACCCCCATGCTGGCTTCGGCATGACCCTCACCGGTGACGGCGGCGCCGGCGGTGAGCGCCTCGTCTCGAAACGTCCCGTTACGCAGGTTGATCCAGAGCAGGTTCTCGCCGCCGTCGTTGGCGACGTAGATATCGGGCCAGCCATCGTCGTTGAAGTCGGCGGTGACGACCCCGAGGCCGCGGCCGAAGCCGTGGCCGGTCAGCGCGCGGCCGGTGACGTCGGCAAACGTCCCGTCGCCGCGGTTTCGATAGAGACGATCCGGCGCGGCCTCGTAGACCTGCGGTGGGCAGTAACCCCGTACGCCGGCGAGATCCGTGCAGGCGCGATCCGACGCGATGCTGTATTGGACGTAGTTGGCGACGTAGAGGTCGAGCCACCCGTCGCGGTCGTAGTCCACGAAGGCGGCGGACACCGAGAACCCGCTGTCGTCCGTCCCGCTCTGGTGCGAGATGTCGGTGAACGTGCCGTCGTGATTGTTGCGGTACAGCTGATTCGATCCGAAGTTCGTGAGGTAGAGATCGACCCAACCGTCGTTGTCGATGTCGCCGGCAGCGACACCCATTCCGTACGCGTTCGCATGGATCCCGCTCCGGGCGGTGACGTCGGCGAACTGCATGCTCGGCGTGCCGTCGGCGTTCACGCGCAGGTCGTTGCGGAACAGCCGGCCGCCCGCGTGTTGCGGCGGCGCCGGCGCGTCGGCTGGCGCGCCGAGCAGTCCACCCTGGACGAGAAACACATCCAGGTCGCCATCGTTGTCGAAGTCGAGCAACCCGGCGCCCGGAGGCATGACCTCGGGGAAGTAGCGCCGGCCGGTCATGCCGTTGACGTGAACGAAGCGAAGCCCGCTTTCCTCGGCGCGATCGACGAACCAGGCCGCGCGCCCCGTCTGCGCCGCCTCCGCGCTTTCGTGCGCGCTGCCGCGGCACGCGGCCGCGATCGCGATGAGCACGACGAGTACGGACGCGAGCGTGTGTGTGGGCACGTTGTGAATGGACCGCCTCGGGTTCGCGGCGGAGTATACCCCCCGCATCGTCTTGACGGGCCAGACAGGGGGGGTGTATATGGTCGCAGCGCTTCGCGCGCCGCCGACCGCGAGTCTGGAAAGCCGTGTGACGTTTGGGACCGTGAGGAGGACACATGGTCGTTGCTCGTCGCGTGGGACCCCTGGGCTTTTCCCTCACCCTGCTTCTGCTCCTGTCATCGACGAACGCGGCCGCTCAGCAGGCGCCGAGCGGCATCGCGGGCATCGTGAAAGACGCATCGGGCGGCATCCTGCCCGGCGTCACCGTTGAAGCCGCGAGCCCGGTGCTGATTGAACGGGTCCGCAGCGTCACGACCGACAGCGACGGACGCTACAACATCATCGATCTCCGCCCGGGCACCTACACGGTGACCTTCTCGCTTCCCGGCTTCAACACCTTCCGGCGCGAGGGGATCGCCATCTCGGTTGGCTTCACCGCGACCGTCAACGCCGATCTCGCGGTCGGATCGCTCGCCGAAACGATTACGGTCACCGGCGAAACCCCGCTCGTGGACACGCAGAACGCGCGGCAGCAGAAGGTGCTCACCGACGACGTGCTGCAGGCGCTGCCGACGGGCCAGACCAACATCGTCAACGTGATCGCGCTGACGCCCGGCTTCACGGGGAATGCGACCGTTGGCGGCAGCACCGGCGCGTACCACGGGCAGCAGACGAAGGGGACCTTCCACGGCAAGCGCGGCACGCATCTGAGCCTGGACGGGATGCGGATCGACAATTACGCCGGCGCCGGCGATTCGCCGGGTTACCTGTTCAACACGCTGACCATCGAGGAGACCGCGCTCGAAACCGGCGGAGCCACCGCCGAGAGCAGTTCACCCAACGTGGCGATGAACATGGTGCCGAAGGAAGGCGCCAACACCTTCCGGTTCAGCATCGAGGGCCTGTTCACCAACCACAACCTGCAGAGCAGCAACCTGACGACGGCGCTCAGCGACCGTGCCATCACCGACGTACCGAAGTTGAATCGGATGTACGACGCCGGGTTCACGATCGGCGGGCCGATCAAGCAGGACAAGGTGTGGTTCTTCGCCGCCATCCGGCGCTGGGGCGTGCGCAACCAGGCCGCGGGGCTCTACTGGAACAAGACGCAGGGAACGCCCGTCTATACCCCGGACCTCTCCCGTCCGGCGTTCCGCGACGAGAAGTACCAGTCGCATGCCGTACGCCTTACGTGGCAGGTCTCGCAGCGCAACAAGGTCAACATCTTCACCGACATCAAGAAGGATTGCATCTGCGCCAGCGGTGGCGCCGCGTCTGCGCTCGGCAGCGGCGCCAACAGCGCGCTCGAGGGCGAGGCGCCGTGGCGGCTCTGGCCGAATGGCATCATCCAGGGCACGTGGACGTCGCCGCTGACCAGCAAGCTGCTGCTCGAGGCCGGCGCGTCGGACGTGATGTTTCACTGGCCAAACCTGCTGATGCCGGGCACGAGCCCCGACGACGTCGCCATCACGGAGCAGTCGACGACCTTCCGCTACAACAACGTCGGCGGTCTCTACCAGCCGAGGATCCGCCTCGGCGATCGATACTCGGAGCGGTTCTCGCTGTCGTATGTCACCGGTTCGCACGCGTTCAAGACGGGCGTGCAGTGGGATCAAGGCTTCTCGGACACCGAGAACATCGGTCTCGGCCGGCCGGGCGCAAAGGGCGTGTCGTACCAGTTCAATCGCGGCGTCCCGGTGGCGCTGCAGTACAACGCCATTTTCCGCGAGCGGTACTACCAGCGGGCCGAGCTCGGCCTCTACGCGCAGGACCAGTGGACCAAGAAACGACTGAGCGTGAACTACGGCCTGCGGTTCGACTATTACAACGGATACATCCCGGCGGTCCACGAGCCGGCGCACGATTTCACCCCGGAAGTGAATTATCCGGAGGTCCACGGCGGACCCGCATGGAAGGACATCAATCCGCGCGTCGGCGCCGCCTACGACCTGTTCGGCAACGGACGAACCGCGTTCAAGCTGTCGTTCGGCCGCTACGTCGCGATGACCGGCAACGGCCAGGTCCGCCAGTACAACCCGTTGAACAGCTCGGTGAACAACACGACGCGGTCGTGGAACGACGCCAACGGCAACTTCGTGCCCGACTGCGACCTGCGGAACTTCGCCAACAACGGCGAATGCGGCCCGATTGCCAACTCGCTCTTCGGCCAGGCCAACCCCAACGCGACGCGCTTTGCCAACGACGTCCGCAAGGGGTGGGGAATCCGGCCGTACACGTGGGACCTCGGCACCGAGATGCAGCATCAGCTGAACGCCAGCATGTCGATGACCGCGGGCTACTACCACAACTGGGACGGGGCGTTCGTCGCGACCGACAACACCAGCGTTGCGCCGACGGACTTCGATACCTTCTGCATCACGGCGCCACGCGATTCGCGCCTGCCGAACGGGGGCGGGTACCAGGTGTGCGGGCTGGCGGACGTCACCCCGGCGAAGTTCGGCGCGGTGACGAACCTGCTGACGCAGACCGGCAACTTCGGCAAGCAGACGCGCACGAACGACTTCTTCGGCGTCTCGCTCGAAGCGCGGCTGGGGCGCGGGATGCGCGTCGGCGGAGGGTTCGATTCCGGCCGCACGGTCGACGACGTCTGCTTCAACGTGGATTCGCCCTCGGCGGTTGCCGCCAGCCTGCCCGGGGTGTCGACGACACCGGTGCCGCACACCGCAACGACGATCGACGGCAAGAAGACCTGTCACGTGGTCACGCCGCTCGCCGGCAATACGCAGGTGAAGGTGAATGGGAGCATCCCGCTGCCTGCGGATGCGATGATCAGCGCCACCTATCAGAGCCTGCCGGGCCTGTCCTACATCGCGACGTACTCGGCGACGACGGCCGAAATCCTGCCGTCGCTCGGACGCAACCTCGCCGGCGGCACGCGCACCTTCGCGGTGCCGCTCGTCATGCCGCAGACGCTGCGTGAGAAGCGCCGGTCGCAGCTGGACCTGCGCCTGACGAAATATCTCAGCATGGGCAAGCGGCGCGTGCAGACGAACTTCGATGTCTACAACCTGTTCAACTCCGATGACATTCTCGGCGAGAACACGACGTTCGGCGCCAGCTGGCGCAAGCCGACGTTGATTCTCAACGGCCGGCTGATCCAGTTCAGCGCGAATATGAACTTCTAGAGGAAAGTGGAAAAGTGGAAAAGTGGAGAAGTGGAAGAAGTAAGTGAAAAGTTGAAAAGTGAAAAGGGAAAAGTGAGTTCGACGTGAAGAATGGACTTCTGACGTTGTTGGTCGTCGCGATGGTGGTGCTGCTGGCCGCCGTGGCCCGCAGTCCGTTGACAGGCGGGCACGCGACGAACGCAGCCAGCCTGCGGACGCCGTGGGCGAGCCCGACCTCCAGGGCATCTGGCAGGACCCGACGCAGACGCCGCTGCAGCGGCCCGCGCAGTACGCCAACCGCGAGTTCCTCACCGACGCCGAGATCAAGGAGATCGACGCGAAGCGCGAGGCGCTCGACCGGCGCGAACACCGCGCGGGGCGCGGCACCGAGCAGGACGTCGCCGGCGCTTACAACGCGGTCTTCGAGTCGCACCGCAGAACCGGACGGCGGACGTCGCTGGTCGTCGATCCGCCGAACGGCCGCGTGCCCGCGATGACCGAGGCGGCCACCAGGCGCGTGGAGCAGGAGCGCGCGTACCAGGCGAATCCGCGCAAGGCGCCGGATCCGGGCACGTGGAACACCGGCCGCATGAACCGGGCCGACGGTCCGGAGGACCGCAGCACCTCGGAGCGCTGCCTCGGCAGCATGCTGCCCGACCTCAACGCCTTCACGCGCATCGTCCAGTCGCCCGGCTACGTGGCGATCTATTACGAACACGGACAGGGCGGCGGCGGCACGCGGCTGATTCCCACCGACGGCAGCGCGCACCTGCCGGCGAGCGTGCGGCCGTGGTACGGCGACGCGCGCGGCCACTGGGAGGGCGACACGCTCGTCGTCGATACGGCGAACTTCGGTGCGAAGACGTTCTATCGCGGCGCGCACGAGAACCTGCACCTGGTCGAACGGTTCCGCCGCGCGGACGCGGAGACCGTCGAGTACAGCGTTCGCGTCGAGGATCCGGCGACGTGGGTCGCGCCGTGGACCGTCAAGATGGACCTGAAGAAGAACGAGGACAAGTTCAATCGCATCTTCGAGTCCACGTGCCACGAGGGCAACTACGGGCTCACGGGCATGCTCGCCAACACGCGCGCGGCGGAGCGGGCGTTTGCGGCAGGCAAGGGTCCCGACCCGGCGACGCAGAACCTCGCGCTCGGCGGGGCAGGCGGCGAGGCGGATCCGTTCGAAGGAGGCGGCGACTAGCCACATCGCGCGCGCCGCGGCCCACGGATAACCACGAAGGCGCGCTTCGCGCGCGGCCACGAAGCACACGAAGAGCACGCAGGGCGGTCGCCGTCTACAACAGGTGCCTCTTCTGCTCTTAAACTTCGTGCCCTTCGTGCCCTTCGTGGTTCCCCGTCGTCGTGCTCTCGACCGGTGCCGTGCGCACGTGCTCGGGGCGCACCCCGAGACCCACCAGCCGCGCCGGGATGCGCCGCAGCACCGGGAACCTGTTGAGCAGCCGGGCGACCATCGGCAGCCTTGCCGGCGTGCCGCGCTTCAGCGTGCGAAACAGCACGCGCTCCTGGATGAACACCTGCGCGCGCTGCGTGACGCGCGCGGGCAGCTCGCGCCGGCGCTGAACCGCCTGCAGGTCCGCCGCTGACGGCGTGCCGCGGCGCAGCGGCCCCGACAGGATGTTCGCCGCGGCCACGGCATCCTGGATGGCGAGGTTGATCCCGACGCCGCCGACCGGCGACATCGCGTGCGCGGCGTCGCCAAGGCACAGCAGGCCGGGGCGGTGCCACTGCGGCAGCCGGTCGATCTTGACCGTCAGCAGCTTCACGTCATCCCAGGACCGGATCTCCGCCACGCGATCGGAGAGGAACGGCACGACGCCGACGATCTCCGCGCGGAACGCGTCGACGCCGGCGCGCCGCAGCTCGTCGTAGCCGCCCTTCCGGATCACGTAGGCGCACTGCCAGTAGTCACCGCGGTCGAGCATCACGAGCACGTGGCCGTTGCGGACCGTGCCGAGCGTGGCGGTCGCCGCGTCGCCCGGGTGCTTCGACAGCCGCATCCACAGCACGTCGATCGGCGCGCCGATGTCGTCCACCGGCAGGCGTCCGAGGTCTCGCACCGTCGACGCGCGGCCGTCGGCGCCGACGACGAGCCGGGCGTGAATGTCGATGGGACCGTCCGGCGTCTGCGCGCGGACGCCGGCCACGCGGGCATCGCTCTCGATGAGCGCGAAGACCTCCGCCTGCATCAGCAGCGCGAAGTTCGAGTAGCCGCGGCCCAGGCCCGCGAGGAAATCGAGGAAGTGCCACTGCGGCACCATCGCGATGAACGGCGCGTGGACGGGCAGGTGCGAGAAGTCGGCGAGCGTGACCCGCTCGTCGCCGATCATGCCGCGCACCTCGCGCAGCTCCGAGTGCGGGCGCGCGAGGAACTGGTCGAGCACGCCGAGCTCGTGCATCACCTCGAGCGTCGAGGGGTGGACGGTGTCGCCGCGAAAATCGCGCAGGAAGTCCGCGTGCTTCTCGAGCACGACGACCGAGACGCCCGCGCGGGCGAGAAGGACGCCGAGCATCATCCCGGCCGGCCCGCCGCCCGCGATGCAGCAGTGCGTCTCGAACGTCATGTCAGCCTTCCGACTTCAGTCAGGGTTCGCGCCCCGCGGCCTTGAGCGTCCGCTCGAGGAAGCCGGAGGCGTCGTTGTTCTGCGGCTGCAGCGCCAGCGAGGCGCGGAACTCGGCGATCGCCTCGTCGACCTTCTGCTCGCCGATGAGCGACAGGCCGAGGAGGTTGTGCGCGGCGAAGTCGCTCGGTGTCAGTCGAACCGCCTCGCGCGCGTGCGCGACGGCCTTGGGGAAGTCGCTCTGCTGCAGGTACTGCAGCGCGAGGTTGCGCTGCGAGAGGCCGTTGCCCGGATCGGCGGCGACCGCGCGCTGAAAGGCCTGCAGCGCCTCGTCGTTGCGTCCGAGCGCGGAGAGCGCGGTGCCCATGTTCGACCACGCATCCGCGTCGCGCGGGTTGTCGCGCAGGTACAGCTGCAGCTCGTCGGCGGCTTCCGCGTTCCGGCCGAGCGCGAGCAGCTCCAGGCCGAGCAGGTTGCGAATCTCCGGCAGGTCCTTGACGGCTTCGCGGAGGTGCGCGATCTCCTCGTCCGGCCGGTTGGCGAGCTTCAGCTCCGCGGCCAGATTGCGATGCGCGCGCGCGTGCGGCGGCCAGCGATCGAGCACGGTCTGCCACAACGTCAGCCCCGAACGGTATTCCGCGTTGCGTTGATAAGTGGCGACGGCGAGCAGCAGGGCGACTGGCGCCACGATGACCAACGTCGCGAATCTGCCCCTGTGCTGCACGCCTTCATGGCGTGCGTTGACAGCTGTGCTGATTGGCCAGGCGATCAAGGCCTGGCCCACGGGCGCAATGACGAGCGCGACGACCGCCATCAACGGCAGATACATCCGCCGCTCCGCTCCCACCTCCGTCGAGATCGGCATGATGCTCGACGTCGGCGCCAGCGTCAGGAAGAACCAGGCGCCCAGGAAGCCGATCGCCGGCTTGCGCGCGAGCGCGACGATCGTGACGGCGAGAAGCACGGCGACCGCGACGAAGGTGGGAGCCGCCTCGGCAAACGTCACGGGCGCCGGCTCGCCGTAATCGAGTACCAGCCCGCGCGGCCAGAACGCCAGGCGCAGGTAGCGGACGATCATCACGGACTGATTCAGCAGGTACGTCCACGGCGACACCGACGCACCGGCGAAGCCGGCGGAGTCGCCGCGGGGCGACGACCACAGCAAGACGATCAGCACGAGCCAGGTGGCGCAGAGCGCCGCGTAGTAGCGGCCCCGCTGCCGGAACGCGGCGCGAAACGATCCGAAGGCGAACGTCCGATCGTAGAGCAGCACGACGATCGGCGCGACGACCATCGTCTCCTTGCAGGCCATTCCGAGCGCGCAGCAAACCACGGAGTATGTGGGGCGGGTCCCGCTGGCGCTCCGTTGCCGCGCGACAGCGGACCCGCCGAAGTACAGAGTCGCCAGGAAGAACGCCGCCATCATCAATTCCGTCCGCTGCGACACGTAATCGACAGGCTCGGTCGCGAGCGGGTGCACCATCCAGACGAGCGCAATCGCGAACGCGACACCCGTCTCGACATGCCTCCGGGCAAGCGCAAACAGCAGCAGCGCGCAGGCGACGTGAATCGCGACATTGACCAGGCGATAGCCGTGCACGTCGAGCCCGCCGAGCGCGTAGTTGGCTGCGAAGGTCAGGCTGACGAGCGGACGGCCGGCCAGCGGCGATCCGCGTTCGGTGGGCGAGAGCGACGTGGAGATGTGCCGGATCTGCTCGTTGATGACGATGGCATGGTCGTCATCGAACACGAACGGCGCGGGGAGAACGTTCAGGTAAACGGTAAATCCGATGAGAGCGAGGAAAAGCTCCAAGCTCCAAGCTCCAAGATCCAAGTTCCAAGCTGCAGGCTCCAAATTCCGGTTGGATCTTCTTGGAGCTTGGAGCTTGGATCTTGGACCTTGGAACTTACTCAGTTGCTGCCACTCCGCTGGTCGAGGACCTGGTAGATCCGTGCGACGGTCGCTTCCTGGAAGCCGGCGCCGTTGATGTTGCGATAGTGCTCCCGGTGCGCGCTCAGGTCTATCCGCTTCGCGGCCTCCGCGACCGGCACCTTCTGGTCGTGCAGCGTCTGCGCCTGGTTCCACAGATCGCGCAGGAACGCCTGGAAGTACGCGATCTGGTCCTTGCCCTTGAACGGTTCGCCGTGGCCCGGCACGACGGTCTCGAAATCGAGCGCCTTGAGCTTCTCGAGGTTGTTGGCCCACTCGTCGTGGAAGCCGAAGGCGAGCGCGCCGGTCCCCGGACCTTCGAAGAAGTCACCGGTCGCGACCACCTTCTCCTTCGGCAGGTACACCATCAGATCGGTGTCGCTGTGACCGCGGCCCAGGTACAGCAGCCGAACCTCGCGATCGCCGCGGAACAGTGTCAGGTGATCCGCGATGGTCATCGTCGGCGGCGTCGGGACGGTCTCCTTCAGCTGCTCCTGATACACCTCCTGTACCTTCAGCCGGTCCTCGGCCTGCTTCTTCCGCGCGGGATCGGTCGCCTCGGCGATCTGCTTGCGGATGTTCTCGAGCTGCCCGGGCAGGTTCTGGAACTCGAGCGCGAGCCGGTTCTTCAGCACGCCGGCGAGAATCCCGGAGCGCTCGTTCTCGTGACCGATGATCGTGACCTCGGGTCCGAATACCTGGTTGCCGTCGGTGTGGTCGTAGTGCCAGTGCGTGTTGACCACGTAGCGGATCGGCTTGTCGGTGAGCGTCTTGATGTCGTCGATCAGGCGCCTCGTCGCCTCGGGCGTGATGTTGGTGTCCACGAGCAACACGTCGTCGGCGTTGACGATCACCATGTTCGACGAGCGCGTTTCGATGGTCCCGTTGCCGAGCGCCGCGTAGACGCCGGGCGCCACCTGGATGAAGCGGTGTGCCATCGGCGTCTGCCCGGGCGCCGCCGTTGCGGCGCCGATGAGCAGGGTGAAGATGAGCGCCGCCGCGGGCTGTTTCATGCGAAAAATCCTACCACTGTAGTATCGTGCGCTTGCCCCGAGCGGCCGGAAGGGGCGTTGCGAGAGTCGAGGGGCTTGTCCGGAGTGAAGGCTGGGGTGTCCACAGTGGAGCCGAGGGGTCCGGCATGAACGTCCAGTCCGTCGCCGCGGAAGTCGCCGCGCCAGTCCTGCATTCACGGTCGAGACAATCGACGCTCGTCAGGGGCCTTGCGCCGTTCGTGATCGGCGGCGCCGTACTCCTGGTTCCGACGCCCGAGGGGCTCACCGCCAACGCGTGGCACTTCTTCGCGCTGTTCCTCGCGACCATCACCGGTATCATCACCGAGCCGATTCCCGGCGGGGCCGTCGGCCTGCTCGGGGTGCTCGTCGCCACCGTGCTCGGGCTCGTCCGGCCGGCGCCGGCGCAAGCGACGGCGTGGGCGCTGAGCGGCTTCTCGAACGCGACGGTGTGGCTGATCTTCGCGGCCTACATGTTCGCGTGCGGCTACTCGAAGACCGGCCTCGGGAGGCGCATCGCGCTGCAGTTGATCCGTGCGCTCGGCAACCGGACGCTCGGCCTCGGCTACGCGATTGCGTTCGCCGACCTGGCGCTCGCACCCGTCACCCCGTCCGCGACCGCGCGCTCGGGCGGCAGCATCTATCCCGTCGTCCGCAGCATCCCGGAGCTGTACGACTCGCATCCCGACGACGCGAGCGCGAAGAAGGTCGGCGCGTACCTGCTCTATACCGCGCTGGCCGCCAGCATGGTCTCGAGCAGCATGTTCATCACCGCGCTGGCGCCGAACACGATGGCGATTGCGCTCATCACGAAGGGAATCGGCGTCACGGTCCCGTGGACGCTCTGGTTCAAGGGGTTCCTGCCGGTCGGCATCATCCTGACGCTGATTCAACCGGCGCTGCTCTACGCGATCTACCCACCACAGATCAAGGACGCGCCCGAGGCGCCGCGATGGGCGGCCGAGCAGCTGAAGGGGATGGGCGGGATGACGCGGCCGGAGATCACGATGCTGATGCTCGTGCTCGGCGCGCTCGGCTTCTGGATTGGCGGCGCCGCCTACGTCGATCCGGCCATCGTCGCCGGATTCGTCATCCTCGGGATGGTGATCTTCCGCGTGGTGCCGTGGGACGAAATCGTCGGGCATTCGCAAGCATGGAACACGCTCATCTGGTTCGCGACGCTGGTGACGATGGCGGGAGGGCTGGCGGAGACGAAGTTCCTGGACTGGCTGGCGGCCTCGCTCGTGCCGATGCTCTCGGGGATGGGGGCCTACACGACGATTGCCGGGGTCGTGCTGACGTTCTTCTTCCTCCACTACTTCTTCGCCAGCATCACGGCGCACACCGCGACGCTGTTCCCGCTGTTCCTCGCGGTGGCGGTCAAGATTCCAGTCGTGACGCCCGTGGCGTGGGCGCTCCTCCTGGCCTATCCGCTCGGCATGATCGGTGTGCTGACGCCGTACGCGTCGGGGCAGAACGCCGTCTACTATGGCAGCGGTTACATCAAGCGGCGCGATTTCTGGGTTCTCGGCTTCATTCTCGGGGTGGTGTATATGGCCGTGTATCTCGCGATCATCGTCAAGTGGCTGGAGTATCTCGGTGTCTAGCGTAAGCGGCGCCGTGCTGTCGGGGCCGCCGACCCGCGTGCTGGCCGCGGCGCTCGCGGCCTCCCGCTACGACGACCTGCCGCCCGACGTCGTCGACCACGCGAAGCGCGCGGTGATGGACTGGCTCGCGTCCGCGCTCGGCGGCTCGATCGAGAAGCCCGCGCGGCTGGCGCAGGAGATTGCGGAGGGTTTCGGCAGGTCGTACGAAGCGACGGTGTTTGCCGGGGGACGCGCGTCGGCCGCCGCGGCGGCGTTCGCCAACGGCGTCGCGTCGCACATCCTCGAGCTCGACGACGTCCATGAGGGATCGACGCTGCATGCGGCCGCGCCGATCGTTCCGGCGGCGCTGGCGGTCGCGGAGCGGGAGCACGCGGACGGCCGGTCGTTCCTGGCAGCCGTGACGGTTGGATACGAGGCGGCCTTCCGCATCGGCGAAGCGGTGAATCCGGCTCACTACTACTTCTTTCATCCGACGGGCACCGTGGCGACCTTCGGCGCGGCCGCGGCGGCGGCGTCGCTGCTGCGTCTCGATGCGAACCAGATGGTGGATGCGCTGGGGACTGCCGGCACCCAGGCCGCCGCGCTCTGGGAGTTCAACGCCGATGGCGCGATGAGCAAGCACCTGCACCCGGGGAAAGCCGCGATGAACGGCGTCCTCGCAGCCGACCTGGCGCGTATCGGGTTCACGGGCGCGACACGCATCCTCGAGGGGCCGCGCGGGTTTTTCGAGGCGATGACTCGCGGACCCCGGGAGTCCGCCGCGCAGTACGACGCCTCGAAGGTGACTGACGGGCTCGGCGCTCGATGGAAGATCGTCGCGAACGGCTACAAGCTGTATTCCTGCTGCCGGCACACGCACACGGCCGTCGATTGCGCGCTCGGCCTGCGTGCCCGCCGCCGGTGGTCGGCCGATGACGTGCTGCGGGAGGTGGACGCGATCACCGTCGAAACCTATGGGCCCGGCTTCGAGATCGTGAAGGAGATGAACCCGCGCACGCCGTACCAGGCGAAGTTCAGCCTGGCGTATTGCGTGGCCGCGGCGCTGCTCGAAGGAGCGCTCGGGCTCGAGCAGTTCGCCGACGATCGCTTCGGGTCCGGCGGCGTCCGCGATCGCGCCATCGCGGAGCTGCTCCCGCGCATCTGTGTCAGCGTGGCTGACGATCTCACCGCGAGATATCCCGCCGCGTGGCCCGCTCGGCTGACGCTCGCGTATCACGCCGAAGGCGGGTTGAAGAGCGGCGCCTCCGAACGTGCCACCGGCGATTTTCCGAAAGGGAGCCCGGAGAACCCGGTGACGACCATGGAGCTCGAGCAGAAGTTCACGACGCTCGTCGGCTCGCGCCTTGGCGCCGAGGTCGCGCGCGCGGCGCTCGAGGCGGTCCGCGAGATCGAGGATACGCCCGACATGACGCGCGTGTTCAAGGTCCTCGGCGATCTTGGGACGATCGGATTCGGGAGAGAACCCCGGTTCCTGAGCCCCTCGGTGCTCTAGCTCCGAACCGTCGATCGCATGGCCGACATCAATCCCAGGGCAGACGAGTATCCCGAATACCGCCAGGCCGTCCGCGAGCTCTGCGCCCAGTTCGACAGCAAGTACTGGCAGGAGGTCGAGGAGCGCGCCGGCTACCCGGACGCGTTCGTCAAGGCGCTGACCGACGCCGGCTGGCTCGCCGCGCTGATCCCCGAACAGTACGGCGGCGGCGGGCTCAGCGTGGCGGAGGCGTCGGTCATCCTCGAGGAGATCAACCGCTCGGGCGCGAATTCGGGCGCGTGCCACGCGCAGATGTACATCATGGGCGCGCTGCTGCGGCACGGGTCCGACGCCCAGAAGGAGCGCTATCTTCCCGGCATCGCCTCCGGCGAGCTGCGCCTGCAGTCGTTCGCGGTGACCGAGCCGACGACCGGGACCGACACCACGAAGACGCGGACGACCGCGACGCGCAACGGCGACCGCTACGTCGTCAACGGGCAGAAAGTCTGGATCTCGCGCATCCAGCATTCCGACCTGATGCTGCTGCTCGCGCGCACGACGCCGCTGCCCGAGGTGAAGCGCAAGACGGAGGGGATGTCGATCTTTCTCGTGGACCTGCGCGGCGCGGAGCGCAACGGGATGACCGTGCGGCCGATCCGGAACATGGTCAACCACGAGACCAACGAGGTCTTCTTCGAGGACTTCGAGGTGCCGGCCGAGAACCTGATCGGCGACGAGGGGATGGGGTTCCGCTACATCCTCGACGGCATGAACGCGGAGCGGATCCTCATCGCGGCCGAGTGCATCGGCGACGGCTACTGGTTCATCGACAAGGCGCGCACCTACGCGAACGAGCGGATCGTGTTCGACCGGCCGATCGGGCAGAACCAGGGCGTGCAGTTCCCGATCGCGCGCGCCTACGCGAACGTGCGCGCGGCGGACCTGATGCGGTTCGAGGCGGCGCGGCTGTTCGACGCGGGGAAGCCCGCCGGCGCCGAGGCCAACATGGCGAAATTGCTGGCGGCCGACGCGTCGTGGGAAGCTGCCAACGCGTGCCTGCAGACGTTCGGCGGCTTCGGGTTCGCGGCGGAGTACGACGTCGAGCGCAAGTTCCGCGAGACACGGCTCTACCAGGTCGCGCCGATCTCGACGAACCTGATCCTGTCGTATATCGGGGAACACGTGCTCGGCATGCCGCGCTCGTTTTAGCGCCGAAGCGACTCGGGCGCATCAGCTGCGGCCGCGATCGCGTCGGCGAGCACGCTTGCTCGACCGCCTGTTCACTCCCGGCTCCAGGCTCGACGACGTGGAAAACCGCTGGCGTCGGCTCGGAGGTCTACATCGTGAGCGACGATACGGCTTTCGATGCTCGACGGACTCGCTCTCTACAGCCTCCGCCGCGGTTTACCGTCTGACGCCGATCACGTCGCTCGCAGTCGCCGCTCATGAACAGCCGGTCAAGCCTTCGCAACGGCACGGCACGCGCGGAGCCGCGCAGGCGTATCGCCCCGTGCTCGTTCGACCGCCTGTTCGGATCCAGGCTCCGACGACATGGAACACCGCTGGCGTCGGCGACGGGTGTGGCGCCGCAAATTGATACCCGAAGCGCGCTCGTGGCAGCATAACCAAGCAAATGACCGAGACAACATCTCCCGTTGATCGCGTCGAGCGATCGATGCTCTACGTTCCCGCATCGCGGCCGAACATGATCGAGAAGGCGGCGGCGAGCGAGGCGGACGGCGTCTGCATCGACCTCGAGGACGCGGTCGCCGTCGACGAGAAGCCCGCCAGCCGCGCCAACGTCGTCCGCGCGTTCCGTGAGCTCGACTTCGGCCGCAAGCTCAGGGCGTTCCGCATCAACGGCCTCGACACACCGTTCGCCTACCGCGACCTCATCGAGGTCGTCGAAGCCGCCGGCGACCGCATCGACGTCGTGATGATGCCGAAGGCGCACCTGGCGCAGGACGTCAGGTTCGTCTGCATGCTGCTGACGCAGATCGAGCACGCGAAGGGGTTCGAGCGGCAGATTGGCCTGGAGGTGCAGATCGAGAGCGCGAAGGGGTTCGTCTGGCTACGCGAGATCGCGGACGCGTCGCCGCGCATACAGGCGCTCATCTTCGGCCCCGGCGACTACTCGGCGACGATGCAGATGCCGGTGGCCAACATCGGCGAGATGGACGAGAACGACGAGGTCTACCCCGGGCATCGGTGGCATGCGGTGATGCACGCGGTGGTCGCGACGGCGCGGGCCTTCGGCCTGCGCGCGATCGACGGGCCGTACGCAGGCTACAAGGACGCCGCCGGCCTCGAGAGGGCGGCGCGCATCGCGCGCGTGATGGGGTTCGACGGCAAGCAGTGCATCCACCCGAGCCAGATTCCGATCGTCCACCGGGTCTTCAGCCCGTCGGCCGAGGAGGTCGCGCACGCGAAGGCGGTCGTCGACGCCTACGACGAGGCGGCGAAGGCGGGCCGCGGCGCCGTCGGCAAGGACGGCAAGATGATCGATTACGCGAACATCCGCATGGCGAGGGCGCTGCTCAAGAAGTTCGACGTACAGAATGGTCGGTGATCTCGCGGCATTCGTGCTGGCGGCAACGCTCGAGATTGCCGGCTGCTTCGCATTCTGGTCGTGGCTTCGGCGCGGTGCGTCGCCGGTGGTCACGCTTCCTGGTGTCGCAAGCCTGATTGGGTTCGCTATCGTACTGACGAGGGTCAATACGCCATTTGCCGGGCGCGCATATGCCGCGTACGGCGGGATCTACATCGCCGCGTCGCTGGTGTGGCTGTGGGTCGTCGAGCGGCAACGTCCCACGTTGTCCGACCTCGTCGGCGCGTCTGTTGCGATTGTTGGAGCGCTCATCGTCATCGGCTTTGCAAGCCGGCGTTGAGGCCGACGTGAAACCACGCCGCGTCGCCTTGGCCTCTGGATTGCGAGACCTGTCGAAAAGCCGTGACCAAAAACTCAAAGCCGGGATGGCGGCAATCGATGCTGCGGATCTGCGTCACGCTGGGCCTGGTCTATTTGTTGTTCCTGCTGGCGGTCATGTTCCTTCAGCGCCGGCTGATTTATTTTCCGACCGCTATGAATCCAAAGGTCGCCGAACAAATCGCCCGACGGGGAGGGTTCGAGGCATGGCGGAACAGCGGTGGACAGATCATCGGCTGGCATTGGCCAGCACTCGCGGCGTCAAGCGGCGCGGTGCTGGTCGTTCACGGCAACGGTGGATGCGCCATCGATCGTGCGTATCTGGCCGGGCCGATTCGCGAGGCGTCGGCAGTGGACGTGTTCGTTCTCGAGTATCCCGGTTATGGCGTACGCGACGGTACACCGAGTGAACAAAGCTGGTTGGCAGCCGCAGATGAGGCCTTCGAACGGTTGCCGAAGAATGTTCCCATATTTGTCGTGAGTGAATCTCTCGGCGCCGGCGTTGCCGCACACCTGGCAGGATTGCACAACGCAAATATCAGCGGCGTGATGTTGTTCGCGCCATATAACGACCTTGCTTCGGTCGCTCAAGGAAAATTGCCGATTCTCCCGGTGCGACTGCTTTTGCGCGACCGTTTCGATCCGGCCCGTTGGCTCAGGAACTATCACGGGCCCGTGGGAGTGGTTCTTGCGGAGGCGGACGAAGTGATCCCTGCAGAATATGGCCGGCGATTGTACGAGGGCTACGACGGCCCGAAGAAGATTCAGATCATTCCCGGCGCCCACCACAACGACATCGCCGAGCAATCGCCGCAATGGTGGAAGGAAATATTCTCGTTCTGGAAAAACGCCGAGATCCGTGCGCGCGGGCTCTGAAGCGGTTTCAGCCGCCGTCGCGCGCTGTGCAGAAGGTGGAGTCGCTATGAAGCAGCTCGTTGTCGCCTCGCGCCGTCGGCAAGGACGGCAAGATGACCGATTACGCCAATGTCAGGATGGCGAGAGCGCTGCTGAAGAGTTCGACGTGCAGAGTGGCCGGTAGGATCGCGACGTTCGTGGTCGCGGAGGAAAGAACAGCATGGAAAGGCCTTCGCCGCGGATTCTACGCATTCGCCGGCGCAGTCGGATTTTTCTTGGTGAGGCTTCTCGCTGACTATTTGGATTCGTCGCCAGTTGCTGTCATCGCGACAATCGGAGTGGCCGCCTGCCTGGGGTTATGCACTGTGGGTCCAAATCGATGTGTTTTCGGCGTGGTTCATCAATCGGAAAGACGGTTAGCGACGTGAAGCGTTCAGCTTCGGCCTGCGGTGAGGACGGACGCCCTTACGCGTGCTGGTACTTCGATCGTACGAACCGTTCGGCCGAGAACAGGTAGTCCTCGCCGCTTTCGTCGACGATGCGGAGGTCTCCCGTCCGTTCGGCGTCTCTGTCCGGCACGATCCTGTAGATCTTGTTGCGTTCGAGCGACACCTCGTAGCCCTCGTTCCGAACACAGACCACGAACCGGGATCGACGTGCGCGTTCGATCCGACGGCTAGTCGAGGTACTTCTTACGCTTGATCTCTTTCTTACCGATACCGCGCGCTTCATACCAATGCAGTTCTGCCAGCCGAACCCGGCCATCCCGCAGGCCGATTCGAGCTACGCCCTTGATCTTCCTCCAGCGGCCTTTGCCATACAACCGTCGCAGTCGCGGTAATTCTCGGATGGCGCGGCCTTGGCGATCGTCTCGATATCGGTGATATCGCCGACGATCTCGAACTCTTTCACGAATCGAGTCCTGGCATTCTCAGACGCTCACGCGACGCACCGAGCGCTCGCTTCGGTGGCGAATCGTGACGACGGGCCGACCTGAAGGTCGGCCCCGACGACAGGTGATCGACGCGAACCTCCTTGGGAGTTGGCAGTTGGCCGTTGGGAGTTATCTCGTGCTCGTCCCCTCGTCCACGTGCACCACCCGATCGCTGCCAACCTTCAGCGCGGTCAGGCTCTGCGCGCGATTCTCGATCGTCGAGTCCGCCTTGAAATCGGCGTCGGTCAGCGGCGCATAGATTTCGAGGCTGCCCTTCAGCATCTTCCCTTGATTGCTAGCGGCGACTTCGTCGGCATTGAGCCCGGCGCGATACAGGAACACGTCCTTGTAGTCGGCCTGCTTCGGCGCCGCGGTGCCGGCCGCACCCGAGCCACCGATGACGAAGCGCGTCGGCTCGAGCCGCTCCGCCACGCTGCCAACCGCCTTGCCGTCCACGAACAGCAGCGACTCGCCGCGGGCGGTGAAGTGGCTCAGCACGATGTGGTGCCACTGGCCGTCGGCGCGCACACCTGAATCGACGACGGTGCCGGCGGCCGACTTGTAGCCGAACCTGCCGTTCTGTACGACGAGCGATGCCGTGAACGGTTTGTCACCGTACAACGTCGTTGCCGTGAATGGTTTCTCTTCGCTCAGTCTCGTCTCGGTCCTGGTCAGCAGCGTCGAGCCCGTAACCGCTGCCAGCGTGCCGGTATCCTGCGTCCGCACCATCACGCTCAGCGCGAACGGATGCATCGTCTCCTGCGGCGCGAAGGTGAGCGGCGCCACGCCGGAGGTGATGCGCGCGAAGCCGCCGCCGCTCGCCTTCACCGGGTTCGGCTTTCCCTTCTCGAGCGCTTCGAAGAGCGACGGAACGAAGGAGTAGAGGAACTCCCGATGTCCCGACGCCTGCGGATGCTTGTCGTCCCAACCGAGCGCCCAATGCCCCTTGCCGTCGTCGATCGCACCCAGCACGTTGACGGTCGGCACGTCCCATTGCGCCTGCTCGACGTTCGCGCGGCGGACGTACTCGTAATCCTCGGGCGTGTAGAGATCGCGCGTGTAGCAGAGCATGACGACGGGGATGATGCCGTTCTGGCGCGCGCGATCGACGACCGCGCGGATGCCCTTCAGGTAGCCGTCGTAGACGGCATCTTTTTCCGCCTTCGTCTTCGACTCGTAGAGATTCTCGTTCCCGAACGACAGGCCGACGACGACGTAGCTCGGGTTGACGGTCACCAGGTAGCGCGTCTTCGGATCCGGCGCCCCCTCGGGCGCGAAGCGCGTCATCAGCGTGCGGGTGTTGTCGCCGCCCCGCGACTGGTTCAGCACCTCCCAGCCGCGCTGCGCCATCAGCGCGCGCAGCAGGCCGGTGTAGCCGTCGCGGGCGAATTCGTCGCCGCGGCCGTTGGCGACGGAGGAGCCGAAGACGGCAATCCGGTGCGGGTGCAGGCGCGCCGCCTGGCCGTAGCCGACCACTTGGGACAAGATGACGAGGCCGACGAATGCCAGAACGGTTCGCCGCATTTGGACTCTCCTCATCTGGCGGGTCCGAAAGGACCCGCCCTACACCCCTTCTAACCCTACACCCTTCTAACTTCCGTAGCGCGCGTGATCGACCAGGAGCATTTCCTCGGGTGCTTCGGCTTCCGCCACCGTCTCGCCGTTGAAGACGCGATTCAGGCGCCGCGTATCGAGCTGCCCGTCCCACTTCGCGACGACGATGGTCGCCAGCCCGTTGCCGATCAGGTTCGTCAGCGAGCGGGCGCCCGACATGAACCGATCGATGCCGATCAGCAGCGCGAGGCCCGCCACCGGCAGCGCGGGAATCGACGACAGCGTCGCCGCCAGCGTGATGAAGCCGCTGCCGGTCACGCCGGCGGCGCCCTTCGACGTCAGCAGCAGCACCGCCAGGATGCCGAGCTGCTGCGTCAGCGTCAGCGGCGTATCGGTCGCCTGCGCGATGAAGATCGCCGCCATAGACATGTAAATCGAGGTGCCATCCAGGTTGAAGGAGTAGCCCGTCGGAATCACGAGGCCGACGACGGGCTTCGCGCACCCGGCGTGCTCCAGCTTCGCCATCATCCGCGGCAGCACGGTCTCGGACGACGAGGTCCCCATGACGATGAGGATTTCCTCCTTGATGTAGGCGAGGTACTTGAGGAGGCTGACGCCCGACCACCACGCGATCGCGGCGAGGACGACGAAGATGAAGAAAAGGCACGCGGCGACCATCACGAGCATCAGCTCGCCGAGCGAGAGCAGCGTGTGGATGCCGAACTGGCCGATCGTGTACGCCATCGCGCCGAACGCGCCGATGGGCGAGACGTACATGATGATGCCGACCATGCCGAACAGGGCGTGCGTGAACTGATCGATCAGGCCCACGAGCTGCTTGCCGAGCGTGCCCAGGTGCAGGACGGCGACGCCGAAGAGGACGGAGAAGAACAGCACCTGCAGGATGTCGCCCGTCGCGAACGCGTTCACGATCGTCGTCGGGATGATGTTCATCAGGAAGTCGATGGTCGTCAGGTGCGACGCGCTGCTGGTGTAGGCCGCGACCGCTTTCGGATCGAGCTGCGCCGCCGTCGCGTGCATGCCTTCGCCGGGCCGCATGACGTTGACGAACGCCAGGCCGATGATGAGCGCAATCGTCGAGACGACCTCGAAGTAGACGAGGGCGCGCAGCCCGATGCGGCCCACCTCTTTCATGTCGCCCATCTTGGCGATGCCGACGACGACGGTGCCGAAGATGATCGGCGCGATCATCATCCGGATCAGCTTCACGAAGCCGTCGCCGAGCGGCTTCATCGCGGCGCCGAGGCCGGGATTGAGTTGGCCCAGCACGACCCCGACGACGATGCCGACGATGACCTGGAACCAGAGCCGGGCATACAGCGGCTGCTGGTCGGCGGTTCGGGTTGTCGCTGGGGACATGCGGAAAGCCTCCGGAAAATGGTGAGGCGAGTATACAGCCTGAAACAAACGGCCCCGCCGAGTCGTAACCATCGGTACCGCCGGGGGGAAGGTGTGTGCGCCTTCGCGCTTCGGCGCGGTTCGGCGCAGCAGTCCCCCGACCTTGCGGATTGGGCCGGCTTTCGGCGATAGTTCATCGGATCAGCCCCACAGACAATCGACGGCCGGGGTTCTTTTGCGCAGGAGGCGTGGATGACAAGCAAGGCATCAGCAGCCGTGGCGTTCGTGGCGCTCACGCTGTTGACGATGGACGCACAGGCCCAACAGGGACGCGGCGGCGGCCAGCGACAGGCGCCTTCGACGACGGCGACCCCGAGCACGGACCCGAAGAAGGTCATCGAGACCATGCAGGACAACCTCGGGATGCTGCGCGGCATGCAGCGCAACGACTCGATCAACCGCATCGAGATGTGGGGCACCAACGGCACCAGGGTGATCAACGGCCGCAGCGTCACGCTGGCGACATGGAAGGTCAGCCTGAACTTCACGATGAGCGGGATGCGTTTCGACTACACCCCGCAGGGCGGCCAGCGCACCATCGAGGTCGTCTCCGACAAGTTCGCGTGGAACGAGGAAACGCCGGGCGGCAAGGCGACGCCGATGCCGGCGGCGCTGCAGGAGCGGCAGGTCCAGTTAGTCCTGACGCCCATCGGGATGGCGAAGGCGGCCAAGGCGGCAGGTGACCAGGCGAAGGTGTCGGTCGCCGGCGGCGTCACGACGCTGACGTTCCCTTCCAACGGCGCGACGATTACCGCCACGCTCAACAAGTACATGGAGCACATCAAGGCCGAAGCGCGCTACGGAACGACCGTTCTGAACGTCACGTATGATCAGTACGGCGACTGGAACGACGACGCGAAGGCCGACGTTTATCTGCCGAAGCACATCGTCCAGACCCAGAACGGCATGACGGTTCTGGATCTCACGGTGACGAACACGAATACCTACAACCCGTATGTCATCATGCCGGTTCCGGCCAATGTGCGGGGCGGGGCGGCGGGTGCGCGGAGCAACTAAGGCATTTATTGACTTGTACTTGGACGGTATGTTTCAGTATTGCGGGGCTGCGAGGGTGTCTTCGCGGAGAGGTGCAATCATGAAAAAGATATTCGGTCTTCTGGCCATTGTCGCTCTGAGCCTGGCGGCGAAGCCGGCCGTTGCGCATCATGCGCTGCAGGCGGAGTTCGACACCGCGAAGCGTGGCGAGTTCACCGGGACCCTGACCAAGTTCGCGATGATCAACCCGCACGTCCGCTGGTTCTTCGACGTGAAGAAGCCGGACGGCACCGTCGCCAAGTGGGAGATCACGGGCGCGGGTCCGCAGGCGCTCCGGTCCAACGGGATGACACGCATTTTCTCGGTCGGCCAGACGCTGAAGGTCAGCTATGCGCCCGCCCGCGACGGCAGCAACACGGGCCGCGTCGTCACCTTCACGTTCCCCGACGGGCGGACCGTGACGATGTATCACGAAGACCCGAACAACCCGAACGACCTCTGATCCCATGACTCAACTGAACCGGTTTGCCATCGCCGCCGCGGTTGCGGCGGCGATGAGCCTCGTGTCTCTCCATGCGCAGAACCCGGCTGGCGCGGTGCCGACGCCGCGCACGGCCGACGGGCACCCCGATCTCTCCGGAATGTGGGGCGGCGGTGGCGGCGGCGGCGCGGCCAAGCCCGATGAGAAGGGCAACCTGACCGTCCTGCAGCGCGGGCGTCCCTGCTCGACGCAGCAGTTCGACGCGGGCAACTGTGCGCCCGGCATCAACTTCGAGCGCGACTCGGGCGTCACGCAGCGCATGGGCCCCGAGGTTCCGATGTACAAGCCCGAGTTCTGGGAGCGCGTCCAGTACCTCGATCGCAACGGCACGCAGGAGGATCCGGAGTTCCACTGCAAGCCCGCGGGCGTCCCGCGCATGGGGCCGCCGGCGAAGATCGTCCAGACACCGACGGAAGTGATCCTGCTCTACGCGCAGGGCAACCAGTTCCGCGTCATCCCGATCGACGGCCGTCCGCACGACCCGATCAAGTCGCAGGACACCACGTGGTACGGCGACGCGGTCGGCAAGTGGGAAGGGGACACCTTGGTCGTCGACATCGTCGGCTTCAACGACGAGAGCTGGATCGAGTGGCCCGGCTGGTTCCACAGCAACAACATGCACGTCACGGAGCGGTTCACGCGCACGGGCAACACGCTGCGGTGGGAAGCGATCGTCGAGGATCCGGACGTCCTCACGCAGCCGTACCACGTGCGGGGCCGGACCGTGCAGCTGAACCCGAACCCCAAGGCGACGCTCACCGAGGACCTGCCGTGCGAGGAGCGCGATTCGCAGCACATGGTCACCCACGAGCGTGGGTAGATCTCGCAGCGCGACGACGGTAGATTGGTAGGGTAGGGCGGGTCTTTCCGGACCCGCCTTTTTCTTTTTTGGGGACACACTGCGACGGCGATGGAAGAGTTTCTCTTACGGCTGCAGGAGAGCGATTTCGGGTTGTGGGTGACGAGCGCCCCGACGATCTTCGGCCCGGATGTGTACGCGACGATCCTGATGCTGCACACGGTCGGCCTGGCGATGATCGTCGGCCCGGCGTGGGTGCTCGACGTACGGCTGCTCGGCTACGGCGCGCGCCTGCCGGTTGAGACGCTGCGCGGCGCGTTCCGCATCATGTGGATTGGCTTCTTCATCAACGCGTCGACGGGCATCGCGCTCTTCATCTCCGAGGCCGACGACAAGGGCATGCGCTGGGTCTTCTGGGTCAAGCTTTTGTCGATCGCGCTCGCGCTCGTCGTGACGAGCCGGCTGCGCCGCGCGGTGTTCGGCGGCGGCGTCGCTGCGGACGTCGCGCCGCCGCGCGCCCGCAGCCTGGCGAAAGCGTCCCTGCTGCTGTGGATGGTCGCCATCACGGCTGGCCGCCTGATGGCCTATGTCAAGTAGTGAACGTGAAATAGGAACGTAGAGGTGGACCTTCAGGTCCGCCTTGGAGCACCGCATGCTGCTTCCGTTCGCAAGCTGGCTTCACAACACGCCGATTTCCGTGGCGCTGCAAGCGCAGGTCGCCTGGCTGTGGCCGTTCTGCGAGACGCTCCACTTCGCCGGGCTCGCGCTGCTGCTCGGCGTAGCGGGGATGTTCGACCTGCGCCTGATGGGCTTCATGAAACGCGTGCCGATCAGCGTCGTCAAGGAGTTCATGCCGTGGGCGCTCGTCGGCTTCACGCTCAACCTGCTCACCGGCGTCATCTTCGTCGTCTCCCAACCCGCGCAGTACTTCGGCAATCCGACGTGGTGGCTGAAGGTGACGTTCCTCATCATCGCGGGCGTGAACGCGTTCATCTTCGAAACGGCGTACGGCCGGCGCGCCGCGGCGCTGCCGGCGGGCGAGGACACGCCGACGGCGCTGAAAATCATCGCCGCGGTGTCGCTCATCTCCTGGGCGGGAGTATTGTGGGCGGGCCGGATGCTGCCGTTCCTGGGGGCGGGGGTCGGCGCCGGCCTTTAGGGTTACACTCTTCATTCTTCGGGGGTTACGTATGACGCACGTCGTGACGCGCCACGGCGGACCTGCAGGGTCCGTCACGCGTACGGTGGCAGCGTTCGCGGTTGCCGCCCTCATGTCCCTGGGTTTGCTCCATGCCGCGCCGCAGTACGGCGCTGCGCCGGCCGCGCCTCAGGGCGGGCGAGCCGGCGGAGCCGCGCCGCAGAATGTCCCCACGCCGCGGACGGCCGACGGCCACCCCGACCTCTCCGGCGTGTGGGGTGGCGGCGGTGGCGGAGGCGGCGGCGACAAGCCCGACGAGAAGGGCAACCTGAGGGTGGTGTTCCAGCAGCGTCCGTGTTCGCAGCATCAGCGCGACCTCGGCAACTGCGAACAGGCGGTCAACTTCGAGCGCGACTCGGGCGTCGATCAGCGCATGGACCCGATTCCGATGTACAAGCCGGAATTCTGGGAGCGCGTGCAGTACCTCGATCGCGAGGGCATCAAGGAAGACCCGACGTTCCACTGCAAGCCGGCAGGCGTGCCGCGCATGGGCCCGCCCGCCAAGATCGTGCAGACCCCGACCGAGGTCGTCTTCCTCTACGCGCAGGGCAACATCTTCCGCGTCATCCCGATCGACGGCCGCCCGCACGACCCGATCAAGTCGCAGGACACCACGTGGTACGGCGACGCGGTGGGCAAGTGGGAAGGCGACACGCTGGTGATCGACATCGTCGGCTTCAACGACGAGAGCTGGATCGGCTGGCCGGGATGGTTCCACAGCAACAACATGCACGTGATCGAGAAGTACACCCGCACCGGGAACACCCTCAGGTGGGAGGCCACCGTCGAGGATCCCGACGTGCTGCTCGAGCCGTTTCACGTCGCGCCGCGCACGGTTCGCCTGAACCCGAACCCGAAGGCGACGCTGCAGGAAGATCTGCCCTGCGAGGAGCGCGACAGCCAGCATATCGTCACGCACGAGCGCGGCTGACGCCGCCGTGCTTAACGGAGGGCGGGTCCTTTCGGACCGCCAGGTAGGCCACGGCGTAGGGCGGGTCCTTTCGGACCCGCCAGGTAGGCCAGCGAAGGAGTTCCGGCACATGAGGTCAGTGCGTATCGTCAGCGCGGCGGCAATCGCCGCGGCCGTCTCGATGATCTCGACTCACGCGCAGTACGGCGCCGCCCCGGCGCAGGGCGGGCGCGGCGGCGCGGCCGCGCAGCAGCAGAACGTGCCGACGCCGCGGACCTCCGACGGCCATCCGGACCTCTCCGGCTTCTGGGCCGGCGGCGGGGGCGGTGGCGGCGGCGTGAAGCCCGACGAGAAGGGAAACATCGTCCAGCTCACGCAGGCGCGCCTCTGCCACCAGACGCAGATCGACGCCGGCGAGTGCCACCCGGGCGTGAACGCCGAGCGCGACGCGGGCATCAACCAGCGCCCCGCGAACCAGCCGATGTACAAGCCGGAGTTCTGGGAACAGGTGCAGCATCTCGATCGCGAGGGCATCCAGCTCGATCCCGCGTTCCACTGCAAGCCGAACGGCGTGCCGCGCATGGGACCCCCGGGAAAGATCGTCCAGACCGCGACCGAGCTGATCTTCATGTATCAGAACGGCAACACGTTCCGCGTCATCCCGATCGACGGCCGGCCGCACGACCCGATCAAGTCGCAGGACACGACGTGGTACGGCGACGCGGTGGGCAAGTGGGAAGGCGACACGATGGTGATCGACATCGTCGGCTTCAACGACGAGAGCTGGCTGGGATGGCCGGGGTGGATGCACAGCAACAACATGCACGTCGTCGAGAAGTACACGCGGACCGGCAACACGCTGCGCTGGGAGGCGATCGTCGAGGACCCGGATACGCTGCTCGAGCCGTTCAAGATGGATCCGCGCACGCTGCGCCTGAACCCCGACCCGAAGGCGACCTTCATCGAGGACCTGCCATGCGAGGAGCGTGACGCGGTCCACATCGTCACCCACGAGCGCGGGTAAGGCGGATTCACGTAGGGCGGGCCTCCGCAGCACGGTTACCGTGCGACGCCGGCCCGCCCTTTGAATGTACGAAGGAGATAGCGGAGCGACGGCAGCAGGATCGCTGCGCCGGCCGCAAGGCCGATCGCAAGCAGGCGAAGCGTCACCGCGGGCGCGGCGGCATCCCTGATGCTCAACGCTGCCGGCACGATGTACGGGTACTGCGCCAACAGCCAGCCCCAGAGAATCAGACTCACCTGCGCGGCGGCGGCGACGCGCGCCACGCGAAAGCGGCGCCGCCACAGCGCCACGATCGCGGTGACCGCCGAGAGCGCCGTCGCCGCCTGGATCAGCAGCGCGCCGGCGATTCCCATCGCCAGCCGCGGCGCGGCGGACCGCGCCAGCAGCAGCGCCGCCAGCGCGCACACGAACACCAGGCCGGCGGCAAGCAGCGCCCGCGCGCGGAAGTCATCGCGTAAGCCGTCCTCGTCCGCGTCCACCGTCAGATACGTAGCCGCCAGGAACGCGAACAGCGCGAGTGCGAAAAGGCCGTTCGAGACCGGGAACGCAGCGGCCCACGGTCGCACGAACACCTCGGCAAAGGTCCCCGCGCCGATCTTCGCCGCCCCTTCCGCCACGGCGCCCGTCGCGACCGCGCCGACGATGATGCCGAGCAGCAGAGGGGTAACGATGCTGGCGATGGCGAACGCGGTGCCCCAGCGGCTGCGGCCGCGCGAGCCATAGCTGCGGAAGACGAATGCCGAGCCGCGCAGCACGATGCCGACGAGCATGATCGTGAGCGGGATGTGGAGCACGGTGCCGAGCAGGGCGAACGCCGGAGGAAACCCGGTGAACAGGACGACGATCATGACGATCAACCAGACGTGGTTGGCTTCCCAGATGGGCGCGATCGAGTCGGCGATGAGCGCCCGCTGGCGATCGCGGCGCGGGCCGCTCGCACACAGGTCCCAGACGCCGCCGCCGAAGTCCGCGCCGCCGGTCAGCACGTAGGCGTTCAGGGCGACACCCATGACGGCGGCGATCACCTCCGGCAAGCCGAACGTCAGGCCGTTCATGCCGTTTCGCGAACCAGCGACGCAATCGCGCTTGCGACGACCGCCGCGAGACCGACGTAGACGAGCGCGAAGACGGCCATCGGGATCGCCAGGCCCGGCATCGGCGTCACGGCGTCGGCGGTGCGCAGGATGCCCCCAATCACCCATGGCTGCCGGCCTACCTCGGTGACCGTCCATCCGGCCTCAGTCGCGACGAAGCCCGCGGGCGTCAGCACCGTCAGGGCGGCGAGCAGGCGCGGCCGATCCGCTATCTGCCGCCCGCGCGCCACGACGGCCCCTGCCCACGCGCAGACGAGCGCCATCAGCGCTCCCGCGATCACCATGACCTGGAACGCGACGAACACGGGAGCGACTGGCGGCCGATCGCCGGCCGGAAACGCGGAGAGTCCAGTCACCTGGGCGTCGGCATCGCGAAAGGCCAGCAGCGAAAGGGCGCGTGGAATCTCGATCCATCCAACGTGCAGCGGCGCTCCACGCCGCGTGTCGGGCAGCGATTCCATCGCCGCGAGCTTCGCCGGCTGCCAGCGCGCGACGGCGCGCGCGCTCATGTCGCCGGAGATCGGCTGGAGCAGCGCGCACGGAATCGCGATCGTCAGCGCGAGCATCAGCGCGTGCCTGTGGAAGAGCGCGTCGCGGCGTTTCAGCAGCACCGCGGCGTGGATGCCGGCGACGGCGAGGCCCGTCGACGCGTAGGCCGCGAGCAGCATGTGCACGACCTGCTGGAATGCGGAGGGGTTGAGCATGCCCGCGATCGGATCGACGGCGGTGACGCGCCCCGCCTCGATCGTGATGCCGGCCGGCGTGTTCATCCACGCGTTGACCATGACCACGAAGAGCGCGGAGGCGGCGCCGCTCAGCGCGACGATGAGTCCCGCCAGCAGGTGCGCGCGCGGCGAGACGCGCTCCCAGCCGTAGAGGTAGACGCCGAGGAAGATCGCCTCGGTGAAGAAGGCGAATCCCTCGAGCGCGAACGGGATGCCGATCACGGGTCCGGCGAGCTGCATGAACGACGGCCACAGCAGGCCGAGCTCGAAGGAAAGGACGGTGCCCGACACGGCGCCGACGGCAAAAAGGATGGCGGTTCCTTTCGCCCAGCGCCGCGCGAGCTGCAGGTAGACAGGATCGCCGGACCGGCGCCATCGCCATTCCGCCAGCACCATCAGCAGCGGCATGGCGATGCCGATCTCGGCGAAGACGATGTGGAAGCCGAGCGACAGCGCCATCTGGGCGCGTGCCGCCAGCAGGTCGCTTACCGCGTCGCGTTCCCCGCTGAGGAGGCGGGCGCGAGGACGATCGTGAGAGCGATGAGCGGGGACAGACGCATGGTCAATCTCCTGGTTTGCCGGGTCCGCGACGGGATGGCTTCTGTCCCGCCGCGGGACCCGGCCTACGTACCTGTTTCCGCCGGGTCCGCGACTGGATGGCTTCTGTCCCGCCGCGGGACCCGGCCTACGTACCTGTTTCCGCCGGGTCCGCGAC
>Ga0134127_10000520_pt1 | contig 35354 bp, 31 predicted proteins | sample KB31753_FD_96459 | JGI IMG/M metagenome (GOLD analysis project Ga0134127, IMG submission 96459) | Terrestrial soil microbial communities with excess Nitrogen fertilizer from Kellogg Biological Station, Michigan, USA - KB3-175-3 | ecosystem: Environmental > Terrestrial > Soil > Unclassified ...
GCTCGCGCCGATCGTCGGCGCCGGCGAGGGAATGGAACCGATCGGCCAGCGCATCATCGAAGTGCCCGACGACCCGGTGCTGACGACGCTGCGCGACTGGCGGATCGGCTTCACGACGTACGTCCCGCCCGGGAGCATCAAGAAGGGTGAAGCGCTGGTCACCACGGGCGGCAACGGCAGGACGGTGCAGTGCGCCATCTGCCACGGCAACGATCTCCGCGGCATCGGCCCGGTGCCGCCGATCGCGGGCCGCTCGGCCATCTACACGTTCCGCCAGTTGTACGACTTCAAGGACGGCGCGCGGCACGGCGCGTGGTCGGCGATGATGCAGCCGGTGGTGAAGAACCTGACGCTCGACGACATGATCGCGATCGTCGCGTATACGTCGTCCAGGATGCCGTAGATCGATCTGGCGGGTCCATCTGGCGGGTCCGCGCGTGCGTGGATTCCGTAGCGCGCGCGGGACCCGCCCCACGTACGCTCTCCCTACTGTTTCAGCAGATCGTCGATGAGCGTCTTGAAGGCGGGGTACGGTTGCGCGCCGCCGATGACGCGGCCGTTGATGAAAAACGTCGGCGTCCCCTGAACGCTGACGGCATCGCCGTCGGCCTTGTCTTTCAATATCTCGCCCTTGTACTTCTCTGAATCAAGGCACTGGTCGAACTTCGCCTGATCGAGCCTGGTGTCCTTCGCCCATTTCTTCAGGTCGGCGGCCTTGAAGCGCACGAGGTCGTCACCCTTGTTGTACTGCTCGCGGAACACCTTGTCGTGATACTCCCAGTACTTGTTCTGCTCGCCGGCGCAGTCGACGGCCTCCGCGGCGAGCAGCGCCTCGGGGTGAATCTGGACGATCGGGTAATCGCGGAAGACGAGCTTCACCTTGCCGGTGTCGATGTACTCCTTCTTCAGCCGCGGCTCGACGTCCTTCCAGAACATCCGGCACGACGGGCACTGGTAGTCGCCGAACTCGATCATCAGGACCTTCGCGTCCGCGCTGCCGAGCGTCGGGTCGTCGTCGACGCCGATGAAGACGCCGCGCTGCTGCGCGAAGGCCGGTGAGACGCCGACCGCCACGAGAATCGCCGCCAGAAGGACTCTCATCGAACTACCTCGCCGATCGTTATAACACGTGCCCGGATCCCGGATCCCGGATCCCGGATCCCGGAATCCGGACCCCGACCGGCCACCATCAGTACGTGACCCGCACCCGGTAATCGAGTGTGGACGTGCCGTTCGCGGCCACCGGTACCTTGAACTGCGCGGCAAAGGCGGCGGTCTTCTCGAACGGATGTGTCGAATTGAGCATCCGCCACGAGCCCCCGATCGGCTCATTGACCTCGACGGTGACCGCGATGTCCTTGTGGTTGCGCAACGTGACCTGGTAGCCGAACTCATAGACGTCGTTCGCGATCCGCTCGAAGTCCACCTGCTTGCGCTCGCAGACGATGTCGAAGGCGTTGCCGATCTTCAGGTTGATCGTCTCGTCCTTCGGGGTGTGGCCGATGCGATCTTCGCCGACGAACTGCAGGCCGCCCTTCGAATCGGCCTGATACACACGCACCGTGCCGGCAGGCATCGGCATGCCGAGCCCCGCCTTCTCCTCGTTGCGGAACTGATAGAACACCTCGACGTCATCCTTGATGGGCGCGCCGGTCCGCTGCGCGCTGCGGTAATACGCGTAGTTGCCATCGACGACATAGCGTTTCTGGACGGGGAAGGCGGTCGCGCCAAGCATGCTCACCTGCTTGGTCTCGGCGTTGTTGACGGTCGTCTTCCGCGCGAGCGTGTAGAGGTGATATTCGGAGAACGCCTCCTGTGACATCTGCGGCGCGGCGGCCGGCGCTCGCAGCGCAACGCCCTCCTGCAGGCCGCGGATCTCCTGCTTCACGCGATTCAGGTCACCAGCGACCAGCTGCAGCTGCGCGTTCCGGAACGAGGTGCCGCTGTTGTTCGTGACGGTCACCCAGCCGTCGACGTCGGCGGTCTTCTCGTCGCGCGCGACCGTCAGGACGTAGTCCGCGATCCAGGAGAGGCTGCGCGCGAGGTACGAGGCCTCGACGCGGTGGCGCGTGCCGCCCGTGTTGTCGAGGGTCCAGATCAACGTCGGGTGCGAGAAGAGGTTGCCGGGCAGCTCCGGGAAGCGGATGTGCGTGGCGGGCATGCCGGTCACGATCTCGCCGCCGATTTCCCAGACCGGCGCCGAGTTGTAGCTGATGAGGCGCGCCTTCACGTCCTCGTCTCGAGAAGTGCCGCCGTCCGTTCGCGTCCGCACGAGCGTCACCTCCCGCCCGACGTACTTGCGGAGCAGTTTGTCGGGCTCGAGCAGGTCGTACTCGTAGTTCTGTTCGAGCACGCTGACGCGGCCGGGTTCGGTGAGCGATCGGAAATGGACGGTCGCGGGGTTGACGGTAGCGGCGATGTCCATGAACTGCAGGTCCGACGTGCCGCGCGCGAGCTGCACGTTGCGAACGTCGCGCACGAGCGCCAGGTCCGAGTTGTAGACGGTCACCGCCAGCTCCGCCTGGTCGTCGAGCGTCGTCGTCGAGGCGTTCTGCTGCGGGGCAGGCTGCGCGGCGGGCCGCGCGGTCACCCCGATGCTCGTGGCGACGAGCAGCGCGGCAAAGAAGAGACGTGAGGGCATGGTGTGGCTCCTTTCCCGTAGAACGGAGCCGCGCGGATTTCTTGCAAGCCTTCGCCTGAAGCCAGCGAAGGCTTGCCCCCCGTAGCGCAAGCGCGAAGGGGGCTACCGCTGGACCCAGGTCATGCCGCCATCGGAGGTGGTCCAGGTGCGTCCGTCGGCGCTGGATACGGTGGCGTCCTGCGCGCTGGTCGACAGGACCGCCGAGAGGTCCGTCATCTCGGGGAAGTTCACGCGCTGCCAGCTCTGATGGTCCGTCGAACGGAGGATGGTGCCCGCGCGGCCGACCATCCAGCAGACCGCCATCGAGGGCCCGGAGCTCGCCGTCAGCGGACCCGCGGCGACGGCCGGCGGTGCGGTCCACTCCGCGCCGCACGATGGTGACACCCGCGCGGCCGCGGGCGCACGCAGCGCAACGGCCTCCTGCAGGCTTTGCGGCGCCTGCCGCGCAGCGTCGTTCGCCGCCTCCTCCTGCTTGCGAAGCGCAGTGGGCGACGGTGCGGCGCCCTGCGTCGAGCCCGGCACGACTGCCGGCGGCGGCGTCGCGGGCGCGGGCGCCTGAGCCGACTGACGTGTCCCCGCCGGCGGTGCCGCGAACCGGGGCGCAGCCTCACGCGTTTCGGCGGACGGCGGCGCGGCTGATGACGGCGCTGCCTGCTGCGTTTCCGCCGGCGCAGCCACAGGTGTCGCCGGCGCAGCCGCCGGTGTCGGGACGGGGACGCTTCGCTGCTCCGGAATCGCCACCCACACGGCGATCGCGGTTGCCGCCGCTGCCAGCGGCACGGCCCAGGCAAGCCAGCGCCGCGGCCTGGGCTCCGAAGCCCCGGCGAAGGAGCCTGCGCGGTCGGCCGCAGGCGCCGGCACCGCGGCGCGCGTCCGGGCCATCGCGCCGAGCAGCATCTGGCAGCGGTCGCACCCGGCGACGTGCGCGCGTACGTCCTCGAGGGCGGCGCCCTTCAGGCCGCCGTCGAACCACGTGGCGAGCGTTTCCGCGTCGAGACAGTTCACCTACTGGCCTGTCCTTCCCACGGCACTGTCGGCCGCTCCGATGTCGCGGCCGGCTGAAATGTCTTCGAAGGGCTGTCGTGATTCGCAGTACATCAGTTGATACACGCCTAGATTTCTCTCAACGTTGAACGATCCGCGGGAGATTTCTTGCGTACCGCCACGGGCTCATCCGCATGCAGCAGCTCCCGCAGGTCGAGCGGCCCCGCATCCTCGCTGACCGACGCCACGCACTCCGCGATCTCGGCCGCGTTCAGGCGGCCATCGGTTCTCAGCGCGTCCTCGATATCGCGTCGCAGCACCTTGCGCGTGCGCGCCAGCTGGCGCGAGCAGGTCGCCTCGTGCTCGCCCAGCAGCCTCCCGGTCTCGGCAAGCGTCAACTCCTGCGCATAGTAACAGGCGAGTCGGAGCCGGTCGCGCGGCGGGAGGTTCGCGACGGCGCGGGTGAGTGCATCCCGCATGACGACGAAATATCGAGGCCGCTCGGCATCGTGAGGGCGGCCTTCAACCGGTACGGTCTGGTAGGGTCCCGCTTCGGCGGCCCCGGAGCGGGACGCGCGGGATTCATCAGCGGTCAACGGCTCCAGCCGCCGGCCGGCGCGCAGGCGATCGACGTGGCGCTGAGCCAGGATCGCCCTCAACCAGGTCGAGAGGCTGCTGCGTCCGTGGAAGTACCTGAACAGGGAGCGCTCGAACAGCTCGCCGTAGATTGCATCGGCGAGGTCGCGGGCGCCGCCGGTGGGATCGAGCGCGTCAGCGGCGCGATACAAGACCGGGCGGTGTGCGCGGATGAAGTGTTCCCACGCCGCCTCGTCGCCGGCTGCGCAGCCGCACGCGAGCGCCAGGTCTTCGAGGTGCAGGGCGCGAACATCGGCGCCGCGTTCCGCGCCCGGCTCCAGCGCTTCAGCGAAGCGGTCGCGGGGCACACGCCACCGCTCGGCGTGCGCCCGGCGATAGAGCTGCTCGGCGAGCTTCGCGTCGATGGGCACCCATCACACAGTACAACGTGTGCGCTGCCAGGCGACGACCGTCAACAGCCCGCCGATGGCGAGCGGGAACAGCGCGGGCGCGACCGGGCCGCTCGACGCGGTAATGACGGTGGCGCCAACCATGATGACGATCAGGCCGCCAGCGGCGAGCGGCGTCAGGCGGGGACGAATCCGCAGCAGCCACGGAAGGACGAGGCCCACGGCGCCGGTCACCTCGCAGACGCCGATGAAGCGGAGGAACGGCCCGGGAAGCGCGACCGGACCCTGCTGCATCGCCTCGACCGGCAGCACCAGCTTCACGCCGCCCGCGAAGAGAAACAGCGCCGCCAGCAGTCCCTGAAGAATCCATAGCCCTGTGTTGGTTCTCATCGTGATATCTCCTTCTGCTGGCTTGTCGAACGGGCCGCGCGGAATTCGACCCCCGGGCCCGTGGCGGGGCCGCCTGAAGGCGGCCCCTACGTACGTGCGCGTAGGGGCCGGCTTTAGCCGGCCCATCTGGGGTCCTGCCCAGCCCGGAGTCTTCGGACGGGCTGTCGATTCCGGTCACTCGCGTTCGACTAGCCGGGTGAAGGGAGAAAACAACGTGCGATTCATGATGATCGTCAAGGCCGACAAGAACACCGAAGCGGGCGTGATGCCGACCGCGCAGGAGCTCGCCACGATGGGACAGTACAACCAGCAGCTGATCGACGCCGGCGTGATGGTGGACGGCGCGGGCCTCCAGGCGAGCTCCAAGGGCGCCCGGGTCGGGCTCAAGAACGGCAAGGTCGTCGTCACCGACGGCCCGTTCGCCGAAACCAAGGAGCTGATCGCGGGTTACTGGATCATCAACGTCAAGTCGAAGGCCGAGGCCATCGAGTGGGCGAAGAAGATTCCGTTCGCACAGCTGCCCAACGCGGGCCGCGAACCGGAAGTCGAGATCCGGCAGTACTTCGAGATCGAGGACTTCCCGAACGCCCCGGCGGACGTCGTCGAACAGGAAAAGCAGCATTTCGGGAGGAAGTGATGTTCACCCCCTATCTGAACTTCAACGGCAACTGCGCCGAGGCGTTCCGGTTCTACGAGCGCTGCTTCGGCGGCAAGATCGAGTTCCTGCAGACGTTCGGCGAGTCGCAGATGAAGGACAGCGTTTCGCCCGACCAGTACGGCCTCGTCATGCACGTCACGCTGAAAGTCGACGGCGCCACGCTGATGGGGTCCGACGCAACGCCCGACCGGTATGAGAAGCCGCAAGGCATCTACGTGTCGATCGCGCCGAAGACGTTCGCAGACGGCGAGCGGATCTTCAACGAGCTGGCTGAAGGTGGGGTGCCCGAGATGCCCTTCCAGCAGACGTTCTGGTCGGTCGGCTTCGGCATGACGGAGGATCGGTTCGGGATTCCGTGGATGGTGAACTGCGAAGCGGTGCCTGCGGGCAGTTAGTCGTTGGTCGTTGGTCGTTGGTCGTGGGAGTTGGGAGTTGGGAGTTGATGGTTGGTGGTTGGTGGTTGGTGCTTGAAGTTGGGCGTTTGTGGTTTGATCGGTCGCGGTGGCGACCGATTCAATCCAGCAGACCATCGAGGCGGTCTATCAATCCGAGTCGAGGCGCGTCCTGGCGACGCTCATCCGGCTTCTGGGCGACTTCGACCACGCGGAAGAAGCGCTGCACGACGCGTTCAGGGCGGCGCTCGAGCAGTGGCCGCGCGACGGCGTTCCCGCCAATCCCCGCGCGTGGCTCGTGTCCGCCGGCCGCTTCAAGGCGATTGACGCCGTGCGCCGGCGCAGGCGGTTCGACGCGCTGGACGAGGTGGGCGAGAAGGCGGACGTGGCGGTGTACGACACGGCGGCATGGGCGGACCACGAGAGCGTCGAGGACGATCAGCTCCGCCTGATCTTCACCTGCTGCCATCCCGCGCTCGCCGCCGATGCGCAGGTGGCGCTGACGCTGCGCGAGGTGTGCGGGCTGACGACGGAGGAGATCGCGCAGGCGTTCCTGACGCCGGCGCCGACGCTGGCGCAGCGGATCGTCCGGGCGAAAGGGAAGATCCGCGATGCACGCATCCCGTACGAAGTGCCCGCCCGGGCGGACTTGCCCGAGCGTCTCGACGCGGTGCTGCGTGTCATCTATCTCGTGTTCAACGAGGGCTACGCGGCCTCGTCCGGGGAACGGGTGACGCGGCATGACTTATCGGGCGAGGCAATCCGCCTCGGGCGCCTCCTCGTCGAGCTGTTGCCGGAGCCCGAGGCGCAGGGGCTGCTCGCGCTGATGCTCCTCCACGACTCGCGTCGTGCGGCGCGCACCTCCGCAGGCGGTGAAGTCGTCCTGCTCGAGGACCAGGATCGCTCGCTCTGGAACCGCGATCAGATCGCGGATGGATCGCGGCTGGTGCAGGAGGCGCTCTCGTCGGGACGCGGCGGGCCGTACGCCATCCAGGCGGCCATCGCGGCGGTCCATGCGGAGGCAGCGACCGCGGCCGCGACCGACTGGAACGAGATCGTCGGACTCTATGGAGTGCTGATGGGCATGACGCCGTCGCCCGTCATCGAGCTGAATCGGGCGGTCGCCGTGGCGATGCGTGACGGTCCGGAGGCGGGCCTGGCAATCATCGACCGCATTCTCGCGCGCGGCGAGCTGCGCGACTACAGGCTGGCGCACGCGGCGCGCGCGGAACTGTGCCGCCGGCTCGGACGGACGTCGGAGGCGCGCGCCTCCTTCCAGCGCGCGCTGGCGCTCACTCGTCAGGAGCCCGAACGGCGGCTCATCGAGCGGCGTCTCGCGGAGCTGTCGCCGTAGCAAGTCTCGGTAGGGTCCGGCTTCAGCCGCACCTTCAGGAGCTGTATGAAATATCTCTGCCTGGTCTACATGGAGAAGGACAAGCTGCACACCGTCCCCGACAGCGAGTGCCTCGCGTGCGGCAACGGCTTTCGCGAGAGCGGGCTGCTGGTCGCGGCCGAAGCGCTGCAGCCGGTCGAAACGGCGACGACGGTCCGCGTGCGCAACGGGAAGGTGGCGATCACCGACGGCCCGTTCGCGGAGACGAAAGAGCAGCTGGCCGGCTTTTACCTGGTCGAGGCGCGCGACTTGAACGAAGCGCTGCAGATCGCGGCGAAAATTCCTCCTGCACGAGAAGGGAGCGTCGAGGTCCGACCGGTGCGACAATTGGCGCCGTGAAACCGTCACTCCGCATGCTGCTGCTCTGCCTCGTGGCGCTGGCCCCGAGCGCGGTCGAGGGGCAGGGCCTCTACGCGCGCGATGCGCAGAAACAGAAGGGCTCCCCGAGCTGGCTGAAAGAGCTGGCGACGCTTCCACCGTTCAACCCGCCGCGTCTGGCCGACGGCACGCCGGACCTGCAGGGCGCGTGGGGCGGCCCGAACGGCGGCGACGACATCGAAGAGCACGACTACGTGGACGTGAGCAGCCCGCCGGAGGAGACCTACATCTCCGATCCGCCTGGCGGCAAGGTTCCGTATCAGCCGTGGGCGCTCGCGTTGCGCAACGAGATTCGCGCCGGGCTGGCGCGCGGCTGGCCGGGCGAGAAAGAGCGCCTCTACACCGATCCGCAGACCTTCTGCCTCTACACCGTGCCGCGCGCGACGACACGCGGCGGGTTCGAGATCATCCAGGCGCCGGGCTACGTGCTGATGTCGTTCAACTTCGCGCACTATTACCGGTCGATCCCGCTCGACGCCGCGATGCCGCACGTGTCACCCGCCGTCAAGCAGTGGATGGGCAATTCACGCGGCCACTGGGAGGGCAACACGCTCGTCGTCGACGTCACCGGCATCACCGGCAAGAACTGGCTCGACCAGGTGGGGAACTTCTTCAGCGAGAACGTGCACGTCGTCGAGCGCTTCACGCTCGCGGCGGCCAACGTCATCGACTACGAGGTCACCATCGACGATCCGACCGTCTTCACGCGGCCGTGGAAGATGCGGCTGCCGCTGCGGCGCGGGCGCAGCGAGGAAACGTGGGAGCACGCCTGCTTCGAAGGAAACGGCAACGACGTCGAGCACGTTCGCGAGCTCGGCTTCAAGTGGTTTCCTGGCGTGACGCCGCCGCGGTAGGCGGACCTGAAGGTCCGCCTCTACGTCCGATCCTCACGGCGTCCAATCGTAGAGGCGGACCTGCAGGTCCGCCTTACTGCTTCAGCAGTGGAATCTTGTCGACGTCCGGCGCAGCCGGCTGCGCGCGCAGGAACGCGTGGATGTCGGTGAGCTCCGCATCCTTGACGATCTTCTCGGTGAACGGCGGCATCTCGTTGGTGGGATGCCGCACGTACTTCATGAACTGCGCGTAGGCAATCGGCCGCGGCGCGAGCCGGGGCCCGGCGCTCCCGCCCTGCGCTTCGTAGCCGTGGCACTGATAGCAGCCGAAGCTGACGAACAGCTTGCGCCCGTTCGCGGCGTTGCCGGCAGGCGCGTTCGCAGTCTGCGCAGCTTCCGTACGTGGGGCGGGCGCCGCTTGCTCGCCGGCGCCAGCAGCGAGCGGACCCGCCGCAGCGGCCACAGCCACGGGGACTCCCCATGCGCAGACCACGGCGGCGGCCCAGGCGAACGCGAAGGTGAACAGGATTTGATTCTTCATCGCGCCCTCACCGCGGCTGCGTGACGACATCGACCAGCGCCGGCTCGCCCTTCTTGACGACGTCGAGCGCGCGCTTGAGCGCGGGGCCGAGATCGTTCGGGTTGCTGATCGGTCCCTCGGAGTAGACGCCCATCCCCTTCACGATCTGCGCGTAGTTGATGTTCGGATCCTCGATGGTCGTCCCGATGTGCGCCCGCGTGACGCCGCGGTTGTGCCGGTTGCCCATGCGCTGCAGGTGCATCACTTCCTGGTGATACGCGCGGTTGTTGTGCATCACCGCCAGCAGCGGGATCCGGTGATGCGCCGCCGTCCACCAGACGCCCGGTGCGTACATGAAGTCGCCGTCGCCCTGAATCGAGACCGAGAGGCGTCCGTGCTTCTTGTTCGCCAGCGCGCCGCCGACCGACGCCGGAGCGCCGTAGCCGACGCCCGCGCCGCCGGAGCCGCCGAGCCACTGATAGTGCTTCTCGAACTTCCAGAGGCGCTTGTCCCAGTTGCTCGTGTTGCCGCTCGCCGACACCAGCGACCAGTCCTCGTTCCTGATCACGTTGTAGAGCTCCGCGCTCAACCGCGCGGTGCTGACAGGGCTCGCGTCCCACGCCACCGCGGCGTCGGCGCGTGAACGGTCGTACGCATTGGCGCGCTGTTCCGCGTAGCGCTTGCCGCGCGCCTCGAACGCCGTCTTTTTGTCGCCGGTCATCGCGCGCTTGACCGCCTCGATGAGTGACGGCATCGTCGCTTCGGCATCCGCGGCCATCGCGATATCGACTTCCGGGTAGCGCTGGAAGTCCTGGTAGTTGGCCTTCATGAACAGATCGCCGGCCGTGATGCTGATCAACTTCGTGCCGGGCTTGGTCAGCGGGCGCGAGCTCCGGACGAGCGAATCGCGGAACGAGTCGACCGTCCCCCAGAAGTCGTTCAGTTCGAGGCCGAGGACGACGTCCGCGTTGCCGAGCAGCCCGCGGCCGCCGTTCGACAGGTTGAGCGGATGCTGCGACGGGAAATTCATGCGGCCGCCCTGATCGATCACGGGCGCCTGCAGCAGCTCGGCGAGCTCGATGAGATGCGCCATGCCCATCGGCGTTCGCGCGAGGCGGTCGGCGATGATTACCGGGTTCTGCGCGCTGACGAGCAGCCGCGCCGCTTCCGCGACCGCACCGGCCTCACCCTGCGGCGGCGAGGTCAGCGTCAGCTTTGGGATGCGCAGCCGCGACTTGACTTCCTCCGAGATCGGATCTTCCTGCAGGCCGCCGTCAAGCACGATCATCACGGGCATCATCGGCGGAGTCGTCGCAATCTTGTAGGCCCGCACCATGGACTCGGCGTAGTGCGGCAGCGACCACGGCAGGTCGTCCCACTTGATGTAGTCGCGCACCATCGCCGCGGCGTCTTGCACGCTGTGCGCCCATTCCACGCCGGGCCGTCTCATCGTCGCGTCGAGCGAGTTGCCGGCCATGACGACGATCGGCACGCGGTCGCAGTAGGCGTTATAGATCGCCATCGACGCGTGCTGCAGCCCGACGGTGCCGTGCACGAGCACGCCCATCGGCTTGCCGTCGACCTTCGAGTAGGCGTGCGCCATGGCGACGGACGATTCCTCGTGGCAGCAGGTGATGAACTCGGGGGCCGTGTTGTTGCCGTAGTTGATGATCGATTCGTGGATGCCGCGGAAGCTCGAGCCGGGATTGGCGGCGATGTATTCGATGTTGAGCGACTTCAGGACGTCGACCATGAAGTCGCCGCCGGGGCGATCCGTGGTGACGACGTCAACTTCGGGCGACGGGTCCGCCTCGCGCGGCGCGACGGGGGCGCTCGCGGGAGCGGCGGCGGCCGGGGCCGGAGGCACCGTCTGGCCATCCGCGCCGGCAGCGCTGCCCACGAGGGCCGCGCCGGTCACTGCCGCACTCTTCAGGAAGTCTCGACGATCAACGGATCCGTTCTTCGCCATCACTAAACCTCTCAGTGGCGGGTAGCTTATAATTCGCAACGATTTATGGCAATAACACGCTTGGCCCTCACGCTGTCGGGGTTGCTCATCGTTGCAACCGCGACGACCGCCTTTGCGCAGGCAAATCGTCAGGCGCCCGACGAATTCCGGCGAATGCTGGCGATGGGCACCAAATACGCGTCCGCATCGGAGTTCTACGCCGCCCTCAAAAAAGCCGCGCCGGGCGGCGGACGCCAGCCCGCCTTCGCGCAGCTGCCCGACTGGTCGGGCCTCTGGATGGCGTCGGGCGGCGGCAACTTCTTTTCGCCCGGCCCTGGCGGCGTCGCACCGAAGCTGACCGCGGCCGCGCAGGCCGCGCTCAAGCAGGGCGCCGACAACGAAAAGAGCGGCATCGAGTACGACGAGAACCTCAGTCAGTGCGGACCGCCCGGGTACCCGCGCTGGCTCGTCATCCCGTTCCTGCGCGAGTTCATCGTCCGGCCGGAGGAGACGTGGCTCACCTCCGAGACGGTGAACAACGTCCGCCGCGTCTACACCGACGGCCGCGATCATCCGCCGGTCGACGAACGCTATCCGCTCTACTACGGCGACTCGATCGGCTTCTGGGACGGGCCGAAGCTCGTCATCCACACGAACCAGCTGATGGAGCGGTCGATGGGCCGCAACCAGCCGGTGCAGAGCGAGAAGATGGAGACGGTCGAGATCTGGCAGAAGATCAACCCGACGACGGTGAAGGCCGACGTGTGGATCTACGATCCGGCGCTCTACAGCGAGCCGTGGTACATCGAGCGGCGCTACAACCAGGTGCCGAACGACGACAAGAGCCTGCGCATCCGCTACTGGAACTGCAACGAGAACCCGAACAACGACGTGTTCAAGACGCCGGACGGCAGCACCAACTACAAGGACTTCACGTTCGACGACAAGCCGAAGGAGCCTTCGAAATGATCGGTCGCACTCTCACGTTGATCGGCGCGGCCCTGCTCGTCGCGTTGCCGCTGCGCCTCGAGGCGCATCACTCCGCGGTGATGTTCGACGATCAGAAGGAGGTCACCCTCGAGGGGACCGTGAAGGAGTTCCAGTACACGAACCCGCATTCGTGGCTGCTCGTGGACGTGACGAACAAGGACGGCTCGGTGACGACGTGGGGCTTCGAGGCGGAGGGGCCGACGACGCTGCTGCGCAACGGCGTGCGTCCGGCGGACCTGAAGTTCGGCACGAAGCTCACCATCACCGGCCACCCGATGAAGGACGGCCGTCCGGGCGCGCTCTGGATGAAGGCCGTCAGGGACGACGGGAAAGAGTTCTGGCCGGGCGGGCGGCCGCGCGCCGCGGCCGCGCAATAAAAAGCTCCAAGCTCCAAGCTCCAAGTTCCAAGCTCAAACTTCAACCTTTGGAGCTTGTTGGGATTTGGATCTTGGAGCTTGGATCTTGGATCTTGATCAGAATCCACCCCCCACGCCCTGCCGGAACAGCCCGCGCGGCGTCGGGGTGGGAACGGCGACGATGCTGGCCCCGCGCACACCAAGCGTGTCGCCCGTGATTCCAGCGGGCGCCTGCTGCACCGCCTCGAAGTTCACCACCGCCGACTCGTAATCGAGCGTCGTCTGCAGCAGGTTGACCTGCGCCTGCAGCAGGTCGCGCTGTGCCTGCGTGACGAGGAACGTCGTCGACAGCCCCGCGTCGTAGCGCCGTTGTTCCGCATCGAGCCGCTGCGTGGCGAGCGTCGCCCCCGCGCGCGCCGCGTCGATGCGCTCCGCCGTGCTGCGCATCTGGCGCCCCGCCTGCCGAATCGTCTCCGCGGCTTCCAGGCGCAGGCTCGAAATGCGTTCAACCGTCTGCCGCCGTTCGACGTCGGCCCGTGCGCGGCTCGCTTCGTCGAAGCTGCGGCCGATCGGGTAGCTCACCGTCACGCCAAGGCTCCACGCCGGGTAGTCGGGTCCGAACGCCTGGCCGAGCGCGTCGGCGAAGCTTCGCGAGCGCGCGCCGATGACGGTGCCGGGGAATCCGCCGCTGCGAATGAACTGGCTCCCAGCGAGCCCGTTGCCGCGGTAAGACGTCTCGAGGCGGACGTCGGGCAGCCGCTGGTTGTCGAGGAATGCCACCGTGGCCTGCGCGGTGGCGAGATCGAGGTGCGCACGCGCGACGTCGAGCCGCTCGCCGAGCGCTTTCTCGACGACGGCGTCGACGTCCGGGAGAGCGCCGCGCCCCGTGGGCTCCTCGATCGGCTCGACGTGCGTCCGCCAGAACGACGCGTCGGCGGGATCCATGATGAGCCGTCGCAACCGATCCTCGGCGTCCTCGTCGCCCGTCCTCGCGCGAATCAGGTTCTCGCGCCGCTGCGCCACTTCCGCCTCGGCCTGGACGAAGTCGAGCGGCGGAATCTGGCCGGCGTCGACGCGAATCTTCGTCTGCCGCGCCAGTTCGCCGGCCAGCTCGAGCGACCGCTGCTGCACGACCACGTTCGCGCGCGTCGCCTTCAACGTCCAGTAGGCCTGCTTCACCGTGGCGATCGTCTGCACCGCCGACTCGCGAAAGCGAAGCTCGGAGCTGTCCTGGCTGCGCCTGGCGATCGCGTACTGGTAGCGGGCGGCATCGACCTGCCGATCCCGCAGCAGCGGCTGCGAGAACGCCAGCTCGAATCCGGCCTGCACGCTCGGATCGAAGCTGCTGATCGGATTGTTCGTCGTCGTCCGCGAGCTGTCCCACGACGCGCTCCACGTGCCGCCGCCGAGCCGCAGCCGCTGCCGGACGCCGGTCGAGGAGAACCAGTCGTTGACGTCGACGCCGCGGTCGCCGAGCAGGAAGTTCGACGGAGGCGCCGTGTTGCCCGAGCGCCCGAACGTCGTGGAGAAGACCGGCGTATACGCCGTTCGCGTCTCGCCGACGTGCGCCGCCTCGACCTCGGTCTCCAGCCGTACGATCGCCAGGTCGGGGTTGTTCTCGACCGCGCGGCGAACCGCCTCGTCGAGCGTGAGCCGCACGGTTGGGTCGACCTGAAGGTCGGCCCGTCCCGCCGCCGGAACCGTCTGCGCGGAGGCGCTCGTTCCGATCAGCGTCATGGCAAGGGCGATCGACACGGCCGCCGCGAGCTCCGGCACGCGCGTGCTGCGCGCCCGCGCCTCCGCCATCACGACGCGTCGCCGCGCCAGCAGCATGTAGATCGACGGCACGACGAAGAGGGTGAACAGGGTGCCGACGATCATTCCGCTCACGAGCACCGTGCCGATGCTGTTGCGTGCGCCCGCGCCCGGCCCGGTCGCGAAGACCAGCGGCAGATGTCCGACGACCGTCGCCGCGGTGGTCATCAGGATCGGACGCAGCCGCGTGCCGGCCGCCTCGATGACGGCGGCGAGCGTGTCCCTGCCCGTTTCCTGCAGGTGATTGGCGAACTGGACGATCAGGATCCCGTTCTTCGATACCAGCCCCACGAGCGTGATGAGCCCGACCTGGCTGTAGATGTTCAGCGTCGTGAACTGCAGGAACGAGAACAGCAGCGCGCCCGACAGCGCCAGCGGCACCGAGCCAGCCAGGATGATGAACGGGTCCACGAAGCTCTCGAACTGTGCGGCCAGCACGAGGTAGGCCAGCATCGCCGACAGCAGGAACGTCGTCAGGAACGAGCCGCCTTCGGTACGGAGCTGACGCGACTCGCCCGCGTAATCGATGGTGAAGCCCTGCGGCAAGAGGTTCCTCGCCTCGTTCTCCAGGAAGGTCAGCGCCTGGTCGAGCGGCACCGGCGGCGGAATCACGCCCTGGATGCGCACGGCGTTGAGCTGCTGGAATTTCTTCAGCTCCCTCGGCTCGGCGGTGGTCTTCAGGCTCGCGAACGTCGAGAGCGGAACGAGCTTGTCGTTGGACCCCGTGATGTAGATGTGCGAGAGCTGATCGGGCGTCAGCCGATCGGCGCGCTCGATCTGCGGGATCACCTTGTAGCTGCGTCCCTGGATGCTGAAGCGGTTGACGTAGTTGCCGCCGAGCAGCACCGACAGATCGCGTCCCGCCTGACTCAGGTCCACGCCCTGCGAGCGCAGCTTGTCGCGGTCGAAGACGACCTCGGCCTGTGGCTGATCGAACTTCACGTCCGAGTCGGCATAGATGAACATCCCCGAGGCGAACGCCTTCTGCACCAGCTGAGCGGCAATCTCGTTGAGCCGCTGCGGCTCCGCCGCGGATCCGATCACCAGATCGACCGGGAAATCCCCGCCTCCAGGCAGCGGCGGCGGCGTCAGCGGAATCGCGCGGATGCCGGCAATCTTCGACATCGGTCCGTACGACTCCATCAGCAGCTGCTGCGCGGTCTTCGTCCGCTCGCTCCACGGCTTGGTCACCATGCCGCCGAAGCCGCCGTTGGGGAAGATCAACTGGAACGTCGCGGCCGTCTCGGGGAGCGACTTGTAGACGTCGAGAATCTGCGAGGTGAAGAGCTTGGTCTGCTCGATGGTCGCGTTCGGCGCCGCCTGGATCGCGGAGAAGACCACGCCCTGGTCCTCGGCGGGCGCCAGCTCGCGCTGCGAGAACAGGTAGAACGGCACGGTCAGGAGCGCGACGATGACCCACAGCGTCAGGACGACGGGCCGATACCGGAGCGTGGAGGCGAGCGCACGCGTGTATGCGCCGCGAACGGAATCGAACCGCCCGTTGACCCACGCCGCGAAGCCCCCCTGCTTCTCCGCCGGGCGCAGCAGCTTCGAGCCCATCATCGGCGACAGCGTCAGCGCCACGACGCCCGAGACGATGACCGCGCCCGCCAGCGTGAACGCGAACTCGCGGAAGAGCGAGCCTGTGAGACCGCCCTGGATGCCGAGAGGTGCGTAGACCGCCGCCAGCGTGATCGTCATGGCGATGATCGGGCCGACCAGCTCGCGGGCGGCCGCGAGCGCCGCCTGCTGCGGCCGCTGGCCGCTGTGAATGTGACGCTCGATGTTCTCGACCATCACGATCGCGTCGTCGACGACGAGGCCGACGGAGAGCACGATGGCGAGCAGCGTCAGCAGGTTGATCGTGAAGCCGGCGAGCATCATCAGGAAGACGGCGCCGACGAGCGACACCGGAATCGCGACGACCGGGATGATCACCGAGCGGAACGAGCCGAGGAACAGGAAGATCACCAGGATGACGATGAGCAGCGTTTCGGTCAGCGTGCTGAGCACCTCGTCGATCGCGTCCTTGATGTAGCCGGTCGAGTCGTACGGAATGCCCAGCTTCATGCCCGCCGGCAGCTGCGCCTGCATGCCGGGCAACGCGGCACGCACCTGGTTGATCACGTCGAGCGCGTTCGCCGTCGGCAGGACCCAGATGCCGATGAACGTCGCGGACTCGCCGTTGAAGAGCACGTCCTGGTCGTAGTTCTCCGCGCCGAGCACGACGTCGGCAATGTCGCCGAGCCGTACGACGACGCCCTTCTGCTCGGCGACGACCAGCTGACGGAATTCCTCCGCGGTGCGCAGGTCGGTGTTGGCGACCAGGTTGACGGACACCATCGAGCCCTTCGTCCGTCCGAGCGCCGAGAGGTAGTTGTTGCGCGCGAGCGCCTCGCGCACGGCCGCCGGTGAAATGCCGTGCGCGGCCATCTCGTCGGGCTTGAGCCAGATGCGCATCGCGAACGTGCGGTTGCCGAGGATGTCGGCACGCTGGACGCCGCTGACCGCGCTCAGCTTCGGCTGCACGACCCGCGTGAGGTAGTCCGTAATCTGTGTCTGATCGAGGTCGGACGACGAGAAGCCGAGATACATCGCGGCGAACTGGTTGTCGGCGGTCTCGAGCTGAATTACCGGCGCCTCGGCTTCGGGCGGCAGGTCGTTCCTGACCTGCGCCACCTTGGCCTGGAGCTGCGTCAGCGCCGCGTTGGTGTCGTAATTCAGCTTCAGGTGCACCGTGATGGTGCTGACGGCCTGGGCGCTGGACGACTCCATGTAGTCGATGCCGTCGGCGCTCGCGATGACGCGCTCGAGCGGCGTGGTGATGAAGCCGCGCACCAGGTCCGCGTTCGCGCCGACGTACGCGGTCGTCACCTTCACGACCGCGATGTCGCTGCGCGGGTACTGCCTGACGCTCAGCGCGCGGATCGACTGCAGCCCCGCGATGAGGATCACCAGGCTGACGACCAGCGCGAGGACGGGGCGCTTGATGAAGAGATCGGTGAATGTCATCAGCTGTTCTCCGGCCTGGCCGCGGGGTTGTTGCCCGGCTTCACCGAGTTGTTGATCTGCACCGCGGCGCCGTTGCGAAGCTTGAAGACGCCCGATGTCACCACCTCGTCGCCGGGATTGACGCCCGAGACGACGGCCACCTGGTCGCCGCGTGCCGGTCCCAGCTTGACGAACTGCTGCCGCACGCCGCGGTAGCCGTGGCCCTTGTCGTCCTTCAGGTCGGCGACGACGTAGACCGAGTCGCCGTACGGCGCGTAGCTGATCGCGGAGGCGGGGAGCGCGACGACGCGCTGCTCGGCGCCGAGCGGCATGTCGGTCTGCACGAACATGCCCGGCCGCAGCGTGCCCGCGGGATTGGCGAGCGTGGCCTGCACCTGGATGTTGCGTGTGGTCGGGTCCACGACCGAGTCGATCGCGCTGATGCGTCCGGACAACGCGGCGTCGGCGAGGTGTTCGGCGGTCACGCGCACGGTGCGGCCGATCTGCACCTGCGCGATCACCTGCTGCGGCACGCCGAAGTTGACGTAGATCGGATGCAGTGACTGCAGCGGCACGACCGGGTCGCCGCCCGCCAGGTATTGCCCCTTGTTGACCTGGCGAATGCCGAGGATGCCGGCGAACGGCGCGCGAATCGTCTTCCGTTCGATCGCCGCGCGGATTTCTCCGACCCGCGCCTCCGCCTGGCGGGACGCGGCGGTGGCGCTGTCGTATTCCGCCTTCGACACTACCTGCTGATCGAGCAGCTCCTGCATGCGGTTGAAATTCAGCCGCGCGAGCACGCGCTGCGCTTCGGCGGCAGCCATCTGCGCCTGCTCCTGCCGCGTGTCGAGCACGACGAGCACCTGCCCCTCGCGCACCGGCTCGCCCGACTCGAACACGATCTCCTCGACAATGCCCGCCAGGTCCGCGCTGACCGTCACGCCGCGGACCGCCGCCACCGTCCCGATCGCGTTGAGGGTGGATGGCCACCGCTCCTGTTCGGCCACGACCGTCGTCACCGCTTCAGGGGGCGGCTGAAACGCCGCCCCCTGGGCGATGGCTGTCTGGATCTGCTTGAACTTCACGAAGCCGAGCCCCGCGACGAACACGAGCGTCACGGTCAGCATCACGAACATCCGTTTAGCCATTGCGTACTCGTCCTTCCGACAAGGTCAGCGGCCGACGTTCAGCAGCACGCCGCCGTAGACGCGATGACCGTAGCGGGTCTCTGACCCGAAGAACGCGGGCGCGTCGTCTTTCGACTTCAGCGCGATGAAGCGGTAGTCGCCGCGCAGGCCCCAGCGCCCGGCGTACCAGTTCACCCCGCCGCCGACGTTGCTGGTGAAGAACGTCTCGTTGTCGAGGATGCCGAGCGATTCCGTCTTGAATGCGCTCAGGCCGCCGACGCCGGCCGTGACGTAGGGAACAACCGAGCTCCGGTTCGCTGCGGAGACGACAACGTTGCCGCTGTAGTTGAGAAGATGCGGCGTCTTCAGGTTCGAGGTGCCGCCGGCGAGCGTCAGGTCCTGCGTGACGCCGAGCGCGCCGCTGACTTCACCCTCGACGCCGACGTAGCTGTTGAAGTTGACCGCGACGCTGCCACCGAGATCGTAGTTGCCGAAGCTCGGCCCCTTCGCGTCGGTGCCTTCCGTGAAGAACGTCGCCCCGCCTGGAATGATCGTCACCACGACGGGTCCGGGTCCCGCCGCGGATGACTCCTGCGCGTACGCCTGACCTGTCCCCGCCACACCGACGACGGCGAGCAGTACTGCTATCCAACGTGTCATGACTGACCTCCTTCGTTTTCTTTCCCCTTGGACCCTGCAACTCTGGACTTCGGTGCGTGCATTTCCAATCGGGCAGGAGGTCGATCGCGTCGTGTGTCGTGTGCGCGACCTCGGCACACGACGTGCGGACGATGGCGATCTGCGACTTTTGGACGATGGCGGCGTCCTACGATCTGCCGGATAATTTCCGGTGGCGGGCCGGCTGAAGCCGGCCCGGCGTACGTCGATGACCGACGGACAGGACGCGATCATGACGAACACGGATTCCGGCTGCGAGGAACACGGAGCACGACCAGCAGAAGCCGCATCGAGCGATCCCGATGTGTTGCGCGCCGCCCTCGTGCGCGAGGCGACCGCGCGCGGACGCGCCGATTGCATCGCGAAGCTGCAGGCCGACGTCGTGAAGATCGCACTCGACCTGCTGGTGCGCGAGCCCAACACGGTCGGCTTCTTCGGCGCGCTGACGAAGACGATGGTCGAGGAGGGGGAGAGCGTCGCCTGCGGCGTGTGGTTGATCGACGAGGACGGCCGGCGCTGCGACCTCTGGATGGCGTACGTGAAGGATCGCCTCTATTCGCCTGAGATGCCCGACTGGAGCGCCGACCCCGGCGAGTCGCCCTGCGAGGGCGCCTACCCCTGCGAGAGCCTGGCGAATCACCTGTTTACCCACACCCCCGGCTGGAGTCAGACGATCGAGTACGAATCCGACGACGCCCGGCTGCCGGCGTCGCTGCGGGAGTTCAGCCGGACGATGGACTGCGGATCGACGATCGCGACGCCGCTGCGCCTCGGCGAGCACGTGCTCGGATGGATGACGCTCTCGAGCAGACGCACGCCGGAATGCGATGGACAGTGGTGGCGCGTCGTCCTGCTCGAGGCGATCAGCCGTCAGGCTGCGCTGGCCCTGCATCACAGCCGCATCGTCGACCAGAGCCGGAAGGAAGAGCGGAGGAAGGCGATCCTCGAGGAGCGCAACCGGCTCGCGCGGGATATCCACGACAACCTGGCGCAGGGGTTCGCCGCGATCCTGATGCAGCTGCAGGGCGCGCGGCGCGAAGCGCTGTTCCTCCCGCCGTCGGTGGCGGCAAAGCTCGACATCGCGGTCGACCTCGCGCGCAGCCACCTCACCGAAGCGCGCCGTTCCGTCGGCACGCTCCGCCCCAACGTCAGCGACGGCGAGGAGGTCGCGCGCGCGCTGAAGCGCATGGCCGGCGTCGCGCAGCGCACCACGACCGTGCCGATCGATGTCAACGTCGACGAGCTGCCGCGGCTGGGCGACGTCGTCGAGCGCGAGATCATCGGCATCGCGCAGGAGGCGTTGACCAACGCCGTGCGTCATTCGCGCGCGCAGCGGATCACGGTTCGCGCCGCGACGGTGCGGTCGATCGGCGTGCGGCTGTCGATTGCCGACGACGGACGCGGCATCACGCGCGAGCGGCCGTCGGGGGGCTTCGGGATGACGAGCATGCAGGAGCGCGCCGAGCGCATCGGCGCGTCGTTGACGATCGTGACGGCGCCGCGCAGCGGGACCGAGGTCGTGCTCGCGTGGGAGCCGTCGAATCTGCCGACGCAGGTGCACGTTGCCGTCTGAGGCTGCCGTGGCTGTGGCCAAGGCCGCCGTCCTGCTCGTCGACGATCACGCGCTGCTCAGGACGGGCGTCGCCAACATCATCAACCAGGAGCCCGACCTGCACGTCGTCGCCGAGGCGGGCGACGGCGTCGAGGCCATGGACGCCTTCGAGCGTCACCATCCGGACGTGACGCTGCTCGACCTGCGCATGCCGCGGATGGAAGGCGTGGAGGTGGTGCGCCAGATCCGGGCGCGTGACCCCCGCGCGCGCGTCATCATCCTGACGACCTACGACACCGACGACGAGATCTCGCGCGCGCTGAAGGCGGGCGCGAAGGCGTACGTGTTGAAGGACATTTCCGCGGAGGACCTCGTCGGCTGCATCCGCGACGTACTCGCCGGCAAGACCTACATCGCGCCGGCCGCCGCGGCGAAGCTCGCCGAAGGCGTCACGCGCGTGCAGTTGACGCCGCGCGAGATGGCAGCACTCCGGCTGATGGCCGACGGCAAGGCGAACAAGGAAATCGCCGACGCGCTCGACATCAGCGAGCGCACGGTGAAAACGCACCTCGGCCACCTGTTCGAGAAGCTGGGCGTGACGAGCCGGACCGAAGCCGTCAAGGTGGCGACGCGGCGCGGCCTCGTGCGGCTAGAATAGGACCATGCCTCCGAATTGATGCCGCTCCCGTAGAACCCTCGCGCTCTACCTGCCATACAAGGTCGCCAGCCTCGAAGGGCTGATGCACGGCCTCTATCTCCTCTGGTGGGTTCAGGGTAGGCATCTCTCACCGGCCACCGTCGGCACGGTCATCGCCGCGGGCGAGCTGGCCGTCGTGTTTCTCGAGCTGCCGACCGGCTGGTTCGCCGATCGGTTCGGCCATCGTTTCAGCCTCATCGTCGGCTCGCTCGTGCAGACCGTCGCCATGGTCTTGTGCTGGCTCGCCGAGGGCGCCACGGGGCTGCTCCTGGCGACGGTGCTTGTTGCCGTCGGCGACGCGTTCAGGTCGGGCGCCGACGAGGCGCTGCTCTACCGCACCTGCCTTGCACTCGATCGCGAGCAGGACTTCCAACGCATCCAGGGACGCGTGGCCGCAATCGAGCTGGGCGCGCTCGTGGCGCTCGTGATCGCCGGCGGTGTCATGGTCCGCACGTGGGGATTCGCCGCCGGATGGATCGCCGAAACGGCCTTGTGCGCGGCCGGCGCCGCGATCGCGCTGGCGATGGCCGAGCCGCCGACGGCCACTGCGACCGCGGATGAAATCGTCGTCGCGGAGCGCCGCGCGGCGCTCTTCTCACGATCGTCGTGCGCGCTGATCATGCCGGCGGCGCTGCTGGGCGGGATGGCTGGCGCCGCGGCCTTCTATCTGCAGACCGGGCCTGATGCCGAGGCCGGCGCGATGACGCTGATGGTCGCGGCGATCACGCTCGCCGAAGCGGCGGGCTCGGCGCTGGCGGCCTATCTGCCGGAGGCGGGTACGCGGGCGCAGATCGCGCTGGCGCTCCTTGGCGGCGCAGTGCTGGCGGCTGCGCTGGCCGTACCGTCGACGATCGTGGGGGCGGTCTGCCTGCTGGCGTTCCTTTACGGTCTCGCCGATCCGCTGCGTGCGGCGGCGATCCAGCGCACCGCAGACGACGGCCAGCGGGCGCGCGCGTCGTCGCTGGCCAACCTGTGCGACATGACGGTCACGACTATCGTGTTGCCGCTCGCAGGGTTTGTTCGGTAGCCTTCCCGAAGCGTTCATGCCCAACGATCGATGACGGTTGCGACAATCACGCTCGACGAGATCGTCCATCGGTACGACACGCTGCTGCTGGACGCGTATGGCGTTCTCGTCACCAGTGCGGGCGCACTGCCCGGGGCCGCCGCGTTCACGCGCAGGTTGAAGGCCGCCCGCAAGCCGTTTTTCATCCTGACCAACGACGCCTCGAAGCTGCCGCAGACCGCCGCCGACCGGTTCGCGGGATTCGGACTCGCCGTCGATCCGGACGACATCATCACCTCGGGGAGCCTCCTGCCCGCGTATTTCGACAGCCACAATCTCGGCGGAGCCTCCTGCGTGGTGCTCGGTCCCGCCGACAGCGTCAGCTACGTCGAGCGGGCCGGAGGTCGAATCGTTGGCTCCAACGAATCATTTGACGTGCTGGTCGTCGCAGACGAGGCGGGATACCCGCTACTCGAAACAGTCGACGCCGTCCTTTCATCGGTGTGCAGGAGCCTTGATCGCGGCCGCTCGGTCCAGTTCGTTCTTCCGAATCCGGACCTGCTCTACCCGACAGGCGACGGCGGCGTCGGGCTTGCTGCCGGAAGCATCGCGCTCATGCTGGAGGCGGCTCTTGAGGCGAGGTACCCGCACTCCCATCACCGGTTCGCGCGACTGGGGAAACCGCACGGGGCGATCTTCAACGAGGCACTGCGACGCTCGGGCAGCAGAAACATGGTGATGATTGGAGATCAGCTCGAAACCGACATCGCCGGCGCGGCTGCTTTTGGCATCGACTCCGCCTGGATCACGGCGCCGGTGACTACTCACGCTCCGCTGGCGGGCGACGTCCGGCCGACGTTTCGGCTCCTGTCGCTTGACTGAACTGACCCGCTGACGTTCCTTCTGCCCGCCAGGCGGCTTGAACGACCTGCACGACGGCATCGGCCATGGCGCGCGCGGCACGCGCATCGGGATGCCGATCCCACGGGATGCGCCACGTCGGATCGATCTCGACGAACGCGTATGTCAGGCCGTTTCCGTCCAGGATGCGATGCCGCAGCTCCTGATCGCGTTCGTCGTCGTGGCCGAACTGCGGCACGAGGATGATCGGCAGCGCACCATGCGCACGTGCGAGCGCCGCCGTTGCCCCCAGCACCTCGCGCGTGATGGCGGTGTTGGTCTCGATGGCGCCGTCGCTGCGGAACGGCACGAAGACCTGCGCCAGCGACGTGAGCCGCGAGCGGGGTCTCGCCGCCTCCCACGCGAGCCCGTGCAGCAGGTGCGGGCGATCGCGGTCGAAGTTGCGGCCGAACAGCCCGGTCATGAACAGGGCGACGACCGCCAGCGGCTTGCGGAAGCGAGGGAGCTCGGCTTCGAGCCGCAAATAGGCCTGGTCGGTGCTGTACCCGTGGACCGCGAGGTTCGCGCTCGGTATGCCCAGCGCGGCGCCGACGCGCGCCGGCACACTCTCCTGCCACGACAGTCCTTCGCCGACCATTACTGACTCGCCCGTGAAGAGAATCGCCGGTCGACCCGGATCGACGGGCTCGTCGAGGCTTCGCACGCGGTACCCATGCTGGTCGAACGTGTAGGCGATGTCGCGGCCGCCGATCGTCTTGTGCCCCGAGCGCGAAGGGACGAACGTCCACCCGAGGCGTGCATCGGGCTGGCGCCGCGGCTCTTCGTCGGGAAACAGCCACTCCGCCGGCTGGACCTTCACGTACTTGAGCGCGATCTCCCCCGCGCCGAGCGCGAGCGCGATGGCGGCGGCGACGCTCAGGGCGAGCGACGGCTCGCGCAGCGCGAAGCGGCCCGCGCGTGCGCGCGCGCCGGTGACGATCCACGCGCCCAGCGCGCCGAGGCCGACGCGCACGGACGTTTCGATCAGCGTGTACCAGTGACGCGGCCAGAGAAATGACGGCAAGAAATGGCGATCGAGCCAGCGCTGATTCGCGCCGATCGCGATCGCGATGCAGGCGGCGCCGATCGTCGCGACCGCAAGCTCAACTACGACGCGCGTAAGCCGGTTTTCGGATCGCGCAACGTGACGACGAGGGGAAGCGACGTGGCTCAATTGACCGTATCGCTATGCTACCCTTCCGCGACTTTCCCATGGCGGCTTCCCTGGGTGCCCTCGTCGATCGCTTGCTGCGTCCGCTGCATCACTGGGTGTGGTCCGACTTCGATCGACGCGTGCGGAAGCTGATCGCCTTTGGCGAGGTCGAAGGCGACGGCGGCCGCGACATCCTGCGCGCGGCGGAGCTCACCCCCGACCCGCTGCTGCGGCGCCTCTACCTGGCGCACGCGATCGACGAGCTGCATCACGCGGACCTGTTCCGCAAGCGCAGCGCGGCGCTGCTGCGCACGCGGTCGGCCCGCTCGAGCAGCTTGTTCGACGCCACGCCGCTGCCCGGCGGCCACGGGCTCGACGATCTCTGCATCGAAGGTGAACCAGACTACCGGCTGCTCGCATTCCTGCACGTCGCCGAGAAGGCGGCGGCCGGGCGCTTCGCGATCTACCGCGAGGTCGTGGACGACGATCCGGCGACGCGGGCGATCTTCGAGGAGATCCTTCGCGACGAAGTGTTCCACATGAACTACACCCACACGCAGCTTGCGCGCATCTCGCCCGCGACGTACCGCCGTCACGTCTGGCGGGCGCGGGCGAGCCGGTTGTGGAAGCGGTACCTGCGATTCGCCGCGGTGATCGCCGCCGTCTTCGGCACGGTGATGCTGACGATTCAGTATTTCGTCCTCGTTCCGCCGTTCGCCTGGCTCGCGAAGCGTGCCGAGAAGCGGGAGCCGGCCGGCTGGGTGCCCATCCCGCGTGAACGTCCCGAGTCATCCACGAGCCTCTACTGAGATGAAGATCCTCGGCCTCTCCGCCCATTATCACGACTCGGCCGCCGCGGTCGTTGTCGACGGCGTGCCCGTGTGCGCCGTCCAGGAAGAGCGCCTGTCGCGGCACAAGAACGACGCGAGCTTTCCCGAGTCCGCCATCGAGTGGTGCCTGGATTCGGCCGGGTTGACTCCGGCGCAGCTCGACGCGGTCGTCTTCTACGAGCGCAGCATGCTGAAGTTCGAGCGCATCCTCACCTGCGCGCTGCGGTCGTTCCCGCGTTCGTGGCGGTCGTTTCCGCACGCGATCAAGAACTCCCTCGGCGAGAAGGTCTGGGTGCGCGGCATCATCGCCTCGCACCTCGGCGTGCCGCGGTCGAAGATCTTCTTCACGTCGCATCACGCGGCGCACGCCGCGGCGGCGTTCTTCACCGCACCGACCCGGCGCGCCGCGATCCTCACCGCGGACGGCGTCGGGGAGTGGGCGACGCTCACCGCCGGCCACGGCGAACGCCGCGACGACGGGCGCGCGGGCCTCACGCTGCTGCGGGAGATCCGCTACCCGCATTCGCTCGGCATGCTGTATTCGACCTTCACCGCGTATCTCGGCTTCGCGGTCAACGAGGACGAGTACAAGGTGATGGGACTGGCCGCCTACGGCCGCCCGACGCTCGCGGCGCAGGTGCGCAAGCTGATCCGGCGCACGCCGGATGGGGCGTTCGCGCTGGCGCCGGAATATTTCGAATACCACACGACGGCGGCGCGATCGTATTCGTCGAAGTTCGTCGAGCTGTTCGGACCGCCGCGCAGCTCGTACGACCCGATCGATCTCGAGACCGCCGAGGGGCGGCGCTTCGCGGATTGCGCCGCCAGCGTCCAGCACGTGCTCGAGGAAACGCTCGTCGACCTGGCGCGGGCGCTGCAGCGCGAGACGGGGCTGCGCGACCTCTGTCTTGGCGGCGGCGTCGCGCTCAACGGCGTCGCCAACGCGAGGATGCTCGCCGAGTCGGGCTTCGAGCGCGTGTTCGTGCCGCCGGCGCCCGGCGACGCGGGGTGCGCGCTTGGCGCGGCGCTCTACGCCGACCGCGTCTATTTCGGCAACCCGGATCGCGAGGTGCCCGATCATCCGTTCTGGGGTCCGCGCGTCGACGCGCGGGAACTGGCGCAGGCGGCGCGCGAAGACAACCAGACCGTCCAGGAGCTCGATGAAGCCGCGCTGCTCGAGCACGTCGCCGGCGAGCTCGCCGCCGGCCGCATCGTCGGCTGGATGGACGGCGCGTGCGAGTTCGGGCCGCGCGCGCTCGGCCACCGCAGCATCCTGGCCGCGCCGCACTCGAGCGAGCTGCGCGACCGGCTCAATCGCGACATCAAGTTCCGCGAGGAGTTCCGCCCGTTCGCGCCGGTCACGACCGTCGAGGCCGCCGGCCGCTACTTCGATCTGCCGCCCGGCGGCGTGCGGCTCGCGCGCTTCATGTCCGGCGTGTTCCCCGTTCGCCCGGAGTGGCGCTCGGCGCTGGCGGCGGTGACGCATGTCGACGGATCGGCGCGGCTGCAGGCGCTGGAGCGCGAGATGGCGCCGCGTCTCTACGCGCTGCTCGAGGCGTACGGACGCCGGACCGGCATTCCCGTGCTCCTCAACACCTCGTTCAACATCGCCGGCGAGCCGATTGTGAACCGCGCGCTCGAGGGGTACTCGACGTTCCGCCGCTGCGGGATCGACCTGCTCGTCGCCGGCCCCTTCGTCACGACCCGGCGCGCGTCCGCGCGCCCGGCCCCGCTCGAGGAGGAGATCGCATGCTCACAAAGCGCAGCGGTATCCGGCGCCGTCTGATCATGCTCGCCACGGCCGGCGGCTCCATCGCGGACCTCGCCCGCGGGTTGTGGAGGAGCGACTCCGGCAAGCGGTGGCTCTTTCCGCTGGCGGTGTTCCTGTCCGTCTTCGGCCTGATCCTGATCCTGGCGACGACGGTCGAGGCGCTGGCGCCGTTCATCTACGCCATCTTCTGATGGACCTGTCGCGCCGAAGCCGCAGCGCGGCGAAGGCGGACCTGCGCACGGAGGCGGTGCGCCGCTTCTACGAGCGCGCGCCGTTCCCTGGCTACCCGCCGCGCGACAGCCTGCACGCGCTGCGCGTGCGCGCCGAGCGCAGCGCGTTCGCGCGCCTGCTCGACCGCGCGATTCCCGGCGACGCGCGCATCGTGGAGATGGGCTGCGGCACCGGCCAGATGTCGCTCTATCTCGCGCGCGCCGATCGCCTCGTCGTCGGCGCGGACCTGACCCGTGCCTCGCTGAGCCTCGGGTCGGCGGCGGCGCGGCGGATGGGCGTCGCGCGCGTCCTCTTCGTCGAGACCGACCTCCGCTGCGCGGGGCTGAGGCCCGGCGCGTTCGACGTCGTCTACTGCTCCGGTGTCGTGCACCACACGCCGGATCCGCGCGCGGCGTTCGCGCGCCTGGCGACGCTGGCGCGTCCCGGCGGCATGATCGTCGTCGGCGTCTACAACGCGTTCGCGCGCGTGCCGTCGCGGTTGCGGCGCGTCGTGGCCCGGCTGTCGGGATTCCGCGTCATCCCCTTCGACCCGGTGCTGCGCGAACGCCGGACCGAGCCGGCGCGCAGGGACGCCTGGGTGCGCGACCAGTATCAGCATCCGGAAGAGCACCGGCACACACTCGCGGAAGTGCAGCGGTGGTTCGCGGAAAACGGCGTCGAGTACGTGCGGAGCTATCCGAGCGCCGTCCTCGGCGACGAGCCGGAGGATCTGTTCGCGCCTGCGGACGACAACTGGCGGTTCGAGGGATGGCTGGCGCAGCTCGGGTGGATGCGGACGCTCGGCCGCGAGGGCGGGTTGTTTCTCACGATCGGCCGCCGCGCGTAGGCGGACCTGAAGGTCCGCCTCTACGTTCGAAGGTAGCTACGTTCGAGGGTTATCGTGATTCTTCCTACGTTCGAGTGCTGCCGCGATTCTTCAGTAGAGCCGGACCTTCAGGTCCGCCTTCAGATCAACCGCTGCGCGCCGCGCTCGTGGGCGAGCAGGCGTTCCTTGATCGCCAGTCCGCCGCCGTAGCCGGTCAGCTTCCCGTTCGAGCCGATGACGCGGTGGCAGGGGATCACGATCGGCAGCGGATTGCTGCCGTTGGCGAGGCCGACGGCGCGCGAGGCGGCCTTCTGCCCGATGCGTGACGCCAGTTGCCCGTACGAGATGGTTTCGCCGTACGGAATGTCGAGCAGCGCGGACCACACGCGCTGCTGGAACGGGGTACCGGCCGGCGCGAGCGGCAGGTCGAACTGCCGCCGCCTTCCTTCGAAGTACTGCGTGAGCTGCGAGACGACGTCCTCGAACGCCGATTCTTCCTGCCGCCAGTCTGGCCCCGGTCCCTCTGACGGCCCGGCGTTGCGTACGTGGGGGCCGGCTTCAGCCGGCCCTCCACCATTGAAATGAATCCGCCGCAGGCCCGCCTCGTCACGCGCCAGCAGCAGCCGCCCGATCGGCGTGTCGAGGTGCCGGAAGGTCACGCGTTGGCGGCGTTGAGCGCCGCGAGCACCCGCTCCTTCCTGAACGGCACGCGCCGCATCCGGACGCCGGTGGCGTCGAAGATCGCGTTGGCGACCGCGGCGATCGTCGGCTTCATCGCCGCCTCACCGGCGCCGTAGTGCGGCAGGTCCGGGCGATTCGGGTTCGGGTCGCCGTTGACGAGCACGACGTCGATCTGCTGCGGCGCGTCGAGGTGCGTGAGCGTCGGGTGCGTCATCCAGTCGCGGCTCAGCACCTTCTCCGTATCGAAGGCCACCTCCTCGTAGAGCGCGCGGCTGATGCCGTGCTGCGTGGCGCCGTCAATCGTGCGGTGCAGTGCCTCCGGGTTGACGACCAGGCCGCAGTCGTGGCCGACGACCACGCGCTTGACCCAGACGCGTCCGGTCCTGCGATTGACCTCCACCTCGGCGATCTGCGCGATGACCGTCTGGTTGCGATAGGTGTAGGCGACGCCGCGTCCCGTCAGCACGTCGCCGCGCCCGCGATTCGGGTTCGGTCCCGGCCGCGGCTGCCAGCCGTATTTCTCCGCGGTCGCCTTGAGCACCGCGATCGACCGCGCCCGCTTGAACCCGTTGTCGTCGGCGGTGCTGGCCGTCAGCATGCGCATGCGGAACTCGACGGGGTCGGCCTTGGCGGCGAACGCCATCTCGTCGATGAACGACTCGGCGGCGAAGGTCGATTGCGGCCCGTTCGGGTCTCGCAGGTTGCCGGTGCGCAGCGGCGTTTCCCAGAGCAGCGGCAGCCCGACGACCTCGAGGAGCGTCCGCCGGTTCGGGATGGCGTACATGTCGTTCGGGAACGCGGAGCTCCCCGCGGCCGGGCGGTCGCGCCGCTGCCCGAACAGCTGCGCGATGAGTACCGTGTCCGGTTCGTTGTAGCCCAGATGGTTGTAGTCAGCGGACCGCGCCGCGTAGTCGAGGGCGGTCATGCGGCCTTCCGCGTCGAGTGCGCCTCGGATCTTGACGGTGAACGCCGGGCCCTTGGTGTCCCATGCCTGCTCTTCGTCGCGCATCCACTGCATGCGCACCGGCCGGCCGAGCTCCTTGGCGAGGTAGGCCGCCTCGAAGCCCGCGTCGTCCGCGGCGGTACGGCCGTAGCCCTGCGGCCCGTCCATCCAGATGACACGCACCTGCTCGCGCGGCATGCCGAGGAACTGCGCGACGCCGTTGCGCATCCCGTACGACTTCATGTCGTTCGAATAGATCGTCATCTGCCCGTTGGACGGGTCCGCCAGCGCGTGCGCCGGGCCGATCGAGTTGTGCCCCTGATAGGGAATCTCGTACTCGGCCTCGACGACCTTTGCCGCGCCGCTGAAGGCGGAATCGACGGTGCCGATGTTGATCGGCGTCTGGCTCGACGTCGGCGTCGCCCCGCGCATGTACTTGAAGAGGCCGTCGGAGCCGTCCGGCAGCTGCGGCGTCGCCGGCTTCTGCCAGTTCGCCTTGAGCTGCCGGGCGCCGGCGATCGCCTGTTCTTCGCGCTCGAAGACGACCGCGACGTAATTGCCCTTGCTCACGACCTTCACGAAGCCGGGCAGGTTGCGCACGGACGACTCGTCGATGCCGACAAGCTTCGCGCCCGCGACCGGCGGCTTCACGTTGCGCGCGTGCACCATGCCGGGCAGCTTCACGTCGACCGCCCACTTGTTCGATCCATCGACCTTGGCCGGGATGTCGTAGCGCTGCGGCGACTGACCGACCATCTTGAGTTCCTGGACCGGCTTCACCTTCGCGACGCCCGTCGTGGCGTCGATGTTGGCGCCCGTCAGCGCGACGTTGAACTTCTTCCCGCCAATCAGCTCGCCGTAGGTGACCTTCTTCGCCGGATCCGCCTTGACGCTGATCACGGCGTTGCTGACCGCCAGACCCGCGACCGGGACGCCCATGCGCTGCGACGCCATCTCGAGCAGCACGCGCCGCGCCTCGGCGGCGACGCGCCGCATCGGCCAGCCGTCGGTTTGAATCGCGTCCGAACCGCCCGAGCCGCCCTGGTCGACCGTAATGTCGGTCGTGCCCATGATGCACGTCGTCTTGTCGTACGCGATGTCCAGCTCGTCGGACATCAGCTGGCGGAAGGCCGTTCCCGTGCCCTGGCCGCAGTCGGTCTTGCCGACGTAGAACGTCGCCGTGTTGTCCTCGTGAATGACAATCCACGAGTCGAGCTGGTGGTAGTCCGGATCGGGATACAGGCCGCGCGCGGCGTCCTGCGCTCCGGCGCCAGCCACGAACGGTCCGACGACGGTGGCGGCGCTCACGCCGACGACGAGCCTCCCGGAGGTGCGGAGAAACTCGCGGCGGCTCGGCGTCGCGCTGTGCTCGAGGAGGATCTTCTCGATGTTCATGCGTTCCTCCCTGCGGCACGCTTGATGGCGGCCTGGATGCGGTAATACGTCATGCACCGGCACAGGATGCCCGCCATCCCCTGGCGGATCTGGTCGTCGGTCGGACGCGGGTTCTTGTCGAGCAGCGCCTTGGCGGTCATGATCTGCCCGTTCTGGCAGAAGCCGCACTGCGGCACCTGTTCGTCGATCCACGCCTGCTGCAGCGGATGCAGCCTGCCGTTCTGCGCCAGCCCTTCGAGCGTCGTGACCTCGCCCTTCACGCTCGACGTCGGCGTGATGCAGGAGCGCACGGCGGTCCCGTTGACGATCACGGTGCACGCCCCGCACTGGCCGAGCCCGCAGCCGAACCGGGGGCCCTGCAAGCCGAGGTCGTTGCGCAGGATGTAGAGCAACGGTGTCGCCGGCTCGACGTCCACCGTGTGCGCGCGTCCGTTCACCCGCAGGGTGATGTTCATCACGACTCCTTCGGGCCGACCCGCCCGCTGAGGGAACCTTCCGAAATATCCGCGTGCATACGTATAATCCCGCCCACTTGTCACGTCAATTCGGGCCTGCTGCGTGCCTGGGCCTGGCAGGGGAGCGATGATGACACGGTTTTCGATCCGTCGTGGCCCAGGACGATGAGCGGACTCTGACGGAGACGAGCGCCTCAACGGTTGCCCTGTCGTTGTTCTTTCCGATGTACAACGAGCAGGGGAACATCGAACATGCCGTCGCGTCCGCGCTCGCGGTGCTCGCGGGCGTGACGGATCGATACGAAGTCATCGTCGTCGACGACGGCAGCCGCGATTCGACGGGCGCGCTGGCCGACCGCCTCGCCGCGGCCAATCCACACGTGCGTGCCGTGCATCATCCCGAGAACCGCGGCTACGGCAGCGCGGTGCGCAGCGGGCTCGCCGCCGCGCGCTATCCGCTCGTCGTCCTGGCCGACGGCGACAACCAGTTCGACCTTGGCGAGTTGTCGGTCCTGCTGCGCGGCCTCGGCACCTCCGACATCGTCAGCGGCTACCGCATCACGCCGCGCGACCCCGCGCTGCGGCGGCTGTATGCCTTCGTGTACAACCGCGTGGCGCGCCTGCTCTTCCGCATCCGCGTGCGCGACGTGAACTGCGGTTTCAAGGTCTACCGGCGCGCGCTCGTCGAGCAGTTGCTGCCGGAGCTGCGCAGCACCGGCGCGCTGATCAATATCGAGATACTCGCCCGCGCGCGCCAGCGCGGCGCAAAGGTAACCGAGGTGGGTGTGCATCACTACGCGCGCGAGACGGGGCAGCCGACCGGCGGCAACCCCGCGGTGATCGTCCGCGCGGCGCGGGAAATGATGGAGCTGTGGCGTGAGCTTCGGTAGGCCGGGTGCCGCGGTGCGGCTGAAGGCCATCGCGCCGCGGCCCCGGCATCGATCCGTGCAACGCCCCACGAATCTATTTGGTCCGACCGGAGCGCCCGTGCTTGAATGGCGGGGCTCCCCGCCTCCAGGACACCACTCTCGATGATTCGGCGCGCGCTCACGCTCCTTGGCCTCGCCGTCGTACTGCTGGGCGTGCTCGCCGGCATCTGGGCCTTCGTCGCGATCACGACCGATCGCCCGGTGACCTACGAGTCGATCGAGGAACATTTCAAGTACGGGTCGATCGGCAGCGAGCCTGGCGGAAGCCTGCTCGCGCCGGTGGGCGGCGCGCTGCCGCCCTACTGGGTGTTCAAGTCGTTGCCGTCGATCTGCAGCGACAAGCTGCCGAACGGGTACGCGACCTTCGGCTTCATCAGCGAGCCGGGCAGGGACCTGCCGATCGGCGTCTCACGGCGCCGCCGCCTCGGCATCGAGCAGGTCGGGCTGAACTGTGCGGTGTGTCATACCGGCACGGTGCGCGAGACGCCGGCAGCGGAGCCGCGGATCGTCCTCGGCATGCCCGCCAACCGCCTCGACCTCCAGGGATTCGTCCAGTTCGTCCTCGAGTGCTCGCTCGACAATCGCCTGACGGCCGAGGCGATCAAGGGCCGATTGCCGAAGAAAGGCGGGCCGTCGCTCTTCGAGCGCGCGCTCCTGAACTTCGGGCTCGTCGAGCGGCTGAAGGACACCACGCTCAACCTGCGGAATCGCATCGCGCCCGTGCTGGCCGACACCGTGCCGAGGTGGGGCCGCGGACGGGTGGACACGTTCAATCCGTACAAGTCGGTGCAGTTCAACTGGGATCTGGGCAAGCTGCCACCGGGCGAGCTGATCGGCGCGTCGGACTTTCCGTCGATCTGGAACCAGAAGCCGCGCGAGGGGATGCACCTGCACTGGGACGGCGACAACGACTCGGTGGACGAACGCAACCTGAGCGCGTCGCTCGGCGCCGGCGTGACGCCGGTGACCGTCGATCACGACAACCTGAAACGCGTGCGCGACTGGATCTGGACGCTGCCTCCGCCGACGTACCCGTTCCCGGTGGACCAGGCGCTGGCCTCGCGCGGGGCGCCGATCTATCAGCAACTGTGCGCGGCGTGCCACGCCGACAACCGGTTCCGCGACGGCGTGATCGCCGGATCGCGCGTCGGCCAGGTCGAACGGCTCGCGCTCATCGGCACCGATCCGTATCGCTTCAACTCGTATACGCCGGCGTTTGCCTCCAACCAGTACAGCCTCTATCCCGACTCGCCGTACCGGTTCACGCACTTTCGCAAGACGAACGGCTACGCCAACCATCCGCTCGACGGCATCTGGCTTCGCGCGCCGTACCTCCACAACGGCTCGGTGCCGACGCTGCGCGACCTGCTGGATGCGCCGGAGGCGCGTCCGAAAGCCTTTTACCGCGGCTACGACGTCTACGACCAGGCGAAACTCGGGTTTGTTTCCGACGTCGCCCAGGCCGACGGGCAGGTCTTCACCCGCTACGACACCAGCGTGCCGGGCAACGCCAATACCGGCCACGTCTACGGCACGACGCTCTCCGATGACGACAAGCGCGCCATCGTCGAGTATCTCAAGACTTTCTGATGGAGCGTATGAACTGAAGCCGTGGTGCCCACGACAGCCTTTCGACGACGATCTTGCGGGCAACCAACGGGCGGCCCGCTCTAGAAGTCACCAGTATGTGCCAGTCATGATCGCCTGATGTCGCGCCTCGGATGGATCCTGATTGTGCTCGTGCTGCTGGTCGGTGCGGTCGGCCTGTACCTCTACTACCACCTCGATCGCGTGGCGCCGGTGCCGCAGTTCGCATCGGCGGAAGAGCACTTTCTCTACGGATCGGTCGGCACCGAGGAGGCCGGCGTGCCCTACTGGATCTGGCTGGTGCTGCCGCGGATCTTCCCGGAGTACCTGCCCGGGCCCGGAGGCTATGCGTCGATCGGCATCATGGCGCACGACGGGCACGAGATGCCGATCGGCTTCTCGAAAGTCGACATCGGCGTGCCGCGAGTCGGCGTCAACTGTGCCCTCTGCCACACCGCGACGGTCCGGGCCACGTCGACCGACGCGCCAATGGTCTATCCGGGCGCACCGGCGCACCAGACCGGCGCACAGGAGTACATCCGCTTCCTCGTTGCCGCGGCATCAGACCCCCGCTTCACCCCCGATACCATCCTCAACGAGATTGCGCGCAACGTGCAGTTGTCGCTGCCCGACCAGTTGCTCTATCGCTTCGTGCTGATCCCGCGGACGCGCCAGGCGTTGTTGCGGCTCGGGGATGACCAGCCGGCGACGAAGCGGGAGTGGGGCCGCGGGCGAACCGACCTGGTAGGCCTGACGAAGGTCGCCGTCCTCCGGCAGCCGGCCGGCGCGACCATCGGCACCGCGGATGCGATGCCGCTGTGGCACCTGCAAAGCCGCGAACAGAACGGTTACGGGTGGGACCGATCCACGGGCTCGCTGCGCGACGCCGTACGCGCGCAAGCGTTCACCGAGGGCGCATCGACGCGATGGATGGACATCGACACGGAGATGTGGGGGCGCACCGGCGCGCGGCAGCCGTCGAGCCTGCGCCGGGTACTGGAGTACCTGAGCGATCTGAACCCGCCGAAGTATCCGTTTGCGATCGATCAGGCACTGGCCGCCGCCGGCGCGACGACCTACGCCGCCACGTGCGCGCAGTGCCACGACGCGAATGGCCTGCGGGCCAATGCACCGATTCCGGTCGACGAGATCGGCACCGATCGCAGCCGCCTCGATGCCTGGACCGCGGGATCGGCCGAAGCCTTGAATGCATTCGGCCAGGGACACGCCTGGAAGTTCTCGACCTCCAGGAAACCCTCGTCTGGCTACGTCGCTCCGCCGCTCGATGGCGTGTGGCTGAACGCGCCGTACCTCCACAACGGGTCGGTCCCGACGCTGA
>Ga0134127_10000521_pt1 | contig 35349 bp, 34 predicted proteins | sample KB31753_FD_96459 | JGI IMG/M metagenome (GOLD analysis project Ga0134127, IMG submission 96459) | Terrestrial soil microbial communities with excess Nitrogen fertilizer from Kellogg Biological Station, Michigan, USA - KB3-175-3 | ecosystem: Environmental > Terrestrial > Soil > Unclassified ...
GCTGCGCAGGATGTTCTGGCTGCGCTCGTCGAGCGTCTCCAGCGCCTGCGAAAGTCGCTCGGCCGTGTCTTCGTCCCACTGCTCGCGCTCGACCGCGACCGACGGATCGGCCTCGGGGTGCTGCAGATAGGCCGACGGCGAATACGCGCCGTCTTCGTCGTCCGCGTCCGGCGCCGGATCGAACGACAGGTCGCGCGAGCTCAGCCGCTGCTCCATGTCGGTGACTTCCGCGGCCGTCACGCCGAGGTCTGCGGCGATCGCACGCGTCTCGGCATCATTCAGCCAGCCGAGATTCTTCTTGAAGCGGCGCAGGTTGAAGAACAGCTTGCGCTGCGCCTTGGTGGTGGCGATCTTCACCAGCCGCCAGTTGCGCAGCACGTACTCGTGGATCTCGGCGCGGATCCAATGCACGGCGAACGAGACCAGGCGCACGCCGACGCCCGGGTCGAAGCGCTTCACCGCCTTCATCAGGCCGATGTTGCCTTCCTGGATCAGGTCACCCATCGGCAGGCCATAACCGCCGTAGCCGCGGGCGATGTGTACGACGAAACGCAGGTGCGACAGCACCAGCTGACGTGCGGCATCGAGGTCGCCGCCTTCCTGGAGGTGGCGCGCGAGCGCGAGCTCCTCTTCACGCGTCAACACGGGGATGCGCGACACGCGTTCAACGTAGGCTTCGAGACTCCCGACCGGACCGGCCAGGACGAGGTCGGTGGTCGGACGGACTAGAGCAGTGCTCATTTCGAAGATATCTCTCCTTGGAGTGGGTCTGGAGTTTAGCAATCGAGCCATTGGAGTGCTAACGGGGGCGAAAAGTTCCTCGCCGGCGGGCCCTTTGAGGCACGCCTGATGCTTGTCCAAGTGCTTGATTGGAGAGGCTGAAAGGACCGATAGTTCCCGGCCGGAAGGTTACGTTGGCTCAATCTTCCGCAGGTGCCTCGTCGCCGCGATATAGGACCCCAGCCAGCCGAGTGCGATGCCGCTACCGAGCAGGATGGCGGTGGCCTCCGGACCGAGGGCGCCGAGCTCGAAACTGCTCCCGTAGAGGCCCGCTAGCCTGCTGATGGGCTCGCGCAGCACGGCCAGGGCCACGAGGGTGATCACCCAGGCGGTCGCGGCGCCCCCCAGGCCGTACCAGAAGCCGTTGTACAGAAATGGCCGACGCACGAACGCGTCGCTCCCGCCGACCAACTTGGTGACTTCGATTTCGTCGCGGCGGTTCTGGATGTCGAGCCGGATGGTGTTGCCGACGATCACCATCACGCCGAGACCTAGCACCGCGGCCGCGAGAATCAGCCCGCGCTGAAACGCCTCGAGGATCGCGTTGAGCCGATTGACCCAGGCCGTGTCGAGCTGCACGACCTCGACCGAGGGCAGCGCGCGGACATCGGCTGCGAGGCTCTGCAGATTCGCGGTGTTCGTGTATGCGGCGGCAGGCCGAACGACGATCGTGTGCGGCAGCGGATTTTCGTTCAGTGCATCGATCGCGTCGCCGAAGCCGGAGCCGCGGCGGAATTCCTTCAGCGCTTCATCCGCCAGGATCAGCTGCACTTCAGCCACGTCGCGTCGCTGACGGATGCGCTCGGCCGTGCGCCGTGCTTCCTCCGCCGACGTCGGTCGCTTGAGGAACACGGTGAGATCGACCGCGCGATTCCAGTTGCCGGTTGCAATCTGTGCGTTCGCGACCAGCAGGTGCAAGCAGGCCGGCAACGCCAGCGCGATGCCGATCACCAGAATCGTCAGCGTCGTCGCGAGCTTGTGCTGCGCCAGCCGGCCGAGCGAGCCGATCCCTGTCTGCAAATGCCGCATGAACCAGGCGGTCACGGCTTCGCTCCCTGATCGGCACCGAGGAGCTTGCGCGGGTCGAGCAGCTTCTCGCCGGTTGTGGGCGCAGCTGCCTCGACGACCCGGCCGGCCTCGAGCCGCACGCGGCGCACCGGAAAATGCTCCAGCAGATAGATGTCGTGGCTCGCGACCAGCACCGTTACGCCGACTTCGTTGAAGCGGCGGAAGATCTTCATCACTTCGAGCGACAAGTCGGGATCCAGGTTGCCGGTCGGCTCGTCGGCGATGAGGATCGGCGGCTTCGTCACGACCGCGCGCGCGATGCCGACGCGTTGCTGCTCGCCCGTCGAGAGCTCGAGCGGCGCGCTCTGCTCGCGCCCGAGCAGGCCGACCTGGTCGAGCGCCGCGCGCACGCGCTTGCCGATTTCCTTGGTGCCGACGCCGGCGATGATCAGCGGCAGCGCGACGTTGTCGAAGATCGTGCGGTCGTGCAACAGCTTGTGATCCTGGAACACCATGCCGATCTGGCGGCGGTAGGCGGGCACCTTGCCGCGGCCGATACCGGCGACGTTCTGGCCATTGACGATCAGTTGGCCGCGACTCGGCCGCTCGATCAGCGCGATCAGCTTCAGCAGGCTCGACTTGCCCGCGCCGGAGTGGCCGGTGACGAACACGATCTCGCCCGCAGCGATCTCCAGCGACAGGTCGCTGAGCGCCTCGCGGCCGTTCGGATAGCGTTTGAAGACGTGGTCGAAGCGAATCATTCTTCGCGTTTTAGCAGCGCATCGACGAAGGCAGCAGGTTCGAACTCGGCGAAATCCTCGGCGCTCTCCCCGATGCCGATGTAGCGGATCGGCAACTGCAACTGGCTCGCGATTGCGAAGACGATGCCGCCCTTCGCGGTGCCGTCGAGCTTGGTCAGCACGATCCCGGTGACACCGAGCGCCTCGTTGAACAGACGCGCCTGCTGGAGCGCATTCTGTCCCTGGCTCGCATCGAGCACCAACAATACTTCGTGCGGCGCGCGCTCGTCGACGCGAGCCATCACGCGCTTCACCTTCTTCAACTCATCCATCAGATTCGACTGCGTGTGCAGACGGCCTGCGGTGTCGGCGAGCAGCACATCGATGCGCCGAGCCTTTGCCGCCTGAAGTGCATCGAACACCACAGCGGCCGGATCCGCCCCAGCGGCCTGCGCGATCACAGTCACGTCGTTGCGCTCGCCCCAGATTTGCAGCTGCTCGACAGCGGCAGCGCGAAAGGTGTCGCCGGCGGCGAGCATGACCTTGAGTCCATGCTGCTTCAGCAGTCGCGCGAGCTTGCCGATCGTCGTGGTCTTGCCTGCGCCATTGACACCGACCACGAGGATGGCGAACGGCGCGGCACTGCGCTCGATCGCGAGCGGCCGTTGCGTCGGCCGCAGGATGTCGAGCAGCGAGCTGCGCAGCGCATCGAGCAACGCGTTGAGATCGGCGAGCTCTTTGCGTGCGACCTTGCGGCGCAGCTCGTCGAGAATGCGATTCGTGGTTTCGACGCCGACGTCAGCGGTGATCAGCCGCGTCTCCAGCTCGTCGAGCACCGTGTCGTCGATGCGGCCTGCGGGCAACAGGTTCGCGAGGTCGTAGGTCAACCACGAATCGCCGCGGTTGAGCTTCTCGCGCAGCCGCTTGAAGAAGCCGGACTGCGCGGCGTTGCCACGCTCGTCGGGCTTGTCTTCTGTCTTGGATTTGAACCCGAACATCGCTAGGCGGGATCACACTGGCTCGCAAAAGGAGCGCCAGATTCTATCAGCTATGATCCGCGCACGATGCCGCCCCCAGCGAACCGACTACGCATCATCGGCGGCCGCTGGCGCGGCTCGCGCATCGTCTTTCCGGCGCTCGCGGCTATCCGGCCTTCGCCCGACCGCGTGCGCGAGACGCTCTTCAACTGGCTGCAACAACAGATCGTGGGCGCGCGTTGCCTGGATCTGTTCGCGGGCAGCGGAGCGCTGGGTCTCGAGGCGCTGTCGCGCGGTGCCGCGCACGTGACTTTCGTCGATCGCGAGCCGCAGGTCGGCCGTCATCTCGCGCAAACGCTGGAACGGCTCGGCAGCCGCGATGCGACCGTCGTCGTCGAGGACGCGCCGCGCTTCCTGCTGCGTCCTGCGCAGCCGTTCGACATCGTCTTCCTCGACCCGCCATTCGACTCGACGGTGCTGGAGCAGGTCGCGAGCCGGCTGCAGCAGGGTTGGCTGGCGCCGGGTGCTCATATCTACGTGGAATGTCCAGCCGATCGTTCGCTCTCGACCCTGCCGGCGCAGTGGGTCGTACACCGTACCAAGCGCGCCGGTCAGGTCGGCTATCATCTGCTGCGAGCCAGCGACTCAGCCAAAGAGGTTCCGCCATGACCGGCGCTCTGTACCCAGGCACGTTCGACCCGATCACCAATGGCCATCACGACCTGGTGCGCCGCGCAGTCGACATCTTCGGGCGCGTGCTGGTCGCCATCGCCGCGAATCCCGGCAAGGCGCCGCTGTTCACAGTCGACGAGCGTGTCGAGTTGGCGCGTGAAGTTCTGCGCGACATTCCGAACGTCGAGGTCACCGGCTACACGGGTTTGACCGTCGACTTCGCGCGCCAGCACGGTTTGCGTGTCGTCGTGCGCGGCCTGCGCGCCGTATCCGATTTCGAGTTCGAGTTCCAGCTCGCGACGATGAGCCGGCATCTTTCGAATCAGGTCGACTACGTGTTCCTCACGCCGGCCGAGCGCTTCAACTTCATCTCCTCGTCCCTGGTGCGCGAGATCGCCAGCTTCGGCGGCAACGTCAGCCAGTTCGTGCATCCCGCCGTCGAGACCGCCCTGCAACGTGCCTGGGCCCGACGCAAAGCCTGAATCCTTCCGAAAGTCCCACGTCCATAAAGTTGGCGTCCATGAAGATCGCACTGCTCCGTTCGCGTGTCGCTTTCCTGTTCATCGTCGCGCTGTTCGCGCCGCTGCTCGCCGCAGCCGACGCGCCGGCGAAACCGCCGAAAGCGGCGATCGCGAGTCAGCACGAGTTGGCGACGCAGGCTGGAATGGAGATCCTGAAGCAGGGCGGTAATGCCTTCGATGCGGCGGTTGCCGTGAGCTCGACACTCGCAGTCGTCGAGCCGAGCAGCTCGGGACTCGGCGGCGGTGGGTTCTGGCTGCTGCATCGTGCGTCCGATGGATTCGAGACGATGGTCGACGCGCGCGAAGTCGCGCCGAAGGCGGCAACGCGCGACATGTTTCTCGACGACCAAGGCAATGTTGTCCCCGGCCGCTCGACCTCGACAGCGCTTGCCGCTGCCATTCCAGGAGAGGCTGCGGGTTGGGCGTATCTCGCGACGAAGTACGGCAAGCTGCCGTTGAAGACGAGCATGCAGCCCGCGATTCGCATCGCGCACGAGGGTTTTGCGCTCAACACGCGTCTGCGCGGCGGCATCGAAGCCAAGAAGAATCTGTTTCAGGCTGGCGCTGCCGCGAAGATCTTTCTGGTGAAAGGCGAGGTGCCGGCGGTCGGCACGATCATCAAACAGCCGGAGCTGGCGCAGATTCTGACGGCGGTTGCCGAGCAGGGACCCGATGGCTTCTACAAAGGCGCGGTGGCCAAGCGCATGGTCGAAGGCGTGCGCAAGCTCGGCGGCATCTGGTCGCTGGAGGATTTCGCGAGCTATCGGGTCGCCGAGCGCAAGCCGTTATACGGCGAGTATCGCGGCGCGCGCATCGTCGCCGCGCCGCCGCCGTCTTCGGGCGGCACCACGATCATCGACGCGCTCAACATTCTCTCGGCCTTCGATCTGCATGCAGTCGACAGCGGTACGCGCAAGCACCTCATCGTCGAAGCGATGCGACGTGCGCATCGCGATCGCGCCGAGTATCTGGGCGATCCGGATTTCGTGCAGGTCCCCACCGACCGGCTGATCCATCCGTTCTACGCAGCCGGCCAGCGCACCACGATCCGCATGGATCGCGCGACGCCGAGCGAGATGCTGCCGAGCAGTGCCGCGCCGAATGCCGGCACGGACACTTCGCACTTTTCGGTCATCGATGCCGAAGGCAATCGCGTAGCCGGCACGCAGTCGATCAACTTGTTCTTCGGCTCGGGGCTCATGGTGCCGGGTACCGGCGTGATGCTGAACAACGAGATGGACGACTTTGCCGCGAAGGCCGGCGCGCCGAACGGCTTCCGCCTGGTCGGCGCGGATGCGAACGCGATCGCGCCCGGCAAGCGGCCGCTGTCGAGCATGACGCCTACGTTCATCGAGAAACCGGATGGGCTGATGATCGTGGGCTCGCCCGGCGGGAGTGTGATCATGACCGTGGTGCTGCTCTCGACGCTCGATTGGATGGACGGCGTGGCGCCCGAGGAATTCATCAAGAAAGCCCGCTTTCACCACCAGTACATGCCCGACGCCATCACGTTCGAGCCGGGCGCGCTGACGGATGAGGAGAAGCAGACGCTGCAGAAGTACGGTCACACGCTGCGCGAGTCGCGGATGCCGGGCAACGCACAGATCGTGACGTGGGATTACAAGAGCGGCGAAGTGAAGGCCGTGTCGGATCCGCGCGGCGTCGGCGTTGGCGTCGTCTACTGACGCTGACATTTCGGACAGAAGTACGTCGAGCGCTGCCCCTGCACGAAATGCTTGATCGGTGTGCGGCACACGCGGCACGGCTCGCGCGTGCGCTCGTAGACGAACAGCTTCTGCCGAAAATACCCGGGCGATCCTTCCGGATTCACGTAGTCGCGCAGCGTCGTACCGCCCGCGCGAATCGCCGAGCGCAACACAGCCTTGATCGATTTCACCAGCGCATCGAACTCAGCTCGCTGGATGCGCTTCGCCGAGCGCCGCGGATTGATCCGGGCGCGGAACAGCGCTTCGCTCGCGTAGATATTGCCGACACCTACGACGACCTGACCGTTCATGATGAGCTGTTTGATCGCAACGCTGCGGCCGGCGGCCGCGCGCGCCAGGTACGCACCGTTGAACTCCCGCGAGAGCGGCTCAGGCGCGAGCGATCTGAGCAGCGGATGCTGCAAAGGATCTTCGCGAGTCCACAGCAGACTGCCGAACCGACGCGGATCGTTGAAGCGCACGCACAGGCCGGAGTCGAGCACGATGTCGACGTGATCGTGCAGCGCTGGTGCGACCGAGCTCGGCATCAGCCGCAGGCTTCCCGACATTCCCAAGTGCAGGATCATCGTGCCGCGCTCGAGATCGAACAGCAGGTATTTCGCGCGCCTGCGCAGCTCACGCAGCCGCTGACCGGCCGCCTCTTCGGGCAACTCGCGGGGCACGCGCCAGCGCAGCCGCGGCTCGCGAACCAGGACCGACTGGATGACCCGGCCGCGCACGGCTGGCTCGATGCCGCGGCGCGTCGTTTCGACTTCAGGAAGCTCGGGCATTCGGACCTTTGGCGAGCGCCGCGGGTTGAAGACTGTGAGATCACCATCACAGTATCCACCACGGCTCCGCACCGCAGGTCACATCCCTTGAACGGAGCAGGGAATTGCTCATTTGAGGTCACGGGGGGGCTCCGCTATAGTCCCGCGACCTCGATTTTCCTTAATACGAAAACGTGCGCGCCGGGCGCCGTAGGTACCCACAGTGAACCTCGAATTTCTCTATGGAATTCTGAACCTTAGTTTCTGGTCGTACGTCGTCGTGACGTTCCTGATGGTGCAGTTCACCTTCATGGGCGTCACCCTCTACCTGCATCGCGACGCGACCCATCGCAGCCTCGACCTGCACCCCGCGCTGCGCCATGTCTTCCGTTTCTGGCTGTGGCTGACCTCGGGCATCGTCACCAAGGAGTGGGTGGCGGTTCACCGCAAGCATCACGCCCGCTGCGAGACGGCTGACGATCCGCACAGCCCGGTCATCTTCGGTCTGAAGAAGGTGTTGCTCGAAGGCGCGGAGCTCTACCAGCTGCAGGCGCGCAATGCCGAGACGCAGGAGAAGTTCGGCCGCGGCACGCCCGACGACTGGATGGAACGCAACGTCTACGCGCGCTATCGCAACTACGGCATCGCCGGGCTGTTCTTCATCGACCTGCTGCTGTTCGGCGTGCCCGGCATCATTGTTTATGCCGTGCAGATGATGGCGAACCCCGTCATGGCCGCCGGTGTGATCAACGGCATTGGCCACTACTACGGCTATCGCAACTTCGAGTGCCCGGACGCTGCGCGCAACATCGTGCCGTGGGGCTTGCTGGTCGCGGGCGAAGAGCTGCACAACAATCACCACGCATTCCCGAGCTCGGCGAAGTTTTCGATCTATCGCTGGGAGTTCGACATCGGCTGGATGTACATCCGCGTGTTCCAGGTGCTGCGGCTCGCGCGCGTCATTCGCGTCGCGCCGGAGCCGGCGCACGTCGAGCCGCGCAAGCACATCGATCTCGAGACCGTGCGCGCCGTGATCGTCAATCGCATGCACGTGCTGCGCGCTTACACGCGCCACGTGATGCTGCCTGTGTTCCGCGATGAGCTGCGTATCGCCGGCGGGAAACTGAGCCGTCGCGTCCGCAAATTGCTGGTGCGCGAGCCGGTGCTGCTCGACAACACCGCGCAATCGCGTCTGCGTGAAGTGCTGGCGTCGAACCAGGCGCTGCAGACCGTGCATGAGTTCCGCGAGCGTCTGCGCCAGATGTGGAGCGGCGCGAACATGAGCAACGAGAAGCTCGTGCAGCACCTCAAGGACTGGATCGCGCAGGCCGAGGAGAGCCGGATCAAAGTGCTGCAGGACTTCGCCGCGACGTTGCGTGGCTACGCGATGCAGCCGGCGTAAGCGAAAGAGCAGACACCAGAAAGAAAAAGCCCGCCGAAAGGCGGGCTTTTTTTATTTGATCTTGGTCTCTTTGTAGACCACGTGCTTGCGGACCTTCGGGTCGAATTTCTTGACCTCCATCTTGTCCGGATGGAGCCGCTTGTTCTTGGTCGTGGTGTAGAAGTGGCCGGTGTTGGCCGACGACAGCAGCTTGATCTTTTCACGCATCTCTATTCTCCTCGACCGGTCAGAGCTCGACGCCCTTGGCGCGCAGCTCGCGGACCACGACGTCGATGCCCTTCTTCTCGATGGTGCGCAGGCCGCGCGTCGAGACGCGCAGGCTCACGAAGCGGCGCTCGCTTTCCAGCCAGAAGCGCTGCACGTGCAGGTTCGGCAGGAAGCGCCGGCGACGCCGATTGTTGGCGTGGGACACCGTATTGCCGGTCATCGGCCGCTTGCCGGTGATCTGACAGACTCTGGACATGGCTGCGATCCCTAAAAAGAGTCGCGCTTTATACCAGCCAATGACTTGAGAGGGAAGGGGATTTACAGCAACCCGCGCTCGGCGAAGGACTCGCAGACCCCGTCCCCGACGACCAGGTGGTCGAGCAGGCGGACCTCGATCAGCGCCAGCGCCTCCTTGAGCCGCTGGGTGACCATCTGGTCGGCCACGCTCGGTTCGGCCACGCCGGACGGGTGGTTATGGGCCAGGATGACGGCGGCCGCATTGCGGGCCAGGGCCTGTTTGACCACTTCCCGCGCGTGGACGTTAGCCGTATCGAGGGTGCCGCGGAACAGCTCGTCGAAGGCGATGACCCGGCGCCGGTTGTCGAGCCACAGGCAGCAAAAGACCTCGTAGGAGAGGTCCCGCAGGCGCATCTGGAGAAATTCCCGGGTCGCGCGGTCGTCGTTGAGGTGCAGACCTGTCCGCAGCGGCTCTTGATAGTGCCGGCGCGCCAGCTCCAGTGACGCCTGCAGGACTACATACCGTGTCGGACCCAGCCCGCGCGCTGCGCACAGCCGCTGCGGCTCCGCTGTCAGCAACCCTCGCAGAGAGCCGAACTCGATCAGGAGTTGCCGAGCAACATCGAGCGCACTGTGCCCGCGCACGCCGGTTCGCAACAGAATCGCGAGCAACTCGGCCTCGGTCAGGACGCTCGGCCCGCGCTCGAGCAGCTTTTCCCGCGGCCGCTCGCGCTGCGGCCATTGGCGTATCGACATCCGCTGTCCTCGGGGTGGGCCTGGGCCGCAATTGTGCCGGCGCATCTCGCCATGCGGCTTCGGAATACCTCGATACTGCGCCTCGTTTGATGCGCCCGAGGGCCGCCCCCATAATCCGCCCATGAGTCCGCAGCCCCGCAAGATCCTGCTCGGCGTGACGGGTGGGATCGCCGCCTACAAGAGTCCGGACCTCGTGCGCCGCCTCATGGAGCACGGTGCCGAAGTTCAGGTCGTGATGTCGCGCGGCGCGCAGCAGTTCGTGACCGCGCTGACGTTCCAGGCAGTCTCCGGACGGCCGGTCCGTAACGATTTGTGGGACCACGCAGCGGAAGCTGCGATGGGACATATCGAGCTGGCGCGTTGGGCCGACGAGATCGTCGTTGCGCCGGCGACGGCCGAGTTCATCGCGCGCCTCACGCACGGCTTCGCGGACGATCTGCTCGCCACGATTTGTCTCGCCACGACGGCCCGCATCACGCTGGCACCCGCGATGAATCGCCAGATGTGGGCGAACGCTGCCACGCAAGCGAACGTGCAGATCCTGAAGGAACGGGGAGTGCGGTTGCTCGGGCCGGCGAGCGGCGAGCAGGCGTGCGGCGAAGTCGGCGTCGGCCGCATGCTCGAACCCACGCAGATCGCCGATGAGATCTTCACGACGCGCGGCGGCGCGGGACCGCTGCACGGCCTGAAGGTCGTCGTCACGGCCGGACCGACGCGCGAGGCGATCGATCCCGTGCGCTTCATCAGCAATCGCAGCTCGGGAAAAATGGGCTATGCGGTCGCGCAGGCCGCGCGCGAAGCCGGTGCGGAAGTAGTGCTGGTGAGCGGGCCTGTACAGATTCCGACGCCGCGCGGAGTTGAGCGCGTCGAGGTGGAGAGCGCGGAGCAGATGCTCGAAGCCGTGCGCGGCAATCTCGTCGGCGCGCACATCTTCATCTCCGCGGCCGCGGTTTCCGATTACCGCGCGCACCAGGTCGCCGACGAGAAGATCAAGAAGACGAGCGACACGATGAGTCTGTCGCTGGCACGCGCTCCGGACGTGCTCGCGACGATCTCACGCTCCGAGTCGCCGCCGTTCCTGGTCGGCTTCGCGGCCGAAACCCAGCACGTCGAGCGCAACGCGCTCGCCAAACTCACCGGCAAGAATCTCGACATGATCGCAGCCAACAAGGTCGGCGAGGGGCTGGCGTTCGACAAGGACGAGAACGCACTGACGGTGTACTGGCCGGGCGGCGGCAAGCGTGAGCTCGCATTCACCAGCAAGCTCGCCCTGGCGCGGCAGCTCGTCGAAGTCATCGCCGAGCGTTATCAGGCGAGCAACAAACCCCGCTCTTTCACGACGAAATCCAAGAGTCCCGCTCATGCCAGCTGATGGAGCGCACGCCACCGGCGCGCGCCGCCGGCTCGAGGTGCGCATCCTCGATCCGCGCATCGGCCGCGAATACCCGCTGCCGCAGTACGCCACGCAAGGCTCCGCAGGAGTCGATCTGCGTGCCTGCATCGACGCGCCGCTCGAGCTGAAACCCGGCGACACGCAGCTCATTCCATCGGGCATCGCAATTCACCTGGAGGACGCCGGCTACGCGGCGCTGGTTCTGCCGCGCTCGGGCCTCGGGCACAAGCACGGCATCGTGCTCGGCAATCTCGTCGGGCTGATCGACTCCGACTACCAGGGCCAGGTGTTCGTGTCGTGCTGGAACCGCGGTCAGACGACGTTCACGATTCAACCGGGCGAGCGCATCGCGCAGCTCGTGATCGTGCCGGTCGTGCAGGTGGAGTTCGAGGTGGTCGAGGAGTTCGCGCAATCCCAGCGCGGTGCGGGCGGCTTCGGCAGCTCCGGCCGCGGCTGACTCGGATCAGCCCAATTCTGATCAGCGAATCCCCTTCAGTTCCTTGAAGCGCTTGATGTCACTCGCGAAGGACTCCTGCAGCTGCGTCTGCTCCCTGCGGTTCGCGTCCAGCGATTGCTCGTAGACGCGCAAGCCGTTCACCAAATTGACCATCTCCGCCGCGAGATGTTCGGGCAGCGGCGGGGCATTCGGTTTGTCGCTGTACGGCTTGAAGCGTGCGATAGACGCTTGGATTCGTTGCTGGCGCTCCCGCAGACCGGTGATGTTCTGCTCGGTGAGGCGGTACTGCGCGGACAACATCTCGAGCCGCTGGTCGCGCAGTCGCTCGATGTCTTCGACGGTCAGATAAGTCTCGATGAGAGTGCGGTCGCGCAGGTCCCGCGTCTCCCTTTCCTTACGCACCTTCCCTTCGGCGGCTTCGCGCTCCAGCCGCTTGAGGCGCGTCGCCTCGCCCTCGATCAAGCGCACCTGCATGCCGTGATCGTTCAGCACTTCGGTATCCATGCCCGCGCATTCCGCCGGCATGCTGTCGCCGTAGTGGGTCTGGCCGTTGCGGTCCTTGCAGCGAAAGAAGGCCTCGCGCGACGAACGCTCTGCAGCCGTGGCGGCATAAGCCGTTCCCACCAGGACGATCGTTGTCGCGATGATGCGAATCCCGCGCATATTGGCTCGAGCCGCTGTAACCGCGGCTATTGTGCCGGAGCAACCCTGCCGGTCAAATTTTTACGACTTTTGTCCAGGTGGGCGCCGTCAAGCGACGCCATACTGGCCGCGGTAAGCCCGTGTTGCCGCCAGCTGGCTGGCGTTGCCGGAGCGCTCCAGATAGTCGACCAGGTCGGCGAGCTTGAGGATGCTCGTCACCGGCAGGCCCAACGTCTGCTCGACTTCCTGAACTGCCGAGAGCTGACCCGTGCCGCGTTCCTGCCGATCGAGCGCGAGCACTACGCCGACGGGCTGAGCACCCGCGGCAGTAATGATGTCGACGGCTTCGCGAATCGCCGTTCCCGCAGTGATCACGTCGTCGATGATGAGCACGCGCCCGCGCAACGGCGTGCCCACGATGTTGCCGCCTTCGCCGTGATCCTTCGCTTCCTTGCGGTTGAACGCCCACGGCACGTCGCGACCGTGGCGGTCCGCGAGTGCGATCGACGCGGCAGCCACCAGCGGAATGCCTTTGTAGGCGGGCCCGAACAACACGTCGAAAGACCACGCAGTCTTGTGGATCGCATCCGCGTAGTGGCGCCCGAGCTCGGCGAGGCCGCCGCCGGTGTTGAACGAGCCGGCATTGAAGAAATACGGACTGAGGCGGCCGGACTTCAGCTTGAACTCGCCGAACCGCAGCACGCCCAGGCGCAGACACAGGTCGATGAAGGACGCGGACATGAAGGGATTCTATACATCTCTCTATAATGGCGGCATGCGCATCATCACTCTCAACGCCAACGGCATTCGCTCTGCAGGCAGCAAGGGCGTGTTTCGCTGGATCGGGGCGCAGGAGCCGGACGTCGTGTGCGTCCAGGAGACCAAGGCGCAGGAAGATCAGCTCGGCGACGCGCTGTATCGCCCGAAGGGCTATCACTGCTACTACTTCGATGCGCTGAAGAAGGGCTACAGCGGCGTCGCGATCTACGCGAAGCGCAAGCCGGATAACGTCACGATCGGTTACGGCTCGAAAGAGTTCGATGGCGAAGGACGCTACCTCGAAGCGCAGTTCGGCAAGCTGTCGGTGGTCTCGGTCTACCTGCCGTCGGGTTCCTCCGGCGAGGACCGGCAGCGTGCGAAGTTTCGCTTTCTCGGCGAGTTCATGCCGCACCTGCGCGCGCTCAAGCGCAAGCGGCGCGACTTCATCCTGTGCGGCGACTGGAATATCGCGCACAAGGAGATCGACCTGCGCAACTGGCGCTCGAACCGGAAGAACTCCGGCTTCCTGCCGGAGGAGCGCGCGTGGCTCGACCAGCTGTTCGGCGACGTGGGCTATGTCGACGGCTTCCGCGAGATCAACACGCAGGAAGATCAGTACACGTGGTGGTCGAATCGCGGCCAGGCCTGGGCCAACAACGTCGGTTGGCGCATCGACTACCAGATTCTCAGCCCGGGCCTGCGCGGCAGCGTGCTGGGCGCGAGCATTTATAAGAAGCGGCGGTTCTCCGATCACGCACCGCTCGTGATGGATTACGACCTTTGAGCACTGCTGATCAACCCGCTGCGGCCGGCACCAAGGGGCGCGGCTGGCTGCAGGCCCTGCTCGTCTATCGGCAGCCGCGGATCCTGTCGATGTTGCTGCTCGGTTTCTCCGCCGGCCTGCCGTTCTTTCTCGTGTTTCAGACGCTGTCGGCGTGGTTGCGCCAGGACGGTATCCAGCGCGCGACGATCGGCATGCTCGCCTGGGTCGGTATCGTTTACTCGATCAAGTTCCTGTGGGCGCCGGTCGTCGATCGCACCAAGCTGCCGCTGCTGCATCGATTGTTCGGCAGGCGGCGCAGCTGGATGTTGCTCGCGCAGGCGGGCATCGCGATCGGCCTGCTCAATCTGTCTTTCAGCGATCCGTCTGCGGACGTGCTACGCGTCGCCATGTGGGCTTTGTTCGTCGCTTTCTGCGCGGCGACTCAGGACATTTCCATCGACGCTTGGCGCATCGAGTCCGCGCCGCCCGAAATGCAGGGCGCAATGGCCGCTGCCTATCAGCTGGGCTATCGAGCTGCGCTGATCGCTGGAAGCGCCGGCGCTCTCACCGTGGCCGCTGGATTCGGATGGCAGGCGAGCTACACGACGATGGCCGCGCTGGTTGCGGTGGGCGTGATAACGACGATAGCGAGTCGCGAACCGGAGGCGGGCGCGTCGCGCGATACGCTGCAGCGTGAAGAGCGCGTGGTTGCATGGTTGGAGCAGCGCACTCACTGGCCGCACTGGCTGCGCAACGCCGGCGCCTGGTTCATCGGTGCAGTGGTGTGCCCGCTGATCGATTTCTTCGGCCGCTTCGGTTGGCGCAACGCCGTGATCATCCTGCTGTTCATGAGCAGCTACCGGCTGACCGAATTCGCGATGGGCTCGATGGCGAATCCGTTCTACATCGACAAGGGTTATACGCTCACGCAGATCGCGACCGTGGTGAAGGTGTTCGGCCTGGCGACCTCGATGATCGGCGTCGTGCTCGCCGGCATCGTGATCGCGAAGCTGGGCATCCTGCGCGCGCTCGCGCTCGGCAGCTGCCTCATCATGGCGTCCAACCTGGGATTCGCGGGGCTCGCGACCACGGATTCGCCGTCGCTGGTCGGCCTCGCCGCAGTCAACAGCCTGGACAATCTCGCGCAGGCGCTGCACGGCACGTCGCTGATCGCGTTTCTTTCGAGCCTGACGAGCCCGAAGTACACGGCCACGCAATATGCGCTGTTCTCGTCGCTGTACGCGCTGCCGGGCAAGATCCTGGAAGGAACTTCGGGCTTCGTAGTCGACGCCGTCGGCTACGACACTTTCTTCGTCTACACGGCGAGCCTCAGCCTGATCGGGCTGACGCTGCTGTTCGTGCTCGCGCGGCGTGGTGTGTTCTACAAATCGAGCGGCGACGGCCACTCCGAGTAACCGGACGCCTCTGAGCGATCGAGGCTCGTGAGCGGATCGGTCCACGTCGTGCCCGTGGTGACTTCACCGCGCTCAGCTTCGGTATCTTCCGCATCGACGTCGACCGAGCCGGTCCAGTCCTCGGGTGCCTGCGCTTCTTCGAATTCCTGCTCTTCCCACGACTCCAGGTCGAACTCTTCGAGCGTGCCGTCGAAGTGTTGCACTTCGACCGTCGCATCGTCGCGATCGATTGCGACGACTTCGAACAACGCGCCACCCGGCCGGCGATACCAGTCACCCACAACAGGACTCGGCGAGGTCATACGGCGTCTCCTTGTTCGTGCAAATGGTTGTAGTCCTGTGAGCGTGTGGATTCAAGAGAAAGTTTTTCTGCAGAGCATCATGCATGTGACCACATGCATGCGTGTTGATAACAGCAGTGTCAGTTCGTTCGTCGATATTCGAGATCCCACACGCCATGACCGAGTCGCTGGCCGCGGCGCTCGAAGCGCGTGAGTGTTCGTTCTGCGGAGCGCGCGACGAAGCCAGCGTCCGCAGCGATGTTAGCGAACGCGGATGAAGCATCGATGACCTCGCGCATGTGTTGTGCGTAGGGCTCCCAGTCCGTGGCGAGTCGCAGCGTGCCGCCTGGCGCGATCACTGTCGCCAGCAGCTCGACGAATGCAGGCTGAATCAGCCGGCGCTTGTGATGTCGCTTCTTCGGCCACGGATCGGGAAAGAAGATGTGCACGAGAGCGATCGACGCCGGCGGCAGTTGGTGTTGCAGCACTTCCACGGCGTCGTGACAGATCACGCGCAAATTGCTGAGCGTCGCTGCTTCCGCGCCGAGCAGCAGCCGCCCGACGCCGGGACGATGCACTTCGACGCCGATGCAGTCGATCTCGGGATGCGCGCTGGCGAACTCGAGCAGCGCTTCGCCGGCACCGAAGCCGATTTCCAGCATGCGCGGCGCCGCGCGCCCGAACAGCGTCGGCAGATCCAGCGCCGTCGGCGAAAATTCGACGCCATATTTCGGCCAAAGCTGCGTGAGCGCACGCTGCTGACCCGCCGTCGCGCGGCCGGCACGCAGCACGAAGCTGCGCACGCTGCGCAGTCGCACGTCCGAAGGATCTTTGTCGGACATCACGTTGTTTGGTTTTGGCCGAGCAGGTGTTCGAACAGCAGCCGCGCGGCAGAAGGCAGCGGCGCGTTCGCCCGTGTGCACAGGAACAGCTGACGTCTCGCCCAGGTGTCGCTCAAGGCGATGCCGGCGAGCGAGAGCGAGCGGATGTATGGCGTCGTCGCGGCGCGTGGAACGACTCCAACACCGAGACCGGCAGCGACCATCGCGCAAGCAGCATCGAAGCTCGTCACGTTGATGCGCCAGTTCAGCGTGCGACCGGTCTCAGTCGCGGCGCGCGTGAGCACGTGGTGCAAGGCGCTGCCAGCGTGCAGGCCGACAAATGGCTGGTCGGCGATCTCCGCGAAGTGCAACGACTGGCGTTGCGCGAGCGGATGACCCGGCTGCAGCACGACCACGAGCTCGTCGTTGCGAAACGGTACCGTGCTGAGGCCTTCGACCAGGGGCAGCTCGCTCACGATGCCGAAGTCGGCCGAGCCATCCGCGACCGCTGCGGCGATCGCCGAGCTCACGTGCTCTTCGAGCCGGACATGAATGTCGGGATGGGCAGCGCTGAACGAGGCGAGCGCACCGGGCAGAAATTCCACGATCGACGAGATGTTCGCGAACACGCGCACGTAGCCGCTCGAACCGCTCGCATGCCGGCGCATCTCGTCATCGAGCTGTGCCGCCTGATGCAGCAGGACCCGCGCCCGGACCAGCAGCGCATGGCCGGCCGCAGACAGCTCGACGCCTTTGGCTGCGCGCACGATGAGCGCGCAGCCAAAGACCTCCTCCAGATCGGAAATGCGCTTACTGACCGCCGAGGCAACGGTGTGCGAGCGCTCGGCCGCCCGCGCGATGCTGCCGGCATCGGCGACGGCGACAAAGAGCTCCAGGTCTCTAATGTCGAATTTCATGGGGATCGAACTTCATGGGCGTAGCTTGCCGGTTGGGCGGGCCGCTGCATAGAATCCATGCAGCGCAGCGGGTGTAGTTCAATGGTAGAACTGTAGCTTCCCAAGCTACTAACGTGGGTTCGATTCCCATCACCCGCTCCATTTCCGCCGCCGCCTGAGTGCACGTGCCCATTCGCCTTCGTTTGCTGTGCTTCGTCTGTTCCTGCTGTGCGGCTCTGAGCGCCGCGGCGCTCGACGCCGTTCCCTCGCGAGCCGTCGATCTGAGCGGCAGCTGGAAATTGAACGCTGCGCTGAGCGACGACGCCGAGCACATGCTGGAAGAGCATCAGCGCAAGGAGCGCGAGCGCTACATGCAGTGGCGCAGGCAGCAGGAGCAGGCCTATCCGCCCGGCGTGCCCCCGCCTATCGACATCGAAGGACCCGCCACCCCGCGCGAGCCCAGTTCGGCACGCCGTGCCTCGATCAAGCGGCGGCAGGAGAACTTATACAAAATGCTCGCCATCTCGGACACGCTGTCGATTCGCCAGGACGGCACGACGCTCGACATCGCGTCCGCAGTCGAGTCACGGCGTGTGGTGGCCGGATCGCGCACGCAGGTGTCGCTGCCCGAGGGCGAGCTCGCCGACTCGAAGGTCGGTTGGGACGGGCTGTGGTTCGTGATCGACCGCAACGTCCGCCACGGGCCGCGCGTCGTCGAGAGATATCGGCTCGTGCCGAAAACCGGTCAGCTCGAATACGAGATGAAATGGTCCGGCGAAAGCGAGATCGCCGGCATGAAGATCAGGCGGGTGTTCGACCGGGTCACCGTGGCGCCGCTGCCGGCCGATCCGGCAGCGGGCCCGATAAAATGATCAAGCTGCGCTGGAGTAACCCATCACGGCCTTGGTCTCGAGGAACTCCTTGATTCCCTCGCGACCCCACTCACGGCCGTTACCCGACTGCTTGTAGCCGCCGAACGGCGCGTTGACGTCGGTCGGCGCACCGTTGAGGTGAACCATGCCCGTGCGCAAGCGCCGCGCGATGCGCCGCGCGTTCTCGATGTTGCCGGAGTAAACGTAGCCCGAGAGGCCGTAGACCGTATCGTTCGCGATCCGCACCGCTTCTTCCTCGTCGCGATACGGAATCATCACCAGCACCGGTCCGAAGATTTCCTCGCGCGCGATCGTCATGGCGTTGTTGACGTTCGCGAACACCGTCGGCCGTACGAAGTAGCCCTTGTCCAGTCCGTTCGGGCGCCCCGGGCCGCCGATCACGACAGTCGCGCCCTCTTCGACGCCCTTCTGCAGCAAACGCTGGATCTTCTCGAACTGCGTCTTGTTCGAGACCGGTCCCATCGTCGTGCCGTCGGCCTTCGGGTCGCCGACCACCGGTTTCTCGGCGACCGACTTGGCGATCTTCACCGCTTCGTCGTACAGCTTGGCCGGGATCAGCATGCGCGACGGCGCATTACACGACTGCCCGGTGTTGGACATCATCGACAGCACGCCGGTCTTCACGGCTGCGTTGAGATCCGCATCCTCGAGAATGATGTTCGCGGACTTGCCGCCGAGCTCCTGCGAGACGCGCTTGACCGTGTCCGCCGCTGCCTTCGCCACCAGCACGCCCGCGCGCGTCGAGCCGGTGAACGACACCATGTCGATGTCGGGATGACGCGAGATCGCTTCGCCGACCGTCGGGCCATCGCCATCGACGAGATTGAACACGCCCTTGGGCACGCCCGCTTCGGCGAGAATTTCCGCGAACAGGTGCGCGCTCAGCGGCGCGATCTCGCTCGGCTTCAGCACGACCGTGCAACCCGCGGCGAGCGCGGGTGCGACCTTGCAGCTGATCTGGTTGATCGGCCAGTTCCACGGCGTGATCAAGCCGCACACGCCGACCGGCTCGCGACGGATCTGCGTCGTGCCGACCTGCTCCTCGAACTCGAACTCCTTGAGCACGTTCAGCGTCGTCATGAAATGACCGAGGCCGCTTGCGGCCTGCGCATTGAGCGCCAGCTTCATCGGCGCGCCCATCTCGTCGGAAATCGCCACGGCGACGTCCTTCAGGCGCGCTTTGTAAGCGCTGATGATCCGCTCGAGCAGCGCGATGCGCTCTTCGCGCGAGGTTTGCGCGAACGTCTCGAACGCCGCGCGCGCGGCTTTCACGGCCGCATCGACGTCCTCGGCCGTGCCGAGCAGGATCTTGCCGACCGGCTGCTCGGTCGCCGGATTGATGACGTCGAGCTCACGGCGTCCCGCGGGGCTGACCCACGCACCGTTGATGAAAAACTTTCTGAAGTCGTACATGAGAGATCCTCCGCAGCGGGAGGAGCATGATACTGCAACCCCTCTTCACCGGCGCACGTCGGTCTGCTGGTCCGACAGCAGCAGCTCGACGTCCGCCGCGCTCGCCAGGCTGAAATCCCCGTGGATCGAGTGCTTCAGCACCGCGGCCGCGGTGGCGAAGTCGATCGTCTTCTGCGGATCGAAACTGCGGAGCAGGCCGTGCAGCACGCCGGCGGCGAATGCGTCGCCCGCGCCGATGCGATCGACGATGCCGTAGAGAGAGTAGGGGCGCGTCGTGTAGGTGTCCCGCCGGCCTCGCAGGCAACCCGACAGCTCCTGAGTATCTGCGCTGTGTCGCGCACGGCTCGTGCACGCGATGAACTGCAAATTCTCGAACGCGGCGAACGCCGCGTCGGTGTTGCCATTGAGCATGAACGCGAAATCGCGGTCGTCGCCGAAGATGAGGTCGGCCTGCTCACAGAGTGTGCGGAGCACTGCCGGCGCTTGCTGCGCACGCGCGCCCCACACTCGCGCGCGGAAATTGCAATCGAACGAGATTTTCACCTTCTTTTGCCGGGCCGCAGTCATCGCGCGCATCGCGGCTTCACCTGCGGCATCGCTCACGGCCGGCGTGATGCCGGAAACGTGTAGCCAGCCGCAGCCGGCGAGCAGCGCGCTCCAGTCGTAAGCATCGCCCGCCGCAGCCGCGAAGGCAGATCCGGCACGGTCGTACAACACTTCGGCCGGCCGATGTCCCGCGCCGTGAGTCAGGAAGTACAGGCCCATGCGGCCGTCGCAGAACCGCAGCGCATCTGTCTGCACGCCGTGACGTCGTAGCTCGCCTGCGCATGCGCGCCCGAGCGGCGACTCCGGCAGGGTGCTGACGACGGCGGTGGTGTGGCCAAACCTGCTCAGCGACACGGCAACGTTCGCTTCGGCGCCGCCGACGTGCGCATCGAAGTGGGCCGACTGCAGCAGCAGTTCCTTATTGGGCGAGGACAGCCGCAGCAGAATTTCCCCGAAGCAAAGCACAGTTGCGCTCATGGTCTCGAACATACCTCGTGTCCGTGCCGCCGCGCTGCGCGGGCGATGGGCCAGGACTTCATTGTTGCAGGGCGACAGTCGATTGGCGGCACGCCCCGGTCGCGTCTTGCCGCCGGCTATCGTGCTCTGCTAGCCTTCGATTGTCACCGGTGTCATGCCGTACCTGCTTGATGCTACCGGTGTCAGAACAGAACAGCTTTTCGGCGATTTGGGGGAGTCACTCACATGCTGTCAGATCGCAATCGCAGCCCGCTCCGTGTAGCGGTGCAGGCAATCCTTGGCGTCGTTTCTTGTTCGGCCGCCTCGGGGGCTTTCGCTCAAGCGAGCTCGCCGACACCGGAGTCGCTCGAAGAGGTCGTGGTGACTGGCTACCGCCAGAGCCTGAGCGTCGCGCTCGATTCGAAGCGCGCCTCCACCGAGTCCATCGACGCGATCGTGGCGGAGGACATCGCCGACTTTCCCGATCTGAACCTGGCGGAATCCATTCAGCGCGTGCCCGGCGTGTCGATCGCCCGTGACGGCGGCGAGGGCCGGCAAGTCAGCGTGCGCGGCCTCGGTCCGCAGTTCACGCGCGTGCGCATCAACGGCATGGAAGCGATGAGCGCCAACGGCGGCACCGATGCGGCCGGCGGTACCAATCGCGATCGCTCGTTCGACTTCAACACGTTTGCATCCGAGCTGTTCAACGCCGTGACGATCCGCAAGTCTTCCGCTGCCGAAGTGGAAGAAGGCTCGCTCGGCGCCACCGTCGATCTGCGCTCTGCGCGCCCGTTCGACTACGACGGCTTTACGGTCGTGACGAGCGTGCAAGGCAGCTACAACGACATCGACGATGACGTGAATCCGCGCGGTGCGCTGCTCATCAGCAATACGTGGGCCGATGGCAAGTTCGGCGCGCTGCTCTCCGCTGCGTACACCAAGCGTCAGTTGCTCGACGAGGGCGCGAGCACGGTGCGCTGGCAGGACTCGCGCAATACCGATGGTTCGCGCAGCGCGGGCGCCGAGTTCAGCACCACTCCGCCGACTACTGCCGGTGCACCGACGCTGGCGCAGTTGAACGCCGCATTCCGTCCGCGCATCCCGCGCTATGACATCTACCAGCACGAGCAGGAGCGCACCGGCATCACCGGCTCCCTGCAGTGGCAGGTCGCCGACTCCACATTGCTCACCCTCGACGCGTTGTTCGCGAGGTTCGATGCGGAGCGCAACGAAATCTTCCTCGAAGCGCCCGTGTTCAGCACCAACGGCGCCGCCGGCATGAACAACGTCGACGTGGTCGATGCGGTGATCGACTCGACCAACACGCTCGTGTACGGCGTGTTCAACGACGTCGACATCCGCTCGGAAGCACGGCACGACGAGCTGCGCACCGACTTCACGCACGTTACGCTGGACGGCAGCCACGAATTCTCCGAGACACTGCGATTGCACGCCCTGGTCGGTTATTCGAAGGCCGATCACGACAACCCCATCCAGACCACGCTGCTGTTCGATCGCGCCGACGTCGCCGGCTACAGCTTCGACTATCGCGGCAACAGCCGCCTGCCGGTGATCACCTATGGCAACGTCGACGTGACCAATCCGGCGACCTGGACGCTGTCGCAGATCCGCCTGCGCCCGCAGAGCTCCACCAACGAGTTCCGCAACGTCGCGTTCGAGCTCGGCTGGGACGTCAGCGACGCCATCACGCTGAAGGCCGGTCCGCAATACAAGAAGTTCGAGTTCGAGACGCAGTCGTTGCAGCGCTCGAATGGCACACAGACGAGCCAGGAAAGCTCGATTCCGCCGAACGTTCTGGCCACGCCGATCGCCGACTACAGCCACCAGGTTGGGATCAGCGGCAATCTCGGCGCGCCGGGCAACAACACCGGCAATTGGCTGAGCCCGGATCTGAATCGCGCGGCGCAGTTGTTCAACCTCTACGATCCGAACGTCTTCCGGCTCGGACCGGAGCTGGCGCTGAGCAACAACTACAGAGTCGAAGAAGAGGACACCGGCGGCTTCGTGCAGGCAGATTGGAAGACCGAAGTGTTCGGCCGGCCGGTGCGCGGCAACCTCGGCGTGCGCTACGTTCAGACCGATCAGACCTCGTCCGGTTACGTGTTCACTTCCGGCTCGCCGGTGCTGACGACCGTGAGCCGCACGTACAGCGACACCTTGCCGTCGCTCAACATCGTCATGGAAGTCACGGACAGCTTCCTCATCCGTGCTGCTGCTTCGAAGGTGATGGCGCGGCCGAACGGCGGCGGTCAGGCCACCGGCCTCGGCATTCTGTCGCCGGGCGCGGCGGTCGGCATCAGCGGCGCCAACAAGACCGTGACCGCCGGCAACCCCGATCTCAATCCGTACCGCGCCAAGGCCTATGACCTGGCGTTCGAGTGGTACTTCGCGAAGGAATCGCTGCTGTCGCTGGCGCTGTTCCAGAAGGACATCGGCAGCTTCGTGCAGATCATCCGCTCCAGCGACAACTTCTCGAACAACACGTTGGGACTGCCGGACAGCGTTGCTCTCAACACCTGCGGTCCTACCGTTCCGGCGGCGACGTGTCTCGACGGCTGGCAGTTCAGCGTGCCGACCAACACGGATGGCGGCGACGTGAAGGGCTTCGAGATCAGCTATCAGCAGCCTTTCAGCTTCCTGCCCGGATTCTTCAGCAACTTCGGCATCATTCTGAACTACACCGGCGTGGACTCCGAGATCGAGTACTTCGCACCGCCAGTCATCGTCAACAACGTGCCGCTGCCGCAAGCGACCGTCAAAGAAGATCTGACCGGGCTCTCGAAGAGCGCTTACAACGCGACCTTGTACTGGGAGAACGAGATCTTCGGCGCACGCGTCTCCGCTGCGTATCGGGACGACTATCTGACCACCGTGCCGGGCCGCAACAACAACGACGTGGAAGGCACGATCTCGACGCTGAACGTCGACTTCTCGGCGAGCTGGACGGTGATGCCGGCGCTGACCATCACGCTCGAGGCGCTGAATCTCACCGACGAGTTCCAGGATCAGTACGTCGGCTCCGCGGCCGATCGACTTTCGTACTACCACCATCAGGGCCGCGAGTACCTGCTCGGCGCCCGCTACAAGTTCTAAGCCCCCAGGTTGGCGTCCGGTCTGCTCGCAAGGCAGACCGGCGCCTCTTCTTCTCATCGAAGATCTGTTCACATCGAGGGATTGATCGTGCGTACTCCAATCATCTTGACGGGCGCCGTCTGTCTCCTTGCCGGCGTTGCGGCCCATGCTCACAGTCAGCGCGACCTCGGTCGCGAAACGCTGCAACCCGACAACGGCTGGGCTGCCAGCGGCAGCGGCGTCACCGGCGGATCGGCCGCGGTCGACGCGCAGATCTACACAGTGACGAATCGCGCGGAGTTGATCGCGGCACTGAACAACGGCGTGACTTCGTCGACCTCGCCGTCCAATCCGTCGAACGAGGCGAAGATCATCTACGTGCAGGGCACGATCGACGCGAACGTCGACGATGCGAACCAGCCACTGGCGTGCACCGACTACTACCGCAACGGCTTCACGATCGAGCAATTCCTCGCGACCTACGATCCGGCCGTCTGGGGCCGCGTTGCGCCCACCGGTCCAGTCGAGACTGCTCGCGTCGCTTCACAACAAGCGCAGCAGGCGCGCGTGCGCATCCGCCTCGGTTCGAACACGACGATCGTCGGGCTCGGCCGCGACGCGACGATTCGCGGCGCGTGGTTCGACATCCGCGGCACGGCGGGCGTGGCGAACAGCCGCACCAACATCATCGTGCGCAACCTGACCTTCCAGGACACGTTCGATTGCTTCCCGGCCTGGGCGCCCACCGATGGCGCCCTCGGCTCGTGGAACTCGCAGTACGACTCGATCTCCCTGCGCGACAGCAACAACGTCTGGGTCGATCACAACACGTTCGAGGATCGCGCCACCGCGGACGAGACGCTGCCGCTGTACTTCGGCGTGGTCTTCCAGGTGCACGACGGACTGGTCGACATCACCAACGCGTCCGATCTGGTCACCGTGTCGTGGAACCGCTTCCGCAACCACGACAAGACGATGCTGATCGGCTCGTCCGACACGGCCGCTGCCGACCGCGGCAAGCTGCGCGTGACCTTGCATCACAACTGGTTCGACAAGATCGGCCAGCGCGCGCCGCGCCTGCGCTTCGGCCAGGTTCATGTCTACAACAATCTCTACGACGTGCGCTCGACGCCGAGCTACGTCTACACCTGGGGCGTCGGCATCGAGTCGGCGCTCTTCGCCGAGGAGAACTTCTTCATCGCCGATCGTTCGTTCACGGTCGATCAGATCATCGATCGCTTCAACGGCACGGCGGCGTCGGTTTCCGGAACGCTCGTTCTCGGCCCCCGCGTGCGCAATCCAGTGGACGTGATCTCGGCCTGGAATGCCGTCAACGACCCCGATCTCGGCTTCGACGCAGGCTGGACGCCGACGCTGAACTTCGAGCTGCTGCCTGCGTGGACGACTCCGCTGCTGGTGCCTCTGTTCGCGGGGCCGTTCCGTTGATCAGAGTCGCTGCGGCAGCGTGCGCATTCGCCGTCCTCGCGGCGATCGCGTGCGCGCGCACGCCGGAGCCTCAGGCGAAGGAGCCATCGCGCCACGTGCGCAATCGCTTCTTCGTGCGCGAGGATGCGGCAGTCGCCAAGGTCGAGCCCGCGCCCCACGACGGCGGCGGCGACTCGACCGCGTATCGCTACTTCGACGACGTTCCCGATGCGCGTGTGATCTTCCGCAAGCGCGCCCTGCACAAGGGCTCGGCGATCGGCATGCACGTGCTGACGCACGACGAGGTCTACTACGTGGTGAGCGGCCGCGGCCGGCTGCGGGTCGACGATCGTCAGGTGGAAATCGCGCCGAACACCGCGGTGTTCATGCACGAAGGCGCGGACGTGGGGATCTGGCAGGACGGGGAAGAGGAATTGGTTGTGATCGTCGCGTATCCGCCGGCAGAGAAGTGATGGAGTGACGAAGTCACTCCCGTCACTTCTTCTTCGTCATATACCTCAAATCCCACTCGCTCTCGTTGAACGCCTGCCGCGCCTCTTTGTACTGCGGATAGCCGCCGACCTGCGCCTGGTCGTCGATGATCTCGCCGCGACCTTCGATCGTGTCGGCGACGACGCGCGCGTCGATGTGATCGCGATCCCACGGGCGCGCACCGACCTCTTGAATCACCGCGTCCTGCACATCCGCCGCGCGCAGTAATTTCACGTTGAGCGGCAGCGCGGGCCGTGCCATCGGCACAACGCGTGCGCTCGAGGTCGTGTAGCGACCGAACTTCTCCAGCGGGCGCCCCACCCAGTCCACTGCGATGTTGTCGTCCTCGTACAGCTCGATGTCGCCGGAGCCGCCGAGCATGAACAGCGCGAGTCCCGGCGGCGTCGAGGGGCCGCCGCGCAGCACGTTGCCGATGAGCGTCATTTGACCGACCTGATACGGCTGACCGCGCCACTCTTCCGCGATCAGGTTGTAGTGCACGGCGCGCGGGCCGGGGTTGTAGATCAGGTTGTTGATCACCATGCCGCGCACGCCGCCCTTGAACAGCGGATTGCGCTCGTAATTGTGCGCGTAGAGATTGCCGACGATCAGGATGTCCGTGGCGTTGTCGTGGATCAGCGAGCCCTTGGAATGCTCGCCCTTGGAGTGCGTCGAGTATTTCAGCCCTTCCGCGATGATGTTGTTGCTGAAGGTCACGCGATACGACGTGCCGCGACGCCAGTCGTCCGGTGTTTTGCCGGTAAAGCGCGGCCCGGACGCCGACAGGTTCTCATCGATCGCCCAGCTCATCGAGCAGTGATCGACGATGACGTCGTGCCCGGCGATGGTCGAGAAAGCATCCGGCTCCCAGCCGCCGCGTTTCGGCGCATCGGCAGAGCCGGTGCGCACGCGAATGTGCTGCAGCACCACGTCGTGCGTGGACACGTCGATGCCGGTGCGAATCAGCGTGATGCCCGGCGACGGCGCCGTCTGGCCGGCAACAGTCAGAAACGGCTTGGTGATCTTCAGCTCATGCTGCGCGAAATCGATGACGCCGCCGACTTCGAACACGACGATGCGCGGCCCGTCCGTTTCGAGCGCCGCCTGCAGCGAGCCCGGTCCGCTCGCGGCGAGCGTCGTCACGCGCAGGATCTTGCCGCCGCGCCCGCCTGGCGTGTGCGCGGCGGCGCCCTGCGCCCCGGGAAAGGCGAGCAGATCGTCAGCCGCTCGCGCCGCCGGCAGCGCCGCAATCAGAAGCAGTAGCGCGAGCAGATCGATGCGCAGTCTCATCGCTGTCCCCCTGTTGATGGCCCGCCGATTGTAAATGACACCGGTTTCCTCTATACAATACCTGAAGAAAACATTGCGAGCGGTCCGGTGCACCTGCAATCGCCAACGCCCTCTGCTAGTGACGTCGCCGGCATCGCCGAGCAATTCACGCGCGCGCGCCTCGCCGCGCGCGCACTGACGGAGTTTCCGGGCGCGGTTCCCGCCGATCTCCAGACCGCGTACCGTTGCCAGGATCTCGCGCTCGAGCGCTGGCCGGATCCCGTCGCCGGCTGGAAGGTCGCACGCATCGCACCCGCGCAGCAGAGTCAGTATGCCGAAGAGCGCCTGATCGGCCCGATCTTCGCGCCCAACGTCCAGGTCGCAGCGCCGGGGCGCACGATCGATTGCCCGGTGTTCGAAGGCGGGTTCGCGGCAGTCGAAGCGGAGATCGTGCTCTGCGTCGGCCGCGACGCGCCGCCCGACAAATTCGAGTGGACGCTCGACGAGGCCGCGGACTTCGTCGGCGAGCTGTGCATCGGTATCGAGATCGCGAGCAGCCCGCTCGCGACGTTGAACGACCTCGGCCCGGGTGCCGTGGTCGCGGATTTCGGCAACAACTGGGGCGTTGTGGTCGGTACGGCAGTGGAAGACTGGCGCGGGTTGTACGAAGTCACGGCGCAGACATTCATCGACGACGAGTTCGTCGGGCGCGGTGTCACATCGGTGCGCCAGGGTCCGCTGGGCGCGCTCGCATTCACGCTTGCCAAAGCCGCGCGACGCGGTCGTCCGCTGCAGGCCGGCGCGGTCATCTCGACCGGGATGATCACTGGCGTGCACAACATCCGTCCCGGCCAGCGCTCGCAGCACATTTTCCAGGGCTTGGGCGAAGTCGGGTGCCGCGCAGTGCGCGCGACACCGCGCGCCAAGAGCGCATGAACCGGCGCGATGCCCTCATCGGCTTGGGAGCGCTCTGTGCCGCGCACTCGCGCACAGCCGCAGCGCTCAACAGCGAAGGGTTGATGACTGCAGCAGACGTGCACGTCGACGGCTATCCGACCGTGCAAGCCGTGCGTTGGATGAGCGAGCGGATCGCTGCGCAGACCGATGGTCGCCTGCGAATTCGCGTCTATCACGCGGGCCAGCTGGGCCGAGAATCGGATACCGTGGATCTGGCGCGCTTCGGCGCTCTCGACATCGTGCGCGTGAACTTCGCGTCGCTCAACAACGCGTTTCCTGCCACCCGCGTGTTCTCGCTGCCGTATGTCTTCGACTCCGTCGAGCACATGCGGCGCGCCGCGGACGGTAAGCCCGGCGCCAAGGTGCTGCAGGAGTTCGCTCGACGCGAGCTGGTCGGCCTGGCGATCTACGACGCCGGATCGCGCTCGTTCTATAACGTGCGCCGGCCGGTGCATGAGCCGCCCGACCTGCACGGACTGAAGATTCGCGTACCGCCGTCGGACATTTTCATCGCGACGATCGCAGCTCTGCGCGGCAATCCGACCCCGCTGCCATTCGGCGAAGTCTACTCGGCGATGCAGACCCACCTGATCGAAGGCGCCGAGAACAACTGGCGCTCGTATTACACCAGCCGGCAGTTCGAAGTGGCGCACTATTGGTCGCAGTCCGATCATTCGTACTCGCCCGAAGCGCTGCTGCTATCACGTCGCACATTCGATGCGCTGTCGTCGCGCGATCGCGAGATCGTCGTCGAGGCCGCGCGCGAGAGCGTGCCGTACATGCGTACGCTGTGGGACAAGATGGAGGCCGAGTCGCGGAGCCTCGTCCTCGCCGCTGGCGTGAAGGCGAACGACGTCGACATGTCTGCCTTCCGCAAAGCGGCCGCGCCGATCCACGAGCGCTATCTCGCCGACCGCTCGTTGCGCGAGCTCTTCGACGGCATCCGAGGTCTCGCTTGAAAGCTCTGGCGCGTGCAGCCATCGGCATTGCCGGTGTCGCGCTGGTCGCGATGGCCGGCATTCAGGCGTGGCAGGTGTTCGCGCGCTACGTGTTGAACGATCCGCCCAGCTGGACCGAGCCGCTCGCGTTGCTCTGCATGAGCACGACGATGATGTTCGGGGCCGCGGCCGGCGTGCATGCGGGCCGGCACTTCGGCTTCTTCATCGTCGTGGAGCGCGCGCGGCCGCAGATGCGTCGCCTCATGCAACTGGTCGCGCGACTCATCGCGACCGCCGTCGGCGTCCTGTTCGCGCTGTGGGGCGGCGAAATGATGATCGACGCCTGGGACTACGAAATCGCCGGCGCGCCGCTGCCGCAGGGAATCATGTTCCTGCCGCTGTGCCTGGGCGGAGTCCTGATCGCGACTTTCTCGATCGAGCAGCTGCTACGCCTATGGCAATCGCAATCCTCTTCGGCGTCCTGATCCTGCTGCTGTTCATCGGCGTGCCGGTGGGCTTCGCGCTGCTCGCCGCGTCGCTGGCGACGGTATTGTGGCTCGACATTCCGGCCATCGTCGTCGTGCAGCAGACCGCTGCGGGCGCGAACACGACGTCGCTGATCGCGATTCCACTGTTCATCTTTGCCGGCGAGCTGATGATGCGCGGCGGAATCTCCGAGCGCCTGATCGCGTTCGCGTCCGCGCTGGTCGGGCACCTGCGCGGCGGTCTCGGCCAGGTGAACGTGCTCGCGTCGCTGTTTTTCGGCGGCGTTTCCGGCTCGGCGATCGCGGACGTCTCGGCGATCGGCGGCACGATGATCCCGCAGATGATCAAGCGCGGCTTCGATCGCGACTTCGCGGTGAACGTTTCGATCACCGCGGCGCTGGTCGCGCTGCTGGTGCCGCCGTCGCACAACCTGATCCTGTATTCGGCTTCGGCGGGCGGCTCGATTTCGATTGCGGATCTGTTCGCGGCCGGCATCGTGCCGGCGTTGCTGCTCACCGTCACGCTCATGATCACCGGCTGGTGGATCGCGCGGAAGCGCGGCTATGCAGTCGAGGCCTTTCCGGGCTGGCGCGCGGTACTGGTGCGGCTCGTGGCTTCGCTGCCGGGCCTGCTGCTCGTGGCGCTGATCTTCATCGGCATCCGGGCCGGTGTGTTCACCGCAGTCGAGAGTGCCGCGATCGCAGTCCTGTACGCGATCCTGGTCACCGGCCTGATCTACCGCGGGCTGACGCGCGAAGTGTTCCTGGAAACCTGCGCGGGCGCGGTGCGCACCACTGGACTGATCCTGTTCGTCATCGGCTCGGCTGCATCGTTCGGTTGGCTGCTCGCGTACCTGCAAGTCCCAGCGGCGGCCGTCGACGTGCTCACCGCCGTGGCCGACAACAAGTACAGCGCACTGCTGGTGATGATCGTCGTGCTGCTGATCATCGGCACGTTCATGGATCTCGCGCCGATGATCATCATCTGCACGCCGATCTTCCTGCCGGTGGCCAAGGCATTCGGCATCGACCCGGTGCACTTCGGCATCATCCTGATCCTGAAGGGCGGCATCGGGCTGATCAGTCCGCCGGTCGGCTCGGTGCTGTTCGTCGGCACCGCGATCGGCAACATCAGCGTGACCGACACGCTGCGCTCGATCTGGCCGTTCTACATCGCTTCGTTCGTCGTCCTGCTGTTAGTGGCATACGTGCCGCAGCTCTCACTATGGCTGCCGCACCTGCTGAAGTAACTGCGTATACGCGTTAGAGAGCGTCGCGACGAATTCGGCATTCGTCACGAGCGTCGCTGGGAACACGCGATCGAGAGCAACAAACGCACGAACGTCATGCGCTGCGTCGCCGGTGCAAGCTGCGCCAATCTTGAACAGTTCCTCCGCGAGCGGATCGGTCGCGCGTTCGCCTTGCTGCGCTTTGCGACGGATGAAGTGAAACCAGGCCGCAATGGGCATGCACAGTCGGGCAAGCGGCCGGCGCGCTGCGATCGCATCCTGCACCGTGCCGAAGATGCGGAAAGGCAGTTTCTGCGAGCCGTCCCACGCGATCTGCGACAGCAGATGGCGCAGCGCCGGATTGCGGAATCGCCGCAGCACGGACTCGATGTACCCGGCGACTTCCAGCCCGCGCGGCGCGACTATGCTCGGCGCGATGTCATCGATCATCAGGCTGCGCACGAATGACGCGAGCTGCGGATCGCGCATCGCCTGTGCCACCGTCTCGTAGCCGGCAAGCGAGCCCAGGTAGGCGAGCGCAGAATGCGCCCCGTTCAGCAGCCGCAGCTTGGCGCGCTCGAATCCCGCGACGTCGCTCGTGATCGTCACGCCGATCGCCGCCCAATCGGGCTGCGGCCCGCGCATGCAGTCTTCGATGACCCATTGCGTGAAAGCTTCGCGTTGCACCGGCCATCGATCGACAGTGCCGAGCTGCTCGGCGACCCGATCGCGCAGCGCCGTGTCGGTCGCTGGCGTGATGCTGTCGACCATCGTGCGCGGGAACGGCACCTCGTCCTCGATCCAGCGCGCCACGTCGACGTCTTGCTCGTGTGCGAAGTCCACCACCGCGCGCCGCAGACGCGGACCGTTGTCCGTGAGGTTGTCGCAGCTGACTACATTCGGTGGCGCGATGCCCAACGCGCGCCGCAGAGCCAGGCCAGCGTAGAGGTGACCGATCAGACTCCGCGGGGCATCCGGCTGCGCCAGGTCGTGCACGATTTCGGCGTTGGCGAAATCGAGTCCGCCATTCGCACCGAGGCAGTAACCTTTCTCGGTCACCGTCGCGGTGATCAGCGTCACCGCCGGATCGGCGAGCCGCTCGCTTACTGCGGTCGGTGACTCGGGCGCAACCAACAGATCCTTGAGCGCGCCGATGATGCGCGTCTGCGGCTGCTCGTCGAGCACAGCGATCGTATAGAGACCATCTTGCGGAGCCAGCGCGTCGCGGACGCCGGCGCTGTGCAGCGAAACGCCTGCAATGCCCCAGCGCGGATCCTGGGCGAGCGCATCATCGAGATAGCAAGCCTGATGAACACGATGGAACGCGCCGGGTCCGAAGTGCACTGCGCCGATGCCAACCCGGTCGCGATCGTAGGCAGGGATGCGTACGCCACGCGCCGCGAGCGCGCTCAGGTCGGCTTGCTTCAACGCCGTCACAACGTGACGCCATCCTTCCAGATGGCGATCTCGCGCTCTTCATTCAGCTCGTTGCGGGCCGCGCGGCCGGAGGCAACGTCGACGATCAGGCGCATGAAGTCTTCTGCGAGCACGTCCGGGTCGCCGGTGAGCATGCGGCCGGCGTCGAAGTCGATCCAGTGCGGTTTTGCCTGCGCCAGCGGCGAATTCGAGCTGATCTTCAGCGTCGGCGCCGGGAAGCCGAGCGGCGTGCCGCGGCCTGTCGTGAACAGCACGATGGTGGCGCCAGCCGCAACGAGCGCAGTGGAGGAAATGCCGTCGTTGCCTGGAGCTTCCAGCAACGCAAGGCCGGGTCGTGTGATCTGCTCGCCATAGCGCAGCACCTGCGTCACGGTTGCGTGGCCACCCTTCTGCACGGCGCCGAGCGATTTCTCTTCCAACGTCGTGATGCCGCCCGCGATGTTGCCCGGCGAAGGATTCTCGTGCACCGGCTGGTCGTTCTCCAGAAAGTAGCGCTTGAAGTCGTTCACGATCTGCGCGATTCCCGTGAACACCTGCTCGTCCGCCGCGCGCTCCATCAACAGCCGCTCGGCGCCGAAGATCTCCGGAATCTCGGTCAGGATCGCAGTGCCGCCCGCATTCGTCACGCGATCGGCGATGCGGCCGACCAGCGGATTCGCGGTGATGCCGCTGAGACCATCCGAGCCGCCGCACTTCAAGCCGACTGCGAGCGCAGCGATCGGACACGGGACGCGCTCGACGCGCGCGGCGATCTCTGCGAGCTCTTCGACGACACGCAGACCTTCTTCCACTTCATCCTGCGTCGCTTGCGCGGCGAAGGTGCGGATGTGCGCCCGCTGCGATTCCGGAATTTCCCGCAGCAGAGGTTGCAGCTGGTTCGACTCGCAGCCGAGCCCGAGGATCAGCACGCCGCCAGCATTCGGATGGCGGGCGAGCGCGGCGATGAGCTTGCGCGTGCGCTCGAGATCGCCGCCGAGCTGCGAGCACCCGAACTGATGCGGGAATGCGTACACGCCGTCGACGCGGTCCTTGCACCGGTCCGCCCCCAATCGCGCGATGCGCTCGGCGGTGCGGCCGACGCAGCCGACCGTGCACAGGATCCAGATCTCGTTGCGTGTGCCGACACGGCCGTCCGCGCGTCGATAGCCCATGAACGACAGCGGCTCTGCGGTTTGCGCGGCTGCTCGATCTGCGCGGGGCGCGAATCGATATTCATCGACACCCGCGAGCAACGTCGCCAGGTTGTGCGTGTGAACGTGCGCGCCGCGTGCGATCTGCGCGGTCGCCCGGCCGATCACCTGACCGTACTTGCGAACCGGCTCGCCGGCGCTCACGGACCGCAGGGCGAACTTGTGACTGCGGGGGATGGCGTCCAGCAATTCGAATGCCGCGCCGTCCAAGGTCACGCGCTCGCCGGCGGCGAGATCGCGCAAGGCGATGGCCACATCGTCCCGAGCGGTGATCCGGTAACAGGGCGGCAGGGCGGGGGCAGCGCTGTCCATGAGGCATCTTACCGCCGGTGGAAACCGGTGTCAGATTGTCCTCCGCGCCGGCATGGTTGGCATTACAATCCAGGCCAGCACATGCCCAAGAAGCCCGCCACGAAGATTGTCCGCCTGCCTGCGAAGGCCTCCGCCGAGACGCGCGCCCACCAGCTGCAGCCCGCTCTCGTCCCCGACCTGGAGCGCAAGCACACCATCAACGACATCGCGCGGCTGGCGAACGTCTCGAAGAAGACCGTTTCGCGCGTCATCAACGAATCGCCGTTCGTGCGCGAAGAAACGCGCGCGCGCATCACCGAGATCATCAAGCGCGTCGGGTTCACGCCCGACCCGCAAGCGCGTGCGCTCGCGTTCCGGCGCTCGTTCCTGATCGGCCTGATCTACGACAACCCGAACGCGCCGTACGTGATCAATTTCCAGGAGGGCGCGCTCGGCGCCCTGCGCCGCATGGGCTACGAGCTCGTCGTGCATCCATGCGATCGCCACAGCGACGAGTTCCTGACCGACATCCGCCGCTTCATCACGCGCCAGAAGCTGGACGGCGTCGTCATGCTGCCGCCGGTCTCGGAGAATCCGACGCTCGCGGAAATGCTGCGCAAGCTGGAATGCCCGTACATTCGCGTGATCGCCGCGGCGCTCGACGATCCGAAGAACCTGGTCATGTCGATGGACCGCCAGTCCGCCGCAGAAGTCGCCGAGCATCTGGCGAAGCTCGGCCACCGGCGCATCGCGATGATCATGGGTCCGCACACGTTCCGCTCCGCGATCGAGCGTCTCGAGGGTTTCTCGAACGCGCTGGCGGATCGCGGGCTGTCGCTGCCGCCGGAATTCCTCGCCGAGGGCTCCTATACGTTCGAGTCCGGCGCTGCTTGCGCAGATATCCTGCTGTCGCGTTCGCCGCGGCCGACGGCGATCTTCGCGGGCAATGACGAGACGGCCGCGGGCGTCTATCGCACTGCTTATCTGCGCGGCGTGAAGATTCCCGACGAGCTCACGGTCATCGGCTTCGACGACAGTCCGCTCGCCTCGCGGCTGTGTCCTTCGCTCACGACGATGCGCCAGCCGATCCGCGACATGGGGCGCATGGCCGCGGAGAAGCTCGTCGCGAAGATCGCCGGCCTGTCCGACGTTCCGGCCATTGCCGCCACGACCGTCGTGCCGCACCTGGTCGTGCGCGAGTCCTCCGGCCCGCCTGGCAAATAGCCAAAGGCGCCTGGCGCTTTCTTTGCTTGGCTCTGTGCATGACACCGGTTACCATCCGGGACCATTGGCAGGGCCCCCGTGCGCATCAGCGCAATGCACTGCAACATCGGACCTTATGGCCAAGGCACTGCAACTTCACGAGGACCGGCTGTTTCCCGTCGACGCTGCCACGCGCGGCGTCGCGCGGCGCCTGTACCGCGAAATAGCCGGCCTGCCGATCATCAGTCCGCACGGCCACACCGATCCGCAGTGGTTCGCCGGGAACGAGCCGTTCACGAACGCCACCGAGTTGCTGCTGGCGCCAGATCACTACCTGTATCGAATGCTGTACAGCCAGGGCGTCGATCTCGAGGCGCTCGGCGTGCCTTCGCGCCGCGGCGCTTCTCCCGCTGATCCGCGCGCTGCGTGGCGCCTGTTCGCGGAGCGGTTCCATCTGTTTCGCGGCACGCCCTCGACGCTGTGGCTGAACTACGTGTTCGCGAAAGTGTTCGAGATCGAGGTCGCGCTCGCGGCCGACACCGCCGACCACTACTTCAACGTCATCGGCGAGAAGCTCGCGCAGCCAGCCTTCCGTCCGCGCGCCTTGTTCGAGCGCTTCAACATCCAGGTGCTGGCGACGACCGAGTCGCCGATCGATCCTCTGGATGCGCATCGAGCGATTGCCAGCAGCGGTTGGAGCGGGCGCGTGATCACTGCCTATCGCCCTGACCCGGTCATCGATCCCGAGCACGAGGCGTTCGCTGCATCGCTGGAGCGCTTCAGTGAGCTGACGAACGAAGACGTGCTCTCGTGGCGCGGCTACTTGGAA
>Ga0134127_10000522_pt1 | contig 35314 bp, 35 predicted proteins | sample KB31753_FD_96459 | JGI IMG/M metagenome (GOLD analysis project Ga0134127, IMG submission 96459) | Terrestrial soil microbial communities with excess Nitrogen fertilizer from Kellogg Biological Station, Michigan, USA - KB3-175-3 | ecosystem: Environmental > Terrestrial > Soil > Unclassified ...
ATTGACGCCGAGATCGTTTCGCCCGGCAGCCACGCTTCATTCTTGGCCTTCCGTTTCCAGGCCTCGGACGGTACGATCCCCACCCGTTCAGACGGCAGTTCAAACCCCATCTCCTCTCCCAACCCAGACTCATGGGCAAAGGAAGACATGGTCTCAATCCCCATCCGCTGCCCAACCGTATAGAAATAGACGTCGCACGAATGCACGAGCGCATGCCGGAGATCCACCGAGCCATGCCCCCCGGCTTTCCAGTCATGATACACACGACGACCGAACTGATATCCTCCATTGCAAAAGATGGATGTCGACGGCGTCACGGTCTTGGTTTCCAATGCTGCGGCAGCCATCATCACTTTGAAGACCGAGCCAGGCGGGTACTGCCCTTGCGAAGCTCGATTGTTCAAGGGCCGCCCCTCGTCTTGCACGATCTCAGCCCATTGTTTCGGTGTCAGCTCGCGCGAGAGAATGTTGGGGTCGAAACCAGGCCGGCTGGCCATAGCCAGCACGTCGCCCGTCCTCGGATCAAGCGCGACAATCGCGCCAGTTTCCTCCCCCAGCAGATTTTCGGCCACCTTTTGCAGCCTCGCATCGATCGTGAGGTACAAATTGTCTCCCGCATGAGGCTGTTCCACGACCACGGTTCGCTTTTCATGACCCACTGCATCGACTTCTATGCTTTTCTGTCCGGCCTGACCGCGCATGAGCTGATCAAAAAACTTCTCCACACCATATTGTCCGACAATGCTGCCCTGATGCAGATCGGCAAATTCAGGCTTCTCTAATTGCTCAGGCGACACCTCCCCGACATAACCCAATATATGTGAGGCGGTCATTCCGCTCGGATAGTTCCGCTGCGATTCGACTTGCACCATCACCCCGGGCAAGTCCAGACGGTGCGACTCGATCAATGTCGCTTCTCGGAGGGTTAACCGATCTTTCACCTTGCGCGGCAGCTGTTTACTGCCACGAGCCATGAGTTTCTTCCTCACGAGCGCTTCATCGAGCCCTAGCAGGCTGCTGAGTTGATCGATGAGCCGATCGCGATCTTTCACGTCTTCAAGGGAAACATAGAGAGTGAAGCTGGGGACATTGTTCGCCAACAACACCCCGTTGCGATCATAGATGAGCCCTCGAGCCGGCTCCATGATGACCGAACGCGTCCGATTGTTCGCTGAAAGATCGCGGTAGTAGGGGCCCTCACGAATTTGCAAGTTCCAGAGCTGCAGCCCCAGTAACGCCACGACGAGCAACAAGCCGACGCGGAGGATAATCAGGCGGCGTTGGAGTTCACCAAGCTCAGAATCGTGCAGACCAGCTGTTGCCATGCGTCACAATGAAGCTCCCCGCAGCAAGCTGCGGGGTATTCGGTGAAGGAGAATCAACATTCCGCCACCCCCATGACAGACCTGCTATTCGGTCCTCAGGCGGGTGAGATCAAATCGTCGGGAGAGGAGCCAATACAACGCCGCTCCCATCACCCCGTCAAAACAAGCCTGTGGAAAGACGATGGACTCTATCATCCACCACATGTGAGAGACGTCGAGGCCTTTGAAACTCATCGCGGCAATCAATCCGCTTGCTAAGGACACCAGCAATAGCCCTGCCCCTAGCGAGACCGCGGTCACCTGCGATACCTGCCGCCCCAGGAACCCCGTCAAGAGGCCAACGCCGCCGTTCGTGAGAAGACTCAGCCACAGTTCGCCGGCTGAAAACAGATTGAGGACCCACCCGATCGCAAGGCCCACGAGAAGGCCTTCAAGCTCACCGGCAAAAAGCCCCACAAGCGCAGCGGCCACAAGACCCAAATCCGGCTTGATATTCCATACGCTCAGATGTGGCAGCAGCGTTGTCTGCAAGGGGACGAGCAGCAGCACGAGAATCAGATAGAAAAGAAATTTCATGGTGCTGGCTTTTCCCCAGGATCCGCTCCAGCTTCAGCCTTCTTGGACTGTCCATACGACGTCTGAATCACCAACACTTCCTCTACACGACCGACGTCGACTTCCGGCATGAGTTCTGCCGACTGGAAGAGAGCGCCTTCCTGCTTATCAATGCGCGTGATCGTGCCGATCATGAGCCCTCTGGGAAAATCTCCGATAAGGCCCGATGTCACGACCCGATCACCGTCTCGGAGTGTCGACAACAATGGAATATACTTCAGCTGGGCCAACCCCTGTTGAGTCCCTTCTACAATGCCCTCATCTCTCGTCCGCTGAATGAGCCCGGCGATGGCGTTGTTCGGATCAGTCACCAAGAGCACCACCGAGGACGCCCCTGTCGTTTTCACGATGCGGCCTACGACACCGGCGGGCGTCACGACTCCCATATCCGGCTTGATCCCATCGCCTTCGCCTTTATTGAGAATAATGGTGCGATATCGATTCGTGGCATCACGCCCGATAACCTGAGCGGCTATCATGGTGGGGAGCGCCTGCTCCTTAAACTGCAGCAGGGCCGTCAATCGTTCTGTCGCAGCGGCTGATTCACGCAACTGGCTATGTTGCCCTCGCAACCACTCATTTTCTTTCCGGAGCTGCTGGTTCTCTTCCCGAACCCCTTGCAACGCCACATACTGCGCCCAACGATCGGCGAGACTGGAGTCGATGGATGCAATCGCTTCGAGTGGGACACTCACGACGTAACCGACCGGGCCGCCTATATACTGTAAGAGTCCTTGAATTTGATTGGGAAACAGAAAAAGAGCCACCACCAGGAGGGCAAAGCAGGCAAGCGCAATGCGTCTGGCGCCGTAGGGAGAACTAGAGTGAGCCATCCACATAAGGGAATTAGGGATGGAACCTTATCGGTAGGTATTGGCCTGAGACATCACCGACACCTTGGCAAGCAGATCCAATTCATCGAGGATTTTCCCGACCCCTAACACGACGGAAGTCAAAGGATCGTCCACGGTGATGATCGGCAGATTCGTCTCCTCACGAAAGCGCGTATCCATGCCCTTCAGCAAAGAACCTCCGCCGGTGAGGACAACGCCCCGATCGATAATGTCGCCCGCCAACTCAGGCGGGGTATTCTCCAGTGCCACTTTAATCGCGTTGACGATTGTTCCGATCGGTTCCTGCAGTGCCTCCCGGACTTCTGCGTCATCCACCACCAACGTGCGCGGAATGCCGGAAATCAAGTCGCGCCCCTTGATCATCATGGTCTTGCGTTCTTCAAATGGATAGGCCGAGCCGATTTCAAACTTGATCCGCTCCGCCATATGTTCACCGATGAGAAGGTTATATTTCTTCTTGATGTAATTCATGATCGCATCATCCATGCGATCGCCCGCAACCTTGACGGACTCGCTGTACACGATTCCTCCGAGCGAAATGACGGCGATATCGGTCGTGCCGCCGCCGATATCGACCACCATGTTGCCGGAAGGTTCGGTGATTGGAAGACCGGCGCCAATGGCAGCGGCCACCGGCTCTTCGATCAGATACACTTCGCGGGCGCCGGCTAATTCAGCCGAATCCCGAACGGCCCGCTGCTCCACTTGTGTGATGCGCGAGGGCACACCGATAATGATACGCGGGCGCACGAACGCGCTGCGGTTGTGCGCTTTCTGAATGAACCGTTTCAACATCTGCTCGGCCATTTCGAAGTCGGCGATCACGCCTTCTTTCATAGGCCGCACCGCAATGATGTTGCCCGGTGTGCGCCCCAACATTCTCTTTGCTTCCGTGCCGACTGCAAGCACTCGTTCGGTCTTTTTCTCAACCGCCACAACCGAGGGCTCGTTGAGCACGATTCCCTTCCCATGCACATACACGAGGGTCGAAGCCGTTCCTAGGTCAATGGCCAGGTCGTTCGAGAACCATCCGAAGATATCGCTCCCAAAGCCCACGATTGTTCTCCCTTCCCCTCACACTCCGACAGCGCACTCAATCGGGCGATGCCAGACGACCCACATCCAACACCTGGGTACCGGCCACCTCGTCACCAAGGCGCCTCCCCTGTTCATTTCCGAGAATCAATACCGCCTCGAACGCAATGATTGCCGCGGATACAAGCCATCCCACATACGGGACAGCGAACGCTACCTGAGCGACTGCAAAGGGCAGATTGCGGATAATGGACTCTCGAAACCCTGCTGCCTCGCGCCGATCTGGGAGCACGGTCTGCAAGCCGATTAACCGTTTACCGATGCTGCGCCCACCGGCAAACCCATCAGCGGTCAGTATATACGCCAATCCTCCGAGAAAACCCACCGGCACAAACATTTGACCGGCTGCCGCAACAATGAACAGATCAATCAGCTTGGCGATACCACGGTTCAGGACCTGCGCCTTCGGGTAAACCCCGGCACCGATCGAATGAACCCCTCTGACCTCCTCCGCCAAGGGATCTCCTTACAATTAGAGGCAAAGTATAACAAATCGAACTACCTTGCACAAACAAAGACCGTTCTTCTGCAGATCACGCATTGCGAGTAACTTTTCTCATCTTCACAAACTGACAACCCTCTTCAATCATGAGACCGTGGTCTGGAAGAAGAGTCGTCTCTTGCCTTTGCGGAATTCCCTGGGTAGAATCCGTACATATCAGGTTTCCGAGAGGTTGTCATGCTCAAATTGATGCGCGAGTCGTCGCATAGCTATCCCTGGCTCCTCAAGTCCATCATGGGGATCATCGCGCTCGCCTTCGTCATTACCATGGGCTGGTGGGGATTCGGCGAACAGCCCGGCGCGGTCGTCGCCTCAGTCGGAGATCTCACCGTGTCCCGAGATGAGTTTCGTCGCGCCTATGAAAATACTTACCGCCTCTATAAAGACAAAGTCCCTGGAGAACTCAAAGACGAAACAATCAAGCAAATGGTGGTCGATCAACTCGTCGACAATCGGACCTGGCTGATCGCGGCAAAAAACATGGGCCTCACCGTGGCTGACGCCGATCTGCGCGAAGTCATCATGCAAATTCCCGACTTTCAAAAGAACGGCGCCTTCGATCCGGAGATCTATCGACAGCTCCTGGCCGCGAATCATTTGACACCCGCGATATTCGAAGCGATCGAAGCGAAAGAAATACTCAGCAACAAGGCCCGGATGATCATCCGCGATGCCGTGGCCCTCACCCCTGCCGAGCTTGCCGAAGCGCAGGCTCTCACGCTCCGTCAAACGGAAGCCGACCCGGCGAAGGCCGAGGCGGCGAAAGACCGCACCGCGCAAGACATCCTCTTTCAAAAACAGCAACGCGCGTTGATGGCCTACACTGAATCGCTAAAAACGAGCATCCCCATCAAGATCAACCGCGAGTTGCTGTAGCGCGACTCCTGAATACCGACTAAAGAATCAACATCGCATCGCCATAGCTGTAGAAGCGATACCGCTCGCGAACCGCCGCTGCGTAGGCCTGTCGAAGATATTCGGTCCCGACCAGCGCAGAAACCAGCATCAGCAATGTGGTCCGTGGCAAGTGAAAATTCGTGAGGAGAGCATCGACGACCTTGAATGAAAACCCTGGAGTCATAAACATATCCGTCTCGCCACGATAGGGTCGGATCTGGCCGTCCGCACGAGCGGCAGTTTCGAGCGCGCGCACGACCGTGGTCCCGACAGCGACAACGCGTCTCCCTGTTGCTCGCGCCTGTTCGATGGCATGTACCGCCTCTGTTCCGACTTCGAGCCATTCTGAACCCATCCGGTGGTCTTCGATCTGATCGACCGTCACAGCCTTGAAGGTCCCAACACCGACATGCAACGTGACGGTCGCGAGACCGACCCCTCGCTGTTGCAACCGCGCCAGTAACTCCGGTGTGAAATGGAGCCCTGCTGTCGGCGCCGCAATCGCGCCCTCATGCTGTGCGAACAGGGTTTGGTACCATTCTCGATCCTGGTCGGTCGGCACCCGTTTCATATAGGGCGGAAGCGGCATTCGGCCATGTTGCCGCAGCCACTCAGACAACGGGATCGGACTTTCGACCCGAACCGTTGTTCTGGTCGGCCCACGCTCGACCACCACAGCCACAGCCTCCGCACTCATCTCAAGAATCTGTCCAGGCTGAAACGTTCCTTTGATGAGCACTTCCCAGATCGCATCGCCGAGATCCTTCACAAAGAGGATCTCGACTTTCACGCCGGAAGGACGCTTCCGCCCAACTACGCGTGCAGCCAATACCTTGGTGTCGTTGACTACGAGGAGATCGCCGGACTGAAGAAGGTCTGGCAACTCGTCGACACGGCGATGTGCAAACGAACGATCGAGCCGCTGCAGAACGAGCAACCTGGCGTGATCGCGTGGAAGGTTAGGGTGGGTGGCAATCAGCGAGGGATCGAACGGAAAGTCGAACTCTGAGAGCTGCATCAGGAAGACGGCGGGGTCGGAGCTTTAGTCAGCGTCATATTCTGCAGTTCGGTGCCTGGATAATAATACCGAAGAATCGCGGAGAAGGGATAGCCCAACTCAGCCAATTCTTTTGCACCCCACTGGCACATACCGACGGCGTGGCCTGCGCCGAAACCGGACAGCACCACATCTCGACCGATCGATTCGATGGCAAACTGCGTGCTAGGGATGATGGTGTAGCCGACCGCCTTCCGCAATTCTTCTCCTCGAAGCACCAATTCTCCACCAGAGTGGAGAACACGCAGCTTCGCGACTCGCCCCCCGCGGCTGAACGACATGGGCGTGATCGTCGCGATCGTCCCCACCGAGAAGCCCTGCTGCCGCAGATTCTGCTCAAGAGTGTCGATTCTGAAAGAAGACCTCCATTGATAGTAGGGCGACATGAGGTCGAACGGGCATTCGACGCCCTTGAGATAGGGATAGTCTTTCGACCACACATTCATGGCATCCTCTGTCAACCCGGCGGCCGTCGATGAGAACGCTGCATAGATCGGCGCATCCTCGTATGTCACAACCAGCCCACGCGTCTCTTCGACGGCACGCAGGATCCCCGCATCCATCCCCTGCTTGCCGCGATAGACCTGGTCTTGCACCGTAGCCACCACGTCGTACTCCCGTGTGGCGCTCAACATCTGCTGATAGAGCGCATAGGTCCTGGCCGCCACCGCTTGTGCTTTCAACATTTCTGGATGCCATGCTGAGCTGACCTCCGAGGGAACGACCCCTTTGACATATTCTTCAACATCGACCCGATTGATGACCAGAAACCCGTTGCCTCTTCGTACGAGTTGGACAAGACCGCTTACAGAAATCTCTGTGCCGGAGTCGCCCGATGACACCGGCGCCCCATTGGGCTTCCGAGCGAGTCGTGGAAACGTCAATGTGAGGCCTTGCTCTCCCCCTTGCAGCGTCAATTGCTCCGCCTCCATGCGGGCGCCATTCAGCAGAAACCCCCCTCCAGCGGCTGTGACTTGGACCGGCGCGCGCAGAGCCTGACCACGGCCTTTTGCATCCATCACCCATAGTGGACCGTCTGCACGAAAATCGAGCCGTGGCACTTCAGCCGACAACAGCACTCGAATCGACTCGGCCGCCTCGGCTCCCGAAGACAGGCCGAGAAGGCATGCTCCCGCCACGATGGCGCGGCATACGTTATCTCTCAGTTGGTTCATCGGCGAAAGATCCATGTTATTAAATAGAATATCAGACTCAGGACGACGCTGAGGAGCAGACTGGTCACGATGGGAAACGAAAAACTGAAGTTATCTCGTCGGATAGAGATGTCGCCGGGAAGCTTGCCGAACCATCCCAGGAGATTCCCAATTCCTGGAACGCGATCTGCGATCAGCAACAACAGGCCGATCAAAACCACGCAGAGCCCGACTCCGATAAAGACCTTGCCGAGATTTCCCCATTCAGCCATCAGCCTTGAGCTAAATGTTCTGCGATTTGCACCGCATTGAGCGCGGCCCCTTTGCGGAGATTGTCTGATACCACCCAGAGGTTCAAACCGTTCGAGATCGATTCGTCTTCCCTGACGCGGCCGATGTACACCTCGTCCTTGCCGGTCGCATCCAGAGGCATGGGGTAGAGCTTCTTGCCCGGGTCATCGTACACAATCACCCCCGGCATAGCCGCCAGCGCCGCACGGGCTTCATTGGGCTTGAGCGGACGTCGCAGCTCTACGTTGATGGCTTCGGAATGGCAGCGCAACACCGGCACGCGCACGGTCGTCGCCGTCACGCGAAGCTCCGGAGCTTCGAGAATTTTTCTTGTCTCGCGGGCAATCTTCACTTCCTCGGAACAATCCCCACCGTCGTTGAAGGAGCCAATATGCGGCAGCAGATTGAATGCGATCTGATAGGGATACACTTCAGCCTTCGTGTCGCGAAAGGACATCAGGTCCTTCGTCTGCGTCATCAGCTCATCCATGGCCGCAGCACCGGTCCCGGAGACCGATTGAAACGTCGTCACGACGACACGCTTTACCCCCACGGCATCCTGCAACGGCTTGAGCGCCATGACAAGCGGCGTCGTTGTGCAATTGGGAATCGACACAATGCCTCGAGGCATCGTCATGAGAGCATGGGCATTGACTTCTGGGACGACCAACGGAACATCGGCTTCCATCCGAAAGACACCACTATCGTCGATGACCACGACCCCAGCCGCTCCAAGCCGTTGACCATACTCGCGACTGATCGTGTCGGTCGCTGAGATAAATGCGACATCGACACCGGCAAACGACGACTCCGGTGTCAGCTCTTCAACCTTCCAGTCTTTGCCCTGGCACGACATCACCTCACCAGCCGAACGCTTCGAGGCAAACAGACGTAGCGAGGCCACCGGAAACTTTCGCTCCTCCAATATCTCGAGCGTTTCTTTCCCAACAGCCCCCGTTGCGCCGAGGATGGCCACCACGTACCCTGATTTCTTTTTCAACATGAACTTTGATCCTATCTAGAGCACGATCTCGCGAATGCGATGATTGAACGTATCGGCCACAAGCACATGCCCTGCATGATCGATCACGATTCCGAATGGGTAACTCAGGGCAGCTCCTAGAGCCGCGCCCCCGTCACCACTATAATCGGCCACGCCCACCCCGGCGATGCGCTCAATCCGTCCTGTGATTCGATCCCAGCGCCGCACTAGATGATTGTCCGAATCGGTCATGTAGAGATTCCCCTCCTCATCCAACGCAACCCCCGATGGCCGAGAGAGACTGTTGCTGGGCGGCTCATCAGGCCCCTGATACCGATACTCACCGCCGCCCCCTACCACAGTTCGTATGAGGCCAGTGATGGGATCAATCGCGCGAATTCTTCCGTTGAAGGTATCGGCAATGAACAGCGTGCCATCTGACGCAAGCGCCAATCCGCTGGGACCGGCCAGACCGGTTTCTATCGCAGCCACACCATCCCCATTATACACAGCCATTCCTGTCCCTGCGACCGTACGAATCACGCCGGTGGACAAATCCACTGCCCGTATACGGTTATTTCTCTGGTCGGCGATGTATAGGATGCCTTCATCGCTCACCGCCAAAGCCGCCGGCTCATTCAACCCCGCCTCCACGGCCAATCCTCCGTCTCCCGAACATCGAGGTTGTCCTAGACCTGCGACTGTCGTGATCACTCTAGTGGCTGCATCCACACGCCGGACCCGATGGTTCAGCGTGTCCGCGATGTAAAGATGCCCTGCCTGATCGATCACCACGGCTGTTGGGAAATTCAACAGAGCTTGATCCGCTGGGCCGCCGTCGCCATTGAAACGTTTCGCCGGCGCTGTGCCAGCCACGACATAACGAACCGTTCCGCTCAAGTCCGTCTGCTGAGAAAACGCATGGGAATTGATCGCGTCGCTTTCGGCCAAGGGATCGTCATTCGCTCCCTCCGCCACCGGAATCGGCGGGATCGATTTTGCGTCAAATCCGACCGCCTGCGTATACCCCGCGACCGTCTTGATACAACCCGTCTGCTTCTCGATCTTTCGCACAACATGATTTTCGGAATCGGCAATGAACAGGTTTCCCTCGGCATCCAGGGTCAGCCCCTTCGGTTCATTCAGACAAGCGGCGATGGCCATCGCCTCGTCGCCAGACCAGCCTGAGTCTCCCGTACCGGCAAAGGTCTGGATCACTCCGGTTTTGAGATCTATGCTCATCGGCCTCGAAATCTCGCTCAGTTCAAATGTTGCCGGATGACCTCGCCCATTTCTGTCGTACTGACCAGACGAGTACCGGGACTGTGAATATCTTTTGTGCGATAGCCCAGATCGAGGGTCTTCACAATCGCCTGCTCGATGGCTTCCGCTTCTTTATCCAACTTGAACCCGTAGGACAGCATCATCGCCGCTGAAGCAATCGTCGCAATGGGATTCGCCACATTCTTCCCTGCAATGTCGGGCGCGCTGCCGTGAATCGGCTCGAACAGTCCGACCTGCGAACCAATGCTGGCCGACGGCAACATACCGATGGACCCGGTCAGCATCGCGGCTTCATCGCTCAGAATGTCGCCGAAGATGTTGTTACAGAGCATCACATCGAACTGCCTCGGGTTGCGCACGAGTTGCATCGCCGCATTATCGACGTAAATATGGCTCAACTCCACGTCTTGATAACCCTTGTGGGTCTCGATGACGACACGACGCCAGAGTTCGGATGACTCCAGCACATTCGCTTTGTCGACAGACATCACTTTCTTCCGACGTTTTCTCGCTGCTTCGAATGCCACTTTCGCAATGCGATGAATCTCTTCAGTCGTATAGATCTCGGTATTGAACCCTCGTTCGCTCCCGTTCGGCAGCTTCTCGATCCCCTTTGGTTTCCCGAAATAAATGCCGCCGGTCAGTTCCCTGATGACCAGGATATCGATCCCCTCGATCACGTCGCGTTTCAGCGTGGAGGTGTCGGCCAACATCGGGTACAACTTCGCCGGCCGCAAATTCGCATAGAGGCCCAGGTGCTCGCGCAAACCCAACAGCGCCCGCTCCGGACGCAGGCTATACTCCAACCCCTCCCACTTGGGACCTCCGACCGCGCCGAGCAAGACGGCATCGCTGTGTTTGGCCAGGGTTAAGGTTTCTTGAGGAAGTGGCACGCCCACTTTGTCGAGGGCCTGGCCGCCGACATCGCCGGACAGAAAGTCAAACGTATGGCCGAACTTCTCGGCCACAACCTTCAGGACCTTCACAGCCTCAGGAACGATCTCCCGGCCTACTCCATCACCAGCTAGTACGGCAATCTTCACTTTCACAGACGACTCTCCCTCTTTATGAGTGATGCCCATGCCGGCCCCTATTCCAACACTTCTTCATCCTCTAGTCGCCAAGCAGGGTCGACCAAGCAGAGAAACTCGATGGCGGTGGATCCAGTATTTTCCAGAGACTGTTTGCCTCCAGGCGGCACATAGACGACGGAACCTGGCAACACCGAGACGACGGAGTCGTCTACGGCCAACCGTCCCTGTCCGGCAATAATGTAGTAAACTTCTGAGGACCTCAGCCTGTGCCATTTCGACCGAGCGCCGGGAGCCAACGTCCCATGCGCCACACTATATCGAAGCGCGAGCGGCTGTTTCGCCGGATGCAACAACTCGCGCAGAACGGTGTGGTCGCCGGCCAGAAACTTCAGCCGATCTGCCAGGGTGACGTGAACCACAGCGCGCCTCACAGCCAACAGTATCTTCCCCAGTCTCAAGCTTGGGTCGATGACTCTATCGTGGCCACTTTCCCTAAATCAAGTTGACCCTCTGCTCGCCTTGTGCCTGTTTTCCGGCCAAGTACGACAGCTTGTTCAACGCATTGAGATAGGCCCGCGCTGAGGCCATGATGATGTCCGTATCCGCCCCATGCCCTGAGACGGTTCGGCCATCTTCTTGAACCCTGACCGACACTTCGCCCTGGGCGTCGGTCCCCCCCGTAATCGCCTTCACGGCATACATAAGAAGCGTACTCTTGGTCTGCGTAATTGAGGCAATCGTCCGATACACCGCATCGACCGGCCCATCACCCGTCCCTGCCTGAGCGATCGTCTGCCCATCGATCTCGAGCTCGACCGTAGCAGTGGGCACTTGATCCGTCCCGCTGGCGACATGGAACGATTTCAAGGTAATCCGGTCGGCCATTTTGGCCAACTCTTCGGAGACGATGACCTCGATGTCCTCTTCATATATCTCCCTCTTCTGATCGGCTAACTTCTTAAACCGCTCGAATGCATGATTGACCTCTTCGTCAGAAAGCGTATATCCCAATTCCACCAGCCTCTGTCGAAACGCGTGCCGGCCCGAAAGCTTCCCCATGACCATCTTGCTCTCGACCAGCCCAATCGTCTCCGGCCGCATGATTTCATATGTCGTCTTGTCCTTCAGCAGCCCGTCTTGATGAATGCCGGACGTATGGGCAAAGGCGTTGGCCCCGACGATGGCCTTATTGGGCTGCACCACCATTCCGGTGATCTTGCTGACCAATCGGCTGGTCTTCGAAATCTCTTCTGTGCGGATTTTCGTGTCGGCTTGATAGAAATCCTTCCTGGTCCGAAGCCCCATGACGACTTCCTCCAAGGCCGTGTTCCCTGCCCGCTCGCCGATTCCGTTGATCGTGCACTCCACTTGACCAGCTCCTTCGAACACCGCTGCCAAGCTATTTCCCACAGCCAGGCCCAAATCATTGTGGCAATGGACAGAGATCACAGCCTTCGCACTGTTGGGCACCTGCTCGCGAATACCACGAATGAGCCGACCGAATTCTTGTGGGATGGCATAGCCGACCGTATCAGGAATATTGATCGTCCCGGCTCCTGCGGCAATCACCGCCTCGATGACTTCATAGAGATAGGCCGGATCGGAGCGACTGGCATCCATGGGTGAAAACTCTACATCTTCCACATAACCCCTCGCCCGCTGCACCATCTCAGCCGCACGCTTCTTCGCCTCGTCGCGCGTCATGCGGAACTGATGCTTCAAGTGAATATCCGAGGTTGAGAGAAACGTATGAATACGGACCTTCGGAGCCCCCTTCAATGCTTCCCAAGCTCGGTCGATATCCTCAGGGCGTGCCCGCGCCAGACTGCAAATCGTCGGCCCCTCGACTTCCTGCGCGATTCGACGCACCGCCTCAAAATCTCCAGGCGAGCTATAGGCAAACCCTGCCTCGATGATATCGACCCCCAAACGTGCCAGTTGTTTCGCCACCATGATTTTCTCTTCCACATTCATGCTGGCCCCTGGAGATTGCTCTCCGTCCCGCAACGTCGTATCGAAAATTCGGATCATGCGTGTCATGGTTCCACCTCTCTTATCTTGTGAGATTGCTCAAAATACCTTTCCCGCAAGGCCACAGGAAGCGAGACGACCGAGGCGTACCCGTAAGGTACGTCGCAGGGAGGCACGCGACCGAGAACGCCGCGGGAAGGTATTTTCAGCAATCTAAAAAACACAAAAGCCTCCAGCCCCTGACCCAGGGACGGAGGCTTCAGAAGCTCCGTGGTACCACCCTGATTCAGCCATGAACAACGTGCGTCGTCCACAGCCCTTCATTACGCCCTGTCACGGGGGCGAGGCGGAATCCATTACTCGGGTTTCATGGATTCTGGCTCAGAGGCGAGTTCTGCGCCGCACAGGCTGGTTTGCACCATCCACCAGCTCTCTCATTGCTGTGCGAATCGCGTACTACTCCTCGTCATGGCCATTCACTAACAGAGTGCGGGGAAAATCCGCTTACTTGGCTCTCGTAGGCCCCAATAGTGTTCTTCACAGCCTTTAAAACTTCGACTCCGTCACGGACTGCTCGGTCTTAGGCGACGGACGTTTCCCGGCCACCTTCGAGAGAAGTCCGACGAGACGTTCCGCAGGACCGAGCAAGGCATACCCGGCAAAGACAACAAATAGCATAACTTGGGGCCAGGCAGCTATGAGCATGAGCCCCAAGATCCCCCATACGAGATAGGTAATCTGCTGGCCACCGCGGAATTTCATGTCTTTAAAGCTCCGATACTTGATCGTACTCACCATCAAGAACGAAAGGGTCAGCGTAATAATCAGGACAAGAAGGGGCTTCACTTCCGTTCCAATCCTGACGCTATAATGGTCGAAAATCACAAGCGATGCCACAACCCCTGCCGCCGCGGGAATAGCCAAGCCGGTAAAGTACTTGCCGTCCGGCACGGACGTAGTGGAATTAAATCGTGCCAACCGGACTGCACCCATTGCCACATATGCAAACATCACCGCCATACCGAACATACCCTGCCCGCTCAATGCCCAGGAATATATCAAGAGACCCGGAGCCACCCCGAACGACACCACGTCGGACAATGAGTCATATTCAAAGCCGAAATGGCTGGTGCTGTTCGTCAGCCTTGCAGACTTTCCATCGAGTATGTCGAAGATCATTGCCACCAGAATGGCAACCGCTGCTACCATGTAGTCTGCATTGAACACGGACAGCATTGAAAACACGCCACACAAGAGATTCCCCGTCGTAAAAAGATTGGGAATCAAGTGCATGGCGGCTTTACGCCGCTTCCCGTCTCTTCCGAATGATTGACGAAGTCCGGCAGTTTTCATGGCAACTCTCCCAAGATGGTCTCCCCACCTTTGACTCGATCGCCGACGGCAACTTTAATAGCCGTCCCGATAGGAAGAAACGTATCCATCCGCGACCCAAATCGAATCAAACCGAATCGTTCACCGAGCACCGCTCGATCTCTTGGCGACACCCAACAGACGATCCGTCTGGCAATCAACCCGGCCACCTGCACACACAATACTTTTGGTCCCCACACCGTTTTAATCATCAGGGCGTTCTGCTCATTCTTCAATGTTGCATCCGGCTTGCTCGCGACCAAAAATAACCCCGGTTGGTATTGCACGTCTTCGATGATTCCTTCACAAGGCACCCGGTTAATGTGCACATCGAATACGTTCAAGAAAATGCTGATCCTGATACTGCGATCTTTGATGAATCGGGGCTCGAACTCTTCTTCGATGGCGATGATTTTCCCGTCACCGGATGCCAAGACAAGTCGAGGTCCTTGAGGAACCACCCGGGACGGATTACGAAAGAACCACGAAACGAATAGCGTCAGGAGCGCCGCCCCGACCGCCGCAATGACCCAGCCTAACCACCCTGCCAGCAGTGTAACGCCGACAGCCGCCCCGATGAAGGGAATTCCCTCTTTGGCAAACGGGATGCCGACGGCACGATCCGCCACAGAGTCCTCAATCCTTAGTTCTTGTTCTTATCGACCAGTTGGTCCTTTTTCAACCAGGGCATCATCGCCCGCAACCGGCCCCCAACCTCTTCGATGGGATGGGCTTCACCCTTCGCCAACAGCGCATTATAGACTGGACGGTTCGCTTGATTCTCCAGCACCCATTCTTTCGCGAACTGGCCTTGCTGAATTTCACTCAAGATCTTCTTCATTTCCAGCTTTGTCTGCTCCGTCACTATGCGGGGGCCACGCGTGATATCACCGTACTTGGCCGTCGTACTGATAGAATACCGCATGTTGGCAATGCCGCCTTGATAGATCAAATCCACGATGAGCTTTACTTCGTGCAAACACTCAAAGTAGGCCATCTCCGGAGAGTAGCCGGCGTCTACCAGGGTTTCATACCCGGCCTGGATCAGAGATGTGAGTCCTCCGCAGAGGACAACCTGCTCGCCAAAGAGATCCGTTTCGGTTTCTTCACGAAAATTTGTTTCAATCACACCGGCTCGCCCGCCCCCGATCGCACTGGCATAGGCAAGGCCCAGCTGCTTGGTCGTTCCACCCGGGTCCTGATGGACCGCGAGTAAACAGGGCACCCCACTGCCTTTCGTATATTCCGATCGAACGAGATGGCCCGGCCCTTTGGGTGCAACCATGAACACATTGATCGTGGGCGGCGGCACGATTTGCCCAAAGTGAATATTGAAGCCGTGACCAAACGCGAGAAAGGAGCCTGGCTTCAGATTCGGGGCGATGTCCTGCCGATAGATGGCCGATTGCGCTTCATCAGGCGCGAGAATCATGACGACCTCCGATGCCTTGACGGCATCGGCCACCAGCATGACTTTCAGTCCGCTTTGCTCCGCCTTCTTCCATGAAGCACCTTCGCGCAGCCCAATCACCACGCTCACGCCGCTTTCTTTCATATTGAGCGCATGGGCGTGGCCTTGACTGCCATAGCCGATCACCGCGACTTTCTTATTCCGGATCTGTTGAATGTCAGCATCTTTATCGTAGTAAATCTTCATCGATCGCTCCTGGAGTAATAGCCGTGTCAAAAACCGATTGAACGTTGGGTCAGAGGTGGCGCCTATTCGCGGGCAACTTTCTTCGTCTGCACGTCCGTCGACCGAATCGACTCGCGGGCGACCGCAACCCTTCCGGTGCGCGTGAGATCCTTAATTCCAAGCGGTTGCAGCAGATTGATGATCGCTTCGATTTTTCGTGGGTCGCCGGTCACTTCGATGGTATAGGTCGCTGGAGTGGAATCGATGACGTTGGCCCGAAAAATATCGGCGATCCGCAATGCTTCCGCCCGATCTTCCGGCCGCGTATGCACCTTGATGAGCGCGGTCTCCCGTGAGACAAAATCGCTCTCGTTCAAATCCACGACCTTAATCACATCGATGAGTTTATTGAGCTGTTTCACGATCTGCTCAATGATCCGTTCGTCTCCGGAAGTGACGATGGTCATCTGCGACATGGACGGATCGAGCGTCGGCGCCACTGAAAGACTTTCAATGTTGAATCCTCGACCGCTGAACAAACCTGCGATGCGAGACAATGAGCCGAATTTATTCTCGACTGTGACCGAAATAATGTGTTCCATGCCTCGCGTAACTCCAGATGCCGCCGATTAAGCCGTCAGAATGGTGTCTGAGTCTTTGGGAGCCACCTGCCCAGCTCCAGACTGCTTGGTTTTCAAGGCCGGCGGATCTTCCAAAATCATCTCATGGTTGCAGCCGCCTGCGGGAATCATTGGGTAGACATTTTCATAGGGATACGTCGGCACATCGACAATCACCGGCTTATTCACCGCGATCGCTTCCTTGATGACGGCATCGATCTCGGACGGCTTGCTGGCCCTGAGCCCGACCGCTCCGTATGCCTCCGCCAGCTTCACAAAGTCCGGCGTTGTCTCCAGATAACTGGAGGCATATCGACCTTCGTAGAAAAGATCCTGCCACTGACGCACCATCCCGTGGAATCGGTTGTTCAGAATGATGATCTTCACCGGCAGCTTATGCACCACCGCCGTCGCCATTTCCTGCATATTCATCTGAATACTGCCGTCGCCCGCAATGCAAAGGACCAATCGTCCCGGAAATGCAGCCTGCGCGCCCATGGCGGCAGGAAACCCGAACCCCATGGTTCCAAGTCCCCCGGATGTCAGCCAGCGATTCGGCTTTGCCAGCTTAAAGTATTGAGCAGCCCACATCTGGTGTTGCCCGACATCAGTCGACACGATTGGGTCCCGATCTTTTGTGAGGTCATAGAGCCGCCTGACGACATGTTGCGGCTTGATCGGCCCATCCGCTTCTTGTTGGTACACAAGAGGATTCGCCTGTTGCCATTCGTGAATCTGATTCCACCAGGGCTTGCGCAATTCCCGTTGATCGCCGTTCACCGTGGCGCGAAGAATCTGAATCAGCTCACGGAGCACCATCTTGCAGTCGCCGACAATCGGAATGTCAACATTGACATTTTTCCTGATCGAGGTCGGATCGATATCGATGTGGATAACCTTGGCGTGAGGGCAAAACTCGGAGACCTTTCCGGTCACACGATCGTCAAACCGTGCCCCGATGGCCACGACAAGATCGGAATAGTGCATGGCCATATTCGCCCAATACGTGCCGTGCATACCCAGCATACCCAAAGACTGGGGATGCTCGCCCGGGAACGCCCCAAGCCCCATCAATGTCATGTCAACCGGCATATGAGTCAGTTCAGCCAATTCCAATAGTTCTTGTGACGCACCAGAGAACACAACACCGCCACCGACATACAAGATCGGCTTCTTTGCCTTCGACATGGCCTCGGCCGCTTGCTTGATCTGCCACTTATTTCCTTCATACACTGGATTGTAGCTGCGGATAGAGATAGAACTCGGATACACAAATTCCGCCTTATCCATGGATACGTCCTTCGGAATATCCACCAGCACCGGGCCTGGACGCCCCGTCGTCGCAATGTAGAACGCCTCTTTGATCGTCATCGCCAGATCTTTTACATCTTTCACCAGGAAGTTGTATTTGGTGCAGGGACGACTCAACCCTACGTTATCCGCCTCTTGGAACGCATCATTCCCAATAAGGCTGGTGGGAACTTGTCCGCTGAAACAGACCAACGGAACGGAGTCCATGTAAGCATCCGCCAACGCCGTGATCACGTTCGTCATACCCGGTCCGGAGGTTACAAGACAGACCCCGGCCTTACCGGTCGCCTTGGCATAGCCTTCCGCCATATGGCCGGCTCCCTGCTCATGACGAGTCAGAACCACGTCAATGTCCTTCTGCTGATGAAGCATGTCGAAAATCTTCAGAACGACACCACCAGGAAGCGCAAAAATCGTCTTGACGCCTTCCCGTTTGAGACACTCGATGAAGATCTCAGCACCTGTGAGCTTCATGGCAGAACCTCCCTCCATACCGCTAGTAAGAACTAGGCAATGGAGTCAACACATCATAAGCTTCGCCGCAGCTCGTCCAGCTAAGACCGGACACGAGCCCGCAATTGCTCAGAACATTCTGAAAAATCAGGGAGAATTATATGCGATCCTATCACCAGATGTTTCCACCCGTCAATAGTAGGGCGGATCTAGCAGCCTCATTCTCTGACAGTCTTCCTCCTCACATGATACCCTCCACCACACACGAACTCGTCGGCTCGGATCGTGCCCCCATGAGTATGCCTATCCGCGTGACCATCTTGTCTCGTAAAGACTGCCATCTCTGCGATGTCGTCTACCGAATTGCCACGCATCTACAGTTAGAATTCCACATCGAAACGAACAAGGTCTCTATCGAAAGTGACAGGGTCTTGATGGAGCGCTATGGGACAAGGGTTCCTGTCGTCTTGCTCGACGAGGTCGAGCACTTGGCAGGAAACGTGACGGAAGAGGAGCTGCGCCGTGCGATAAAAAAAGCGCGGTGGAGAAGACCGATAAGCCGGATTCTGTCCTGCCTGGGATATGCTCCCAAGCAGAGATGATCATTTCTCTGGGATTCGAGTTACCTCGAACCTCAAGCGACCTACCCGAAGACCTCGGCCGGGCCAGCCGGTCGCCGACTTTTCGAAAAAAGCCGACAGATGTCTTCCTATTTGGCCTTGCATCGGGCGACGCTTACCCTGCCGGTGATGTCGCCACCACCGCGGTGGGCTCTTACCCCACCGTTTCACCCTTACCTGAGCGAAAGTGACGGATTGGAATCCCGTCGCCTTGGCCATCGGCGGTTTATTCTCTGTGGTGCCGGTGTCGGATCGCTCCGCCTGGGAATTACCCAGCGCCCTGCCCATGAAGTCCGGACTTTCCTCTCAGAGCGTTTCCGCTCCAAGCGATCACCCAGTCTTCTCCCTCGCGCAAGAACACTATAGGACTGGACGCCTGCGCTTTCAAGGGCACATCACGAATGTGTACCTAGCGAATGGACGGCAACAGCGCCGCAGGCGCCGGCGGCTTGGTCTGGTAGATAGCCATGGCCTCAGGCATCCATTTTTTCAGTTGAGCGATACGGGTCTCGTGGCTTGGGTGCGTAGACATAAACTCTGAGGGCGCACCGCCGCCGGACATCTGCCCCATCCGTTCCCACAAGGCTATCGACTCGCGCGGATCATAGCCGGCATCCGCCGCGAGCAGAATCCCAACATAATCTGCTTCCGACTCATGCTTGCGGCTAAAGGGCAGTAACACGCCCACCTGCGCCCCGACACCAAGCGCCGCCATTGCCGCTTGCCCCAACATCCCGCCTCCACCTGCCGCCCCGGCCGCCGCGCCAACGACTTGGAGGCCGGCGTTCGTCAGTTGGCCCTGACTCATCCGTTCTGCGCCGTGCCGGGCCAAGGCATGGACAACTTCGTGCCCCATAACGGCAGCCAGCCCTGCTTCCGTCTTGGCCATGGGAAAGATACCTGTATAGACCGCCATCTTCCCGCCGGGCAGCGCAAAGGCATTCGCCGTTTTGTCATCTTTGATGACCGTCACTTCCCACTGAAACTGCTGCGCCACCTCAGCATACTTCGATCGTTTCGCGGCCTCGACAATCCGAGCCGCAACTCTCTTCACCGGCTCGATCTCGCGAGGATCTTGAGACGGTCGCATTTTGGGATCACTCTTCACCTGCTCATAAGCCTGCGCACCCATTTGAGCCTCTTCCGACACCGACGACATGAGCAACTGCGACCGGCCCGTATAGGGGTTGGTTTCACACCCACCGATCGCCATCAGTCCAAGTCCCGCCACCACCAAGACCATTCTGCGCGAGAATGACTTCCATATCCGCATCGTACATCCTCCTTGATAACCGCGTATCGCCCAGGATCTGAAAAATTGACCGTCCTTTGAAGCTCTGTTAGATTAGCGCGCCTCCCACCGCATGGAACATTTCTATCCGAAGAGTTCCTGACTTGTGACCACAACAACAGACACAACGACGATGGAACGAATCGGCATCGATGAGTCCGGCAAGGGAGACTACTTCGGCCCTCTGGTCATCGCCGCTGTCTTTGTCAACGCCACCACGCAAGGTGAATTGAACCTGATGAATGTCCGGGACAGCAAGAAAATATCAGACGGTCGCATTCTCGAGATGGCGCCCGACATCCGGATGCTGTGTCCCCACAGCATTATCGCAATAGGGCCACCACGATACAACGAGCTGTACGCGAAGATCCGAAATCTGAATCGCCTGCTGGCATGGGGCCATGCCAAGGCCCTGGAAACTCTCCTGGAAAAGGTCTCGTGTGGACGCGCGATTGCGGATCAGTTCGGCGATGAACGGTTGATTCTGAACGCCTTACAGGAGAAGGGGCGCACGATCGTATTGGAACAACGGCATAAGGCCGAATCCGATCTGGCCGTGGCCGCCGCTTCGATCCTAGCCCGGGCGGAGTTTCTCCTTCGATTGAAACGCCTCTCAGATGAGATCGGCACGACGTTGCCCAAAGGGGCATCGCCCGCCGTCGAACTGGCCGGACGCATGATCGTGAAAAAGCATGGAGAGGAACGGCTGGGATCGGTCGCCAAACTGCACTTCAAAACAACGCAGGCCGTGCTGGCGGAAATACACTAAACCGACTCGCCAATCTCAAGCGCCGATGTCTTGTCGAGATCGGGGCGCGGCGCGGATTCGACAGGAATTTGCCCATCCCAATAAAGCATCCGACGGCAGTAGGGGCAGGTGTGGAGATCTTCCGCGCGTTTGACTTCTGAAATCAGTTGTGGAGGAAGCTGCAGACGGCACCCGGAACAGATCCCCTCTTTAATTTCAGCGAGAGCGTGATCCTTTCGCAACGCTTTGATCGAGTTATAGCGGCTGAGCAACCCCTTCTCAACATGAGTCGCACGGACTTGCTGTTGCGCCTCAAGATCAGCCAACTCCGTTGAGAGTTTGTGCTCCAGCTCATCGAGCGCCTGTTTTTCTTGCGCAAAGGTTTTTTCTATGGCGCTGAGTTTCTCTTGCGCTTCTTTCGCCGCCCGCTGGAGTTGTTCGATCTTCTCCATGCAGAGCAAAATCTTCTCCTCGATGTCCCCCTTCTTCTTGTTGGCAACCTCAATCTCGAACAGATGCGCCTGGTATTCCTTGTTGGATTTCAGCTCGGACAGCCTCGACTTCATTTTCTCAGTGTGCGCTTCTTGCGCTTCAAGATCCTGTTCGTGCGACCGCCGCTCTTTGACGAGCGCTTCCACAGACGCACTGGACTGTTGCTGGAACTGCCGAGCCTCTCGAAGCGGGACGTCGACCGCCTGGAGCCGCTCTGGGATTTTTCGCCGCTGGTCCTTGATTTCCGCGATGCGGAGATCCAGTTTCTGGAGTTCGATAAGGGGGGAGAGATTCTGGTTCAACGCGCTCCTATTCCTTACTGTTCTATACAACGCCCTCGGCGATGAATCCCGCTGCTGCGCTGGTGGGCCCACTAGGACTTGAACCTAGGACCAGCTGATTATGAGTCAGCCGCTCTAACCACCTGAGCTATGGGCCCGATCAGGCGGATGACTCTCTCGTGCCTGACCCACAGACACGAACGGCCAATTTTAGGCTGTCCGGATAGGGGAGTCAAATCCCGAGAGGAACCATTCCATGACGCATCACAGACTTTCCACAAAGCTGCGTAGCTTCTTGCTCCGGCTTGGATGACGCAGCTTGCGCAACGCCTTGGCCTCGATCTGCCTGATACGTTCGCGGGTCACTTCGAAATCCTGACCGACTTCTTCCAGAGTATGGTCGGTCGCTTCGCCGATGCCGAACCGCTTCCGCAGCACTTTCTCTTCCCTCGGCGTGAGCGTTTCCAGTGCGCTGTTGATCTGGCGCTGGAGATCGTACCGGATCGCCGCTTCCAGAGGAGACACGGCTTTCTTGTCCTCGATAAAGTCTCCCAAATGACTGTCCTCTTCCTCGCCAATCGGGGTCTCCAGAGAAATCGGCTCGCGCGCGATTTTTAAAATTTTCCGCACCTTATCGAGCGGCAGATCCATACGCTCGGCTATTTCTTCCGGCGTCGGTTCGCGGCCGAGTTTCTGAACCAGATGGCGGGAGGTTCGAATCAGCTTGTTGATGGTCTCGATCATATGCACAGGGATACGGATCGTCCGGGCTTGATCGGCGATCGCGCGGGTAATCGCCTGGCGAATCCACCAGGTGGCATAGGTGCTGAACTTGTAGCCGCGCTTATATTCGAACTTATCGACGGCCTTCATCAGGCCGATATTGCCTTCCTGGATCAAGTCGAGGAACTGGAGACCGCGGTTCGTGTATTTCTTGGCGATGCTGACGACGAGACGAAGATTCGCCTCGACCAGTTCGGCTTTCCCACGTTTAACTTTCTCCTCTGCCACATCCAGATGCTTGACTGCATCTTTAATCTCTTCTGCGGATACGAGAGCCTCTTCGGTCTCGAGTGTTCGAATCCGGCCCTTCGCCGCCTGATACACCTTTTTTATTTCGGTGAGCGCCTCCTCAGAGCAACTCGTTTTGCGTTTGACGGCGAGGAAATTTTTCCGATCACGGCAGAGCTTCTTGAGGGCCTCGGCACCGGCCTCACCGCTGATTCCAAGCCGCCGCTGACAACTGATGATCTCCCGCTCCGCCGTCCGGATCTGAATCGCCAGCTCCCGCACACGCTGCACCATCCGATCCTTCAGCACGCCATGCAGGTTGACGGATTCCATCTTCTCGACGACCTGATCGCGAATCGTATCGATCTGCTTCTTGATCTTCTTCTGCTTCGCAGGATCGCTGTTGGCATGCCGGGCCACTTCGTAGAGACTCTTGAGCGAGGTCGAGATTTTTCGGACGGAATTCAGCCCTTCGAGCGTCTTCACTCGGAGTTCTTCATAATCCCGCTGGATTTGTTCTTCTTCGAATTCCTCCTCGGTCTCGACGATCGGAACGATCTCACGCACATCGATCGTCCCGCTCTTGAGCTGATCGTACAGGGCGAGGACAAACTCAATCGTCATCGGCATCCCATAGATAACCGAGGCGATGTCCTTCTTCCCCTCTTCGATGCGTTTCGCGATCTCGATTTCCCCTTCACGACTCAGCAACGCCACACTTCCCATCTCTTTGAGGTAGAGTCGAACCGGGTCGTCGGTCCGGCTGAGCGCGCCGGGAGTGAGATCGATCTCCTTTTCTTCCTTTTCCTCCTTCTCATTTTCCTCCCCGGATCCGGCGCCGGCTTCACCCTCGGCATCCTCAGCGTCCTCATTTGAGTCTTCTGTGTCCCGGGCTTTCCTGATCCGCTCCCCCTCAGGCGCATCGACAATCTCGATGTCCATTTCGCCGAACATCGTCATGATGCTGCCGAACTGCTCTGAGGACACCACTTCCGCGGGCAACGTGCTATTCAGCTCGTCATACGTCAAAAAGCCCTTCTCTTTCCCCATCGAGATCAGCTTTTTCACTTCGCCGAGCAACTCTGGTTTCGCCATGACTACTCCTTCACTAAGGACAACATTCCGGTAGAGGGCCGCCCAGCTTTGCGCATTCGCAATTCATTGACTTGTGCGTTCAACATCCGCGCGTCCTCCGTACGGCCTTCCCGTTCGGCGGCCTTGAGCTGCACGATCAGATTTCGAAATACGGATTCCGCTCGCTTTCGGTCTAACGTATCTAAACAACCCATCACATGTGCTTTGAGATTGTCGCTGTCGAGATATTCCTCTTGCATCGACAATTCCGTCGCGAGTGACCCGCAATCCGGGTCGTCCACCACTGCATCCAGCAGCAACCTAAGCCCGACCCGGCCGTCTCGATCAAGGTGATTCAATGCCGTCTCAACGAGGGACCGACAGGCCGGAACCGAGAAGGCCTCGGGCTTCAGACGTTGCACATCGGCAGGCGTCAAGTGCCCGTGCAGCAGCAAATACACCAGATCCCGCTCTTCGCTCGCACCCTTGAAGATCGACGATGTGGGATCGGTCGATTGCGCGGCCACCGGACGACGTCCCTCCGGCTGCACCAGCGCCGGATACCGTTCGATCAACCGTTGTTGGCCAATGCCCAACCGTTCCGCAACCACGCGAATCCGCTCTTCTCGTTCGATTGGATGCTCGCTCTTTTGCAAAATCCTCAGCACATCGTCCACGCTGCGGATACGCCCTTCGATCGTACTGGACTCCGCTGAGCTCATGCTATGCTCGAGAGCAAAGTCTAAGAGGCTTGGAGCCTGCTCTTCCAACCGAGTAAACGCCTCCGGCCCTTCCTTCCGCACATAGGTATCAGGATCCTCGCCGGCTGGTAAGGTCACGACTTTCACCCCGAGCCCGCTGTTCACAAACAAATCGAGCCCTCGCAATGCGGCACGAACTCCGGCCTGATCCGGATCGAATAACAATACGACCTTGGAGGCAAACCGTCTCAGCACTTGAATATGCTCTGCCGTCAGGGCTGTCCCTAACGTTGCGACCGTGTGGGTCAGCCCGGCTTGATGAAGCGCAACTGCATCGAAATACCCTTCCACCACGATCACGGTCTTCAGCCGAGCCACCGCTTCTCGCGCAAGATCCAACGCATAGAGAGTCTGCCCCTTCTTGAATAAGGGAGTATCCGGCGAATTGAGATATTTCGGAGTCCCCTCGCCGAGGATACGCCCTCCAAAACCGACGACCCGCTTGCGCAGATCCGTAATAGGGAACATCACGCGGGCACGAAAGCGATCATAGGCTCCAGACCCATGCTCGCGCACCACCGTCAATCCAGCGGCGGCAAGATCGCTCTGTGCAAACCCTTGCTTGCCCAACGCCATGATAAGCCCGTCCCACTCAGCCGGCACACAGCCAATGACAAATCGCTCGATCGTCTCAGCCTGAATGCCCCGGCCTGCCAAGTAGTCCCGAGCTGTTGCACCAGCCACTCCATCCCGCAAATTCTGTTGAAACCACACCGTCACTGCCCGATTGAGCGATTCAATGCGGCTCGCCTGTGCCGCATGAGGCCCTGCACTCGGCCCGCTGTCCGGCACGTCAATCCCGAATTTCTGCCCGAGCTCACGGACTGTCTCAGGAAAATTCGCGCCGGTAATCCGCATCAGAAACGTAAACACGTTGCCGCCCGCACCGCATCCGAAACAGTGAAAAATCTGGCGGGAAGGACTAACCGTAAAGGAGGGTGATTTTTCCTGATGGAACGGACAGAGCCCCTTCAAATTCTGGCCGGCCCGGGTCAAACTCACGTGGTGTCCGACGACTTCAGCGATATCGACCCGGTCCCTGACTTGATTGATCACATCTTCAGAAATCAGACCTCGGCCCACGAGAGTCGCGGCTCCTATTTCCCCACCTCGCGAAGGTGAGAAAGATGACTGTAAGTGGTCGATAAATAGACCGGTCAGGGTAACAGACGGGAAAGAAATCTGTCAACGTGGCGATACGGCGCTAGCAGGTTGCGAGAAAACGATGGCTACCCGCAGGAAATCCACTTGTCCACATATCTGGGACAACGGGACACGACCTCGTAGGAGGCTCAAAAAGGCCGTTCAGCAAGGCCGCAGCGAGTGAAGACCGGAGGCGTACCCTCTGGGGTACGTTGAGGATCTGAATGATGCGAGAACGATGCTGGCGGACTTTTTCAGCCTCCTGCTAACCCGGAGGCCAAGCCATGTGTCGTCCAGCCAGCACATGCAGATGCAGGTGAAACACACTCTGGCCGCCATGCGCACCGGTATTGACGACGAAACGATACCCGGTATCGGCAACCCCCTTCAATTTCGCAATCTTGTTACCGGCCAGCATCAAATGCCCAAGTAGTCCACCGTCCGAATCCTGCAGTTCGGCGATTGAGGCCGCATGCTTTCGAGGAATGACGAGCACGTGTGTCGGCGCCTGGGGATTGATATCGTCGAACGCAACCACCAGATCGTCTTCATAGACGAGTGCTGTAGGAATGGTCCGCGAGACGATTTTGCAAAAGAGGCACTCGCTCATGAGATGGGTCCTTTTCTCAAGCCAGACTTCCCAAACCGAGCCGCCAACTCCTGATAGACCTCTTGAAGCGTGATGCCGTGGTATCCCAGCGCCACTAAGGTGTGGAACAACAGATCCGCTGTTTCGTACACGACCTCGTCCTTCTTCCCGCCCTTGCCGGCAATCGCGACTTCGCCGGCTTCTTCGACGACTTTTTTCAGAATACGATCGACACCGCCTTGCAGCAGTGTGGAGGTGTAGGACTCACTCGATGGCTGACGCTTCCGCTCCTGAATCGTCTGGTAGAGGCGTTCAAGAATGCCGCCCCAGGACTCGGACGTCTTCGTTTCCGGCGAGTCCAGACGGGAAAAGAAACAAGCCCGCTCTCCTGTATGGCACGTCGGGCCGACCGGCTCAACTTTCACGAGAAGGGCATCGCCATCACAATCGAGAAACATATCTTTCAGTTGCAGCTTGTGGCCGGAAGTCTCACCCTTTTCCCATAGCGTCTGGCGCGACCGGCTCCAGAAGTGCACAGACTTCGTCTCGACGGTCTTTTGCAAGGCCTCCTGGTTCATGAACGCCACCATCAGGACTGTGCCATCCTGCCAATCCTGCACGACCGCCGGAATCAGCCCCTGCGCATCGAATTTCAAACGCCCTATATCCATTTATCGAACCGCCACTCCCTTCTGACGAAGGTAGACTTTCGCCTCCTGAATCGTGTGAGTCCGGAAATGGAAAATAGACGCGGCCAGCACCGCGTCGGCCTTGCCCTTGACGAATCCTTCGTAGAGATGGTTCAAATTTCCCACGCCGCCCGACGCGATTACCGGAATCGACACGGCCTCCGACACAGCAGCCGTCAATGCAAGGTCATAACCATTCTGTTGCCCATCTTGATCCATGCTCGTGAGCAAAATTTCACCTGCCCCATACTGCGCCATCGTCTTTGCCCAATCGATCACATCGAGACCGGTGGATTTGCGACCCCCGTGGGTAAACACTTCCCACCCTGTTCCCGGTGCAACACGGCGCTTGGCGTCGATCGCGACCACTATACATTGCGTCCCAAATCGCTCCGCCGCTTCTTTCACAAATTCCGGCCGTTGGACCGCCGCCGTATTGATGCTCACCTTATCCGCGCCCGCGTTCAACAGCGCCCGGATGTCCTCAATTGTTCTCACTCCCCCGCCGACAGTCAGCGGCATGAACACTTGCGCCGCCGTCTGCTCGACCACGTCGATGATGGTCTTCCGGTTTTCATGGGAGGCGGTGATATCCAGGAAACAGAGTTCATCGGCTCCTTCATGATCGTAGGCTGTAGCCACTTCGACCGGATCTCCCGCATCACGCAAGTTCACAAAGCTCACGCCTTTCACAACGCGACCGTCTTTGACATCGAGGCAGGGAATAATGCGTTTGGTCAACATCACAACACGTGAAACGAAAATGTTGGTAGAGAATTCTTCACGGCTGGCCCCTATGTAGTACCAAGAGCCACAAGAGCGGCTCGATAATCCAACTTGCCGTCATACAACGCCTTCCCCACAATGGCGCCTTCAACTCGTGGGCCGAGCGCTTGCACAGCCTGCAAGTCTTCGACACGCGAGATCCCGCCAGAAGCGATCACGGGGAAAGACGACAACTCCACCACCTCACGCAACGCCGCTAGATTCGGCCCACCCAACATACCATCGCGAGCAATGTCCGTATAGATGACGGCGCCTATAGCATAACCTGCCAGCTCCTTGAGCAGATCTGTCGCCTTCGTCTCCGATACCGCTGTCCAACCCTTGACCGCCACCTTTCCATCCCGCGAATCCAATCCCAATAGAATCTGACGAGGAAACTCCCGGCAGGCTTTATCCAGAAAAGATCGATCGGTCAAGGCCGCAGTGCCGAGTACCACCCTAGTCACGCCCACCCCAAGATAACGACGCACCGTCTCGATCGACCGAATTCCTCCTCCGACCTGTATATTTAGGCTCACGGCGCGAATGATCGCCTCAATCTGGGGAAGATTACGCGGTTCTCCCTCCACGGCCCCATTGAGGTCCACCACATGGATCAGCGTCGCGCCACCCTGTTGCCATTGCTTTGCAACAGCCGGCACGTCGTCGGAATAGACCGTTTCAGCCGCCATGTCACCCTGACGCAATCGCACACAGCGACCATCTTTTAGATCAATCGCTGGAATAACGAGCATACAAAGAACCGATTCCTCTCACTGTTCCCCACCTGTTCCAAATGGAAATTCTTGGAGCATGCGCTCGACTCCATACGACGCCAGTTCTTCCGCCGTGACAAACATACCCCTCCGTTGGATGAATCCCATCACATCTTCATTCATCGGCCGCTGCCTCTCATAGTAATTTCCTTCCCACAAGACATGCCCGTCGGCGGCAATAACTTTGGCCTCAAAGCCCACTGTTGCCGCCGGGCTGGCGCCAAAGCGACCACCAACTCGCTCCTGGTACACCAGCACTTGGCCGATCAGTGAGGCATCCGTTTTAAGCTGTTTTGCCACCGTGACCGCCAGCGACTGGCCGGTGGACTGTTTTGCGGCCAAAGAGTCTAGCATGATCGCTGCCTCACCAGGTGAAAGCACGGTTATTCCTTGCCTCGTCTTCAACCGGCTCCATAGTAACTGCGTCACGATCTCTCCAGCCCCCGTCGGCACGGTAGCTGTTTGCCTGATTGGCAGCTCGGTATTCAGCGGCACCGACATCGCCATATCGGATCTGCGAACTTCCGGCGGCGCCGAGAAACTATGATCGATTACATCCCTCACCTGCGGCGTCTCGAGAGTTGTGAACGGCAACAACGCGATGGTACGAATCTGATAGCGCGGCAATTCCTGAGAAGATTTTGTGGTGACTTTCGACCCGCTGCAACCGGCAATCGTCAGGACAAGAACCGCCAACGCAAGCGTGTGAAAGGTCAGACGTAAGGTGACAGTTCCGTTGTGTTGCATCTTCACCAGTTCACTCCTCATGCCTGACCCCTGGCGTCTATGTCCGCCAGAATCCAAAGTTCTTAACGAGTTGCAACCCGATGGCCTGGCTCTTTTCAGGATGGAACTGACAGGCCACCACATTATCCCGCCAGACACTTGAGACAAATGGGATGCCGTACGTGGTCGTCGCCGCCGCGATCTGCCGGTCGACCGGATCGACAAAATACGAATGCACAAAATACCAATAGTCTCCGGTCGTAATCCCCTCGAACAACGGACAGGGCCGTTGAATGTTGACCTGATTCCAGCCCATGTGAGGAACTTTCAACGCCGGATCGATCTCAAACCGCCTAACCCTGCCTGGAATGATGCCGAGTCCTTTGTGAGTGCCGAACTCTTCGCTCTCCGTGAACAATAGCTGGAGCCCCAAACAGATTCCCAGAAATGGTTTTCCCGATTGAATTGCTGTACGAATCGGTTCCGCCAGCCCATAGCGCTCAACATTGGCCATGCAATCGCCAAACGCACCGACACCAGGCAAGACGACATGACTTGCATTCCCGATTACGCACGGATCACGCGTCACCACCGCCTGATGCCCCACCGCCTCAAAGGCCTTGGAGACACTGCGGAGATTGCCCATGCCGTAATCGATGATCGCAATCATATCCAATTCCTGCAGGATGCTGAAAAAGCCCGCCAGCTTCGTTCTCGGCTCATCGAAATCCTCAACGTACCCCTGAGGGTACGCCTCCGGTTTCGACTCGCCTGCGGCCTTGCTGGACGGCCTTTTTGAGCATCCTGCGAGAGCATTCTCCTGTTGTGGCACAAGACCGGACTATCGAAATACCGTTCTCCTACTCTGGAGACGAGACGAAAAACTCTTGCTCCTAGCCTGGCCACAAGACCGTAACAATACCGCAACCAGCGCCGTCCTGCCACTGCCAAACTGAATAGAAGAAACTGTAGGAACCTGGAGCTTAGACCAAAGAAGCTCAAGCCAGTTCAGCCACAACGGAGAACGAGCAGGCATACAAAGAAGGTCTCTGGTATTACCTCAACGCCCAACTAATAGCTTGAGATATTCATGGTCTGTTGCTGGCGGCTCCAGTTATTTAATCCACTTTGGCTTTCGTTCTCGCTTTCCAAAAATCATCTCAAAGACCACGGTCTCACCTTCATCGGCACCAATTCTGTCGAAACGTATAGTGGGCGATAACTCGGCGTGTTCCTGTATCAGTCGTTCTTGCCCTGATTTTTGCGCAAAGATAGCCTGGTACCCGAAACGACAGACTTGCCGATTGATCATCTCGACCATGCCAACGTCCGATAGATCCTCTATCCCTAACCCCTCTGCCTCAAACCGATCTCGCCACGACGAGTGCCCATAGATGATGAGTGATGGACTCACCGGAAAGAGCAAGACAACCGGCCCGTCAGGCCGAATAACATACGGCCGCAAATCGGCTTCCTTGACCGAAGGATTGAACCAGATTACTGGGTTGTCACTGGTCAGAAACGGAATTTTGGTCTTGTTGTGCACCGCATAGAAGCCCATCTGATTAAACACCTGCCCAGTGGCTTGCATCACGGGAACCATGGCGTGAATGGATTGGTGGGGATTGATTGATAGATATTTCAACATTGTCAAGAATGTCTTCTAATCCCATAGGCTTCGGCGATAGTTTCCCTTCAGCATCCAACTGCCGCGCCTCAGCCATTACATCTTCTGCCTGTATCTTCTCGGTTACGTCTCGACTGGCAGGGACGCGCGCACGCTGCAACCCCATGAATTGAAATATCTCTTCCAGAGAATCATTGACGTTCTCTCGGCGATGAATTCGGTCAACGATTCCAGGCCACTTATCTTCTATGCTTGAAAAGAGGTCCTCAAGTGCATTGTAATCTTTCCCACCATCCGGTCGCGGCTGAGAGTAGTAGTATTTGTGAAAGCCTATGTTGTCCGGCGAGAGCGAAATAGCTTTGCACGGATCATCCTTGCGATAGACAAGCACTTGCCCGGAGTTATCACAGAAGAACTTCAGGTAGGATTTCGGAATGTAGTGATGACGTTTTTTCTTCATGGCAACAGACTATTTTTCGTATCTACAATAAGAATTGCCTGATTTGCCAATGAAACACAAAGGGCAGGCTCCCTTTCAGAAGCCTGCCCCTTAAGTTCATCAATAATATCACTTTCCCAGAGACGTTGCGGGTGGCACCGATCTGGGCGCCCAACCGCCCGCAGCGGGGTCCCTACACCGAGCGGGTGCGAGGACGGTCGGGCTGATCGGTGACAGGACCCGCGACAGCCTACAACATCCCCTTCGTCGAGAGCACTTTCCCAGCCAGTCGTTCCTCCAACATCGTGGCTTGATCCAACGCTTTGGCTAGCGCCTTGAAGATGGCTTCCATAATGTGGTGCGGGTTGCGGCCGTACATGAGATTCACGTGGAGATTGAGCCCACCATGGGTGACGAAAGCCTGGAAAAAGTCTTCGAACAGTCCCAAATCAAAGGCTTTGATCTTCCGATCCGGCAAACTCACGTTGTAGACGAGATAGGGCCTGCCGCTGAGATCCACTGTGACTTGCGCCAGCGTTTCATCGAGCGGAGCTGAGGCAAACCCGAACCGCTTGATCCCTGCTTTTTCTCCCAAAGCTTGATGCAAAGCCTTGCCCATGACGATGCCGACATCCTCGACCGTGTGGTGTTCGTCGATATCGATGTCGCCTTTGGCCTGGACGGTCAGGTCAAAGAAGCCGTGTCTGGACAACAGCTCCAGCATGTGATCAAAGAAACGAATCCCTGTGTCGATCTTTCCCTGGCCGCTGCCGTCCAGCGTCCATTCGACCAGAATATCCGTCTCTTTTGTGGCACGGTGAATCGACGACTGTCGAGGCGCTGATCCGTTCTTTTTCATGAGAACCTGCTCTGGGCTGACTTCGCGTGTGCGTCGAACCCTTCGATGTTGGCCAATCGGACGAGATGATCTTTCACCTTGCTCAATTCGTCACGCGTATAATGCACGATGTTGCTCACCTTGATGTAATCGTGGACGGAGAGCGCCGAAAAGAAGCGCGCCGTCCCGCCGGTTGGCAAGACGTGATTCGGGCCGGCAACGTAATCCGCAACCGACGGAGGAGTGTACCGTCCCAGGAAAAGTGCTCCTGCATGACGGATTTTCTCTATGTAGTCGAATGGCTCACTGACGGAGAGCGTCAGATGTTCCGGAGCAATCTGATTGGCCACCACAATGGCTTCGTCCATGGTAGCGACCACGAAGGCCACCGAATGGCGTGCAATGGACCTGGCCGCAATCTTTTCCCGTTGTAGTCCCTTCAACTGACTCTCGATGAGTCGCGCCACATCTTTTGCCAACTGGGCTGATGTGGTGACGAGATAGACCTGCGCATCTTCGTCATGCTCCGCTTCGCAGAGAAGATCGGCCGCGACATGAACCGGTTTGGCATTGTCATCTGCGACGACGAGTAGTTCGCTCGGACCCGCCACCATATCGATCCCGACTGTGCCGTAGAGAAGTCGCTTGGCCGTTGCGACATAAATATTGCCGGGGCCTACAATTTTGTCGACGCGCTGGATCGTTTTGGTCCCATAGGCCATCGCTCCGATGGCTTGCACGCCCCCAACACGATAGATTTCCGTGACGCCAGCAATGTCTGCTGCAACCAGTAGATAGGGATTGATCGGGCCCTTTTGTGGCGGCGTACACATCACCACGCGGGAAACGCCCGCAACCTTGGCCGGAATCGCGCACATCAAGACCGACGAAGGATAGACAGCCTTGCCTCCCGGCACGTACACGCCGACCGCATCGACCGGCGTCACCACCTGCCCCAATGTCGCCTCGTGGTCCTGATACATCCACGTCTTCATGCGCTGGCGTTCGTGGAACGACGTGATCCGCTGGGCCGCAAATCGGAGCGCGTCGCCTTCGTCTTTCCGGATATGGAAGTACGCCTCTTTGATTTCTTCGGGAGTGACGCGCAGCCCCGTGTCCTTCATGGAGACGCGGTCGAACTGTTTCGTATAACGGAGGACCGCCTTGTTGCCGCCCCGTTCCACGGCTTGCAGAATCGCCTTGACCGTCTTTTCGACGGCAGCCCCTTGGACGCGACCACGGGACGTCACTTTCTTAAGTGCGGGGAGAAAGGCTCGCTCGGTAGAGTCCACAATCTTCATGTGCGCGCCCGTCTGATTGTTCGACGCGCCCCGCGCGAAGATCTGCGCGGAGCGGCTGTTCGAGATCTGGTTGGTACGCTGACGACACCTCGGAGCTTTTTGATCAACTCCGTGACCACCGCATGCTTCAGCTTCAAACTCGCCCGATTGACGACCAGCCGAGCCGTGGACTGAGCGATGCATTCCACTTCGACAAGGTCATGTGCCTTGAGCGTATTGCCCGTTTCAACAAGATCGACGATCCGATCAGCTAGGCCGACCAACGGCGCCAGTTCGATCGAGCCGTATAATTATACAATTTCGACCGACACGCCGCGCTGATTGAAATACCGCTCGGTGATCTTCGGATACTTGGTCGCCACCCGAATTTTCGAGGACAGCCGGTCACGCGAGGCTTGTCCCTTGAGCGCAGCGACGGCGATTCTACACGCTCCGATCCCTAAATCCAATGGCTCATAGACGTCGCTATCCTGCTCCATCAAGACATCTTTCCCGACAATCCCGACATCTGCCGCGCCATATTCGACATAGGTCGGCACATCCGTTGGCCGCACGATCAGGAAGGTCATACCGATCTCAGGACAGGGAAACACCAACCGGCGGCTTTCGGTGGAGAGGCTGCCCAGGGCATACCCCGCCTGCCGAAAGACATCCAGCGTAAGATCCAACATTTTCCCTTTCGACAAGGCAATCGTCAGCATGATGTCAACGAGTTCCGGCCGGAGCCGCTCCCTCTTTATGTCGCGCGATCGTCGCACCCAACCCGCGCAGCTTCTCTTCCATCCGCTCGTAGCCGCGATCCAGATGATAGACACGGAGAATCTCCGTCGTGCCTTCCGCTGCAAGGCCGGCCAAAACCAACCCTGCACTCGCGCGAAGATCTGAGGCCATCACCGGAGCCCCGGCTAACTTGGTTGGCCCGGTCACCACCGCGCGATTGCCTTCAACCTTGATGTCGGCGCCCATCCGTCGCAACTCCTCGACATGCATAAACCGGCTTTCGAACACGGTCTCCGTAATGACACTCGTGCCCTCAGCGGCCGTCATCAAGGCCACCATCTGTGCCTGCATATCGGTGGGAAACCCGGGATAGGGCAGCGTCCGTATGTCGATCCCCTTGAGCCGGGCGGCCGCGTTGAGATGAATCTGTTCCTTCTCCGTCTGCATCTCGACCCCGGCCTCCCGCAGCTTCAGCAGCAACGCATCCACGTGATGCGGACGGCACCGATTGAGTGTCACCGCTCCTCGAGTAATAGCCCCGGCCACCAGATACGTGCCGGCTTCAATGCGATCGGGAATGACATCGTGATCGCTGCCGTGCAATTCACGGACACCTTCAATCGTAATGACATCTGAGCCGGCACCGTCGATGCGAGCCCCTCGCTTCACGAGAAAATCAGCAAGATCCACGATCTCCGGTTCTTTCGCTGCATTTTCAATGACTGTTGTCCCTTGGGCGAGCGACGCAGCCATCATCAAATTTTCCGTTCCGGTGACCGTCGGCGTGTCACAATAGATCTGTGCGCCCCTCAGTCGCTTCGCTTTGGCACGAATATACCCATGTTCCATCGAAACTTCCGCACCCATTTTGGCCAGCCCGGCAAGATGGAGATTGACGGGTCGCGACCCAATCGCACAGCCCCCGGGCATCGATACCGTCGCTTCTCCCCATCGCGCCAGCAGCGGGCCCA
>Ga0134127_10000524_pt1 | contig 35221 bp, 22 predicted proteins | sample KB31753_FD_96459 | JGI IMG/M metagenome (GOLD analysis project Ga0134127, IMG submission 96459) | Terrestrial soil microbial communities with excess Nitrogen fertilizer from Kellogg Biological Station, Michigan, USA - KB3-175-3 | ecosystem: Environmental > Terrestrial > Soil > Unclassified ...
GATCTGGCCCCGCGTGCCTTAGGCACCGAGTCACCCATATCACGTTATGCCCCCTCGGATAACCAGAAATAGCTATAGGCCCCGAGCCTCGGATAGAACCCTGGTTGACCTTGAGTCGCCATTCGCTTGTTGCTCTCGCAAACTCGACGGCACCGCTAACTCACCAGAGGACACTTATGAGAATGGGCACCAGTCAAACTTCTCCAGGGAAGCTTAATCATCGTGGGCTGGATCTCGAGAAAACATCTCGACTCCGGTCGAGGCAGGAGTTTTTCCTTGACATCCCTTTTGATAGAACTCATTGACCCGACGTCAGCTTTTTCAGCGCATAGTTCAAAGCCCAACCGAAGTCGCCTTCCACCCCAGATACTTTCGCTTTCTGACAAAGCCCGTCAATGAAAGCCTCGATTGTCCAATCATCCCGGGTGCGCGAATCGCGCAGATAGTTGAAAAGCTGGTGCTGCATTTCATTGAACGCCATGAGGTGCGGGATGGGGTCGGCCTGCTGTGCAAGAGGGTAGCCAGCCCTAGCCGCCACCGTCATCGCCCAACCTAGGTCAATGAGCCAGCGTTCGCGTTGCTCCCGGTCTAGAGATGCTATGGTCTGGTGGATGTCGTTCAGGTTCATATCAACACTGTAGCCGGACATGGAGGATTTCGGAGCAATATTGATACCAGCGATATAATAACGTTGCGCTTTTTCTTCGCCAAAATCGAGGACAAATGAGCGACATAGAGATTTATCGCCAGTCGAGGACCTGGTGCAGCATGCGGTTAACTACGTTCTGTCATCTTTGGCAGTTCCACGAGTTGGCCGGTTTTTCCTACTCTCGAGTGTCGTGCCTTCAAGACTGAGAGAGAAGCCCGAATCGAACTCTTTCCTTTTGGGTCCGGCAACATCTCATCAAATCATAAGGAGGAGAAATGGCAACCGCAAGAATGCCCCAACCACCCGCCGACGACCCAGTAAAAGTTGATCCTCGGCATTACAAGGTCGAGTTCGAGAACGAGCGTGTCCGCGTGTTGCGTATCAGCTATGGGCCGGGAGAAAAATCGGTGATGCACAGCCACCCAGAAGCAATTGCCGTGTTCCTGACAGACGCCCATCACAAGTTCACCTATCCAGACGGACGGTCGGAAGACATTAATGCGAAGGCGGGGACGGTGCAGTATATGGACGCCTTTACCCACTTACCGGAAAACCTCAGCAAGACGCCATTCGAGGTCATCGCCGTGGAGCTAAAACGCTAGGTTCGATCTGCTTCATTCGAGAGCGGGCCCTTGCTCCCGCTCTCTTCTTGCGTTTATCTGCAAGGATTTCAGAGGTTCGAGACCCACAATCAGCAATGACAGCGTATCGTCAGGTGATCCGAAAGACGAGCTTGCCAGTGCCCGCAAAAAGAAAAAGAGACAGGGACTGTTGAACAGATCTTCCGCATCATGGTTTATGCGGCGCGGCTACTGAGCAAGGTACCCTCCGTCGATCACGAGTTCGGTGCCTGTCATGAAGCTCGACTCGTCAGAGGCAAGGAAGAGACAGCCGTTCGCAATTTCAAGCGGGGTGCCTGCACGCTTCATAGGTGTCCGGCCAATCACGCTGGCGTTGATGGCCGGATCCTGAGACTGGGTCAGCGGTGTGTCAATAAAGCCCGGATGGACAGTATTCACGCGGATCCCGTCACCGGCATAGGTTATGGCCGCGTTCTTCGACATCATCACCATCGCGCCTTTGGTCGCATGATAGGCGTGCGCCCCCGGCACCGCAGCGGTTCCCCAGATCGATGACACGTTAATGATCGCGCCGGCATGATGTGCCTTCATGTGCGGGATCACTTCTCTCATCCCGAAGAAGCAACCGTCCTGGTTCACACCCAGAACCCGGCGCCAGTTCTCAGTGCTGCAGTCATGTAGGGCGTCGTAGACGGCAATGCCGGCGTTGTTCACCAGAACATCCAGCCTCCCGTGCGCTGCCACGATGTCGGTGACCACTCGCTTCCAGTGCTCTTCCTTCGAGACATCCAACTCTACACCGGTCACGCCGGCCGGGAAGATCCCAGATGGGTTGCTTGAACTGCCGGCATAGACGATCGCGCCTTCCCGAGCGAACAACTCGGCCACCGCGAAACCGATGCCGCGCGATGCGCCGGTTATCAGCGCCACTTTCGCTTTGAGTCTCATTTCTTGCCTCCTAACATTGCGCAAACGACCCGGGAGGACTCGCGCAACCACGAGGTCCTCGATGGACATGGTGTCGGCGTCCTTTGCCTGCAAACGGACGAAAATTCTACAGGACTCGGAGCGCCAGTTGATGAAATCAAGCGATATCATAATTTTGCGCTTTGTTGGTTCGATGGGCGACATAGAGATATTGCAACAACCATCCGACTGGCGAACACCCTGCATGCCGAAGTACGATTGCATCCGGATGCGCACGGTCAGAGCGACGCTGGTGTGCGGCCTTCCCCTCGGGGCGTGTGCGGCCAGCCGGAGAACATAGGTCTGTTCAGTACTACGAGCCTGGGCAATACCTTCAGGGGGCCAGCGACCTGACGAAGTTCCTTGATAAGGGGGAATCATGACAGACCCCGAATTGATCGGCCCGGTCCAGGGCAGTACCTCTGTTGAATCCGGGATACAGCGTGATCGAGTCCGCCCACTTCCATACGATCTCCTTAAGGAAGCGTCCAGGCGGCTAGAGATCATGTCGCTCGTCGGCGCGGTGCTGTGGGTAATTGGCACAGTGGGCGATCGCATCGCGCTTCTGGCCATGACGCATGGCAACCGGATATGGCTCCATGGGCAAACGACTGACATCATTGCCGCCACAAGCGTGCTCGCGTCACTGGCGCTCTTCTTCTACATTCGCAGGGGTGATCGCGACCCGAGGTTCATCCTGGATCTCGGACTGGTGTACATGGTATTTACCGCGGCCGCTCTCGGCCTGATGATGCACTGGTTCCGGGTGCCGAAGGAATGGCCGGTGTCGCCCATGATCAGCTGGATTGGGGCCGTCGTCCTGATGTCGGCGGCGATCGTGCCCAACTCGCCGAGGAAGACGTTAGTTGCCGGGCTGGTCGCCGTTTCGATGAACCCGCTCGGAATGCTGATTGCCAAGGCCCGCGGAACCTGGGACTTCGGTTCCCTCGGCAATGTGTTTGTGATGCACTATCCCGATTACCTGCTGGTGGGTGTTGCCGTCGTAATCTCGCGCGTGGTGACAAGATTAGGCCAACAAGTCACCAAAGCCCGCGAGATGGGGAGCTACCAACTCATCACTCGATTGGGTGGGGGTGGAATGGGAGAAGTCTGGAGGGCCCGTCATCACATGCTGGCCCGCGACGCGGCCATCAAGTTGATCCAACCTGACATGCTGAGTCGCAAGTCTGGGAGCGACGCCGTCCTCGTACGCCGCCGGTTCGAACAGGAAGCCAAAACGACAGCTTCGCTCCGTTCACCGCACACGGTGGAGTTATACGACTTTGGGGTCACGAAGGATGGTGTCTTCTACTACGTGATGGAACTGTTAGACGGAATAGATCTGGAGACGCTGGTTAAGAAGTTTGGGCCGCAGCCTCCGGCGCGAGTCGTCAGTATCTTGCGACAGGTGTGCCGCTCCCTCGCAGAAGCACACCATCACGGCCTCATCCATCGCGATATCAAACCCACGAACATATTCCTTTGCCGCCTGGGATACGAATATGACTATGTGAAGGTCCTCGATTTTGGACTGGTTAAGGTCTTAGGCGAGAACGAAACCCAGATGACCGTCGAGGGCGCGACCACGGGAACTCCCGCGTATATGGCGCCAGAAATGGCCCTGGGGAATTCAACAGTAGACGGCCGAACCGATCTCTATGGACTCGGCTGCGTCGCCTACTGGCTGATTACGGGCAACCTGGTCTTTGAGGAAAAAACCGCCACCGCGATGATGCTGGCCCACCTACAGAAGGCTCCAGTTGCTCCCTCGAAGAGAATTGGGTGCGAACTGCCCGCCTGTCTTGACAACGCGATCATGATGTGTCTCGCAAAGGAACCGGCACACCGACCGGCTGGCGCCGATGGATTTGCCCATTTACTCGAAAGCTGTCAACAAGCTGGTGCTTGGACTCCCCGAGACGCGGAGCATTGGTGGCATACCAACATGGCCGCAGACGTTGTCCGCACTGACGAGTCTGCCCCGGCTATGCATGGACATCCGGATCTGCTCACCACTTTATGATGCGTCGTCTTTCCGGGATGCGTCCCGCGGGTCCGCCCCTCAGAAAAGACTAGGCCTTCGGCGCCTGTCTGAAGATCTCGACCAGCCGGTTCGCGATCGCCTGATCCTCGCCGTCTTTCAGTTGCCAAACCGCGAAACCGAAGGCGTTCGGATCGCGGTTTGAGCCGTGATAACTCGCTTGAGTATCAGTGGCGGAGCCATCCGGGTTCCTTCCGCGCATGCCGTTCGCTCCGGCACCCATGCTTCCGATTCCGAGTGGCCGAGTGTCTGCCAGCTTCTGCATGACTTCCTGGCCACTGATGTTGAGTTTGGAGCGATCAATCTTCCAGCTGTAATGGGGAGTCACGTTTCCCAGAGCCTGGGGGTTGAACTGGCGCGGCTGCACCATGACTCCGAATCTCACAATCGCATTCGTAATCACCTCGGCCCGGCGGTCATATTTACGGAGTGTTTCGTCATAATCCTGCTTAACAAAGATCTCAAGCGCCTTGAGCATCCCGAAAATAGTCTCTTTGCCAACTTTGCAGCAACGACCAATCCGATCTTCCTGGGGGCTCATGTTGAGCAGGGCGTACCGCATCAACTCTTCTTTACCAATCAGTATGCCGGCAGCTTGTGGACCACGAATGTCTTTTCCACCACTGAAAGCGACCAAGTCGAAGCCAAGGGCAGGGTATTCCCAAAGCCGGCTCACAGGCGGGACGTCTGCAGCAGCGTCGTTGAAGGTGTAAAGGCCATGCTCTTTTGCGATGGATATGGTTTCAGGACCGCTCACTTTGCCTTTGTCGGAGAGAATGTTGGTGAAATTGATTGCGATTGTTTTCGGATTGATGGCCGCAATCATCTCTTCGCGTGTCTCGACCTCGACAAGTTTGGCGCCGGTCTGACGGATCTGGTGGTCAAAGGGATAGCGATGGCTTTTCTGGATGATGACTTCGTTTCTGGGAAAATCGCTCACATCGGGAATCGCCCGTATCCGAGGCTCGAGATCCTCGGTCATCATACCGGCGTAACCGACCACGAGCGCCGCAGCGGCTCCCGCCGTGACCAGACCCGTGTAACCTGCCGGAGACTTACACAGCTTCGCGATGAACTTGCCGGCGGCAATCTCGAGTTCATCGATCAAGACGAAGTGTTCGTTGCCACGTCGAATTAACTCCATGACTTCGGGATGCATAACCGATCCACCAATGACTGTCAGGGTGCCATTGATGTTGATAAGCGGCGTCACCCCCAACTCGGCATAGATATCTCCAGTGGAACCGAGGCCGCTGGTGATCGGAACGATCTGCGCGCCATCGACAGACGCAGCACCGGCAACCTTGTGTTTCTTTCCAAAAATACTGGCACCGGCAATTCGGGGGCCGGCGAAAATACTACCGGCTGCGCCCACCGCGGCAAGAAATGAGCGACGGCTCCATCCAAAGTTCATATTCAAGATTCCCTTCTCCTGCTGCGTGAAATTACTTGTCGGCAACCGGCCCAGCGGAATTCACGACTTTGGCGCTGCCGACAATCTCAAGGAGCGAATCGCCCGGGATCCATTCAACCGCCATGCAGGCGCGGGACGGAGCCTTTCCGGGCGAGAAATAAGTTTTGTAGATGTTGTTCAAGGTCTCATATTGGGCCTTGTGGGCATCGAACCGGGCCCTGCCTGTTGGCATGGAGGTTCCATCGGCCAACGGCAGACAAATAAAGACTTGAAGATGAATGATGTCGTCCATGGTGCTGCCGGCACGCTCGACCGACTTTTTGAGTGCCTCCATGGTGCGCGTGACGTGCTTTTCGAAAGGATCGCTGACGAGCACGTGATCTTCCTTCGGATATCCGTCGTTGGCCCCGGTTCCCGAAATGTAATGGATGCCATTTAGTGTGTGATGTTCGCCGCCCATGCGGCGAGGTGCATCCTTGCTGGCGCTGGGCGAAGATGTGTCTCCGGCAGGCGTCTGTTGGGCGAACAGTTTGAGGCCAGGTAGTAACGCCGCCATCGCAGTAATCTTGCCAAAAAAATTTCGTCGCGTTTTGATGTTCATTATGTTTTCCATGGGCTGTTCGATCGAAAAACTTTAACAACGCTCAAGGCTGCAAAACTGATCTTTGACTCCGTTGTGGGCTCGAGGGTCGGCGGCTAGCGAGGTTGATCATAATCTTCCAGAGGCAGATCCTGGCTCACCGCACCGAGTGACGCTCGACCTCGGCCTGGCTTTTACCGGTCTCCGACCGATCCACGCAACACGGTGATGGATGCCATTGGTAGAGTGTAAAGGGTGTCTGGTCCTCCACTGATCGTCGACTTGGCAGGCGGCCCGTCGGGATCGGCGTGACCGCGTTCCCCTTCCGGATGCCACTTGTATTCGTTCGATCCGAACGTGATGCGATCTACCGCGCCCGAGAAGTGGCGTTCGTGTCCGGTTGCACTATCGTTGAAAATCACTTTCACCGCATGATCGTTGAACTGATCACGATTGACCAGCATCACGGACCAATGGCCGTCTGGCCGCTCGATGGGGTAGGCCGTGACAAGCAAATTGCCGGCAGCGTCGACGACATCACTTGAGGCTTGGAAGAGTTTGTGCGGAGCATCCACCGGCTGGACCCACTCTTTCGTGATCACCTGCGAGGCCATGTATTGCGGAGGATAGCTTTTCACGTTGTAGTTTTCGTCAATTAAAAGGAGCGGGTAAGCACTGGTCCAGCGCCCCGGAAAAGGCATGTAATGGAAGTAATAGGTCGCTCCGGCGCCAGCCGTCATCATGGATCCGACATAATCGGCCAGCCACAAGGCGCCCTTTACTGTTGTAACCCCAGCGCCGCCACCAATGTTGCCTTCAGTCATGAAGAAAGGAATATTGGGTGGTAAGCCATTGTCCTTCCAAACTTGCACAATGTGGTGCACGTACTCCGGCTCAGGATAAAGGTCGGCCCACGAATAGGTGGGCTTGTCCTGGTACGGATAATGCTCAAAGGAGAAGAAGGTGAAATCATTCAGCCTGCCGTGCGCCTTCAAGTAATCTAGAAATCGCCCGAGCCATGAGACCTTGCCCGCTGCACCCGGCCAAACTTCCACATCCTCAAACGTTCCCTCGAACGGAGGCCCTCCAAGCTTGGCCTCAGGCACGAGGCGGTGAATTGCGCTGGCGAATTGCAGGTACAACGCACCGTAGTCTTCGGGCAACATATGTTGCCCGTCGGCTTCCTCTCCCATTTCGATCCAGGAGATGGGGTAGTGTCGTTTATACAAATACGCAATCTCGTTGGCCGCGTCTTCGGGAGTGGAGTACAACATGGCGATTGGAACCATGGTTGGAAGTCCGCGGGTCACTCCGCAAGTGAAGAAGAAATCGAAGCCGACCTGATCGCCTCTCGATTGATCGATGTTTGAAGCCGCGTGCCACGGGTCAACCGAAGACGGCCAAGTCACGGTTTGATTACGGCTTGGGAAATGGGTGACGTAGTCATTAAAGTGGCCATCGTCCGAGAGAGTGCCGACGTAGAGTTCGTTGATTGCATATCCGACGCAGTTTCGCTTGTCCGCCGAGCCATGACTGTCGCAGGTGTTGGAAGATTCCGTCATCCAGATACGGAGATAGCGCACGGGGATCATCCAGGAAACCAACTTCTGCGTAACCGTTCCACTTTTGCCTTCGGTCACAGTGCCGAGCGGAAAGGTCTGCCACGTACCCTTGGTGGTGCCTTCGTAGAACGGCTCAAGCTCTCCAGTCCAGAATTGCACGGCGTAATGCGTGGCATAAGGCTCGGCCCAGGCAATGCGTATGGCATTGATGGGGACCTTGCTCCCCAAATCGATCATTACCCATTGGGGATGCAAAGAGTCGTCTTCACCAGTAAAGGTTTTGGTGAGATAGGGATTACTCTTCCAATAGGATGTCAAGTCGCCGTCTGTAAGTCGTGACCAGCCATTTCCGTCGCCCCGGCTGAAGCCGCGGTGAGGAAGCGGAGCTGCCCACGAATGGCGGATCATCTCATCGCTCGGCTCCGGGGCGCCAACAAAATAGCCCTGTTGTTTCTCGGGATCACTCCATGTACCGTGTGGATTCCAGTGCCATGCCTCGACCATGAGCTCGGTGTTCTGCCGGTAAGTCACGGTCTGCCATCCGGCGTTCAGGATCTCTTTCAGCAGGGGGTCCGTCAGTAAATGGTCGGGCGTTCCCGTCCTCAGTCGATCAATCGCTGCGCCCAGAGACCGCACAGGGCTGAAAGTGTTTTTGACGTGAGAGGGCGAGGAGTCCACGATGACGGTCTGAGCGCTTGCAGGATTCGTTGTCCAATTTGCGCTGTAAAGAATGATTCCCAGCCAGCAGACCGCTAGTATCCTGCCTTTCACGTTCACCGCCATTGCTGCCTCCTTCCGGACTTGTCGCGTGTGAAATAAACACGAATTCTACGACGAGCGGCACACGATGGCACTGTGAATTGTGAGACACCACCCGGCGCTTGATAGCTCCGAACGCGCTCCACACAGGTTTACATAAACCTCCGCGACAACTCCGCTGTCATGATTCCGAGCCCGCCTTTACCCGCTCCGTCAAGATTGTTGAAGGCTGGGATGTTTTGCAGAATGTCTACGGCGGCTGCCACCACTCATGTCGAGCGGGGTTTCTGAAGTCGGGCCGAGCACCTCGTCCAGACCGGTCAAGAGCAGCTTGCGTTGGCAATTCAGTGCTAGACTGGCGGCACTTGAGGCGACATCTGTGCAACCAGCGGTCGATTCGCCGCGCATTCTCCGCTTCGGCAATTTCGAAGTTAACCTTTCGGCAGGAGAACTGCGCAAGAACGGCACGAAGCTGAAACTTACTGGTCAACCTTTTCAGGTTCTCAGCATTCTGTTGGAGCGTCCGGGCGGGGTGGTTACGCGGGAGGAATTGCAGAAGCGACTGTGGCCGGACAGTTTCGTCGACTTCGACCATAACCTAAATGCCTCCGTTAATAAGATTCGCGAGGCGCTAGGGGACTCGGCGGAAAGCCCTCGTTTCGTCGAAACCCTGCCTCGCCGCGGCTATCGGTTCATCGCCCCCGTCGACGGCAGTTCCAACCCGACACCGGGGAACCCAGCAGCAGCCGAAACGACTGTCGTTTCCGTATCGGCCGGGAGCCGTAAGCCCGGGAAATACCTGAGCCGTTCAAGGATCCTGGGATATTCGGTTGCTGCACTTTTCTTGCTGATGGCGGGCTCGGTTTTTTTGATCTTCCGCAATGCATAGAATCGGGCGAATCCAAAGACAATCGACGCGTCACTATTTAAGGGAGTGGCGCTCGGCATCCACCTTCTTCAAGACGTCATTGAGAGAACCCTGCAACACCAAAATTTTTATCTCCATTTCCGCACTCGCGCCGACCGCCAGTGGAATCTCTGAGTCCACGTGTTGGCATGTCAGTTCAGGGTTACTCCACACGTTGCCCGTTGTGCGCGTGAAACTAGCTACCACCCATTTGTTGTCGATTGAACGCGTGGCGACGAGCGGCTCATCGACGGCACGAGACTTGTTGTAGTACGTGATGCCATCGTCTCTCTTCTCTACTTTTTTGCCTGGGATCGGCCATGTGTAAGACGCCAGATAGCGCGCAGGCAACCATTGGTTCAACGGCATCGTCAATCGACTCGGTGTCTCCGACCCCAAGAGGTCAAACCCATCCTTATGGTGAACATACGTCCGCTCGAGTCGAACATCGTGAAAGATGGAAGTCAGCCTTGGATCAGTGGGAGCGTATACCATTTCATAAGCAACCTTGGATCGATTGTCGAACTGGTAGCGAAAGCGTACGCCATCCTCTTCGAGCGTGGCTGTCGCTTGCATATAGAGACCGCCTGCGAAATCCATCCCATATTGCAGCGACCTGCCAACCTGGTGCCACGCAGGTCGATCAGCGTGCTGGCCTGGCCGAAACATAAACAGATGCTGCCCTTCGGCCTCGCCGAATTGTCGTACCGTGACATGCTCCGGGAAAATCACCTCTATGGCGCTATCGCTATCAGGATGGCCGGGAAGTACGACACGCAGTGTTGGATCGCTGTTTTCATCCGCCACAATCAATCGCAGTCCACTGCTGTTCTGCACCGCGGGAACAACCTGCGCGTGGGCAGCAACTGCAACGCAGAAAATAGCCAACAAGCTAAAAAACCGAGGTGTTCGCATGTTTTTTGTTTGCTTCGCGAGGGAATTGATCAGCAGCACCACATTTACCTACGTAAGGATACCGGAGGCGGGGATTATCTTAAAGCGCCGTTCCGGGCTGTGAACTTCCATCCCTAGGTTCTGATAAACGCGTAATCCGGGTAGTCAACTTTCGCGAACGGCGTTATCACTCACTGACCTTCCAGTGCCTCAAATGTGAAAAGGATGACGGCTTACGCTCTATCGGGTTAGTCGCCAGCCACGGCAATGTCACCCAGGTCGTACCAGCCGTCGCTCTGGCGTCCGGTAATCGCCAATCGAATCGCCGGCACCCGGGTTTGCGGATCTAGTAGGGCGACACGGAGTCGATATTTCCCGGGTTTAAGCTCCCAAGGAACTGGGATGGTGTTCTCGTAGACAGAATCACCGGGTAGCCATTGCCGGATGTCGGCATCGAGCGCCACAATCGTGTCTCCGATTTCGAGCGCCAGCAGGTAATCGGAATATACCGGCGCAACCCCTGCGTTGAACCACCACATGTTGACTTGAGCCATTGAACCGCGCTTAACGCGTGCAGGATATTCCATCTTTTTCAGGACGAACCGGTAACCAATCTGTTTCTGGAACTGATCAAAAGCGGATCTCCACTCAGCCGGGATGACACTCGATTTGATATTGATGGTAGAAGCATGCCAGCGCAGCGCCTGATCGAGAATAGGTTTCAGCGAAAAACCCCACTGCTTCCACGACTCCGGGACTCCACAGCTTTCAAGGGCAACGGGCGCAGTCCGCCATACGTCTTGCAGCTTTCCACGCGCGATCTGCTGCGGGTAGAGATCGAGCATGTGCGCGAAATTCTTGAACGGCCGCCCCATATCGCCCCAACAGTCCAGGCGCCAGCCGGCGCCGTGTTTGGTGCCGTAAACCAGTGCCTGCAACTCATCGAAGTTCATCAGTAGCGCTGTGCGCGGGAAGGCATGAAGGTAAACGTCGATGAGCTGTTGCTGCACTGGCCAATCCGGCTGATAGGGCCCCCATCCTTCACCCCAATATCCGACTGTCGAAATGTCGACGTGGTTCAAATCGGGATGGCCATCGTACCGCCTGCCCATTTCGCTAACGATCGCACTCCAGGATTTGACGTAGAAGGGGTCGGCTGAATCGGGAGACCAGATCGCACCGTCTTTATCGTCGGGCTTGTTTGCGCGGCGGGCGCCCGAGCTGATGTACCAGTCCGGCAGGGGATGCTTGTCGTCATATGGCATCAAGCGAATCGCGAGCCTCTGGTTATGACGATGGGCTTCGGCCAATGCGGTGTCGATAATCTCCCATCGATATTTTCCGGGTTGGGGCTCCAGCTGAGACCAGAACCAGCGCAGATACGCAACGCTAGATCCGGGAAAATCAAGAGTACGCGGCGGAGCGTCCGAAATTGGTCCCTCGGGCCCAACCTCGGACCACTTAACCCCTTCATTCAGCGGTTGGCCGGAAAACCGGTTGAAAGTCTCGATGCCCATCCCAGGGTTTACGAGGACGTCGTCGATTTCTGTCGGACGAACAACCGTCGTCGCCTGCTCGGTCCGCGCGACAACTGATGAGTAAAAGAGAATGAGGATTGTGATTAAGCGCATGTTCATAAGCGGCAGCTACATTCTTAGCCTAACTCGAAAATGGACGACCACGCACCTGCTGATAGTAGGCGATAGCGCGAGCTTGAGCCCCCGAAGGGCCATTGCCATCCCCGCGTTGCAGTCCCTGCGCTGCGATGTAGCAGCGCCCCTTTGTTTGATCTGTCATTGTTAACAGTTCGTGGCAGCCCGGCAGCGGATATCGTAAAGGTCTAAGGATGTGGAACGAGGCATCTTGATCGGCGTCTGGACGCTGCTCCTGGCTATTCCAGGACTCGCACAGGACCTTGAGCCGCACGCATATTCTGCCTCCCCAACTAGGTTGAACTTCTTGGTTCTCGGTTTTGGGTATTCGACGGGATCGGTCCTGTTCGATCCAACGCTACCAATATCGAACGTCAAAGCGAATCTCAATATCCCGAGCGCGGGATATGGACGGACCTTCGGTTTGCTTGGACGCCAGAGCCTGGTGACAATCGGGCTGCCCTACGTTTGGGGAAACATCAGCGGAGACGTCTTCGAGCAACAACGGAGTATCGGGCGTTCTGGGCTCGCAGACCTACGGACAAAATTTTCCATCAACCTGCGCGGCAATCCGGCGCGCTCACAGGCGGAGTTTGCCCGAGGGCGAAAGCGTTCCTTCATCGTCGGCACCAGCGTAACGGTTTCAGGTCCCACGGGCCAGTACGATCCGAATAAGTTGATCAATATTGGAACGAATCGATGGGGATTCAGACCGGAGATCGGTATCTCGTACCCCGTCAAGAAAAGACTCGACCTCGATCTCTATTTTGGCGCTTGGCTATTTACACGCAACCCTGATTACTTTCCCGGCAGCAGCCTTCGCAAGCAGGACCCGGTCACATCCCTCCAGGGCCACGTAAGCTACACCTTCCGTCCCCGTCTTTGGATCGCGGCAGATGTGACTTGGTATCGGGGTGGGGCTGTGACCATAGATCATGGAACGCCGACAGGTGAGCAGAATAATAGTCGCGCGGGTGTGACCTTCTCCATGCCATTCAGTACGAAGCAATCTTTGAAGGTTGCCTATAACGCTGGAACTACTGCAAGAATTGGATCCGATTTCCAGACGCTAACCCTTGCTTGGCAGTACTCCTGGTTTGACCATTGAGCTCCTCTGAACTGTCGCGACTCTTTCGGCCGACAATCAACCGAGTCGAACGTTGTCAATTCTTAAAGAGGCCGTGGATTATCGTCGAAAGATCCCTGCGCGCGGTATCGCGCTTGGCACAGATCCTGCCCGAGATGGCTGTACCGCCTTTGCCACGCTGATCCTGGAGAAACCACTTATGAATGTCGAGCTTTTGGTCTTTTGTTTTGAACCGAGCTGCTAACGCTATATCTGCGGCGATGAAGAAAAAGACAAGCAAACGCAGCTGCTTTTCTCGATTCAAGCTTATGTCCAACGCAGCTACGGTGATGACTGATGAAATTCGCGATAGCGCAACTTCGCGCTTTCCGCTGGCCGTTTCAGGTGTCGATGAGCGTTGTTGAGATTTGTCGCCAAGGATACGTTAGAATGCTCGCTCCGAACAGGATCGGTGAACCGTGATGACATCCCAGCGCGGTGGCCCAACGTTTTCACCGACCGGTTGAATGTTGCTCAAGCCTGACAGGTCAGTCCATTTCGGAACGTATATGGCTGACATCGTTGACTGAGTATGCCCATTAGCAGACGTGACTGGATTTTTGGATCGGTAAGACTCGCGCTTCTTCCACAGGTCCTGCGGGCGCAGGATCATGCTCGAAAAGCCGCAAAGGCCATCAGCAACGGGCACGCTATCCCCTTTGAGTATCTTGAGCCGGAGGCCGCCCGAACTTTGGTGGCGCTGGCGGCGGAGATCATTCCTTCCGACGATGGCCCCGGGGCAACCGAAGCTGGAGCACTCTACTTTATTGACCGCGCCTTGGCGACGTTCGATTCCGACAAACGTGAACTCTATAGGTCTGGGCTGAAGGAGGTCGGGGCTGCCATCTCGAGGTTGTCCCCTGGTTCGGCGGATGTTGAGGGTCTCAGCCGCGAGCAGCGTCGCGAGGTGATCAGGGCCGTACAGTCCACAGAATTCTTTGCCGTTTTACGCGAGCATGTTGTTTTGGGGTTCCTTGGTGACCTGGAATATCGAGGCAATCAGGGCAAGGTGGGATGGAGATACATCGGATTTGACGACCAGATGGCGTTTACTCAGCCATTTGGTTACTACGACAACCCGGAGAATGACCCGGACGGAAAGGGTGAGACTCGATGACGACGCCTGCGTTCCGACCTACGGACGAAGTGGATTTCGTCGTCATCGGCGCGGGAGCGGCCGGGGGCGTCATGGCGAAGGAGCTTTCCATCGCCGGATTCCGGGTGGTTGTGCTCGAGCAGGGACCCTATCTGCGCCAGTCGGATTACTCTCATGACGAGTTGAAGTACACGATCTTACCCGGGCTTACGAACGACCCAAAAACCCAGCCAGTTACATATCGCAAGTCGGAGAAGGAATCGGCGAAGCCGATCAAGGCAATCGAATATGGGCGCCAAGTCGGCGGTGGCTCAGTCCACTTCACTGGCAACTACTGGCGTTTCCACGAAGCCGATTTTCACGAGCAAACGTTATTTGGAGATGTCGCAGGAGCAGCTCTAGCCGACTGGCCGCTTGAGTACAAAGACCTCGAACCGTTCTACACCAAAGCTGAATATGATCTGGGTATCTCGGGACTTGCCGGAGCCAATCCATTCGAAGGCCCCCGATCGAAACCCTACCCCTTACCGCCGATTCCTGCGAAGTCGTCAGGAGTTCTGTTCGAGCGCGCCGCGAAAAAACTGGGGCTTCATCCTTTCCCGGCGCCCCTCGCGATTCTTACTCGGCCCTATCAGGGACGCTCTGCGTGCGTAAATTGCGGTTTCTGCGAATCTTTTGGCTGCGAAATGCGAGCCAAGTCGAGCACGCTGGTAAGTGTGATTCCCATGGCTGAGGCGACCGGCCGTTGTGAAATTCGCCCGATCTCTTATGTCCGCAGAATCAAGGTGGATGACCATGGCAAGGTAACCGGAGCGGTATACTTCGACAGAAATCGCAAGGAAATTTTCCAGCGGGCGAAGGTTGTCGTGGTGTGTGCCAATGGGGTCGAATCAACCAAGTTGCTTTTGATGTCCTCGTCGAATCTCTTTCCCCATGGCCTCGCGAACACCAGCGGATTGGTCGGCAAACACCTCATGTGGGACTTGGGCCTTCTGCTTGAGGGCTTGTTCGAACACCCGGCAAACGAATTCAAAGGCGTGCAGGTTACACGTGTAATCCACGACTACTATGCCGCAGATGCCAAGCGCGGGTTCTACGGCGGCGCGGGTATCGATGCCCGGTTCGACTATTATCCAGCTGGTTTTGCGCTTTCTGGTTTGCCCCCGGATACTCCCCGGTGGGGACTCGAGTTCAAGAAGACGTTCGGGCACTACTTCACCCGGACCATCAGCCTTCTGTCGCACGCAACCTCGTTGCCGGTCGAGTCGAACACTGTGACGCTTGATCCAACTGCGACCGACGCGTGGGGCCTGCCTGCCGTCCGCATCACCTACTCGCAGCACCCCGACGACGTGGCAACGCAGGCCTGGATCCGGCAGCGGCAGATGGAGATCCTTGAAGCAATGGGCGCAAAAAAAACCTGGGGGGATCAACCGGGCGGCTTCTACACTTCCCGGCACTTGATGGGCACTTGCCGCATGGGGAAGGATCCCGCGAAGTCAGTTGTCGATTCTTACGGTCGTGCTCACGATGTCGCCAACCTTTTCATCGTGGACGGAAGTAACTTCGTGACATCGGCACGGCAGCAACCTACGGCAACGATTCAGGCTCTTGCCTATCGCGCCGCCGACAACATGGTTCGGATGGCGAGGCGCGGGGAACTCTAGGGGCAGTTCTCGCCCATCCCAAAGTTGCAGCCGCAAGCCGAACATGGAGTGAATCAGAAACAAGTCATCGATATTCAAAAAAATCAATTGCTCGCTGTGGTTCGCGATCACTCGAAGGGCAGCGAACAAGAGCGAACCCCACAGGAACGCTGCCCTTCCATGCTATTCAGACTTCTTTGGTGTCTCGTCATCTCGCTCAGGTTTCGGAATTCGCAACCCTGAGGTCGTCGGTTCGTTCTTCGGTTCGATCCCTTCAGTGGCATGCTCCAGCGTCTCTGTCTTGCCGTCGACCCCGGACTTGTCCCCGGCTGAAGCAGCTCTCTTCGCAATCCCGACCGCTTGGTCGGCCACCCCAGTTGAAATCTGCGAATCTATCTCAGTTTACGTTCAGGCGGGTGGCTAGGAGGGCATATGTCGACCGAGGTCCGGACGGAGATCAAGGCGCGCAGCTTCGGAGAAAACATTGAGAGTGATCTCGCACCTAAGTTCATTCGTGTCGTAGAGAACGCGGCGGTCGCTTGTGCGCGCACTATGGGCCGAGGGGATCGCGAACTATCCGACAAGGTAGCGACAGAGTCGATGCGCCTGACTATGGACTCCATCCCCATGCGCGGCACCATCGTTATTGGCGAGGGGGAGCGCGACGAAGCGCCCATGCTCTATATCGGTGAGAAACTCGGGGCTGAGTTCCGCGATGGCACAGATGTGCCGGAGGTGGATATCGCGGTCGACCCGCTGGAGGGGACGAATCTATGTGCGACCGGCGCTGCAGGCTCGATCACCGTGTTGGCAGCATCGGAAGCCGGCGGGCTGCTGCACGCGCCTGATTGTTACATGGAGAAAATTGTTGTCGGACCATCGTGCAAAGACGCGGTGGACCTTGATGCGACGGTGGACCACAATCTGCAGAACATCGCAAAACGACTTGAGCGGAATGTGCAGGACCTCGTGATCGTAGTGCTCGATCGCCCGCGTCATAAGCAGCTAATCGATGACATTCGTACCGCCGGAGCCCGGATTCGACTGATCAGCGACGGAGACCTTTCCGCCGGGATTGCGGCCGCGGTAATTGGAACCGGCGTTCACGCCGTAATGGGCTCCGGTGGTGCCCCCGAAGGTGTTATCACCGCGGCGGCAGTGCGTTGTTTGAACGGATATATGCTCGGCCGATTGGTGATCAACAGGCCTGAACTGGAACAACGGATCGCCCGCATGGGAATTCGTGACAAGAACCGGGTCTATCGCGCCGAGGACCTTGCGCCTGGCAGTCAGATCATTTTCGCAGCTACCGGCGTGACCGATGGCGCCCTGCTCAAGGGAGTCCGATTCTTTGGGGAAGGGACGAGGACGTCATCGATTGTACTGACTTTGATGACTGGGAAAGTCAGGTTTATTGAGAGCATTCATCTATCGAAGACCAACGACGTGAAAGTGAGATTCCTGTAAGCTCAGCTTTGCTCCGGCGGGCGGTTGGCTAACTCCTTCTTGACTTCTCCCCCTAACGGTCCCTCAAGGACGGCGAGTTCCTGTAGTAGCTGCGTGGCGGCGGGGGACTTCTGGCATGTGATGGCGTTAAGCGCCGCCTTGCGAATGGCGGGATCGAGTTCCTCGATCTGGAACAAGCGTCCGAGCGCAGACAGAGCGGCGGACTCCTCTATGGCCCCTAACGCCCGGACTGCTTTGGTTGCGCGCACGACATTGCCGCCGCTGGACGCCACAAATTTCTCAAGAGAGGAAATGGTGTTCGGGTTCTTCAGGTATAAGAGCTGATCGAGAGCCTCGTCGAGCACTTGCGGCGCAAGCATCGGAATCGCGTCGGCCAGCGTCTCGGCGGTTTTCGTGCTGAGAGTTTTGCAAAGCGCTTTGAGGGCGGCTTGCTGGACTCGCACGTCGGAATGCCGCAATGCTGGCCCAACATGCTCGGCCAGTTGTGGATCTCGCAACTCTGCAAGAACTCCGCACATATTTCGAATTACGTACCAGCGCTCGTCTGCAAGATATTTCAACGCTATATCAATGCTGGCACTTCCCAATTGGCTGGCAAGGCGGAGAAGTGCGAGCCGGTTGCGAGCATCCGCTTCCTGGACCAGACGGTCCATGACGCTCTGAATACTGTTGGGTGCGGCAAACCGAAGCAGCGTAGCGGTAGTCCGGCTCCAAGCCGAATCGCCTCGCTGGGCCAAGTAAAGCTCGACGATGCGTTCGACGGCCGCCCTCGACAAAAGCCGTGCCAGACCCGCGCCACAGCAGTTCTTGTGTTTCTCGCGGTCGCGGTTGTTGGAGGTTTCGAGCGATGACGCGATGGCCAGCACATCTTGGAAATTCTCGAATGCCGCGGCTGATTGAGCGAGCTTGGTGATCGCATTGGCGGCCTGCAAGTGGACTAGCTCGGATACATCGGTACGCGACAGCGTGCGGGACAAGCGCTGGGCGGTCTTGGATGTGAATTCCGCGTGCGCAAGCGGCACGGTGCCCAACAAATCTGGGGCCCGGCTTAAATCCTTGCTGTCAATGATGGCTTGCGGATCATCGAGAAAGTCGAAATAGTGGCTGACCAAGGCTGTGGCCCGCTCCAGGTCGCGCTGGGTGACGAGTTCTTTCAGAAGCTCTTGCATGCGGCGAAATTCAATGTTTGAGAATCGCGTGAGTTCCATGAGTCGCGAATACTTCTTGTTGCTGTTGAACGAAGTCCATTGCAACTCCTCGCGAATCCTTTCCTGAATATGCGGCGGGATGGCGAAGTCCTGAATGAACTTGGTCAACTTGTGGGCCAACCGGTCCGCCATATGCGTGGCTTGAAGACTGCGGCCTAGCAAAAAGACGACTTCCTCTTCCACCAGAATCTTTCGATGCGTGCCTTCGCTAGATTGAATCTTCATTCCGGCAAGCTTTAAGGCGGTGTCCTCGATGTACTCGGCGGCGAGTCGCTCGGGAGGCAAGGCGGAGAGTTCCTGTCGCCGCTCGGCAGGGAACTGCTCCAGAATCTTGTCCACCCCCGTGTTGCGCAAGATTCGAGCTAGTGAGGCATACGACTTGCTCGGATCGCCGTTGTCCTGCTGCAAGGACCGCTGGACGGATGCTTCGACAAGTTCGAGAAACGTACTCGGACCCGAGCCCGCACCCCTTCCGCGGACGCCGACGCTACCCACTACCGCCCCGATCTCGCCGTTGGTTGGAGCGCCGAAGGCAATCGAGGTGCTGCCGATCATGCCCTCGGCGACGGCTCCTGGGTTCGCCGATCTGCCAGAGTGCCCGAATGACCCCGGCCCCCCACCTGAATGGATGGGACCTTGACCCTGTCCCGCCGCAGCGTAAAGCGCATGGCCACCACTGCCGCCGCTAGTTCCGCCAATGACTTCGGAGCCAGCGGGTTGTGATCCAGCGGGTGCGATAACTTCCCCATCTTTAACGACCGCCAGTTTTGGAACGTCTACCGGCACCCCATACCCAGATCCATCCATGCCTTGAGTGGCAAAGCTGGAAAGGACTTCGGTCCGTGTGGAAGGGTCAAATCCGCCCGATTCAAGGAGGGCATCGATCGAGTCCAGGAAGTCTCGGGGCGCCTGCTCGTCAATGGTTTGCTTGGAAAGTATGTACGACTCGGAGTCGGTCTCAAGGATGGTATCGCCGTCCTGGTTTTTTTTCTGATTTCTGGCGGCGGGAAGGATCCGAACGCCCTCGATCTCATTCTGGTCGATAAAGGCCAAGAAGCCACCAGCGGCATCAATCGTCGCGGCCGAGGCAGACAGGACGTGAATAACCTTTCTATATCTTCCCAACGTGAGACCCGGCTCGAACGTCACCGCGGCAACCCCACGTTTGAGGAACTCGGTTTCAAGTTTCGTTAAAGAGGGATCGCTGGTCAGAAGATTATTAAGGAGGACCTGATTGTCCACGAACCCGAAGGTGAGTTGGCCAACATCCTTCAACAGATTGTTCAATAACAGGAAACTCTGCTGAATCGGCCCCTCGGTACTTCTGTGCTCGATGGTAAAGACGGTGGCCGTCTTAATCGTCATCTGCAGCGCCCGGGCGAAGCGCAGCCCTAGGTTCTTGACCTGCTTGCTGTCGAGCATTCACATCTCCAACGACCACTTCGGGGCGAAATTCTGGCCAGAGACAAGTATGAGTGGGATTTGTGACTTCAGCTATGTACGAAGGTAACTGTTAACCGATTGGTAATAAGAGGCCTTCAAGTAGCTAACAAGGGATCTTCAAGGTGGTGTTGCGGTGTCAGTAACCTCAGCAGGTCCTAGCAGAAGGTCATGGCAAGAAGGATGCTTTGAGTCCTCTTTAATATACAGCCGCCGTTGAGCGAGGTGTGTTTGGCGCGCAATGCTGGGGATTTTCCTGCTTATTCCTTGCGGCCTTGTTCGTCGGCTCATCCTAAGAGTCCGGTTGCCGCAGGGCGGACCGGGGCAGCTGAGGTTTCTACACCGGTCGAGCTTTCACGGCTGCCGGTCAAGCGGGTGGTGCTCTATAAGAATGGTGTCGGATACTTCGAGCATTCGGCCCGGGTCATGGCGACCAGGAACTGGGAATCGATTTCATCACCGCGCAGTTGAACGACGTGAGTCCTTACCGCTGACCTCGGAGAACGAGACTAGGGTATTTGCAGCGCAAGCGCAAGGAAGCCGCTGCGGAACTTGACGGCATTGTAACGGCGATCACGATCGACCAGACATTCTGAGGGGTCCAAAAGGTTCTACGATCCTCTAGCCAATAAACCTGGCCTGGGTTGACGGCCACCTCGTACTTTGAAGGTCGTCCGCCGCCTTCCGGAAGCTGTGATGGGTAAGCCATCCGCGAAAGGCTTTCTCCGTTTCCGAACCACCTAGTTGTTGCAATCCGCATCGGAAATGCAGTTTCCCGCATCATAGGTGCCGGTCATTCAGCCACCCGGGCCGGGGAGCTGGAAAATTTCTGGAATTTTACATCTCATCCGGCACTAACCGGCGTATGATGCTTGTCCATCGCCGCCAGCAGCGCCCCAGCGACGCGCTGCCTTTGCCAGAAGCCGAAGCAGGGTTCGGCAATCAGTTCCGCTGGGTCCATTCTGAGCGGCACTTCGTCGGGAGGCAATTTCGGCCGGCAGTCGTGGGAGGATCCCAAGATGTTGTTTTCACGAGCGCGTGGTTTCGTTCTTTTCGAGGCGTTATTTCTGGTCCTCAGCTCTGCTTTCCTGAACGCACAGGCGAACGCCGCGTTCCCAGAGCGTCAAGCTTCCCACCCCCAAAACATTCCGGTACCTGCCGACGAGACGAGCATTACGATTCCAGGGCCAATGCGGTCGCTGCAACGCATGGCGGGTATCAGTCAAAAGGCGGACCCAGAAGAAGTCCTGCCTTTGCTGGCACGCAACATCTATGTGCAGGGATACGTGGGGTGGCAGGACCAGGGGCGCCCCACCGAATTTCTGATTCTTCTTGGCAGGTACGTGAACCAAGCAGAGGAGTTAGCAGCGCTTGCTGGTGAAAGTGGCGTCGTCCACGTGGTGAATTGCCAGGAAGCTGAACCCTTGTTGCATATTCTGGGTTACCGGTTACGCCAGCAATGTGGAGATGTCAACGCCGCGCTCGTTACCTTTGATCAAGAACGTGCTTTCCTTACGGTGGACTCGGGTTTTCCGCTGGTCGCGCTAGAACACGCTGTGCGGGGCGTTAAACCTTTCAGCTATCACTTCCAACATGCCAAGCTGCCGGTGATGTTTCGCGAAAGTGACTGGACAGCGCTCTCCCGAAACGGTCGCTGGAAACACGACCTTCTCGAAACGTTCCTGCATCATCCCAGCATTGCGCGCTTGTATTGGGCTATGTACAAGCTGGATCCGGAAACGCGCAGCTTTTTAAAGAATTCTGTCGGGCTTTCCACCTTGCTGCAATTTGCGCCGGACCTCGACTTCTATGGTAGCCACATCGAGATACGATCCGGCAAGGTCGTAGTTCCGGGTGGCCCGGAAGCCGAAGAAGCCTGGAAGAGCGTGGTCGGAGCAAACCCCGCCGAGGCTGCGGAGTTCGTCTCGAAGCTGTTATCTAAGGACAAGGGCTGGCTAGCGGCATTCTACGACTGCATGGCCCGTGTAAGCCGCGATCAACAAAGGCATTTTGCAGACCGCAAGCGCCTGGAGAGCGCTTACACGGCCTTCCGTGGCTCGCAGAACATGGGGGATGCCGCCAGGCCTGCATTCCGGCTCGCCTCGGGGTTATTGCTGCTTCTCAATCAACTGCAGTGGGATGCGGCGGGGAACCCAGTTATCCCGGGGGATCTGAACCTTTGGAAGTTCGTGCTTAGCCAAAAACGCGAGTCGAAGGCCGAGCGCGACTGGGCCAAGCGTGCCAACAGTATCACGAATGCTGGTCAAGTGCTGGATGCGATGTTTGCCTTCTCACGCCAGGACATCGATCGTGGCCCGTTGCAGATGTTCCTCCTGTTTTCTGAGCTGAATTCGCACCGTCCGCCCGAGCACCAATTGAAGCCAGAGACGCTGAAAATCCTCGCGTCGCGCTTCGGCGAGTACAGCGATCAGTACCTTCTGTTCTCTGAATTCCCGGAACTCGATGACGCCTCCGTCATGTCATGGGTACGCTCCGCCGAGGCCATCGATAAGATTTCCAATCACATCCTGCGCGGGAACGCCATGGGAACGTTTCAGGCGGAGGTCGGGGTTTGGCAAATCCTCGCCCGCCAACAGCAAATTGCCTCAGACCAGTTGAATTCTTCCTTCCAAGGAATGACGAAGCCGTTTGTTGCTATTGCCAGCCCGACGAACCTTTTTGATGCCGGGCGCGAGGCGTTGCGCGTCACCCTACAGGCGGCGGCAGGAAGGCCGAGCGTGTCTCAAGCGGAACTGATCGAGATGCTGGCGGGCCCTCGGATGAGCGATGCTGAAGGGCGCCGCGTTCACGAGGAACTTGCCAAGGGCATCCGCGCGATCATGGACGGTCAACGGTTGGTGTCGCTCGACACGCTACTTACCCTGGGCCGCGGATTCGACGACATGGCGAAGGGCGCGGATATCGGTAAGACGCTGCTGCCATTCGCCGGAGAGCTGCAGGAATTCCAAATGCCGCGTCCGATCTTTACTTCCTCGGAAAGATCGGAATGGGCGGCGGGCATTTACAACAACCACCACACTGACATCCAGATGCAAACCGACGTCTCGAAAGTGCTGAAGGCGCCGGCATCGCGCGAGCAGATTGAGCAGGCGCGCGGCCAGTTAGCGCCATTCTTCCGCGACACGCTCGTAGGATTAAACTACGCCTATTACGAACCGCCGGGGGCGCAGCTTCTGCGAATCAATCCCCTGTTTGTGCGGTCGCATGATTTTGCGGGCGAGACGGTTTCTGGAATCGAGCACTTGTGGCATGCCCCGCAATTGTTTGGAGAGGGAAGTCCAGCGGGCGGAGGCGCGCACTTGGTAGGCTCCCTGGCGGATTTGCCCTATGCCTTGTCGGATGCGGAGCAGGATTTCATCACTCCCGAAAATGTGCAGGCGCTGATCTGGAGAGAAACCGTTCCCGGGCTGCTTACCAACGCAGTCTTCCCGCGTTGGTGGAACGTGAGTCGAAATGAACTGCATGCCGTCGCACTGTACCAGCGTGCCGGCGAGGAACTCATAAATGCTGCTGCTTCGAATGAAGATCTACGTGCAAAGGTGACCGATATCCTTGGGGAGGATATGTCGCCGGCCACGCTTTCGCGGGTGGTTGAAAGCCTGGAGCAAGGAGAGGCCTCCGGGGCCATGGCCGTGATCACGCCGTCCAACTTGTTCCACCTGACAGCGGAGTATCGCACGAAGTTTCCTGAGGACACGAACTCATGGGGCGATGCCGGGAAGGAGTTGGACAGACTCTGTCACAGCAATCCCGAAGAAGCGAAGTGGCAACGTGTCTCGCAAGATTTTGGCGTGCCCCACCCCCATTTGGCGCAAAGCTACGAGCGGCAGCTGCTGAACCGGGAACCTTACCCCGCATTCGCCGGGTACTCCAGCCGGCTGATGGCGGAGTCCTGGGAGTCCAACAATTTGTACTGGGCGCGATTGGCGGACGAAATGGGCTATCCTCCCGTCATGCTCAACGTGCTCGTTCCGCAGTTGACGAGGCGAATGGTTGAAAAGATTTTTGCCACGGATTTTGAGGATTGGCCAGCGCTGCTTCGCGCCATGCGGGAGGCAGGTGCCGATTTCCGCGAAGGTAAGCTGGTGGTTGTTCCGGTAGCTAGCGCGGGCAGCCGTGCGTCGACAGAGTAGGGAAGCATCATTTCCGTTCCGGCGGGTTGGGTGGAAAGGCTTACAGGGGTGATATGAGGATGAGAGGCGTTGTTTCGATCGGATTGCTGATGGCGATGATGCTAAGTCCATGGGTGAACGGTGGTGCCCAGGAAAGTTCAGGCAACATTCAAGTCATCGTGAACATGGTGCAGCTGAACGTAGCGGTCACCGATAATAAAGGTGATTACGTGACCGGTCTTAAACCAGAGGACTTCTTGGTTACAGAGGACGGGATTCCGCAGAAGATTGCGAGTTTCGGAGAAGGCAACGAACGCAGTCGCCGAATTGAGGATCCAGCCGAAGCGAAAACGACTCCTTCCGGTCCTGGGCCGCAATCCGATGCGATGCTGCCGGACAATGCAACCACCAATGTCCTCAATTCGCTCGTTTCCGGATCGAATGTTTTCATTCTCTTTGACACCAGCAACTACATGTATCGAGGATTCGTGTTTGCGCAGGACGCGATCGCGGATTTTGTGAAATCTCTTGAAAATGCGGACAAGATCGCTTTCTATTCCTACAGCCGCGATCTGTCTCGCTCATCGATGCTGACGAAAGACCGCACCCAGATTCTGCATAGTGTTCGGTCCACGGTCGCGGGCGACGATGCCGCGCTGTACAACTCGCTCTTGCTCACAGTGAAGGATGCTGCACAGTATCAAGGCAGGAAGGTAATCGTAGTCTTCTCGAACGGACCGGACAATTCGAGCGTGGTGCCGCCAGAAGACGTCGCCGAACTTGCTCAGTCGACAGGAACTGTAATTTACATGATCAGCACGCGGGCAGCGCAGTTAGAGCCGGTGTCGACAGCAGTTTTCGAACGCATGACCGCCGCTACCGGAGGCAAGGTTTACTTCGCGAAGAATTGGCGAGAAGAGAAGGCGGCCTTTGCGTCCATTCGCGACGACCTCGCTCATCTGTATTCGGTGGCTTACTATCCGAAAGCCAACCCCAACCGCGGATGGCGAGAGATTACCGTCAGACTGGTCGGCGAGAAAAAGAAGTACCGCATTCGCACTCGCAATGGTTACCGCCCGTTGCCCGCAAGGTTCTCCGCCGACTCGCGACCAGAGCCGACGCCAGAACAAGCGATCATAGGCGCGAGTAACTAAGCTTTGCATCTTTTCAAGACGAGGCTTCGCTCGGAGCCTCGTCTTTTTGTCAGCCGTCTTCGAGAACTGTACAGCCATTAGCCGGGTAATTATATTGTTCTCACCGCGACTCACCCACCTATGGCCTACCACGAGGTCGTATCTAGAGTTCTTAATCTCTTGAAAGCCAACAACTGTTGGTATGAAACGTTTGAGCACGAGCCGGTTCGAACCAGTGAAGAGGCAGCGAAAACCAGGCCAGGTTACACCTTGCATCAAGGCGCCAAAGCCATGATCGTGAAGGCCCAGGGAGCGCAGACTCGGTTTGTCATGCTCGTGCTTCCGGCTGATCTGCGGTTCGACAACTCTAAGGTAAAACTGCTCCTGAACGCGCGCGATTTACGATTCGCCAGTGAACCCGAGGTGTTGGAGTTGACGGGTGGGGTGCAGCCTGGGGCGGTGCCTCCTTTCGGGAACCTGTTCCAGCTGGACGTGGTTGCCGATCCAGGGTTGTTCGCAAACCAGAGGATCGTCTTTAACGCTGGAGATAGAAGCTTTTCTGTTGCGATGATGGCGGAAGATTACAAACGCATCGTCGACCCCAAAATTGGTTCCATCGCGCGAGAAATTTGAGGGCTGATTCGTTTCATCAGCCGTTCCCTCGAGCAGGCGCTCGCATTACCACTGCTTGTGTATCCGCCGATCGATTCCGAAACCACCATTCTGGTCCCGGGTGATGCTGTAAGAGACGCGCGGAGTCTCGTGATACTCGATCTTGGCGACGGAGTTCTGCGTCGACGTGGTGTCCGTCGAGAAAGTCACGAAAATCTTGCCAGTCACCCGTTCTTGCACGGTAATTCGGGCGCCGGGGCTTTGTCCGTGATTGCTACCCAGCAGGGGATCGACGGAAAGCTGGGTAAGCCCTGCCACCTTTTCTAGGCGGTTCGTGATCTGACTACTCACCTGCGAAGCCACGAACTGTTCTGCGCCAAGGTTTCCCGGAGGGTTGGGTTCCGCTCTCTGGGCTTCCTCTGTTTTTCCGAAAGCAATCAACTGGATTACGTCGGAGGGAGGCAATGCTGGATCGGACGAGTAGTTTGTGTGCAGGTGGTCTACAGGCCCCCAAAAGTGCATTCGTACGTTGTACTGCTGCACAGTTGTATTTACGGAGACGTTTACCACCGGAATCGTTTGCGAGGGGTTGACGAAGTCTAGCGTTCCTCCCTGAAGTACGTAGCGGTTGCCCCGGAAAATCAGGTCGCCCCCGCCGATATTTACGCGTCCCAGCAGCACGGGTTGAGCGGCCGTGCCGGTCAGGCGCAGATTTGCCGCTGCCTGCAAGCTCATGGTCCGGCTCACAAGGTTTACGCCTGCAGTTGAGTTGATCCCGACATTGAGCCGCAGGGCTTGCTGGAATCCGCCGGCAGGTGGTGGAGTGGCGGCTCCCCCTCCGAGTTCGCTCATAAACTCCATTAAGTCGAAAGCGGGAGTGAACTGCAATTGTTCGACGTCGACCCGTCCTTGTAATTGAGCATCATCCATGTTCCCCACGAGGGTAAGCTTGCTGTTGAATGCGCCGCGGACGTCGTTGTAAAGCACTCGCGTATCCCGTGCAGAGATGGTGACGTCGCAGTGCATGGCGGGACGGTACACGACCGCGCCCGAAGCAGTAACATCTCCACCTCCGAGAATCCCCTTGAACTGGCTGATCTGAACGCGGTCTGCTAGTAAGGTGAGAACTCCATTGCCGTTCTGCAATCCCAGGGGTACGGTTCCGGTTGCGAAGTTCGCATTCACTATGTGAACTTCGCCGTGTACATTGGGATCACTACGTCGTCCATAGGAATTGATATCGAACTTGAGTTGACCTGAACTCTCTAGTTCGGGATCGAAGATCTGCACGAGGCTCAAGTCCACCGAACCCTGGAGAAGCATCGATGCAGGGGCGTTTGTGGTCACGGGAACGGTGCCCTGAAATTGCAAATCCGTTCCCGTTCCGCGGAGGGCTCCGCGCGGCACTTGGAGCGTGCCATTCACGTAATCGACGTGAATTGGCCCGGCGGCGGCGATGCTTATGTTGTTTTTGTAATTCGCGGACAATTGAGGAATGGTGACGTGCGCTTCCAATTGGTCTTTCTTCTTCAGCGGACCACGAATGGTGGCATGCAGCTCGGTTTGACCACCGATGCTGCCGGCTTGGGAGGGGGCGTAGGCCTCTATCAGGGGCTCGAAAGGAATCACCTGAGTGTCGAATTTCGCGTCGGCATAGTAGTCATCGGTAAGCCGCACGGTGCCGTGCCCGTTGATGGCCGTGTTTACCACATCGGAACGTAGATCGAAGGTGCCTACATGATTGGCCATGGAGGCCTGAAGTTTGATGCCGCTGATTTTCTGGTCGCGCACGTTAAGCTGGGGGACTTCGATCGTTGCGTTCAAGCCCGGATTGTCGAATGTCCCTTTGCCGTCCACATTCAGGTTCAATACTCCGCTGAGCGGCACATTTCGTTGTTTGACATTTTCGAGCTCATTCAATTGAATGCCATTCGCGCGAACTAGCGCTTCGAAGTACTTCTGCTTGGGGCGCAGAGTGACCTTGGCAGTGCCGCCCCCGGCCGGGATCTGCGCATCGAGGTCTGCGACCAGCGCATCTCCCGTGCCGTGGAGCTGCAAGGTAAGTGACTTGACGACTTCGTCCTGGACCTTTCCGTTGGTGAGCGTGATCTTGCCGTTCCCCATCGGACTTTGTTGGGAGCCATGCATTGAAATCGCAGCCGCTACCGTGCCCGATACCGGGATTTGCTGGCCCGCGCTCCGCATGATCTCACCTACGTCGATCTGGGTGGCATTGAGAGAGAGCTGAAACGGACTCGTGTCGGTGAACGCCCAGTGTTGCAATTTTGCGTTCAGCCCGAAACTAACTCGCCCGCGGTTCACAGGCTCTAGCTCTCCGTTCTGGAGATTGATCTGGGAAGGATCAAGGTTGATATTGGCCCGTAACTGCCGCCAAGCTGTGCCCTTTGCCTTCAGATTGCTTGCATTGAACTGGCTGTCAATCTTCGGAGCCTCGGTCGTGCCAGTGACCGTGGCGTGCAACGAAGCTGTTCCATACAGTCCGATCGTGGGCTGGCCTGGGCGGATGGCAGCGGCAAGGGTTTCAAGTTCGTGCAAGTCATTGGCCTGAAGGCTAAGCTGCAATGCCGAGCGGCTGCTGACAGATCCATTCAAGGTCAGAGACGTCTGTGGAGTCCTCAGGAAGCTGTTCGCCATGTCAATCTGCTTGCGCCGGGCGTCGTAGTGCGCGTGCAGGGCGCCATCGAGGGGAACTGGATTGGTGTGGCCTTTTCCCGCAATCTGCGCGCTGATGATAGCGTCGGCGCGCGCCACCAAGTCGTCCATGGTCTTGCCCCAGGTGGCATCGGTCGTTCCGTTGACCACGCCGGAAAGGCCGAGCTCGCGAACTGGCTGCGAATTCTTTAACGACTGGGCGGACTTGAGAGAGATGCTATGAATAGCGGCGGTTAAGTGCGAGCGTGAATTGCCGGCAAGGTCGCGAGTGAGCAGGCTGGCGGTTAATTCGCCGCCCAGCAGGTGCGCTCGCAAGTCCGGCACTTGCAAGTTGCCATTTGCCACCTTGTAGCTGGCCGCAAGATCATCGATTGCTTGGTGAATGCCGCCGGTCTGAATTAGCAGCTGCCGGCTACCAAGATTGCCCTCGACATGGATGGAATCGAGGAAAGGCCGATTTGGGACACTCATGTAGTTGATTTTTCCATCGGCTCGGATCACTCCACTCGGCAAGGACTCATTGCGCAGAATGCGGCGGAATTCGCCGGAGTCTAGGTTGGCGCCGTATTGGGCGTCAATACGAGGGTTGGAATAGTCGCTGACCACGGCCTGGAGTGCGAGCTCCGAATTTCCACTGCGCAGTATTGCCCGCTTTAAGGTAAAGGTCGCGGGCGAAGCCACGAACTCGGCGTCAAGCTGGTGGGGCAGCGGCGCGTAATTCTGCATGATGACGTGCCCGTTGCGGTATCCCAGCGTGCCCGCATAGGTGCTCCGCCCAGCGTCGTAAGTTGAGACAAAGTTCAGCTGATGCAGGTCAGCATTCAACACTGCTTTGCGGTCGTTGTAATAAACCTCGCCATCCTCGATCTTCGCGTGCCGCACACCAAGGTCGAACAAATTCGTGTTGCTCTTGCTTCCGCTGCTCTTGGGTTTGGGCAAATTGTTGTTGCCCTTCGCGTCCACTTGCAGGCGGATCACGGGCTGGACCAAGTCGATGTCATCGACGAACCAGTTGCGATGCAGGAGTGAGGTCACGGTAATTGCAACGTGAAGGCGTTGCGCTTCAGCCAAAGGTGGCGACGTGAAGGGGGGTGCTCCGGCAATCGAAAGATCGTATAGATCAAGAACGGGACTAATTCCCGAGAAGTGCAAGCCGAAATCACGCAAGGTCACCTTGGCGCCGAGCGCAGTTGTCGCCTTCTCCTGGGACACCCGAAGTATGTAGCCATGGACGGCACGGCTGTGCAGAGCCACGTAGACAACTATGAAAATCAGGAGGACCAGGGCGGCGATTCCCCCCCCGATCCAGGCGAGGACCTTCTTCCTGGTTGCACGCCTGTCGCGCGGCGTGCGCACGACTTCCCGCGGACCGTGGGGCCGATAATCGGATGGAAATTGTGGCGCAGTGCTCAAAATGCTTGTCCTAGGGTTAAGAAGAACTGCGTTGATTTGATTCCTGGCGTCGCGTTCAAGTTGTGACCAATGTCGATACGAAGTGGGCCAATCGGGGTTGCATACCGGAACCCCAGGCCCACGGTGTTCGTGTACTGTCCGTGAAATCCGACGTGACTAAAGACGTTGCCACCGTCGTAAAACGGAACCACGCTCAATCCTTTCTTGAGGGGAACAGGAATTCTGAATTCGGAATTGATGATTAGCAGCTGCTTCCCACCCTGTGGGACTACGATCAGGGAACACGTGCTTGCCACCCCTGGTGTTCCGCAGGCGACGAGGGTTCGTGGCGGTCCTGCTGCATTCAAGGCGAAACCTCGAAGCGTGCTTCCTCCTCCAGAAAAGAACAGTTGAGTGATGGGTACATGGCTGCCTGGAAAAGGTTCTTCGATCCCAATGCGCAGGCTGTTCGCCCAGATGATCCCGGCCGGAATTGGTTTGTAGTAGGCAGCCTGGGTGAGAAGCTTGGCGAACCCGACACTCGAACCGATGCCTTTCGGATTAAAGTCGATTTCATAGCTGTGGTACATGCCTTTGTGGGCATCGAGCACGTTGTCACGAGTGTCGCGAACAAAGTTGACGGAAAAAGTCGAAAGACGAGTATGGAGGTCCTGCGGGGGGACGAGATCGGGGATGAGCAAATGCGTGATGCCGGTTTCACTGAAGGTGTAACGCAGGAACAGGGTGTTGGTCTTGTCTGGGTTGAGAGGATGCTCCATCTGCCAGCTGATCTGCCCCAGTCGGACTGTGAAGATCGGATTTTCGCTGTTGTGCTCGCCTTGAATGCTAAATTGTGACGACCAGTCCGTGTCGCGGAAGTGCGGATCGGTATAGGTAACCAACGCACGCTGGTCAAGGCGTCCCGCGAGTCCTGACATAGTGATCGTCTCCGCTCGTCCGCGAATATTTTTGCGGGTGTATTCGAAGGAACCGCGCGGGCCGTAAAAAGTCTTTTCGCTGGTCTTGAAATTCTTCGACACGCCGACGGGAGGAATTCCCGGAAGCGCGACCGTGCCGCCGGGCACGCTGCCACCGCGATTGATGACTTCGAAGCCGTAGCCGTAGGTCATGGTGTTTCGTTTTGCCTCGTGGACCTTAATCACCACGTCTTCCTGGGTTTGCGTGGTGATTGACCGCCGCGGGTCGATCTCCGACCAGTCAAAGATGCCGACGTTGTAAAGTTCGTTTTCACCTATCAGCATTTGATCTTCGCGCAGGGGTTGTTCCGTCCGCATGGGCACGGCACGGTTGATCACCATCTGTTTAGTGTGCCTTAGGCCGAGGGTCTGGACTCGGGCGATGCGGACCTGGGGACCTTCGGTGATGTGGTAAACCACAACCAACTCGTGCGGATGATGCTTATCCACCGGCGCCGCGGTGGCCCGGAAGCTGGCATTCAAATATCCGCTCGTCAGGTAATTCGCCAAAATCATGCTGCGATCGTCATCTACTCTCTTTTGTGAGTAAGCCTGGCCTTCCACCACCTTGAGGCCGCTCGGCGCAAGTTGGCTGATGGGCCGGGTCTCATTTCCTTCGACGCGCAACGACTCGACCGTATCCCTTGGCCCCTCGTCAACCCGGAACGTGACACCGATGTCGCCGCCGTGGTTGTTGACTTGGGGGGCGATTTTTACCGAGCTGTAACCTTCCGCTTGGTAAATCCTTTCCAGGTTTTTTACGCTCTCCCGCACAAGTTGCTGGCTGTAGCGTCCGTGCGAAAAGATCCACCACCGGTTTTTCTGCTCGACGGTCACACGGGAAAGCAGATCTTGATCCGAGAAGCGATGATTGCCAGCGACATCCACATCAGTGACCTTATGCCGCGGACCCTTGGTGACGTGATAAACGATCGTCTCCTCATCGGGTTGTTTCTGCACGTCAACCGCGACATTGGCATCGAAGAAACCCTTTTTCTGCAGATATGACAGGAGGTTCTGTTTCCCTTCCTGGATGATCTCGGGATTGGTTCCGGCCTGCTGATAGACCGGAAGCAGGTTGCGTCTCGTCCAACTCCAGAGACGAACACCGGTCACTCTTGCGTGCACCTTGAGGCCAGTATTGATATTGAAGTGAACATCGGCACGGTTCGTGTCGGGGTCATATTCCGCACCAATGAGTTTTACCTGTGCACCTAGAAATCCTTGCTTTATGAGCGAGGTGTTCAGGTAATTGGTAGCGTTTTGCACACGTTTTAAGGAGTATGGCTTGCCTTTGATCAGAGCTGAAGACCGCAGACGAGCCATCCAGGAATGTAGTCCTCGTTCCAGGCGTGCGGTTTCTTCCGGAGAAGCTCCTGCGATATTAACCTTCCCGAACCTGGCATGCTTGCCGACCTTCGTGTGAAAAACGACGTTGACGACCCCAAGCTGTTTGTCGACTTCGATCGTTGGGGTCACCTCCGCTTGAAAGTAGCCATTCTGTTGGAAAAAGCTCGTGAGATTTTCCTGGGCATTGTTGATGTCGAGCCTTGTATAGGGTCCCCGAGGTGGGTAGTCCGTAACCTGCAAGAGACGTGAGTAGCCGAATATGTGCGTGGCCTCAGGGAAGTCGTAGATTCCAAAGTAAAGTGCTGGCTGAAGAACGAACAAGACGCGAATGCCCTCGGCGTCGGGGCGCACGTCAACTTCTACGGCCTGGTACCCCTTGTCCCTTAAACCGGCGATGGTCGCATCTACCTTTTGGCCAGAAAATGGTTCATTTGCGCGCTGCTGGATAACCTGGAGGAGGGTGTCGAAATTGAGCTCTGGTTGGCCGGCCAGTTCCACCGAGAGTACCTTCTGTCCTTCATAGGAAGGCAATATCTCTTTGACCTGTGGAGCGGTTTGCGGTGCTTGGTTAGGCTGAGTAGTTGGACCCGCCTGTGCGCGGGCGAGCGCAACAGCACAGGCCAGAGAAGCTGCCACGGCAATGTAGGATCGACCAAGCACTGCCGTGTGATGCGTAATTTTCAGGAACTTTTGTCCGCAAACCTGGCTGGAGGACGAATGTCTTTGCTCAGGAACCTGGAAGGGAATTGATCATTAGCCTATATGTGAGCGGCCTAAACGCAACGTTTGGTTGGCACCATTGCTCAACTCGGACGATGCCCTTACAATCAAAGGCGGGATTGCGGAAAGCATCGCGTTTTCGCGGCTAGCGGAGAAGCATGGCAGCAACTACTATGGCTGGCTCTGCGAGTCTCATCGATCGACAATTGCGAAACTAGCAGCTGAAATTCTGACGCGCGTTCTTTGCATACTCCCAGGTAGTTGTTGCAAGCATTACAGTCTGAGTGTGAAGATGGGCGCGTAGCTCAGTTGGTAGAGCAATGCCCTTTTAAGAAGCGGACAAACGTGGAATCAGAGAGTTAGAAGGCATTTCGGGAACGCTAGAGCACGTTTAGAGCAGTCAGGTATTGAATCCGTTCCCAGATTTGTTCCCACGAGCAGACGGGTTTTCTGGCAAAGATGGCAAGGTGAAGGCGGATGACGAACTGTGACCTGTTCAGAAGCGTGTTCCTCCCTGATCGAAAGGGCCAGACTTTTACTCCAGCCCAGATCAAGGAAATCATGCTGGCCGAGTCGGACATCGTTCCCGGTAGTATTTTGCCGAACGACCATGCTGAAGGAAACCTGAGTCCCTGCCGATGCGCGAAGAACCGGGAGAATGATCCTATTTTCGACCGCGAGCCTAACGGTAACTATCGCGTAAGGTAAGCAACGCAGCCCCATACCACTCTAGGCAATCGAAAATTAAGCTTCCCTGGAGAAGTGTGACTAGTGCCCATTCGGATCAGTCTCCTGTGGTGAGTTAGCGGCGCCGTCGAGTTTGCGAGAGCGACAAGCGAATGGCGACTCAAGGTCAACCATGGTTCTATCCGAGGCTCCTGGCCTATAGCTATTTCTGGTTATCCGAGGGGGCATAACGTGAAATGGGTGACTCGGTGCCTAAGGCACGCGGGGCCGGATCTCATTGACTGATACTTCCCTCGAACCGAGCATCTCGAGAAATCGACCACCCACTAGCAGAGGGAGCTCTTCGAATGGAAGGCTCTTCCTCAGCGATGCTCAAACTGCTTGTCGCTGCAACTGTTTGGGGTCGAAACTCACTCCTTTCTTTCAAATGATTAAAGTGATGGCGGCAATCTTCCGTGCCAGGGTGAGACGGGCCATGCTGGGCCGTATCCCTTTTGCCACCAGGGCAGCAAAAAATCCTGCAACGGTCCGGGAGGCTCGATGGCGGAGATGGCCGCCCCTTTTAAGAGATTTTTCAGATCGCCAGTGTCTCTGGTACCAACGTGATAGCGTTCCCACGGCGCTGAATCGAGCCTGCAGCCATTGTTGATGCAATCAGGCAATCTCACCACTTTGCGCTTTTCATTCGCTTTTTGTTACGGACGATGAGTGCTATCGCGATATAACGCCAACTGCTCAATACCGACTATTTTGTGAATCTAAAGGAGTCGAGAGCTTGTTTCAGGCGACCCTTTACCTCGTCGTCGTCCTGCTTCGTAAATCTTTTAAGAACCTCGGGGTCATACCCTCCATGTTCCATGGCGGTCTGCAAGCCCAACTCAAAGCATTTACCGTCGTGAAATGCTCGAAGTATTGGCCCCGATTGGCTACCGCCAAGCCAGTTCCTTTCACCCCCGTTGAAGGCTACAAAGGAAACACCATTGATCGTAGTACTCCCTGCCACCTTCCAGTCTTGCGACCGTTCTAGACAGGTCTTCTCGGTCTTCGCATCGTCGATCTCAGCGACAAAAAAGGTGGCTGCAATGAACGTGGGCTTGTCTTTGAACCGTTCTTTGGGATAACCGAAGCAAGCGATGGTATTTCCGGTACCTTCTCCACCATCACACATGCGGGGCTGACTTGTACACGCACTCAGAATGGATGTCGGTACTTCGGCTCCCATTAAAGTTGGCATGCAATCAACAAGGATGTTTGAGTACTTGAAACGAAAGAGACCGTCTGGGCTAGTAAAAGTCTTCACCGTTTGGGCATGCAAGGCTATTGCCAATCCGCAGAAGCAAAGGGCAATGACGCTCTTCATCCGAGTAAGACCTCAGTCAATTATTGACGCATATAGACGGGAAGGCTAGGCCGTTGTTCCCAACTACTGCAACCAGGCATTTGCACTCAAAATCCCTGCCTCATTCGACAGGAACAGCCGAGACGCCGCAACACAACGCGCGACTGCACGGGTCTTTTTTCATGTGAATGCCATCTTTTTGTTTCGCCCCACAGAA
>Ga0134127_10000525_pt1 | contig 35153 bp, 18 predicted proteins | sample KB31753_FD_96459 | JGI IMG/M metagenome (GOLD analysis project Ga0134127, IMG submission 96459) | Terrestrial soil microbial communities with excess Nitrogen fertilizer from Kellogg Biological Station, Michigan, USA - KB3-175-3 | ecosystem: Environmental > Terrestrial > Soil > Unclassified ...
TCGGCGTGCTGCGATCGACGTAAACGGTTGCTGTCGCTCCAGTCCCGCTGAGCACCGTGGCCGTGGCGGCGCCGGTAGGGGTGGTGGAAAATGGGAGTCGGACCCAGGCGCCGGCGCTCAGCGTTTCGCGCCACCAAACTTCATAGTTCACGCCCGAAACAGTCGGAAATGTCAGGCGATAACGAGGAATGTTCGCCCCGACCAGCACGGGGGCGCCATCAATACGAAAACCCAGACCGGGGATTTCAATCCTCAGCAGGTCGACGCCATCGTATTGCGTGGCGTATTGCGTCAGCGGCAGCGGCGCCGGCCCGCGCACCAGCGACCCATCCGCGCCGTAGCGGGAGCCGTGGCAAGGACATTCGATGGCGCTGATGGCGGTGGAATAGGTGCCGATCGTACATCCCTGGTGCGTGCAGCGGGAGGTGACTGCGAAGAACTGATTATTGGCCACACGGGTAACGACAATTTGAGGAAAGGTGGCGGGCATGCCCGTGACGCGCAAACGCACCGAGCCAAAAGTGTTTCGCAAATCGGGAAAGCTGTTCAGATCCATTTTGAAAATGCCAATGTCGGATGGCATCTGGGCGTGCACCTCCGCCAGAAACAGCGATTCAGGACCCACAAACGAACTGGACACCGCGATCCAATAAAAACTCCGTACAAAATGCCTGCGGTTGCAGAGTTGCAACGCGCCATTCGAAGCCTGCGGAGCGTGCCATTTCTTACGCATCTGAGCTAGGTGAGTGGGTTGGAGGTTCAGGACTCAGAATTAGCCCATGGCGCGGCGCGCTGGGGACAGCGCACCCCTACCAACTCAGTCGGGTTTTCGTACGGCTCTCTCATGCCCCGGCAACGACATGAAATGTGAGCTGGTGGCGCATGTACACATAAATCAGAAGAAATGTCAACGGAATCAAAGATTGCCGTAGCCGTGACTGTATTGTTGGGCCATAAGTGACGTTGTTGGGAATGGTCACGCTCCTCAGCGTTGGTGCAGCCGGCAAACGCCGAATCCGCGATGTAGACGACGGGATTGCCGAGGTAAGTGGAGGCGATGACAATGTCACTGGAAGCGTTGGGACTGCTCTTCACAAAAGCAATGCCGCCGCCAGCCGCGTAGTTGACCTGCGCCGTGGCCGGCGCCGCCACCAGCAGGCAGGCCAGAGTGAGAAGGCCGAGAGTTCGCGCCGTGAACCCCCGAACCGCCGCCCGGGCACCGGGGACCATCGGGAGGCTCAAAGCAACGAGTGCCATCAAAGGCTGAATTTTCATCGAATGATGTGTTGTAGTTTCATCGGAACAACTCCGCCCGGATGACGCATCGGTCAGGGATTGGGCAATCCCCTGACCCGATATTGAGTCGATCGGGTAGTCTTAGGCGAACCTCGGCTCAAGGTTACAGCCGGCGGGAAAGAATTTCGGAGATCACCGTGCCCTCGACTTCGACCCGGGCACGGGTGCTGCCGGAAACCGCGTAGTTGACCTGCGCCGTGGCCAGCACCGCCCGCCGAAGGTCAATCGTCGCTGGCACGGACGGACACCAAAACGGACACCAACGGTGCTGCAGTCGGTTGGCAATTGTTGGTGTATGCTGGCGTTTGTTGGCTTGATTTCGTCATTTATTGGCCCAGAATGCTTTTTATTGCGGCAACGATGAGCGTTCTTGCTGCTCAACGGTTTGGCGAGGAATTCGGGGTTCAGGACAGCTTCCGCACCTGTCCGATTCCGACCCTCGCTCCAAATCTTGAGCCTCAACCCGATTCTCCCATAAAAAAGGAATCGCCGCGCCCACGAGGACGCGGCGGCTCGCAAACCAATCGGAAACTATCCTACTTTCGCAGCCGGAAGAAGCCGATCCCCTGCTTCGGCAACGTCACCGTGTTCACTCCGTTGTTCAGCATCGGCGCCACTCCGACTGGAGTCCAGTTCCCGTTGTCCAGGGCGGACCGAGTTTCAAGAATGAAGCCAGGCGTATTCTGCCAGCTTACCAGGACCGAATTGCCGCTGGCGCGGATGCTCAGGGTCGGAGGCACCGGCACGGTTTCACCAAACAGGCGCATCTCACCCACCTGCAGACGGTCTCCGCCGTCCACGGGAGAGCCGAGGATTATGACATAGTGCCTGAACGCAACCTGGTTGGTCTCGCTGGAGAATTCCTGGATTTGCAGGTTCGACGTGGGCGCAGTCGGCGCCCCGCTGGCTACCAAGGTGTAGTTGCCGTCGCCGTTGGACCCATACACCGCCACGCTGCTGGGCCGGCGCTGCGGATAGGCGAGGTCATCCGCCGCTCCAATGAGCTCGAAGCCCTTCAGCACGGTCGGTCCAGCCGCCGGGGTGAGGTCCACTCTGGCTGCGCCGGTGCCGGTGAAGAAAAAGACCTCGAGCTTGTGGATGTCGTCGAGTTGGCGATCGAACAACGACTGGACCCCACGCACATCCATGCCAGCGCCGAAGAACGTGATGCTCAACGCGTCGTTGGGCGATGTGATTTCCGGATAATGCAACAGCTCGGCTTCCGCGATTTGCATGGAGTTGGCGGCCGCAGCGTTGGACACCGTGGGGAAGGAGACGCGGTAGACGTTGAACTCGTTGGTGCCGGGCAGCGGGATGGACTGGATGCCGTGCCGCGTTGCGAAGGCGGGCACCGCGTTCGACGCGATGCGGATGAAGTTCACGCCGTCATCCGAGCCTTCGACAATCACGCTGGACGGATCGCGCGCCGGTTCGTCCTCGGCGCTGATGAGTGAGAGCGCCCGCACGGGTTTGTTCCCGGAGGGCGTCACGGTGAACCCAGCGCGGAGCTTGTCGAAGTTGAGGTATTTGCTAGTGATATCGTTGTCGATGGCCCTGGGCGCGGTTTGGGCCCCCGGCGAATTGGCGGACGAGGCCGCGATCACGTCGCCGGGCACGGTGGCTTCGACGAGCGATCCGTCTGCCGGAGTGGTGAAGCTCCGCAGGCGCTCGAACCTTCCGTAACTGTTCGTGGCATTGAAAAAGTAGAAGTAGGTCGTGTTGGGAAGCAGGCCCGTGATGGGGGTGGCCACATGATACGGCTGCCCGCTCTGGTTGAGAACCGCGGGGAGCGCATCGAGGGCGAAGCCATTCGTGCCAAACCCCCACCAGCTCGTGGTGGGCAGGAAGCCCGGATCGACGTCCGCGTGCAACGTCACAGTCCGGGGCCCGAGGTTGCTGATGGTAACCCCGCTGGCTAAGGGCCTGCTGTAAGGAATGAAGGACAGCCGCAAGTTCAAGGTGCCGGTGGCGCCAAGGAAGCCGGAGACGACGAAGTAATAGGTGTTGCCCGAACTGACGGCTACCTGGGTGCTCGACCAGCGCAAGCCGTTTCCGACGTCGTCATTACAGGCGAGCGGGCTCAGGGATCCGCAGGCGCCGGAATAGATTCCGAGAATGGTGTCAAAGCTGGACCCGGCAGTGTCCACAGTAAGAATTCCGCTCTCGGGCGTGGTCGTCTTGAACCACACGTCGTTGCCTCCGATCGGGCACAGGTTGGACGGAATGACGTCGCCGCCGGTGGTCATCCCGGCGGTGGATTGGGTGTTCGTGGAGATATAGGAGACCGTCAACGCCTCAGCGCAATGGTCGTTGCCGGGCAACGTGGTGAAGGCGAGGTCTGTGCCATAGACAATCCCTGAGGCGTTCTGATGGCGCCGCCGGCGCAATTCGCCGACTCTGTCCGGCCGCTTTGCTTCACGCCGGACGACCGGAAACTTTTCGTGAGCGTCTCCGGCCTCGGCGAAACCGTTTGGAGCATCGATTTGGCCCGCACCCCGCTCGGCCCGGCGGAACTGGCCGCGAAATTCTCTTCGTTGGGCGATCTCCCGCTCGTGGCGGCCGAAGCCGCCCTGCGCTGGCATTCTGAAAGCGCCACCGTCGCCGAACGCCAAGGCGCCTGGTTCACGGCTGCATTTCATCTCCAACGCCTCCTGGCCGCGAGTCCCGAGGATAACGCGCTGAGAGAACGCCTCGAAATGGCGCGGAGCGAATTGCTAGTCCAGCCGCGCCGCTGAAGCTGATTTCAGCATATTCCGCAGGCGTATTTCATGGATTTGGTGAGAGCAGCGCAAGATATGATCTCTTGACAGCATACCTCAACAGTCTCGGTTTTTCCGTTTTGCTAATTGACTTTCCGGGTTCGGTATGGCTGCACCACGACAACCGCTGGAATCCTGCGGCGACTGTCAGGGAAATTGCCAGGGAAAGGTAGTAGGGAGTATGTTGGGTAGGTGGCGAGTAGGCTTGATTTTGCGCGAAAAGCTGAGAATCCTTAACGAGAAACTCACACCGGCGGGGTGCGAGTCCTACCTCTGGAGCCAACTGCCTTTCCTATAAATACTTAGGATAGCATATTACTCCACTTTGTGAACACTTTGTGAAGAGATGAAAGACCATCCTCCCCGAGCGGCTCCGATTCACGGCGTTTCCCATTTCGAGACGCAAGAAACTCGGAGCGTCTCAGTGGGAGCACTTGCAGAATAAGGAAAGACATTGGCGGAATTCAGTCAGGCAATCTTCGGCACGCAATCCCTTCGGGAATGTCCCTTGCTGCCGCGCGAAACCGTGCGCGGTTGCGGCTGCTGTCCTGCATGCACCAACTGCACGTTCGAGATCACCAATACGCTGTTGGTCTCGTCCGGCAGCACGATTCCATTTCGCCGCCACTGAATTAGCAGAGGAGGAGACAACGTTGTCATGAAAGTGAAGGACGCTAAGGTGCCAGGAGGAACTGTTTGGCTTGCCGGAGAAATGGAAGCGCCGGGTTCGGTCAGCGTCAGGGACTGCTTTACCCCCACATCGCTGAGTTCCTCAATCAGTCCTGATGGCCACTCGATCCGAAAACCCGCGCATTGGTGGCGACACCCAGGCCGAAATTCGCATACGGCGTTTGGCCAAAACCAATCCCACCGGAGATTTCCCGGAGCTGCCAGCGCTCCGCCCCACGAAAGAACGCATGGATCGGCCTCCGCGCAACGAGCTTCATGCACTTATCGATCCGCAGATCGAATTGGGCCGCGTCGCGCATGACCGGGAAATTGTGACCGGGCGTTACCGTTCGGTCAAAGCTTAAGCAGCCTCTCAGCACACGACGCCCAAGCCCCGAAAGATGCTTCCGTAGCGCATCCACCGGAAACTTGGGGTGAGGGTCGGAATCGGTCGTTTTAGGCGTCGAAAGTGTGCCCAAAAAGCCCGTTTGCGTGCGTGATTCAAGCATAAACGCCGGACACTGCACTAGCACCTCGGTAGCACTTTGCTGCACGTTTTTGCTGACAGTCTTCATTCTGGTGCACGTAAGTGGGACCGCGAACAGTCGCTGCCTGGTGTCGGGCTTGATGGGAGACGGGGTTCGGAATCGAAGTTTTCTTGCGCCTTTTGATCTGGCGTTTCGCATTGAGGGGTAGAGTCTGCCTTTTCAATGAGTAACCTGGTTGATCGCGAGGTGGCTGTCTTTAGTGCAGCCCGATTATTGCCTGCCGGCGGGCGCGCTGTGTACCTGGACGCCGCTTGTGCCGGTGATGTGGCATTGCGGCAACGCGTCGAGGAACTCCTCCGGGCCAGCGAGGAAGCAGGGGGATTCCTTCAAGACCCTGCTCCACGGGGCACCGTCCTGCTTTCTGCCATCACCGAGAAGGCAGGGGACCAGATAGGCCGCTACAAGCTGTTGCAGCAGATCGGCGAAGGCGGCTGCGGTGTCGTCTATATGGCCGAGCAGGAGGAGCCGGTCCGCCGCCGGGTCGCACTCAAGGTCATCAAGCCGGGCATGGACACCAAGCAGGTCATTGCCCGCTTCGAAGCCGAGCGGCAGGCGCTGGCGCTGATGGATCATCCGAATATTGCCAAAGTCCTGGAGGCCGGCGAGACGGACACTGGCCGCCCTTACTTCGTCATGGAGTTGGTGCGTGGGATCAAGATCACCCGCTACTGCGACGAGAACCATCTTACCACGGAGGCGAGGCTCGACCTGTTCATCAAGGTCGCCCAAGCCGTTCAGCACGCGCACCAGAAGGGCATCATCCATCGCGACATCAAGCCCTCGAACATCCTTGTAGCGGACCATGACGGCATGCCAGTGCCCAAGATTATTGATTTCGGCATCGCCAAGGCGACGACGGATCAGAGGCTGACCGACAAGACTTTGTTCACCGCCTTCGAGCAATTCATTGGGACGCCCGCCTACATGAGTCCCGAGCAGGCGCGGATGAGCGGCCTGGATATTGATACGCGGACGGACATCTACAGCCTGGGCGTGCTGCTCTACGAATTGCTCACCGGCAAGACGCCCTTTGACGCCGAGGACCTGCTGGCCTCTGGCCTGGACGAAATGCGCCGCACGATCAGCGAGAAGGAACCGGCCCGTCCTTCGACGCGGCTGAGCACGATGCTCGAAGGCGAACTGACAACCACCGCCAAGCATCGTCACATCGATGCCCCGAAACTCGTCCATCTGCTGCGCGGAGACCTGGACTGGATCGTGATGAAGGCGCTGGAGAAAGACCGCACGCGCCGTTACGAGACGGCCAACGGGCTGGCCATGGACATCGCCCGCCACCTGAACAACGAACCCGTCATCGCCCGGCCACCCAGTGCCCTCTACCGTCTGCAGAAATCCGTTCGACGAAACAAGACCGCCTTCGCTGCCGCGACAGCCATAGCCGCCGTGTTGGTGGTCGGCGTTGTGGTGAGCACCTGGCAAGCGTTCCGCGCCACACACGCGACGCGGGAGCAAACCCGTCTCCTCCACATCGCTGAAACCAAGGAGAAGAAAAGCGAGCAAATCGCACAGTTCCTCAAGGATATGCTCAAAGGCGTTGGCCCCAGCGTGGCCCTGGGCCGTGACACCGCCATGCTGCGGGAGATCTTGGACCAGACAGCCGAGCGCGTGGGCAAAGACCTGGCCAACCAGCCGGAGGTGGAAGTGGAGCTGTGCCTTACCTTGGCGGCCACTTACCACGACCTGGGGCTTAACAAGGAAATGGAAGGGATGGCCCGCCACAGCCTACAGCTCGCTCGATCGAAGCTAGGTGAGGAAAATGAGAGCGTTGCGAAATCGCTCATCACCCTGGGGGTTGCCCTGACGCACGCCGGCCAGAGGCGGCTCGGCGATCTGCGCTTCGAAAAACTGCAAGAGTTCGAAAAACTCCGTCGACAGCACGACGCCACTCTGCAAGAGGCCGAGAAATACTGCCGTGAGGGCCTGGCGATGACCCGGAAACTGCTGGGCGATGAAAATCCTCAGGTCGCCAACGGGCGCTGGCGGCTCGGGATCGCGCTCGCGATGCAATACAGGATGGCCGAGGCCGAAGCCATGCACCGCGAGACCCTGGCGATGTACAGGAAACTAGCCGGCAACGAGCATTCGATAGTGGCCAAGGTGTTGTATGAGCTTGCTTCGTTCCTCGCGTATCAAGAGAAAAGCCTGGTCGAAGCGGAAAGCCTCAATCGCGAGGCCTTGGCGATCCAGAGAAAACGGCTGGGCAACGACCATCCCGAAATAGCCTCATCGCTCTACACCTTGGCTATTGTGTCGTCTCTTCAAGGGAGGTGGTCCGAAGGGGAAACCCTGTTTCGCGAGGTCGTGGCGATGCGGCGAAAACTCCAGGACAACGAACGGCCCGGATTTGCCGGTGCGCTGCACAGCCTGGGTTACGTGCTCATGAAGCAAGGCAAGCTGGCCGAGGCGGAAACCCTCTTTCGCGAGGCGCTGGCGCTGCGTCGCAAACTGCTCGGAAACGAGCACCCGGACGTGGCCGATTCGCTGCACAAGCTGGCCATCATGGTCATGCGGCAAGGCAGAGTGGCGGAAGCGGAAGAGTTCTGTCGCGAGGAATTGGCCCTGCAGAAGAAACTGTCCGCGGACGACCGTATCGAGTTGGCTGGAGCGCTGAACAACCTGGGTTATGTGCTCCTGCAACAAGAGAAGCTGGACGAAGCCGAAACCTTGCTGCGCGAGGCGGTGGCGATGCACGGGAGAATCCCCGGCAACGAACATGTCGAGTGGACGCTTTCGCTGAAGAACCTGGCCAAAGTGCTCTACTTGGAAGGCAAACTGGCCGAGGCGGAAACCAAATTTCGCGAGGTGCTGGCGAGGCAGAGAAAACTGCATGGGGACGACCACCTTGAGGTAGCCGACGCGCAGCACAGGCTGGGTTATGTGCTCATGCAGCAACACAAACCGGCCGAGGCGGAAGCCCCGTTTAGCGAGGCGCTGGCGCTCCGCCGGAAACTCCTTGGAAACGAAAACCCGGACGTGGCCGATTCGCTGCACAAGCTGGCCATGGTGGTCATGCAGCAAGGCAGACTGGCTCAAGCGGAAGAGATCTGTCGCGAGGAATGCGCGATGCAGAGAAAACTCCACACCAACGACTGCGTCGAGTTGGCAGGCGCTCTGAACAACCTGGGTCATGTGCTTCTGCACCAGGACAAGTTGTCCGAGGCCGAAACCATTCTGCGCGAGACGGTGGCCATGAAAAGGAGACTCCCCGCCAACGTAGCTGCCGAGAGGACACTTTCGCTGAACAACCTGGCCAGGGTGTTCCAACTCGAAGGCAAACTGGCCGAGGCGGAAACGACATACGGCGAGGCGCTGGCAAGGCAAAGGAAACAGCATGGTGACGATCACATCGACGTAGCCGGTGCGCTGAACAACCTGGGTTATGTGCTCACGCAGCAACACAAGCTGGCCGAGGCCCGTCCCTTGGCCGATGAAGCGGTGGCCATCTGCCTTCGCCACCCGGCCCAGGCCGAGTCCGCCAAGTTGAATGACGCCCTCAGACCCTTGCTGACAGACCTCGGCGACACGGCGGCACTTGGGAAGCTGGAATTGATCCGCCAACGGAACGCAAAGCCAACGCCCTCCCCGTCACCGGAGCCAACCGCCAGGTGAGTGCCGCGGGAGGAGAGGCATCTGCCGGTCGCTGACCAAACCAACGTAGGCGACCATGAGGTTTTGGAGCGTTTCGAGTAATCGCCAAGTGGGGCCCGGTGGGGCGTGCGTCCCCGCGAGCCGGAGCGAAGGACGCCGAGCAATCCAGCGGCTCCCGAGGACGCTCGCCCCACCTGACTGAAGGTCTAGCGTTTCGAGTTGTCGCCGGTTGCCGCGGCGCTACTCTGGAGCGCGTGAGCGACGTCACCCGCATTCTCGAAACGGCTCAACAAGGCGACCCCACCGCTGCCGACAAACTGCTGCCGCTGGTGTATGAGGAGCTGCGCAAACTGGCGGCGCACAGGATGGCGAACGAAGCGGCCGGTCAAACGCTCCAGCCCACGGCGCTGGTTCACGAGGCGTGGATGCGGTTGGTGGGTAAGGAAAACCCGAAATTCGAAAACAGAGCTCATTTCTTCGCCGCTGCCGCCGAGGCGATGCGCCGCATCCTGATTGACAACGCCCGCCGCAAGCGCGCGCTGCGTCATGGCGGCGGGCAGCAGCGCGTGGATTTTGAACTGGCGGAGCTTGCCACCGCGAGCGACGACGACCAATTGCTCGCCGTGAACGAGGCGCTCGACAAGCTCGCCGCGCAAAACAAGGTCGAAGCTGAATTGGTCAAGCTGCGTTACTTCGTCGGCATGACCCTCGAAGAGGCGGCCGAGGTTCTCGGCCTGTCCGCGCGCACCGCCGACAACTACTGGGCCCATGCCCGGGCCTGGCTCTTTAGCGAGCTCAAAGGCCAGAGGCATTGAACAGGAGGTAACGGAGAAAACGGAGAGGAAGGGAAATCTCTGTTTCCTGTTTGCTCCTGTTCAAAAGCAGTCAAATACCCGCTTTCCGCCTTCTCTCCGCCTTCTGACCAAATCCGCCTCCTCGCCGCATCCGATGGGGAGAGGGCCGGGGTGAGGTTTGGCTCTGTCCTCTGCCCTCCGAATTCTAACCTCCGACTTCACTTGCGCCTTCCTCCTTGAAATCTCGCATTGGTTAACGGAGGGCAAAATCAGCCCCCGCACTGGAAAAACTTAAAATGAAAACGATAAATCTATTCCTCCTGCCCGCGCTCATCGCGGCGCTCAACTTCCTATCGGAAGGGCGGATGGAGGCCCAATCCGGCATTATGATCAACAGCGACGGAGCTTTTCCGGCGGCTGGATTGGTTCTCTCGGGCAAGACTCTGTATGGGACGGCACAAGCTGGCGGCAGCGCCGGAGGTGGCACGGTATTCTCAATCAACACCGACGGTACCGGCTTTACGCGCCTGCACAGTTTGTACGGCAGTGACGGTATGAATCCGTATGCTCGATTGACAGCTTCGAGCAACGCATTATACGGGACGGCGAACTGTGGCGGGGTTACGGACTCAGGAACGGTGTTCAAGTTCAACCCCGCTGGCACCGGCTTTACAAGCCTCTATAATTTCACGGGAAGTTCCGGCTCTCCCTCTACCAACAGCGACGGAGCCGAGCCGTACGCCCACCTGCTTCTTTCAGGCAACATCTTGTATGGGACCACCGAGGAGGGCGGCAGCGGAGGCGGTGGCACGGTCTTCGCTGTCAACATCGATGGAACACAGTTTAGGACACTGCACAGCTTCACGCCAACCTCCTCCAACGGGGCGGTCGGAACCAACCGCGACGGCAGTGCGCCGCAGGCTGGACTGGTTCTGTCGGTCAACACGCTCTACGGGACGGCCTTTGCTGGCGGCAGCGCCGGAGGTGGCACGGTTTTCAAAGTCAATATCGATGGCACGGGTTTTAGGACCCTGTACAACTTTGCTTCGATCAGCACGAATTCCTCCGGCATCTACACGAACAACGCCGGAGCCAATCCGCTTGCCGAGTTGGTGTTGTCGGGATGCACGCTGTATGGGACGGCAATGAATGGCGGTGCTTCGGGCAACGGCACGGTGTTCGCCCTCAAGACTGACGGTACTGGCTTTAGGGTCCTGCATACCTTCAAGGAGTTGGCCAATCATACCAATGAAGATGGGGCTGTTCCTCATGCCGGATTGGTTTTATCGGGATGCACCCTCTATGGGGCTGCCCAATATGGGGGAAGCTCCGGCAACGGCACGATATTCGCCCTCAACACCGACGGCACGCATTTCAGGAACCTGCACAGTTTCACCTTCCTCAATTCTAATGGAATGACCGGAACTAACACGGACGGAACTTACCCCTATGGGACGTTGGTTCTGTCTGGCAACACACTCTACGGCACGGCCCTTTTTGGCGGCAGCTCGGGTGATGGCACGATCTTCGCGCTCAACACCGATGGCGCCGGTTTTACCAACCTGCACAGTTTCACGAGGCTGGTCAGGTCGCTGCCGCAACTGACCATAACTAAATCCGGAGATTATGTTGTATTGAGGTGGCCGCTCCCTGTCCCCGGCACCCCCACATTCACACTGCAATCTGCATGGGACCCGTCTCCGTGGGGCTGGGACTACTTCACTTACGAGTCGTACACCGATGGGGGAATGAACGTGGCGACCTTTTATGCCGTGAGTCCGCAGCGGTTCTACCGTTTAATCCAGATCAGCGGGCTAGGCGGGGGCTGTGCCAGCAACAGGGATTGCGCTTCCGGATCCATGTGCGTCTTCGGTACCTGCATGACCGTATTCGGCGGAGGCGGAGGCGGAGGCTTTGGCTTCGGGTTCGGCGGCGGCGGTGTAAACGGGATTTTCTGCTGTGGCGGCGGATAACTCCTTTGGGCCTTGCTTCTTGAAATCTTGCATTGGTTAACGGTGGGCAATGGCTCACACACGAAAAACGAAAATTCGACCACGAATCGACTTATGTGGACTTCGACGTAAAGCTCTCCAAGAGGCCGCATCAAGTCCTGCCGCGCCCGCCATCTGTAATGCCAATCAACCCGACACTCCCATGAAAACCAATACGCCTCGTCGTTCCCACCTCCACCGCGCCGTGTCAAAAAAGCAATTGCCTGTCAGGACCGCCTGCGCCACGAGGCTGCTGGCGCTGCTGGTCTCGCTGTTCTTGACGCTGCCTGCCGCGGTGCAAGCCCAATTCAATTACACAACCATTAACGGCACGATCACCATCACGGGATACAGCGGTCCCGGCGGTGCGGTGTCCATTCCAGCCACGATCAATGGCCTGCCGGTCACTCGCATCGGGGACGATGCGTTCAATGGCAAAACCAGCCTGACCAGCGTCACGATCCCCAACAGCGTTACCAGCATCGGGTACTATGCGTTCTCTTTCTGCACCAACCTGACCAGCGTGACGATCCCCAACAGCGTCACCAACATCAGGGGCTCTGCGTTCTATTCCTGCTTCAGTCTGACCAGCGTGACGATGCCCAACAGCGTCACCAACATCGGGGGCGCTGCGTTCTCTTCCTGCACGAGTCTGAGCACGATCTCGGTAGATGTGCCCAACTCCCTCTATAGCAGTGTGGGTGGGGTCCTGTTCAACAAGAGTCAGACCCTGCTCATTCAATTTCCGGGTGGCAAAGCTGGAAACTACACGATCCCCAACGCCGTCACCAGCATCGGGGATGGTGCGTTCATCTACTGCACCAGCCTGACCAACATCGCGATCCCCAACAGCGTTACCAGCATTGCGAGCTATGCGTTCTCTTCCTGCACCAGCCTGAGTGCGATTACGGTAGATGCGCTCAACTCCTTCTATAGCAGTGTGGATGGGGTCTTGTTCAACAAGACCCAGACCCTGCTCATCCAATGTCCCGGGGGCAAAGCTGGAAGTTACACGATCCCCAGCAGCGTCACCAGCGTCGGGGGCGATTCGTTCTCTGGCTCCACCGGCCTGACCAGCGTCACGATCCCCAACAGCGTCACCAGCATCGGGGACCTTGCGTTCTCTTCCTGCACCAGCCTGACCAGCGTCATGATCGGGAATGGCGTCACCAGCCTCGGAATCTATGCGTTCTTCTCCTGCAGCAGCCTGAGCGCGATCACGGTAGATGCGCTCAACTCCTTCTATAGCAGTGTGGATGGGGTCTTGTTCAACAAGAGCCAGACCCTGCTCATCCAATTTCCGGGTGGCAAAGCTGGAAGCTACATGATCCCGAACACTGTCACCAGCATCGGGTACTATGCGTTCTCTGGCTCCACCGGCCTGACCAGCATCAGGATTCCCAACAGCGTCACCAGCATCGGGGAGCATGCGTTCGAATTCTGCACCAGCCTGACCTGCGTCACGATCGGCAACGGCGTCACCAGCATCGAGTTCGGGGCGTTTTTTTCCTGCACCAACCTGACGGGAGTCTATTTCCAAGGTAACGCTCCCAGCGTTCGTCCAGTTGTATTTTCCGGTGCCAACAATGCAACCGTCTATTACCTGCCGGGAACCACGGGCTGGGGGACGACGTTTGCCGGTCGTCCGGCCGTGTTGTGGAACCCCCTGATGCAAACCGGCGATGCCAGCTTCGGCGTGCGGACGAATCGGTTTGGGTTCACCATCACCGGCGCCAACAATCTCGTCATCGTGGTGGAAGCCTCCACGAACCTGGCCAATCCCGCCTGAACTCCCGTGGGAACGAACACCCTGACTGGCGGCTCGTCCTATTTCAGCGATCCCGAGTGGACGAATTATCCCGCTCGTTTCTACCGCCTCCGCTCGCCGTAATGCCAATCAACCCGCTACTCCCCATGAAAACCAATACGCCTCGTCGCTCCCACCTCCACCGCGCCGTGCCAAACGCGCAATGTCCTGTCAGCACCGCCTGCGCCACGAGGCTGTGGACCCTGCTGATGTTGCTGTTCTTGACGCTGCCCGCCGCGTTGCAAGCCCAATTCAATTACGTGACCAATAACGGCACGATCATCATCACGGGATACACCGGTCCAGGCGGTGCGGTGGCCATTCCAGACACAATCAATGGCCTGCCGGTCACCAGCATCGGGTTCCGTGCGTTCTCCCTCAACGCCGGCCTGACCAGCGTCACGATCCCCAACAGCGTCACCAGCATCGGGGACTGGGCGTTCGAATCCTGCACCCGCCTGACCAGCGTCACGATCGGCAACAGCGTCACCAACATCGGGAACGCTGCGTTCCAGCGCTGCACCAGCCTGAGCGCGATAACGGTGGATGCGCTCAACCCCGTCTTTAGCAGTCTGGATGGGGTCTTGTTCGACAAGAGCCAGACCCTGCTCATCCAATATCCGGGGGGCAAAGCTGGAAGCTACACGATCTCCAACACGGTCACCAGCATCGGGTTCCCTGGGTTCTCTGGCTGCACCCGCCTGACCAGCGTTACGATCCCAAACAGCGTCACCAACATCGGGGACCATGCGCTCTCTGGCTGCACCAGCCTGAGCTCGATAGCGGTGGATGCGCTCAACTCCTTCTATAGCAGTGTGGATGGGGTCTTGTTCAACAAGAGCCAGACCCTGCTCATCAAATGTCCGGGGGGCAAAGCTGGAAGCTACACGATTCCCAACAGCGTCACCAGCATCGGGAACGGTGCGTTCGGTGGCTGCCCCAGCCTGACCAGCGTCACGATTCCCAACAGCGTCACCAGCATCGGGGGCTCTGCGTTCGCTTCCTGCACCAGCCTGACCAGCTTCACGATCCCAAGCAGCGTCACCAGCATCGGGTCGTCTGCGTTCTCTCACTGCACCAGCCTGGCCAGCCTCACGATCGCCAACGGCGTCACCAGCATCGGGTTCGGTGCGTTCGCTTTCTGCACCAGCCTGACCAGCGTCACAATCCCCGACAGCGTCACCAGCATCGGGGACTATGCCTTCTCTGACTGCACCAGCCTGAGCAGCGTCACGATCGGCAACGGCGTCACCAGCATCGCGTACGCTTTATTCGTCCGCTGCGCCAGCCTGGCCAGCGTCACCCTCCCCAACAGCGTCACCAACATCGGGACCGTTGCGTTCCATGGCTGCACCAGCCTGACCAGCGTCACGATTCCCAACAGCGTCACCAGCATCGGGCACTCTGCGTTCGCTTACTGCACCAGCCTGACCAGCGTCACGATCCCCAACAGCGTCACCAGCATCGAGCCCTATGCGTTCCGTTCCTGCACCAGCCTGAGCGCGATAACGGTGGGGTCGCTCAACGCCTTCTATAGCAGTGTGGATGGGGTCTTGTTCAACAGGAGTAGGACCCTGCTCATCCAATATCCAGGGAGCAAAGCTGGAGGATACACGATCCCCAGCAGCGTCACCAGCATCGGGGACGAGGCGTTCGCTTCCTGCACCGGCCTGACCAGCGTCACGATCCCCAACAGCGTCACCCACATCGGGAGCGAGGCGTTCTCTTACAGCACCAGCCTGACCAACGTCACGATCGGGAACGGCGTCACCAGCGTCGGGTACCGGACGTTCTTTTCCTGCACCCGCCTGACCAGCGTCACGATCCCCAACAGCGTCACAGATATCGGGCAAGAAGCGTTCCATTCCTGCACCAGCCTGACCAGCGTCACGATCCCCACCAGCGTCATCTACATCGGGCACTATGACTTCACTTACTGCACCAGCCTGACCAACGTCACCATCCCCAACAGCGTCACCTGGATCGGGGACGGTGCGTTCGCTGCCTGCACCAGCCTGAGAGCGATAACGGTGGGTACGCTCAACGCCTTCTATAGCAGTGTGAATGGGGTCTTGTTCAACAAGAACCGGACCCTGCTCATCCAATATCCGGGGGGCAAAGCTGGAAGCTACACGCTCCCCAACAGCGTCACCAACATCGGGTACGCTGCGTTCTTTTCCTCCACCAGCCTGACCAACGTCACGATCCCCAACAGCGTCACCAGCATCGGGGACTCTGCGTTCGAACGCTGTAACAGCCTGACCAACGCCACCATCCCCAACAGCGTCACCAGCATCGCGAGCGGTGCGTTCGCTCACTGCGCGAGCCTGACCGGCGTCACGGTCCCCAACAGCGTCGCGAGCATCGGGGTCTATGCGTTCTATACCTGCGACAGCCTCAGCGCGATAACGGTGGGGTCGCTCAACGCCGTCTATAGCAGTGTGGATGGGGTCCTGTTCAACAAGAGCCAGACCCTGCTCATCCAATATCCCGGGGGCAAAGCTGGAAGCTACACGGTCCCCAACAGCGTCACCAACATCGGAAGCGAGGCGTTCTCTTTCTGCCCCAGCCTGACCAGCGTCACGATCCCCAACAGCGTCACCAGCATCGGGCTCGCTGCGTTCGCTGCCTGCCCCAGCCTGAGCGCGATAACGGTGGATGCGCTCAACGCCGTCTATAGCAGTGTGGATGGGGTCTTGTTCAACAAGAGCCGGACCCTGCTCATCCAATGTCCGGCGGGCAAAGCTGGAAGCTACACGATCCCCAACAACGTCACCAGCATCGAGTGGTATGGGTTCTATTCCTGTACCGGCCTGACCAGCGTCACGATCCCCGACAGCGTCACCAGCATCGGGGGCTATGTTTTCTATTCCTGCACCAACCTGACGGGAGTCTATTTCCAGGGTAACGCCCCCGACTTTGGTCCGTTTGTGTTCATCGGAGCCGACAATGCGACAGTCTATTTCCTGCCGGGAACCAGGGACTGGGGGCTGACGTTTACCGGTCGTCCGGCCGTGCTCTGGAACCCGCGGGTGGAAACCAGCGATGCCAGCTTTGGCGTGCGGACGAATCGGTTTGGGTTCAACATTACTTGGGCCAGCGATCGGGTCCTCGTGGTGGAAGCCTGCACGAACCTGGCCAATCCCGCCTGGACTCCGGTGGGAACCAACACCCTCACGGGCGGTTCGTCCTATTTCAGCGATCCCGAGTGGACGAATTATCCCGCTCGTTTCTACCGCCTCCGCTCGCCGTAGCCAGATTCATCCACTCCGAACCGGACCAACAAACCGTGAGATCAAACACGTCCTGAAGTCAGGGGTCCGAAGTCAGAGATAAGGGGTGGGAGGTCAGATTTGCGATTTAGGCGAAGGCCCGCCGTGCCCTTTTCAAATCGTAAATCGTAAATCGCAATTCCTCTTGCGCCTTCCTGCTTGGAATCTCGCATTGGTGAACGATGGGCAAATAGCCTCACCCGCTAAAACCAACAGTTAAGACGACAAGCCACAAAAATCATGAAACCCAAACCCAACATGTTTCAAACCCGGCTGTTTTGCGCCGTGGCGTTGGGCATCGGCTCTTCCTCCGGTCTGGTCCCGCAATGCGCGTCGGCGGGTTCGGCTGAAACCGCGCCCGCAAAGACTTCGCAGGCTATCCCGTGGTCGCAACTCGGCGCGAAGGCTGGCGCGGAATACCATGGCGACGGGCTGGACGTTAGTCCCATCGACGAGGGCGCGCGGTTACGCTGCGTGTTCCAACGGCTCGACGGCGGGGCCACGCGCGAAGGCCTGTGGCTGACTTCGACGGTCAGCAACGGGGTGAACGACCGGTTCCGTCTGGTGGCGGCGGAGGTGGGGCGCTTCACTCCGTGCGCGCCGGCGACGGCGAACAAGACATCGAACGTTCAACATTCAACGTCGACCATCCAATTGGAAATCGCCGGCACGGTGCAAGTGGCGGACAAGCTGGTTCGTTTCATTCGGCGCAGCTTGATCGAGGAATACACCGTGAGTATGGACGGTGTGCGGCAGGATTTCATCATCGCGCAGTGTCCTGAGGGCGCGGGGGAATTGGCGGTGTGGCTGGCTGTGAGCGGGGCAAAGGTCGAGCCGGCGGTTGGTGGCGCTCAGTTGGTGCTGGAAAACTCCGGCCGCAAGATTGCCTACAGCCGGCTGCGCGTTACCGATGCGACGGGCAAAGAGTTGACCGCACGCATGGATGTCCCTGATGCCCTCCCTCCAACCCCCTCTCTTAGGATGGGCGATGGAGAGCGCACTTCGGCTCTGCTCGTGGTGGTGAATGATTCCGATGCGGCGTATCCCATCCGCATAGACCCGACATTCAGCGATGCCAACTGGAGCAGCATGGGCGGCATTCCCGGCGCGGACGGCAGGGTTCTCGCGGCTGTGGTGGATGGCTCGGGCAATCTCTATATCGGCGGTTCTTTCACCGCGGCGGGAGATGCCGCAGCCAACTCCATTGCGAAGTGGAACGGGAGCACTTGGGTGCCGCTGGGTTCCGGGATGAACGGCACCGTGTTCGCCCTGGCGGTGTCGGGCGGCGATGTGTACGCGGGGGGACATTTCACGACGGCAGGCGGAATCGCAGCCACAAACGTCGCCAAATGGGATGGGAGCAGTTGGACGGCGCTGGGTTCGGGCGTGGACAACTCGGTGTATGCGTTGGCGGTGTCGGACAACGATCTGTATGCGGGAGGCTATTTCACGACAGCGGGCGGCAGTGTGGCCACCAACATCGCCAAATGGAACGGGAGCAGTTGGTCGGCCCTGGGTTCGGGGATGGATGGCTCGGTGTCCGCGTTGGCAGTGTCGGGCAGCGACTTGTATGCGGGGGGCTATTTCACGACGGCAGGCGGCATCGCAGCCACAAACATCGCCAAATGGGATGGGAACAGTTGGTCGGCGCTGGGTTCGGGGGTAAACAACTCTGTGCTGGCGCTGGCGGTGTCGGGCAGTGACTTGTATGCGGGCGGTCGCTTCACGACGGCGGGTGGCATCGCGGCCACCAACATCGCCAAATGGAACGGGAGCAGTTGGTCGGCGCTGCCTTCCGGGGTGAGCGCCACTGTTTCGGCGCTGGCGGTGTCAGGCAGCGCGGTTTATGTGGGGGTCAATTTCTCGGGGGGGATGTCCCCGCCCGGTTACATTATGAAATGGGACGGGATCAGTTGGTCCGTGGTAGGTGTGATGAACGGCAACTTCAGCGGCGGCTCCATTCTTCCCGTGTATGCGCTGGCGGTGTCGGGCAGCGATTTGTATGCGGGGGGCTTTTTCACCATCCCGGCGCAAAACATTGCCAGATGGAGCGGGAACACGTGGACCGCACTTGGTTCGGGGATGAACGCCGTTTTCCCCTACTCCTATCCCTCTGTGAATGCGGTGGCGGTGTCGGGCAGTGATGTGTACGTGTGTGGTACATTCGAGACCACAGGCGCCAACGCAGTCACAAACCTCGCCAAATGGAACGGGAGTAGTTGGTCGGCGCTGGGTTCGGGTGTCGGCGACTATTTTTCCAGTGTGTCAGCGTTGGCGGTGTCAGGCAGCGATGTTTATGCAGGCGGATCTTTCACGACGGCAGGCGGCATCCCGGCGCAAAACATTGCCAGATGGAGCGGGAACACGTGGACGGCACTTGGTTCGGGTGTGGGCGGCAATTTTTTTTCCAGTGTGTCTGCGCTGGCGGTGTCGGCCGGCGACTTGTATGCAGGGGGATCTTTCACGACGGCGGGCGGCAACCCGGCCACTCACGTTGCTAAATGGGACGGGAGCAGTTGGTCGGCCCTGGGGTCGGGGCTGGACAACGTCAATGGCCCTTTCTTTCTGTCTGCGCTGGCAGTATCCGGCAGCGACTTGTACGCGGGCGGCTATTTCACAACCGCGGGTGGCATCGCGGCGACAAATATCGCCAAATGGAACGGGAGCAGTTGGTCGGCCGTGGGTTCTGGGGTGGACAACCAGGTGTATGCGTTGGCGGTGTCGGACAGCGCGGTTTATGCGGGGGGCGCTTTCAGGACGGCGGGCGAGATCGCGGCCAATTATATTGCCAAATGGGATGGGAACAGTTGGTCGGCGCTGGGTTCGGGAGTGGACAACTCAGTGCTGGCGCTGGCGGCGGCGGGCAGCGAGGTCTATGTGGGGGGATGGTTCACAAAGGCAGGCAGCACTGCGGCCAATCACATTGCCAGATGGGATGGGAGCAGTTGGACGCCGCTGGGTTTGGGAGTGAACAGCACGGTGAACTCGCTGGTGGTGTCGGCCAACGACTTGTATGCAGGGGGCGCTTTCACGACGGCGGGCGGAAAGGTGTCCGGATATGTTGCCCGCGCCTACCTGCTGACTCTACCCACGCTGTCGATATTTCGCTCCGGCGTCCCGTCGGGCGGGATAACGGTTTCCTGGCCATCGGTTGACACGGCCGGTTTCAGATTGGAACAGGCCGGCGCTCTGGCCCCAGCAAGCTGGGCCACCAATACCGAGAGCATCAACGATGATGGCACCAACAAATCGGCGGTCCTCCCGCCCACGAACAGTCAGCAGTTCTTCCGCCTGCGCAGGCAGTAATCACCTCTTCAAGAAGAACTCCGATGAACCACCTGAATTATACCCGAATGTCGGCTGCCCGGCGAGATTCAGGAAGGAAAGGATCAGTGATGGAGCAGATGAGAAAATCGACCCCTCCCGCTTGCCAGCCAACACTGAGGCGAGGGTCGGAATCGGCCCGGAAACGCCCGCTTTTCGAGGCCAAGAATGCCCGTTTTCGTTGGCTAATCAAGCGAACTTTCTCCACTACTCGCGCGTAATAGAACGTAATCCTTTGGTGTCCGTTTTGGTGTCCGCAATCAGAGGTGAGCGTATCCTGGTGGTGGGTGAAGGGAATCGAACCCTGTGTCTATTCTTCCAAACGAGGGGAACCGGTCGGCTTTCCGGTTTGTCGCGCTTGATAGAACCTCACCGTACGTCGCATACCTTCGACGAGTGAAGTGGCCTTCCAGTCCGGATAAAGCACGGAGATGAAGCTCGGATTCGACGGCGCTTGCGCCGGGATCGGCGGCCCTTTCACTGACAACTTTGGAGTCGCGCAGGGAATCGCTGCTGCAATCGCCGCGATGACATCGTTCACGTCCGCCATCTCGCCGGGCAGATCGACGACATGCGCGCCGGGCGGCGTTTCCAATGCGCCGCGCACGAAGCCTCGTGCCACGTCCTCCACGTAATTGTAACCAACGCGACCAGTGTAGCTGATGCAGAAATCCTCACCTCGGGCCGCGGCCCTTGCGGCCAACGAAGGCCCAGCGGTCAGGCCCACCTCGCGTTCAGGGCCGTAGGCCACCTGCGGACGAATGCCCACCGACGCGATCTGAAAGTGCCGCCAGTATTGTTCGGCGATGAGTTCCGCTGACTTCTTAAACACGCCGTAGAAGGTGGGCGGACCGCTCACGCCGTCCGTCAGGGCGCTGACGTGGTCCACTTCGGCACCGAACACCGCGACTGAACTCGCGTAAGAAAAGCCCTGGTTACGGATGGCGGATGCGCGAAGCTGTTCCAGCAAGGCCACCGTGCCGAGCACGTTCACACGACAACCTTCCCAAGGATCAGCCTGGCACGCGGGCGTGAGCAGCGCGGCCAGATGAATGACATTCGTAACCGGATGGTCATTGAACAGACGGCCCAGCAGCGCGCGGTCCAGCACGCTGCCCTGCACCAAGGGCACCGAAGCGCCATCCTCGCCGATGACGCGCTCCCAGCGCGCCGGGCGTTCCCCCGCATCGAGCACGACCACAGGCAAACCGCGTCCCAGCAGTTCGCGCACGACCCAGGTGCCGATGAAACCGCAGCCGCCTGTCACCAGGACGGTCGGTTTCGGTCCCGCCGTGGACGGCGCACGCGCCGCACGCGCCGCGCGCACACTCGCGGCAGCACGAATGTCCCGCTCGCGTATCCGTCCGGTTCGACCGGTTCCGCGGACCGTCGTCCAGTCCACTCCAAGTTCCCCCGCAGCCCGGACCGCGCGCGGGCTGATGGCGGCAGCGCGCGACGATAACACCGGCGCAGGCAGCTCAACGACGTGAAGCCGCTCGGGCTGGGTGGGAACCGCGTCGGACGAAGGTTTGAAGACAACTCCACCCGAACCGGCCGGGACTCGTCCAGGCGTTGCCATGTCCGTGGCGGCGACGAGGTGCCCGAGCAAATCGCCGACCCGGATCGAGTCGCCAGGCTTCGGGCCGTTCGCCGCGATACGCAGGATGCCGCTATCGATGGACTCGATCTCTTGCACGGCTTTGTCGCCTTCGATGCTGAAGAGCGGCTCGCCGGCTTTCACCAACTCCCCGTCCTTCTTCAGCCAGCCGACGAACGCGCCTTCCTCCATGGACCAGCCGAGACGGGGGACGATAATTTCGATTGGCATGGGCTTACTCCTCACTGAGTTCGCGGATGGCTTTCACAATGCCTTCGACGTGCGGTGTCATCACTTTCTCCAGCGGTGGGCTGTAGGGGGTGGGAGCAAAGGCACCGTTGAGACGACGGATGGGAGCGTCCAGATCGTCGAAGCCGGCGTCGGCGACGCCCGCGGCGATCTCCGCGCCGAGGCTGCACGGCGAAAAGGCTTCATCCACGATGATCAGGCGGCCGGTCTTTTTCACCGACGCGAGAATGCAGTCGGTGTCGAGCGGCGAGACGGTGCGCGGGTCGATGACTTCAACGGAAATGCCTTCCTTCGCGAGTGCTTCTGCAGCGGCGAGCGAACGCTGCACCATCAGTGCGAGGGCGACGACTGTCACATCGCGGCCCTCGCGAGCGACGCGGGCCTTGCCGAACTCGATTTCATAAGACTCGGCGGGCACAGGGCCTTTGGTCGCCATCAACTCGCGCGGTTCGAGGAACAGCACCGGGTCGTCGCAGCGCAGCGCGCGGGTGAAAAGGCCCTTGGCATCGTAGGGCGTGGACGGAACCACGACGCGCAGGCCAGGAATGTGGCTGTAGATCGAATGATAGCTGCCCGAGTGGTGCGTCGCCGCGCTATGCCCGATGCCGATGCAACCGCGCAACAGGATGGGCATGCGCAAGCGGCCACTGCTCATGTATTGCATCTTGGCGACCTGGTTGATGATCTCGCCGAACGCGTCGTTGAGGAAGTCGATGAACATGAAGTCGATGATCGGGCGTGTGCCCGTCATCGCCGCGCCGCAGCCGAGCCCGACGAATCCGCGTTCGCAGATTGGCGTGTCGCACAGCCGCTCGGCTCCATACTTCTTGAATAACCCGGTAGTGGTGCCGAAGTTTCCGCCGCGTACGCCGATGCCTTCGCCGAGCACGAAGATGCCAGGATTGCGCGCCATCTCGTAGTCGAGCGCCTCGACTGTCGCCGCAACAAAAGAAACCTCGCGCTGGCTGGCAGCCAAACTCGTTGTGGACTTCTGGCTCCTGGCTGCAGACTCCTGACAGTACACGTTCTTCGTCGCTGCTGATGCATCGGGCCATTGCGCCTGTTCGGCCGCCTGACTCGCCGCCGTCACTTCGACTTGAATCTCCGCGTCTATGGCGTTCAACTCCGTTTCGGTCGCCAGTCTTGATTCGAACAGTTCGGCGCGCAGGCGTTTGATAGGACATCGCTCGCGCCACGCCACGACTTCCTCGCGCGTGCGATAGGTGTAGTCACCCATGCCCTCAGAGTGCGGGCGTGTGCGGTAGGTCTTGCACTCGATGAGCGTCGGGCCGCCGCTGGAACGAGCGCGTTGCACAGCTTCGCCGGCAGCCTTGGCTACTACGGTCACATCGTTGCCGTCCACTTCGATGCCGGGAATGCCGTAAGCCGCGCCGCGACTCGCAACGCTCGGATTACCCGACGAGTATTGAAACGGAACCTCCGTCGCAAACTGGTTGTTCTCGCACACGAACAGCACCGGGAGCCGCCAGATGCTGGCCATGTTCAGCCCTTCATGGAACGCGCCGTTGTTCACCGCGCCATCGCCGAAGAACGCGACGGCCACACGATCGGTCTTGAGAAGCTTGAAGCTGTAGCCCGCACCCGCCGCCTGGAGAATGCACGGGCCAACGATGCCGCTGGTGCCCATCAAACCAATCTCGGGCGCGAACAAGTGCATGCTCCCGCCGCGTCCGCGTGAGCAACCGGTCTCGCGCCCGAACAGTTCGGCGACCAATTCGACAGGTAGCAAACCTTTTGCCAGCGCGTGGCCGTGCCCACGGTGGGTGCTGAAAACTACGTCTTCGCGGCGTAAGTGCGAACACACACCGACAGCGACTGCCTCCTGCCCGACGTAGGTATGACACGCGCCGTGAACCAACCCGCGTTGATGGCAGCGCGCCAACTGCTCCTCCGTCTGGCGGATGAGTTGCATAGAGCGGTAGAGCAAGATCGGTGAGTCGTTGGAGAGATGTGTCATCATGTCGAGAGTCAGTTGCTTCGTGCCATTCAAGTCCGTCAGGTAGGGGAAAGCCAGCGTGCCCAATGCTGTAGCTCATCTCCCTTTTCCCATCGTTGCGCCCGCGTTTGCCGCAAGATTGCCGCCGTCCATCGGAATAAGCGTGCCCGTGATCCAACTCGATGCGTCCGAGGCGAGGAATACCGCCAGGCCCCGGATGTCATCAGCCTGGCCAAGACGCCCCGCCGGAATGCCACTGAGAAACTTGTCGCGCAGCTTCGGATCCGAAACCATGCGTTGTTCCAGACCTGGGTTCAACACCTGCGCCGGTAAAATGGCGTTCACACGGACGCCGCGGCCGGCCCATTCGGTGCTGAGTTCGCGCGTCATCTGAGCTACCGCACCCATCGCCATGCTGTAGGCGATGTGGCCACGGCCGAGCGCAGTGATGCTCGCCAGCGAGCCAATGTTCACAATGCTGCCATGACCAGCAGCCAGCATGCGTCGCCCCGCCTCCTGGCACATGCTGAATCGGCCGAGCACCAGGTTGCGCCAGCAACGCTCCACGTCGTCGAGGGAAATCTCCTCGGGTGCACCGAGAACGCCGTCGCCTGCGACGTTGCCGAGAAAATCGATGCGACCGAACTCAGCGTCGAGCCGGCGGAACAACTCGCGAATCTGCGCCACATCAGCGACGTCGCACCTGGCCACAATCGCGCGACGGCCTAGTCTCTCGATGGCTGCGGCGGCCTCGCGGGCACCCGCTTCGTTGCGGTCCACGAGTAGCGTGTCCGCGCCCGCTTCGGCGAGCGCGAGGACCATTGCCCGGCCCATGCCTTGGGCGGCGCCAGTGACGAGAACAACTTTGCCAGTAAGATCGAACATGGCTGGAATCATGGATGATTCAGAATGCGCTGGTGGTCATCATCGCTTCACGCCATTGACAATGGAGGGCAACGCCTCGCCAAGCACCGCAGCCAAGGCGAGGTGGGCAACGGATTCACGGAGCTTCCGCACCGCCAGCACGCTGCATGAGGCGATGTGCGGCGCGAGGATGACATTCGGCAGCGCGCGCATCGGATGGCCAGCAGGAATGGGCTCAGGGTCGAATACATCCAGCGCCGCCGCCCCAAGCTGTCCGCTCTGCAACGCGGTGGTCAGGGCATCCGGGTCCGCAAGGTCGCCCCGACCGACGTTGATCAAGCACGCGCCGCGCTTGAGCTTCGCGAACGCGTCGCGGTTCATCATCTTCCGGGTCTGAGGTGTGGACGGGCAATGCAGCGTGAGCACATCCGCGTCCTTCAACAATTCTTCGAAGCTCACTGCGCGGGCGCCGAGCTTCTCGATCTCCGTCGCCGGTACCATCGGATCGAACACTTGCACCGCGCACTTGAACGCGAGGAGACGCTTCGACACTTCGCGCCCGATGCGCCCAAAGCCGACGATACCCACGGTCAGGTCACGCAGTGCTTTCATGGCCGCGAGCGGCGTCGCCAGCCCCCAATTGCCGGCGCGAAGATGGTTCGCGTGCGTCACCACCTGACGCGTGGTCGCGAGGATGAAGGCCAGCGTCTGATCCGCGACTTCGTCGATACAATAGTCCGGGACGTTGCACACCGGAATGCCCCGTGCGCGCGCCTGGTCGAGGTCGATGTTGTCCACGCCGATGCCGTAGCGCACGATGGCCCGCGCCTTCCGCAAGGCCGAGACAACATTCGCGTTCACTCGCGCAAATTGAGTGATCACCGCATCCGCATCGGCGCAGAGATCGATCAAGTCTGCTTCCGTCTTGCACTGGCGCGCGACCGGCTCGATGCCGTGCGCTTTCAAGATCCCTTCCTCGATGCTGAGGTCTGGGAAGGTCCAGTCGGTGATGACAACAGTTGGGTTGGGCGGATTCATGGTTTGGCCCTTTGCAATGCAGGGGTGTGAACGTTGGCGGCGCCTTTCCCTTTCACGTCAACGAAACTGATTAGCACGCCCCCCAGGAAATAGCAGGCCGCGAGGAAAAGCAGGCAGGTGCTCTCGCCCGAACCGTGGCTGCGGAGCCAACCGGTGAGGTGATTGCCAAGGTAACCGGCGAGGTTCGCGAGCATGTTGATGAAACCGATGGACACCGCCGCCGCCGCCGCCGTCAGCGTGATCGTGGGCAGCGCCCAGAAGGGCGATGGCCAGAAATACGCCGCCAAGCCCGTGGCGCAAAGCCACGTCATGACAAGGGGAAACGATTGTCCGGGTATCGCGCTGCCCGCGAGCAGCAGCGCCGTCGCAATCTGCCCGCCCGCGCAATGCCACTTTCGATCGCCGCTGCGGTCCGACGACTGGCCGGACACGAACACGCCGACCAGACCACAGGCATAGAAAAGACCGCTGTAGAACAACGCGGCGCGATCGGAGCCACCTGAAAGATTCTTCACTGTCGTCGGCAGCCAGAAGCCGAGTGCGTAGCCACCTGTGTTCGTGGCGAAAATGCCAAGCGCGAGGAGCCAGACGTTGCGCAGCCGCAGCGCTTGCCAAACGGTGGAAGCACCTGCCGCCTCTTTCGCGCGGGCCTCGTCCGCGAGCACTCCTTCCAAGTGATCGCGTTCCTCCGGCGTGAGCCATTTTGCGTGGCGCGGGCGGTCCGTCATCCAGATCAACGTCACGACACCGAGCACCACGGCGGGCAGTCCTTCCAGGATGAACAACCATTTCCAGCCAGCGAGACCGAACCAGTTTACATCGAGCAACAGCCCCGACACCGGAGCGCCCAGCGCCAGGCTGAACGGGACAGCCATGACGAGACCCGAAAGCGCCCGCGCGCGATCCCTGCTCGCGAACCAGTGGGTGAAGTAAACAATGATGCCCGGGAAAAAGCCAGCCTCCGCCACGCCGAGGAGGAAACGCGCGACGTAGAACTGCATCGGCGTCCGGACAAAGGCAGTGAACGCCGAGACGAAACCCCAGGAAATCAGAATACGCGCGAACCATTTCCTCGCGCTCCAACGCTCGACCAGCAGCGCGCCGGGGATCTCCAGGACTAGGTAGCCGATGAAGAATATGCCGATGCCCAGCCCGAACACCTCCTCGGAAAACTTCAGGTCGCTGGCCATGCGCAGCTTGGCGAAGCCGACATTGGCGCGATCCAGGTAGGCGACGATGTAGATCACGAAAACCAGCGGCAGCACGCGCCAAACGACCTTGCGCCGGAGCGCGTCCGAATCGACGGAGTTTGAGGTCACGCGATCTCCTCCCACATTCCGCCCTCGGCTGACAGAAGACAGTCCTGTTCCGTGATGGGCATTTTGGTGGACGGTCGACCGTCCACTTTTAGACTTTGGTCATGCCCGTTGCCAGTCCAAATTTTTCAGAGGTCCTGCGCTCCATTGGAGATGATGTGCTCGACATTCTTCGCAAGTCGATCATCACCGGTCGAAGGCCTGGCGTTGCCAAGAAGCGTGCTGGAGAAAGTTTTATTCCGGGAATGCGCGGCGCAGAATTCTCAAACCAGCGCAGACGCAGAGCAGGTATGGGCGGTGATACTGCCCGCGTTCAGCGGAGCTGCAGAGTTGCCTTGTTCCGCGCCTGAACAACGCGGGGCGCCGCAGCGTACCATCAACGGCGGCCTTTCGTACGATAGAACGCTGTGTAACTTGTGTCGACGGCCGGCGTGCGGATTACGTGAGTCTGTTCGCCGCCATCCGACCAGCTCAGGAAGCTGTAGTTCCGCTTGTCCACCCGCTGCGAAGATGGCGCGCCGAGGGTTCGCGTCATGCCAACCACGCTCAGCGCTGTGAATGGAGTGTCGAAGGGCTGGCCGTCCAGGGTGAGCTGCAAACCAGTCGGGTCCGACAGCAGGGTCAGAGTGATTACATTCGGCAGAACGTCCACGAAGGTGCTGGACGGTGCGCCCGCGGAGTCTGTCCCGGTCAGATGGATCCGGTAAAAGACATTGGCGGAGGTTTCGCCTGCATCGGGGATCGTGAAGGTGCCACTGCTGACGCCGTCAATCGGTCCGAGAAACGGATGGGTGTGAGTGTCATGATGAAATACGATGGTCCAACTGAGACGACTGGGTGGGAGGTTGCCGTCTTCAGGATCGCTGGCACTGCCTGAGAACCCAATCGTGTCACCGGCATTGTAGTGAGTTCCGCTCGCAGGAGCCACAATGGCGACGACCGGGGATTGATTGTTGCTGACGGTCAGCTGCGCCGGGTTGCTCGTGGTCGAGCCGAACGCGTTGCTCACGCGGCAGCGGAACATGGCGCCGTTGTCCTGCGGTTGCACGCCCGTTCGCGTATAGGAAGACGCCGTGGCGCCCGGGATATCAACTGCGTCGCGCTGCCACTGATAGAACAGAGGCTGGGCTCCGGAAGCGACCACCGTAAACGTCGCTGAGCCGCCCACCGGCACGGTCTGATTCTGTGGATGCTGGGTAATGCTGGGCGCGCTGGCGTACTGCACGCGATACACCGAACTGCGTCCACGGTCCAGGTAATACAAGGAACCGTCCGAGCTCACCCGGAGATCGACCGGGCTGGAAAGGCCGGTGGCGAAAGTTGCGACCTGATTGTTGTTGTCGGGATCGAGCGTGCGAATCCAGCCGCCACACAAATCGGCAAAGAAATAGACTCCGGCATACTGCGACGGAAATTGGCTGATCGCGGGATTGTAGAACGCGCCGCCGACAATTGCGCAACCATCGGCGTGAGAATACTGGTAAATCGGATCGTCGAAGTTTGGATTCGGTGAGCCGCAAGCCCCTTCGCAACTGGGCCAGCCATAATTGGCGCCAGGAAAGGCCTCATTAATTTCTTCCCAGGTGTTCTGGCCGACGTCGTTGATGAACATCCTTCCCGTCCCGGGCTGAATGCCGAAAGTAAACGGATTGCGCAAACCCAGGGCCCAGATGGCCCGATTGACTCCGATGGCGGTGTTGAAGAAGGGATTGTCCGCTGGAATGGCGCCGGACGGTTCGATGCGCAGCATCTTGCCCAGCAGATTGGTCAGCGTCTGCGCGTTGGCAGAATTGGCGTTCTCGCCCACCGCGATGTAGAGCTTCCCGTCCATGCCGAAATGGAGCGCTCCACCATTGTGATTCTGGGCGCTGCTCAGGTTGTTCAACTCGAGAATGATGGTCTGACTGCCGGACACCGCGACATCCCCGGCGGCCGTAAACCGGCTGACCCGGTTGTGCGCAGGCGAACCCGGAACCGTGTAATAAATGTAAACCCATTGGTTGTTCGCAAAATTTGGATCAAACGTCACGCCCAGCAATCCCCGCTCGCCGGCCGAATCCGCGGTGACTGTTAGAAACGGCGTGGACAGGAGCGTTCCATTCTTGATCACGCGCAGAGCGCCGCCTTGCTGGCAGACAAACAGCCGCCCATCCGGCGCGAAAGCCATTGCGGTTGGACTGCTGATGCCGCTGGCGACCACGGACTCGCTGAATCCGGCGGGGAGCGTGGCGGCGGAAGCTGCCACGCAACCTGCGGCGAGAACCGCGCCCGCCATCAACGCGAGCCTCCGCTTTGCGCCACGTTTGTCTAACGCCGCGGCTGAATGGAAATTGAAGTTTCTTCTGTGAGTTGTAGCCAGGGTATCCATACCCGGCGAAACTGACTCACACAACGTTCGGCACAAGGCAGGTGTTTACCCCACCATCGGTCCGAAGTTCACCGGATGCGTCCGCAACGACTCTTTTGCTTTCTTCCCGACTGTCGTCCTGCCAAGTTACCCCATCCATGCAAACTCGGCTCAAGATCAACCTCTCCGCATTCATCGCGATACCTGACGCCTGGCACCACTGTTTCCGTACTCGGCACGGACGCCGTTGGAGATATCCCCACGGCCGTCAATAAGCTGAGGCGGCGCTATCCGTGCTGCTTGCTATTCATGATAGGGTTGGATTTCGAGGAAGTTGAAGGTTTGCTCCTGGCCGAAAGTATTTCCCGCGTCGTTGGTGCTGGGCCAATCGGAAACAATCAATGTTGCGGTCACGCTCTTGGCGCGAAAAACTTTCCAATGATAGGTGATCCAAACTGGAATCTTCGGCTCAGGGTTCGAGGAATACATTTCGGCAAACGATTTCTTTGGAGCCACTTCGACGCCTTCGAGGGTGACCGAACCGATGAACCGCATGGCCTCCTCCATTTTCCTGGCTTTTGCATTCACCAAATCCTGGTAATCGCACGAGAACATTTTCATCGAATACAACCTTCCCGGCTGAAGGTCCTTAATCGTTTGGGAAAAGATGTTTGGCCCCTTCTTACTCCTTTTCATCCAGAGAAAAGTGTCGCCGATATGTTCCGGATCGGCCGGCCGACCCAGTCCCATGTAGCGCCCCTCAATTCTTCCGTATCTGGGAAAACTTCTGGCGGAAATGCTCCCTTCTTCCGCTGGATGCAGCGTCCAGCCCTCGGTCCCTTTCTCAAAATCCGCATTTTGAATGTGGGTAAGGAAAAGTGGGTCGCGGGTCAGAAGGTTGGTGTTGCCCTCGATGGCGTAATGACGATAGAGCTTGCCGACAAAGCGCACGGTTTCCTCGTCCGCCAAAAGTGACGTCCACCAATTCAGTCCGGCGATGCCCCGGAAAGTGGGATGGTTGGCGACGAGATTCATCTGCTGATCCATCCAAACGTGATAATCGACATTGGGTTGCTTGTTGATGCCGCCCGGTGGCATGGAGAAGAGGCCGAACGTGACGATCAGTTTTTCGGTCACGCCGGGCTCTCTGACTTCCCAATCCGCGACGCCATTCACAAATGTCTGCAATGCTTCCCGTGAACCCTGCAAACTGGAGATTTCGTGAAGATAGCGTTCGAGCGCGACTCGATATCCACAATCCTTGATCGTCCGGACGAAGTTCGTGCCGATGATTTCCTGATTCAATTCTTTGCCGCTGCCTCCGACATAGGCGTAAAACATCTTGTAGCGGTTGTCGGCCCGCATTTTTTTGATGGCCTCGCCGTAGGTTTTATACTGCTTGCGCTCGTTCTCTATGCGCCCAAGCCGTTCGGGATTTAGTTCCGCCCATTCCGCAACCGGTCTGTTGACGATGAATTCATTGATAATGAGCCCATCCAGAAAGGGAGTCTTGTCGTAAACGCTATTCCAGAATTTGGCGTGTTCCTCGGCCGTCTTCGCCCGCGAACTGATTCCGACTTCCGCAACAAACTTCTTTCCCTGGCGATGCCATTCCTCCAGCGGCCGTTCCGCAAGCTGGATGTTGTTTGGCACGATCAAGGTGGTGACATTCGGCAAAATGTCGCGCCGGAGGAAATCCCAATCATAAACGCCATACGATTTGATCTCTGGATTGAAGCCGAGCCCGCAATGCATGAGCTCCGGAATCGCTTTAACCTCCAGATTCTGAAGATTGATTGAGCCACTGCTTTCCACGCGAATGGTGTGTCGTCCTTTGGCCAGGTAACGCATCGCTTCACGATGTGAAGCATCCGGGGCGTCGTGAACAATGACCGTCTCTGCAGAATCGAGGACCACGCGAAGCGTCCCGTCGCCTTCGCCGGTGGTAGAAAAGAAAGTCCAGCCATCGCTCGAACGGTTAAAACCGAATGATCGGTTAGAACCCGAAATCGAAAAGACCTCGAGCAACTCCTCTACGAAATTGTTCCGCCGCTTTTCGCTTGAAGGCGAAGGCTGCGCCTGGAACGCGGGCGCCAACGGGACAACGACGAGCAAAGCAAGCGCGAAAGTTGGTCTACGCCATTTCATCACTTCTGGTTGGACCGGCCATCGCGCTTTCATGATTTCACTTTTGGCCTGTGGCCGCGGGCGTTGAGCCCATGCGGACGGCTTCGAGTTCCTCCCAACGCGCGTAGAGCAGGGCAAGTCGTTCCCTGGCCGCGGCGAGGTCGGCGTTGAGTTGGTTGGTTTGCGTCGCATGCCCGCGGTGGAAATCGGGCGAGGCGAAGAGCCCTTCGATGCGGGCAATGACTTCGTCCACGGCGTGGATTTGCGCTTCCATGCCTTCCAGTTCGCACGCTTCCTTGAAGGTGAGCCGCCGCGGTTTGGCGGGTTTGGCCGGCGCGGTGTCGCGCGCGGGCTTGAGGGATGAGGCGGGGATTGACGGGCGCGCTGCGGCGTCCGCCTCCATCGTGCGCTGCCGTTTCTCCAGGTAGTAATCGTAGTCGCCGACGCTGTGTGCGATACGGCCATCTCCCTCGAAAGCGAGCACATCCGTGCAGACGCGGTTGAGGAAGTAGCGGTCGTGGCTGACGACGAGGACGACGCCCGGGAAGGCGATGAGCGCTTCCTCCAGCACGCGCAGCGTCGGCAGGTCGAGGTCGTTGGTGGGTTCGTCGAGGATGAGGAAGTTGCCGCCGTTTTTCAGGATGCGCGCGAGCAACAGCCGGCTGCGCTCGCCGCCGCTGAGGTGTTTCACCTGGGTGGTGATGCGGTCGTCGGCGAAGAGGAACCGCTTGAGGTAGGCGCGCAAGGAGAGATGGGCGTCGCCGAAGAGCACGAACTCCGCGCCGTCGCTGACCTCTTCGAGGGCGGTGCGTTCTTCGCGCAGTTGGAGGCGGCCCTGGTCCACGTAGTTAAACCGCGTCAACTGGCCGACCTTGACCGTGCCCGTGGTGGGCGCGAGTTGGCCGAGGAGGAGGCGAAGGAAGGTGGTTTTGCCCAGGCCGTCGCGGCCCGCGACGCCGATACGCCGGCCGTTCTCGAAGGTGAAGTTGAATCCGCGGAACAGCGTGCGCCCGCCGAGGTCCATGCCGAGGTTGCTGACCTCGACGACGCGATTGCCGAGCGGCGGCGGCGGCGGGATGCACAACTCGACGTCCTCCTCGATGGCCGGGCCGTCCTGCGCTGCGGTGTCGTAGTAGCGTTCGAAACGGTTCTTCTGCTTGCTGCGCTGGGCGCGCGGGCCTTGCCGTACCCAGGCCAGTTCCTTCTTCAGGAACATCTGCCGCTTGTGCTCGATAGTAGCGTCCGCTGCCTGGCGCTCCGCCTTGGCCAGCAGGTAATCGGTGTAGCCGCCGTCGTGCGAAAAGAACCGGCCGTCGGCCAGTTCCACGAGGCGACGTGCGACGCGATCGAGGAAATAGCGGTCGTGCGTGACGACAAGAAACGTGCCTCGGAAATCGTCCAGAAACTCCGCCACCCACTCGATGGATTCCGGGTCGAGATGGTTCGTCGGCTCATCAAGGATGAGGAAGTCCGGTCGCGAGACGAGGGCGCGGCACATGGCGACGCGCCGCTTCTCGCCGCCGGAGAGCGTGTCAATGCGCCGGTCGCCGGCGGGACAGTTCAGGTGGTCCATCGCGCTGGCGATGCGCTGGTCGAGCGACCAGCCTTCGAACGTGGTGACGCGGTGCTCAATCTCCTCGTGCCGTTTCGACGTGGCGGGCAGCGATTCAAACTCCGCAATCAAGCCGAGCACATGCTGCGCGCCATCGCGGACGTTCTCTTGGACGGACTTGGTTGCGTCGAGGGAGAAATCCTGCGGCAAATAACTGACCACGAGATCGCGCCGCCGCGTGATTTCGCCCGCATCAGGCGATTGCAACCCGGCGAGGAGACGGAGGAACGTGGTCTTGCCACTGCCATTGCGTCCCACCATGCCGATGCGTTCGCCCTCCTGGATGCCGAGCGTGGCGCCGTCCAGCAAGGCGCGATTCCCGTGACGCACAGTCACTTCGGTGGCGGTGAGGATGGTGGACATTCGTTAATGTTCTCGATTTTTCTCAAGCTCACCACACCCTACGATAGAGTTCGATGATTTCGGCAGCGGAGGGAACGATCGGGTTGTTCTGCGGGCTGCCCGAAGCGATGGCTGCCTCCGCCATTGCCGGCAACTTATGCTCGAACGACTCGCGGTCCACCTTAATGAAATCGCGCAGGCGGCCTATGCCCAGGCTGGCATTCAAGTCTCCCAGGTATTCGGCCAGCGCAGGAGCAGCCACCTCATCAGGTGCATCCATCCCCGCCGCTCCGATCAGCCGGGCGATGTGCGCGTAACGCGACACCGCGCCGCGGACCGACCAGCGGGTAACTTCCTGCAGGAGCAACGCATTCGACAAGCCATGCGGGAGATGAAAGATCGCTCCCAGCGGCCGGCTCATCCCATGCACCAGGCAAACGCTGCTATTGGCGAAGGCCATGCCACCGAGGCACGCGGCCAGCATCATGGCTTCGCGGGCGCGCCGATGGCCTGGCTCCTGCCACGCGGTGAACAGATGCGACGCCGTCAGCCGGATGCACTCCATCGCCAGCGGATCGGTCAGCCCGTTCGCCTTTCGCGACACGTAAGCTTCGATGCCATGCGTGAGGGTGTCCACACCGACGTGTGCCGTCAGAGGGGGCGGCATGGTCAGGCTCAATTCAAAATCCACGAGTGCGACACGCGCGAGCAAGTGGGCGTCCAGCATCATCATTTTCACATCGCGTTGCGTGTCGGTGATGACGGCCACCTTGGTCACTTCGCTGCCCGTGCCGGCGGTGGTGGGGATCAACAGCAGCGGCAGGCCGGGCCGGACGATGCGATGGTAACCGGCAAATTCACGGACGGGCACGTCATTCGTCGCCGCGACGGCAATGACTTTGGCTGCGTCCATCGGGCTGCCGCCGCCCAACCCGATGACGAAATCGCAGGTTCCTTCTCGAAGTAGCGCTAGGCCGCTGCGGACATTTTGATCGGTCGGGTCCGGCTGCACACCCGCGAATACCGTGGTGGAAATGCTCGTGGCCTTAAGCTCTTCGACGCAGCGCCCGGCCAATCCGCCGGCCACCATGGTGGCGTCGGTAACGAGCAACGCGCGCCGCCCGCCAACCCGCGCGGCCTGCGCGGCGAGTTGCTGGCTGGCGCCACCACCGACGAGGACCGTGGAAGGCACGTTGAATTGCGTATTCATGTCGGTGCCTGCCGTGCAATGCTCGCTCAGACGAAAAGATCGGTAATAGGTTTCCCAGACCGAACGAACTGGGGGCGCCCTCCGGCATCCGTCAACACTTGTTCCTCCGATACGCCGAGCAGATGATAAACGCTGGCGATCAGGTCCCGGGGTGCAACCGGATTCTCCGCAGGATAGGCGGCCTGGGCGTCGCTGCGACCATGGACGTAGCCGCCTCTCACCCCACCGCCGGCGAGGACACTGGTGAAACACCCTGCCCAGTGATCGCGCCCATCGGCTCCAGCTCCGGCGTCGCTGGATCGTTGTCCCACGCGCGGAGTGCGGCCAAACTCCCCAGTCCAGATCACGAGCGTTTCGTCGAGCATCCCGCGCTCTTGCAGATCATCCAATAACGCGGCAAACGCTTGATCGGCCACCGGCATCAA